>Ga0302320_10011468_pt1 | contig 18745 bp, 17 predicted proteins | sample Bog_T0_3_FD_202130 | JGI IMG/M metagenome (GOLD analysis project Ga0302320, IMG submission 202130) | Peat permafrost microbial communities from Stordalen Mire near Abisko, Sweden - Bog_T0_3 | ecosystem: Environmental > Terrestrial > Soil > Wetlands > Peat | place: Sweden: Abisko, Stordalen Mire...
CGACCCGACGGTCTATGCCGACCGGCCGCCGCTTCCGCCCCGTCCCGTCCGCCCCGCCGGCTGAAGCCGCGATGCTCATCTCCGAAATCTTTTATTCCCTCCAGGGGGAGGGCCAGCTGACAGGGGTTCCCTCGGTCTTCGTGCGCACCAGCGGGTGCAACCTGCGCTGTGTCTGGTGCGACACGCCATACGCCTCGTGGAATCCCGAAGGCGAGCATCGGTCGGTCGCCGAGATCGTCGCGGCGGTCGCCGGGCACCCGGCCGCGCGCCACGTGGTGCTGACGGGCGGAGAACCGATGATTGCCCCGGAGATCCGGACGCTGGCCGCCGAACTGCGCGGGCGTGGCTACCATCTGACGATCGAGACGGCCGCGACGGTGCCCCCCGAGGGCATCGCCTGCGACCTGGCCTCGCTCTCGCCCAAGCTGCTCAATTCGGCTCCGGGCCGCGCCGAGCACGCCGTCTGGCGCCGCAAGCACGAGGCGACGCGCTGGCAGCCGGGGGTCGTGCGCGCTTGGCTCGACGCGGGCTATGCCTATCAGTTCAAGTTCGTCGTGACGGAGCCGGGCGACCTGGCCGAGGTCGAGGGCATGCTCGCGGCGGTCGGCCGGGAGATCCCGCCGCACCGGGTCCTACTGATGCCGGAGGGGACCGCCCTGGAGACCATGCGCAAGCGGGCCGAATGGCTGGGCGAGCAGTGCAAGGCCAAGGGCTACCGGTACGCGCACCGGCTGCACATCGAGCTCTACGGCAACCGGCGGGGAACGTAGGCCCGGATCAAGGCTTCAGCTTGGCCTTGAATTCGTCGACGGGGCAGCCGCAGCCGCCGCCGCAGCCCGGACGGCGCCGCTTGACGAGCGCGCGCCAGAGAAAGGCGGCGATCGTTCCGGCGACCACTGCGATCGCGGCGAAGGTTTGGAAGGAGGCGCTCACGAGTTCAAGATAACGCCCGCCGCCTCAAAAGCCAAGCAGGCGGCCCGATTGGTAGAGGATGAACGAGGCGATCCACGCAAAGCCGGTCATGTAAGCGATTTGAAAAAGGGGCCAGCGCCAGGAGTTCGTTTCGCGGCGCACCACCGCCACCGTGCTCATGCACTGCATCGCGAAGACGTAAAAGACCATCAGGCTCAGGCAGACCAGCGGCGTGAACAGGAGCCGGCCGTCGGGCCAGCGCGCGCGCTGCAGCGCCGCGCGCAAGGGGGTCAGGTCGGAGCTCTTGTCGTCGAAATTCTCGACCCGGAAGACAACCGCCGTCGAGCTCACGAAGACCTCCCGGGCGGCGAACGAGCTGATGAGGCCGATGCCGATCCGCCAGTCGAAGCCGAGGGGCTTGATCACCGGCTCCAGGGCGTGGCCGGCCATGCCGGCGTAGCTCTGGGCGACCCGTTCGCCGGCGCTCGCTCCGGCCGGCGCCCGGGGAAACGCCGAGAGGGCCCAGAGGATGATGCTGATCCCGAGGATCACGGTGCCGGCGCGCTTGAGGAAAATGCCCGCGCGCTCGGACATCTGCAGGGCGACATCCTTCAGGCGCGGCAGCCGGTAGGGCGGCAGCTCCATGATCATCAGGGGAGGGGCGCCTTTGAGGAGGGTGCGCTTGAAGAGCCAGGCGAAGCCGAAGGCCCCGGCCGTGCCCAGGAAATACATGAGGACCATGATCCCGACCTTGCTGAAGACCGGCACGCTGTTTCCCGGGATCATCGCCGCGATCAGGAGGAGGTAAACGGGCAGCCGTGCCGAGCAGCTCATCAGGGGCGCCACCAGGATCGTCGCGAGGCGGTCCTTGGGGTCCTCGATCGTCCGCGTGGCCATGATCCCGGGAATCGCGCAGGCGTACGAGCTCAGGAGCGGGATGAAGGACCTCCCGTTGAGCCCCACCCGGCTCATCAGCCGGTCCATGATGAAGGCCGCCCGGGCCATGTAGCCGGTGCTCTCCAGCAGGCCGATGAAGAAGAACAGGATCAGGATCTGCGGCAGGAAGCTGACGATCGTGCCCACGCCGGCGATGGCCCCGTCGGTGGTAAGGTCGCGCAGATCCCCCGGCGCCATCGCCCGCCGCACCCAGTCGGCCAGAGCCACGGTCTGGTTGGAGATCCAGTCCATCGGGGCCTCGGCCAGGGTGAAGATGCTGAAGAACAGGAGAATCATCACCGCCGCAAAGACCAGCCAGCCCCAGAGGGGATGCGTGACGACGCTGTCGATCCGGTCGCTCGCGGTCGGGCCGGTGGGCCCGGTGCGCTCGACCACCTCGGCGGCCAGCCGGCCGATGGCGTCATAGCGGGCTTGGACCAGGGCTCCGGCCCAATCGGTGCCTTCCTTTTCCCAGCGCTCCTGCCAGGCGCGGAGGATTTCCCCGGTGCGGGCGCTCAGGGGCCGCGAGCCGCTGACGCGCACGGCATCCTGATCGGTGAGCAGGAGGAGAGCCTCCGCCCGCGCGCTCAGGGGAGCCTTGTTGTCCTCGGCGATCAGCGAGGCCTGGAGTTCGGCGACGGCCGGGGCGATGGCCGCGGGCACGGCCCAGGCGTGGCGGGAAAGCGGCAGGTCGGGCCGGCTCATCGCCAGCTTCAGTTCGATCAGTCCGAGGCCATGGACGGCCTCGCAGGGGATCACCGGGATCCCCAGCTCTTTTTCCAGGCGGTCCACCCGCACCGTGAGCCCGGCGGCGCCGGCTAGATCCATCATGTTGAGCACGAGGATCACCGGCCGGCCGAGGTCCAGGATCTGGTGCACCAGGTACAGGTTGCGCTCGAGATTGGTCGCGTCGACGATGCAGAGGATCCGGTCGGGGGCGGCGGTGTCGGCGCGGCGCCCCAGGAGGACATCGCGCGTCACCGCCTCGTCCGGCGAGCGCGCCGCCAGGGAGTAGGCGCCGGGCAGATCGATCACCGTGAGCGGCTGGCCGTGCTGGGAGTAGGCGGTTCCGACCTTCTTTTCGACCGTGACGCCGGGGTAGTTGCCGACCTTTTGCTTCAGCCCGGTCAGGGCGTTGAACAGGGTGCTCTTGCCGCAATTGGGATTGCCCACGATGGCGTACACCGGGGACCGGCCGGGTGCGGCCGCCTTGGCGGAGGGAGGCGGCGAGGCCTGGTCAAGCGGGCTCGACGACGACATGGTCAGCCTCGCTTTTCCGGAGCGTCAGGTGATAACCGCGCACCTTGATCTCGATCGGGTCGCCCATCGGGGCCGTGCGCACAAGCGTCACCGAGGTGCCCGGCAGGACGCCCATCTCGCGCAGGCGCAGGAAGGCGGCGGCGCTCTTCGGGTAGGTGCGGACGATGGCGGAAGCTCCCACGGCCAGTTCCGACAGCTTGATTTCCGTCGCCATGCGGCGTCACACTCCTCCGCGGATCAATTCGACGACGACAAAGCTGGCGGCCCGTCCGCTGAGCGCGATGCGGATCCCGCAGAGCTGGCAGAGCAACGTGGACTGGCCGGAGATGCGTTCGATCACCGCGGATTCGCAAAATCCCATTTCGCGCAGCCGGGCGCAGAATCCCGGCTCGCCCTGCAGTTCGCAGACGCGCCCCGTCGCGCCGATTGGCAAGTTCGTCAGCAGCATTCGCTGCGGCCGAAAAGGCTCAAGGGAGGAGGGGTTCATGGGCTAGAAGTTAAAATGGAATGAGACTCAGTGTCATTTGTCAAGAAATCCGATTCCGCCTTTCAATCTCATCGTCCAGACAACGATTATCTAATTGATGGATGAGCACATCGGACTGTCAGAACGGCTTCGAAAAGAAGGTGCAATTCCGGTCGAATCAGGGCCCGACTGCATTCGCAGGCTCCAGATCGGAGGCGCCTCCGGCGATCCATTCCTGAAGCAGCTTCACCTCGGCGGGACTGAGCACGTTCTTGTTGTTGTTCGGCATGAAATCGTCGTCGTCCGAGCTCAGCGTTACGCGCCGCAGCAGTTCGCTCTTGTCCGGCCGCCAGGGTTCGACGACGGCGCCGTTCTCCCCCCCCTGCATGAGCTGGGAGTAGCTGTCCAGGCGCAGGCCCCCCTTCACTTTTTCCGTCCCGTGGCAGGAAATGCAGCTGTGGTTGAAGATTGGCTGGATCCGGAGGGTATACAGCGATGAGGCGGATCCTGGGCGGATCGCTGCCGCAGCCGGCGGAACCGGCGGGGCGGCGACCCGAAACAGGGTCCGCAGGCGGCCGGGCATATACTGGACGAGAAAGTTGTCGCCGTGGGTGATCTTTCCTCCTTGGTCGCTGGTCCAGGTGAGGAGGCCTAGGAGGGCCACGAGGAGAAAGGCGTAGGCGCGGCCATGAAGTCGGCCTTCGGATTGCCGCCGGGCGGCGATCCCTCGCATCCAAGCGGTCGCCAGACAGAGGATGGCCACTCCGATTCCGCCCCACAGGTGACGCGTCACCAGGGCTCCCCGATAGCCGCCGCTCCAGGCGAGCAGCCAGCCGTCGAAGGCGGCCGCCAGCGCCCCGAAGGTAGCCAGCCACAGGACAAATTGCGTGGTCGCCCGCAGGTGCGCCCGGGGAGCGGCGGCGCCGGCCAGTTCCAGGACGGGGACCAGCAGGATCAGCCCGATCGGAATGTGGATGATCAGCGGATGAAACCGCCCGAAAAACTGGGTGATGTGCCCGTGGCTGTCCCCGTCCGGGGGCAGGATTCGCGTGAGCAAAGCCAGCGCGACGGCCGCCCAGAATCCCAGGCGATGCCAGAACGAAAGCCGCGAACTGTGCCTGGGAGAGGAGGGAATCGCCTAAAAGGGTTGGCCCGAATCCCGGCAAAAATTCCGGCCGCCGCGAGTCTTTTCGCGCCGGCCGGAAAAAGTTCAGACGTCGTAGGCCGGGAGGACTTTGTCGACCCGCACTTTGTCGAGGCGGGCGTAGATCGGCACGCCGTTGTCGTACGGCAGGACGATCTCGCCTTGGATGAGGGGCTGGGCATAGCGCAGGAACTGGAAGTTCATGCTGACGCCGTCCTCGTTGATCCATTCGCGAGGCAGTTTCTTCACCGCGCTGGCGATCTCGCTCAAGGGGGCGAGGCCGGTCTCGCACGTGTAGTGATCGGTCTCCCCGCGCACGAGGGTGACCATCTTGTCGGTCTCGCCCGAGACCGCCGCCCGGACGGCCGCCTGGCCGGCCAGGAAGGCCTCGTCGGCGTCGGTCTTGGAAGCAAGGTGGGCGGCGGCGCGCTGGGCCAGGCCCGGCCGGGCGACCCGGACCTTGGCGGTGGGAATATTGGCCTCGATGATCTCGCCGAGCGCATCGCCGGCGCCGCCGAGCTTGGCGTGGCCGAACGCGTCCGTCGCGGCGTCCGCGGCCAGATAGTTGCCATCGGAGTCGACGAGGCCTTCGGCGACGACGATGAGGCAGAATTTCTCGCGTTTGAGGATCCGGCGGACGTCCTCCAGGACCTTTTCCTGGTTGAACGGCACTTCCGGCAGGAGAATCAGGTGCGGCGGGTCATGGGGATGGTCCCGGCGCTTGGCGAGCGCGGAGCCGGCGGCGATCCAGCCGGCGCTCCGGCCCATGGCCTCGACGATCGAGACCAGGTCGCCCTGGCCCATGGCCTCGTTGTCGCAGGCGATTTCGCGGACCGTGGTGGCCAGGTACTTGACGACGCTGCCGTAGCCGGGGCAGTGGTCGGTCGAGGCGAGGTCGTTGTCGATCGTCTTCGGCACCCCGATGACGCGCAGCTCGTAGCCCTGCTGCTGGGCCAGCTTGGAGATCTTGTCCGCGGTGTCCTGGGAGTCGTTGCCGCCCAGGTAAAAGAAGTACCGGATGTTGTGGGCCTTGAAGACCTCGAGCACCTGCTCGAAATCCTGCTGCTTCTTGAGCTTGTACCGGCAGGTGCCCAGGGCCGCCCCGGGGGTGTGGCGCAGGGCGCGGATCTGCTGCTGGGATTCGGCCGCCAGGTCGATCAACTCCTCCTGGAGCAGGCCGAGCACGCCGTTCAGGGCGCCGTAGATCTCCTCGATGCAGCCGTGATTGAGGGCTTCAGCGACGATGCCGGCCACACTGGCGTTGATGACGGAGGTGGGACCGCCGGACTGGCCCACCAAGACGTTGCCTACGAGTTCAGCCATGAGAGTTGAGAGTAAAGATTGGAAACTGCGTGAAGGGCCAGTAAAGCGCCCCGCCCACGGGCTAGGCAAACGAAAATTTCGGCGGCGGCCGCCGCCGGTCCCGAAACGGCCTCCGGCAGGGCTCCCGCCGGCCTAAAGCAGGTGCCGCGGACGGTACTCGGCCGCTCCCTTGAAGCGCCGCTCGAGCGGCTTGACCTCCGCGACGAAGGCATCGACCTGATGCGGGGCGGCGCCGACAAAGCGGGCGCTGTCGGCCAGGATCGCGTGCAGCGCCTTCTTGCCCAAGCCCACCCGGCGGTCGCCGGCGATCCGGCTCACCAAGTCGGGTTCGCCGGCATCGGAGCGCAGGGCCTTGGCCGCGGCCAGGGCGTGCTCCTTGATGGCTGCGTGCGCGGTCTCCCGGCCGGCGCCGTGCTTCACCGCCTCCATCAGGATCGTCGTGGTCGCCAGGAAGGGCAGGTTGCGCTGGTTTTCCGCCAGCACCGCACCGGGAAAGACCTCGAACTGGCCCAGCACGGTCAGGAAAGTCTCCAACAGGCCGTCCACGGCGAAGAAGGCGTCGGGCAGGGCGACCCGGCGGACGACCGAGCAGGACACGTCGCCCTCGTTCCACTGGTGGCCGGCCAGGGCCCCGGTCATCGTGACATAGCCGCTCAGGATCACCGCGAAGCCGCAGATCCGCTCGCAATTGCGGGCGTTCATCTTGTGCGGCATGGCCGACGAGCCGACCTGGCCCTCCTGAAAGCCCTCGGTGGCCAGGCCGGCGCCGGCCATCAGGCGCAGCGTCGTGGCGAAGCTGGCGCCGGCGGCCCCGAGCTGGTGCAGGGCGCTCACGACGTCGAAGTCGAGGCTGCGGGGGTAGACCTGGCCGACCGCCGCCAGCGAGGCGCGGAAGCCGAGGTGCCGCAGGACGCGGGCCTCCAGGTCCGCCACCTTGTGCGCATCGCCGCCGAGCAGGGTCAGCTGGTCGAGCTGGGTGCCGACCGCCCCCTTCAGCCCGCGGACCGGATACCGGGCGAGCAGCTCCTCCAGGCGGCCGAAGGCGACCAGCAGCTCCTGGCCGAACATGGCGAAGCGCTTCCCGAGGGTCGTCGGCTGCGCCGGCACGTTGTGGGTGCGGCCGGTGATCATCAGGTCGCGATGGGCCTCGGCCTGGCGGCCGAGGGCGAGCAGCGCCGCGGCGGCCTTGAACTGGACGACCTTCAGGGCCCGCTGGATCTGCAGCTGCTCGACGTTCTCGGTGAGATCGCGGCTGGTGAGCCCGAGGTGGATGAACTGGCGCTTCGCCAGTTCCGAGAACTCCTCGATCCGCGCCTTCACATCGTGGAGGGTGACGCGTTCGCGCTGGTCGATCGCGGCGAGGTTGATCTCCTCCTTGACCCGCTCGTAATCGCGGATCGCGTCGGCCGGAATGGGCACGCCGAGGTCGCGCTGGCCCTTCATCACCGCGATCCAGAAGTCGCGCTCGAGGCCGACCCGGCCGTGCTGCGACCAGATGTCCTTCATCGCCGCCGAGGCGTAGCGCTCGGCGAGGACGTTGGGGATCGGCGCGGGCGCCGGGGCGGGGACTTCGTTCACGGCAAACCGCCTGAGTAAGGGAGGCCGCCTGGAATTGGCGAACGGAAAATGGCCGCCGGCGCCGGCTCAGCCGCCGGCCCCCAGGCAGCGCACCGCCAGGTCGCGCAGGACCTCCTCCTGCTCGCGCGGCCGCCCAATGATCTCCTCGAAGGCGGCCAGAAACTCGCGCTGGTTGTCGATCAGCCTCCGCAGGCTCGGCAGCTTGCCGGCGCCGACGAGCTTGCCCAGGTACCAGGCATTCTGGCTGAAGACATTGTAGGAGCTCTTCTCCCCGGCGGCCTCGGCATAGCGGCCCCGGTAGGCGGCGGCCGCCGCCGCCAAGCCCTCGATGCCGCGGGGGCCGACCCGGACCTCGCCGGCGTCCACGAGCGTCCGCACCTGCAGCAGCGCGCGGTTGCGGTTCTGCAGCGCGGCGATGATCGGGCGCGCGTCCCCGCCGTTGAAGAAGTGCCGGTGCAAGGCGTCGATCGTCCGGGGCAGGCTGCCGCTGAAGAACGCCTCGGCGCTCTCGAAGAACTCGCCCTCGGCGGTGTCGGGCGTCAGCTCGGCGATGTCGTCCTCGGCGATCGGGCGGCCCGCCGCGTAGGCCGCCAGCTTGCGCACCTCCTCGACCAGGAGCCGGGTGTTGGCGCCCACCTTGGCGAGCAGGAGGTCGACCGCGCCCGGAGCGAAGCTGGTCCCGAGCGCGCGGGCCTCCGCTTGGACAACGCCCGCCAGGGCGTCCTCGCCCGGCTCGCCGCCGGCGAGCGCGAAGTCCGCGTGCTTCTCGCACCATTTGGCGAAGGCGCGGCGGCGGTCGATCGGAGCCGCGGTGATCAGCACGCCGACCGCCTCCGGATCCACCGACTCCAGCAGGCGCTGCAGGTCCTCGACCAGGACGGCCGTGCCCGCGGCCTTGCCGGTCACGGTGTCGGCGAGGAAGTTCACGTCCTTGAGCCAGACGACGCGGCGGCCGCCGAACATCGGCACGGTCTGCACGGCCTCGCGGAAACGGTTGATCGCCGTTTCCACCTCGTCGACGTTGGCTGCAAAGCCGCTGATCACCTCGCGCGCGAACTCGTCGTCCACCCCGGCGGTCGCCTCCGCGTAGCGCTCCTGGCCCAGGCGGCCGACGAGGTAGTCGTCCTGGCCGCAGATGAACGTGAATTTTCCGGGCGGAGGCGGCATGGAGGCGAGTCGGGCATTCTCGGCCTCCGGCCGGAGATGTCCAGCCGGGCTTGCGTGCGGGCTCTTTTTTGGGCCTGTAAGTACCGTAGCCCGTGACTTCGCTTCCCTCCTCCCCGGCGGCAACCTGGCGCCGCGACCTGCTGGCCCTCGCGCTGCTGTTTGGCGCGCTCTATTTCTTTCTGCTGGGGCGGGCTCCGCTGGACAATCCGGACGAGGGGCGGTACGCGGAAATTCCGCGCGAGATGGTCGCGACCGGCGACTGGGTGACCCCGCGCCTGGACGGGGTGGATTATTTTGAAAAGCCGCCGCTCGGCTACTGGGCCGTGGCCGCGAGCCTGGAGTTGTTCGGCCCGAGCGAGTGGGCGCTGCGCGCCGTGCCGGCGCTCTTCGGCCTGGGCGGCGTCCTGCTGACCTACGCCACGGCCCGCCGGCTCTACGGCCGGGCGGTGGGCGCGGCGGCGGCGATCGTCCTGGGCAGCTGCGCCTTCTACGCGGGCCTGGCGCGCTTCCTGAACATCGACATCGCTGTCTCGGTGCTGATGAGCGCCACCTTGTGCGCCTTCATCCTCGCCCTGGGCGAGCCGCCCGGAGCGCGGCGCCGGTGGCTCTTCCACGGCGTCTATGCGGGCGCGGCTCTGGCCACCCTCACCAAAGGGCTGATCGGCTTCCTGCTGCCCGGGGCCGTCATGCTGCTCTGGCTCGTGCTCTGCCAGCAGTGGCGGCGCCTGCGGCCGCTCCATCTGCCGAGCGGCCTCGCGCTCTTCCTGGCGATCGCGGCGCCGTGGCATCTGCTGGTGGCCGCGCGCAACCCGGGCTGGGCGCGGTTCTATTTCGGGGACCAGCAATGGAGCCGGTTCACGACCACCGCCCTGGGCCGCTTCCATCCCTGGTACTATTTCATCCCGATCCTGCTGGGCGGGCTGTTCCCGTGGGTCGGCTTCCTCGGGGCGGGCGCCGGCGCGGCCCTGCGCGGCGGGTGGGCGCGCCGCCGCGAAAACGCCGACCGGTGGTTTTGGGCGATCTGGGCCGCCTTCATTTTCCTGTTTTTCAGCGCCTCGGACTCGAAGCTGGCGACCTACATCCTGCCGGTCTTCCCGCCGCTCTCCGTGCTGATCGGCCTAATGGTGGCGCCGGCCTGGCAGGCCAACGCGATTGGTCCGATCCGCGGCGCCGTCCGCATTTTTGCCGCCTGCGCCCTCCTCATCGCGGTCGCGGTGCTCGCCGCGGTCACGATTCCGGGCCGGTTCGGCCTCGGCGCGGAGCCGGTGCAGGACGGCCGGCGGTTCGCCTTCGCGCTGGCGGCGGTCCTGATGGGGGGGGCGGCGGCGGGATTCTGGGCGGCGGGCCGCGCCGAGGCCCGGCCGGCGCTGGCGGCGATCGTGGCGACGAGTTTCCTCTTCGTCGGCATCCTGGCCCCGGTGACCGGGCTGTTTTACCACCCCAGCACGCGGGCGGTGGCCCGCTGGGTGAAGGCGAACGCCCAGCCCGGAGACCGGATCTTTTTCTACGCCAGCTTCTATCACGATTTCCTATACTATGCGCAGCGGCCGGTCGACGGCGTGGGGATCCACACCGACGAGGTCGAACTGGGGAACGATCCGGCGGCGCGCCCGCGCTTCATCGAGAAGCCCGAGTTTCTCCGGGAGTGGGCGAAACCCGGGCGGATCTTTGTCCTTGGCCAGAAGTCGAACGAGTTCGTCGAGCTCCTGCGCAGCGACCCCTCCTTCCATTATCATTTGCCCGTGCAGTCCCGGGACTTTTATCTGTTCTCCAACGAACCCTAGCATGTCCGCTCCCACCTCCGTCCCCGCTTCGCCCGCGCCGTCCGCGGCCCGGGCCTACCTGCCCATGACCCGGCCCGAGATCGACGACGAGACGATCGCGGGGGTGGCCGAGGTGCTGCGCTCGGGCTGGATCACCTCCGGCCCGCAGGTGAAGGCGTTCGAGGCCGAGCTGTCGGCCTACTGCGGCGGGCGCCCGGCGCGGGTCTTCAATTCGGGCACCTGCACGATGGAAATCGCGCTGCGCGTGGCCGGGATCGGCCCCGGCCACGAAGTGATAACGACTCCGCTGTCCTGGGTGGCGACCAGCAATGTGATTCTCGCGGTGGGAGCGAAGCCGGTGTTCGTGGACATCGATCCGGCGACGCGCAACCTCGACCTGGAGCGGGTCGAGGCGGCGATCACGCCGGCGACCCGGGCGATCCTCCCGGTCGACCTGGCAGGCCTGCCCGTGGACCGCGACCGCCTCCACGCTCTGGCCGCCCGCCACCGGCTGCGCGTCGTCGAGGACGCGGCCCAGTCCTTCGGCAGCGCCTGGAGCGGCCGGCGGATCGGGTCCTTCGGCGATTTCGTCTCCTTCAGCTTCCACCCCAACAAGAACATCACGACGATCGAGGGCGGCTGCCTCGTCCTGCCCGACGAACGCGCGGCGAAGCTCGCCGAGCAGTACCGCCTCCAGGGCGTCGTCCGCTCGGGCTACGACGGGATGGAAGTCGAGGTGCTGGGCGGCAAGTTCAACCTGACGGACGTGGCGGCCCGCGTCGGCCGCGGGCAGCTGAAGCATCTCGAGGGGTTCACCGCCAAGCGCCGCGAGCTGGCGCGGGCGTACTTCCGAGAGTTCGGGACGCCGGCCCGGCGCGCCCTCGGCCTCGGGCTGCCGGTCGCCGATTTCGAGCAGAGCAACTGGCACATGTTCCAGGTGATGCTCCCGGAGGAGCGGCTGACGCTGAAGCGGGCCGAGGTCATGGCCCGCCTGCACGAGCTGGGCATCGGCACGGGCGTGCACTACCCGGCGATCCACCGCTTCGCCCTCTACCGGCGCCTGGGCTGGAAGGACGGCGACTTCCCCCGCGCGGAGTATGCCGGGCGCAATCTCCTCACCCTCCCGCTCTTTCCCGCCATGACGGCGGCCGACGTGGCGCGGGTCGCCGCCGCGCTGGAGGAAGTCCTCGCGGCGCACTCGAAATCATGAGCGCTCCGTCCGTGCAAGTCTCCGTGGTGATCCCCGTCTACAACGAGGAGCCGAACCTGCCGGCGCTCTTCGCGCGGCTGTACCCGGTGCTCGACCGGCTGGGCCGGAGCTACGAAGTCATCTTCACCAACGACGGCTCGGAGGACCGCTCGTTCGCCCTGCTCTGCGCGCAGCACGCGCTCCGGCCCGAGGTGACCCGGGTGATCGACTTCAACTCCAACTACGGCCAGCACATGGCGATCATGGCGGCCTTCGAGCGGGTGCGCGGCGAGGTGATCGTGACCCTGGACGCCGACCTGCAGAATCCGCCGGAGGAAATTCCCAAGCTCCTGGCGAAGGTCGACGAGGGTTTCGACTATGTGGGGGGCTATCGGCTGAAGCGGCACGACACGGTGTTCCGCAAGATTGCGTCGCGGCTGATCAACTTCGCGCGCGAGCGCACGACGAGCATCGAGATGACCGACCAGGGCTGCATGCTGCGGGCCTACCGCCGGCCGTTGGTCGACGCCGTGGTCCGCAGCGGCGCGATCAACACGTTCATCCCCGCGCTCGCCTACACATTCGCAAGCCGGCCAGGCGAAGTTGGCGTGGAGCACGCGGACCGCAACGCCGGGGTTTCGAACTATACGTTTTACAAATTGATCCGGCTCAATTTCGACCTGATCACGGGTTTTTCCCTGGCGCCCCTGGAGTACTTCACGATCTTCGCGATGACCTGCTCGGCCGGCAGCCTCGGCCTGGTCGCTGTCCTGCTCTTCCGGCGGTTTGTCCTCAACCTGGACCGCGAGACCTTCGGCGTCTTCACCCTGCTGGCGATCCTGTTTTTCCTGCTCAGCGTGGCTATGATCGGGATCGGCCTGATCGGCGAGTACGTCGGCCGCACCTACCAGGTCGTCCGCGCGCGGCAGCGGTATTTCGTGCGGGAGATCCTTGAGACCAAGGGATGAGGCCGCGCATCCTCTTCTTCGGGTACAGCGAGGTCGGCTACGAGTGCCTCGATTTCCTGCTGCGGCGCGGAGAGAACGTCGTCGCGCTGTTCACCCACGAGGACAATCCGAACGAGAAGATTTGGTTCAAGACGCCGGCCCTGGCCGCCCGGGAGCGCGGCATCCCGGTCTTCACGCCTGAAAAGATCGGCACGCCGGAGTGGCTCGAACGCATCGCCGCGCTCCGGCCCGATCTGATCCTCTCGGTCTACTACCGGAACATGATCGGGACCAAGATCCTCGCGCTGGCCCCGCTCGGGGCCTTCAACCTGCACGGCTCGCTGCTGCCGAAGTACCGCGGCCGCGCGCCGATCAACTGGGCGGTGCTCCACGGAGAGCCGCGGATCGGCATGAGCCTCCACCGGATGGTGAAGGCTCCCGACGCCGGGGCGGTCGTGGACCAGGAGGGCGTGGAGATCGGGCCGAAGGACACGGCCGAGCAGGCGTTTCGCAAGGTACTGCCGTGCGCTCGCCGGATTCTCGAGCGGCAGATTGACCTGCTGCTCGCCGGAACGGCGAAGGAGACGGCGCAGGATGAGACACAGGCCACGTATTTCGGCGGACGCAAGCCCGAGGACGGACGGATCGACTGGACGCAGACGAGCCGGCAGATCTTCAACCTGGTCCGCGCTGTCACCGATCCCTATCCGGGCGCCTTCACCGACGTCGGTCGTGCGCGCCTGATGGTCTGGTGGGCGGACCCGGACTCGCCGGCGAGCCGGGGCCGTCGCGGGGCGCCGGGAGAGGTGCTTTCCCTGGCGCCGCTCCTGGTGGCGACCGGTGACGGCGCCCTTGAACTGACGCGCACCGACTGGCGAACGGCGCCGGCTGCCGGCGCGGAGCTCAAGATCGGTCAGAGACTTTGACTCGACGCGTTCAACGGCGCTTGGCCCGGATGCATCGCTCATCGCAAGGGCAATCAGAGTGCCAGGAATGTCGGGAAGACACCCTGGAGTATTTGGCGTCAAGCTGAACTTGCCGAAGCGAGTGGGATGCCTAAACTGCTGGGATGACCGCAGTCCAAATCATCGACCAGATTCGCGCGCTTCCGCCTGATGAGCAAGCGAAGATTCGGGAATTTGTCCAACGGATGGACCCGGCGGCCTTGCCGCCGGTACGCTATGCCGATGACAAGACCGTCGCGGAGGCGGCCAAATGGGCCTTTGACGAGCACGCCGATTTGATGCGCAAGCTCAGCCAATAATGGAACCTCGATTCCTGACGGCTGAGCAGGTGAGGAACTTGCACCGCCAGGCGCTAGAGCAGCACGGCGGCCAGGACGGATTGCGGGACACAGCGGCGTTCGAGAGTGCCGTGGTCCAGCCGCAAAATGTTTGGATCTACGGCCAGGGAGACTTGTTCGAAATCGCAGCCGCCTACGCGTTTCATCTGGCCGAGTCGCAAGCCTTCCTGGATGGCAACAAGCGGACAGGAGCAGCGGCGGCATTGACTTTCTTGCGTGTCAATGGGGCAACGGTTCCTAAAAACACAAACGAGATTTACAGCGCCATGATCGGCCTCGCCAATCGGACGGTCTCGAAGCCGGAATTGGCCAAGCTACTCCGCCGTCTTTCCAAAGGATCATAACGCCCGCTCCTCAGGCCATGTTCAGCGCCTCCTTGAAGTGCCGGCGGCACATGGCGACATAGCGATCGTTGCCGCCGATCTCCACCTGGGCCCCCACCTTGACGGCGCGGCCGTCTGCGCCGATGCGCAGGTTCATGGTCGCCTTGCGCCCGCAGGCGCAGATGGTCTTCAGCTCGATCAGGTTGTCGGCCTGCGCCAGCAGTTCGGCGCTCCCGGGAAACAGCAGGCCCTGGAAATCGGTCCGCAGGCCGTAGCACAGGACCGGAATCCGCAGGAGGTCGGCGATATCCGTCGCCTGGCGCACCTGCAGGCGGGTCAAAAATTGCGCCTCGTCGATCAGGACGCAGGCGACCGGCTGGCGCTCGTGCTCCGCCTTCACGTGCGCGTACAAGTTGGCGTCCTCCGCCAGGGCGATCGCGTCGGCGGCCAGCCCGATGCGGGACTGGATCCGGCCGAAGCCCGCGCGGTTGTCGATCATCGGCATGAAGAGCAGCGTGCGCATCCCGCGCTCGTGGTAGTTGTGGCTCGACTGCAGGAGCACCGTGCTCTTGCCGGCGTTCATCGCCGAGTAGTAGAAGTAAACCTTGGACATGGAAGCGGCTACCGGAAGCGCCCGAGGAAGACGTCGGTGGTGTAGTCCATCCGGATTTCGCCCCCGCGCTGGCAGCGCCCGAAGAGCTCCTCCACGGCCGCGAGCATCGGGAGGTGGCGTGGATCCCCGGCCTTGGGCGCGTAGGAAGACGAGAGCAGGCGGCCCCGCAGGCCGGGCAGGTCCAGGGACTGGAAGTTCTCGAAGCTGTGCTTCTTCCACGCCCCGGCGCCGAAGAACGGGTCGAACCGGTTCAGCGCCTCCAGGTTCTCATGGCGGATCGCGTGGAAATCGGTCCCGAATTCGGCCTTGATCCGCTCGTAGCCCCGGGCGAACTCCGAACCGCCCACGATCGCGGTGTTCCAGATCAGCGCGCACCAGCCATCCGGGACCAAGAGCCGCCGGAATTCCCGGCGGGTGCGCTCCGGGTCGAACCAGTGAAAGGCCTGGGCGCAGGTGACGAGCCCGGCCGAGCGGTCCGCCAGGCCGGTCGCCTCCGCCGTGCCCGGCACGCTGATGAAATTGCCGCGGCCCCGGAACTGCCCCTCCGCCGCGCCGCGCATCGCCTCGTTCGGCTCGACCGCGAAGACCTTGGCGCCCGTGTCCAGGAGCAGGCGGGTGAAGATGCCGGTGCCGGCCCCGACGTCCGCGACCGCGCTGGCGGGTCCCAGGCCGGCCTCGGCCTGGAGCAGGCCGATCACCGCCGGCGGGTAGCCCGGCCGGTAGCGGACGTAGTCGTCCACCCGGTCGGAAAACCGCCGCAGGGGATCGGGGTCGGACGTCGGCATGGCCATTGGAATGCCCCAACCTCGTGCAAGGTGCCCCGCCGCCGCAATCCCGGAATCGCAACCTTTGCTCCCGCGCTGTCGGCTCGCCATCGCGCCTTTTTCCCGTCTATGGTCGCTCCCTTCCCTCCTCATGCCCCTCAAAGTCCTCATTCTCGGCGCGAACGGTTTCATCGGCAGCTCCCTCACCCACGCCATCCTGAAGGAGAAGGACTGGGAGGTGTACGGCATGGACGTCGGCGACCACAAGCTGGGCAACTGCCTGGGCCATCCCCGCTTCAAGTTCGTCGAGGGCGACGTGATGATCTCGCGCGAGTGGATCGGCTACCACGTGAAGAAATGCGACGCCATCCTGCCCCTGGTCGCGATCGCCAATCCCGCCCAGTACGTGAAGGACCCCCTGCGGGTCTTCGAGCTCGATTTCGAGTCGAACCTGGAAATCGTCCGCCAGTGCGCCAAATACCGCAAGCGGATCATCTTTCCGTCCACCTCCGAGGTCTACGGGATGTGCCCCGACGCCGAATTGAACGAGGAGTCGAGCCCGATGGTCTACGGGCCGATCTCCAAGCAGCGCTGGATCTACGCCTGCTCCAAGCAGCTCCTCGACCGCGTGATCTACGCCTACGGCGTGCGGGACGGCATCGATTACACGCTTTTCCGGCCGTTCAACTGGATCGGCCCGAAGCTGGACAACGTCTTCGAGCCGAAGGAGGGCAGTTCGCGCCTCTTCACCCAGTTCATCTCGAATGTCATCTTCCAGAAGCCGATCCAGCTGGTCGACGGCGGCAGGCAGAGCCGCTCGTTCACCTTCATCGACGACGGGGTGGATGCGCTCCTGCGGATCATCGAGAACCGGAACGGCAAGGCCTCGCGGCAGATTTTCAACCTCGGCAATCCCGCCAACGACGTCAGCGTGGCGCGCCTGGCCACCCTGATCATCGCCGCCTTCCGCCGCTACCCCGAATACCGCGCGCGCGCGGACAAGGCCAAGGTCGTGGCGGTGTCCTCGGCGCAGTATTTCGGCAAATACTATCAGGATATTCAAAAGCGGGTGCCCGCGATCGAGAACGCCCGGCGCCTGCTCGGCTGGAAGCCCAAGATCGACCTGAAGACCGCGATCCGCCTGACGCTCGACTACCATCTGGCGCACCAGGACTACCAGCTGGATTGACCGGCTCCGCCCGCGTGCCATGCCCGTCCGGCTCGCCCTGAAAGTCGACGTCGACACCGACCGCGGCACGCGGCTGGGGGTCCCCAATCTGGCCGCGGATTTCCAGGCGGCCGGCGTGCCGGCGAGCTTCCTGTTCTCGCTTGGGCCCGACCAGACCGGCCGGGCGATCACCCGGGTCTTCCGGCCCGGTTTCTTCCAGAAGGTGAGCCGGACCGGCGTCGTGCAGCTCTACGGGGTGCGCACCCTCCTCAACGGCACGCTGCTGCCGGCCCCCCACATCGGCCGGCGCAACGCCGGGGTGATGCGCGCGGTGCGCGCGGCCGGCTTCGAGGTGGGGATCCACTGCTACAACCACTACCGGTGGCAGGACCACGTGCAGACGATGGATTTGCCCGCGATCCGGGCCGAATTCATCGCCGCCCGGGCTGAGTTCCTGCGGATCTTCGGCCGCGAGGCGCAGACGGCCGGAGCCGCCGGCTGGCAGAGCAACGGGCGCTCCCGCGAGGTCTACGACGAGGCGGGGCTCCTCTACGCCAGCGACACCCGGGGCCGGCACCCGTTCTTTCCCCGGATCGGCGGCCGGGTCTTCCGCACCCTGGAGATCCCCAGCACGCTGCCGACGCTCGACGAGCTGCTGGGGCGGCCGGAGTTTCCCGCCGAGCGGATCGTCCCCCACCTGCTCTCCCTGCTTGCGGCGGACCGCCCCAATGTCTTCACCCTGCACGCGGAGATCGAGGGGATGGGCAAGCGGGCGCTGCTGGGCTCCTTCCTCGGCGCCTGCCGCGAAGCCGGCGTGGAATTCATCGCCCTGGAGGACTTGGCCCGCGAGATCCTGGAGCGCCGCCGGTCGATCCCGGTGTGCGACCAGGTGCTGGCGCCGATCGACGGCCGCAGCGGCCTGGTGGCGAGCCAGGCTGCCTGAGGCCGGACTACCTCCGGTCGAGGCGCCGGAACAGGAGCACGCCGGTCGCCAGGAAGATCAGGTTCGGGATCCAGACCAGCAAGTCGGGCCGGAATTCCGGCCGGCGGTCCACCCAGCCGACGGCCACCGTCAGGAAATACCAGCCCACGGCGAGTCCGGCCGCGACGCCGAGATTGGCGCTGGTTTCGCGGCGCGAGACCTTGATGCCCAGCGGCACCGCGATGATGGTGAAGCAGATCGCGGCCAGCGCCGTGTTGAACTTTTCCATGATCGTCAGGCTGACCTGCATGACCGAGCGGGCATGCTCCTTTTCGCCGCCGGGGGCGACCGGCTCGGCCTCCCGGCGGTCCTTTTCCCGCTGCAGCTCCTCATAAGTCAGCCACATCAGCTTCGGGGTGCGCAGCTGGTTGAACATCTGGCCCAAGGGCAGGCGGGTGGGGTCGGACCGCTCGAAGATCTCGGCCTTGGGCGCGTGCAGGGTGTAGGACTCCGGCGCCTTCTCCTCCAGCGTCTCGGCCTGGACGCCGCGCAGCGTCAGCACCAGTTCGAAGGTCTTTTCGTCGAAATCGACATGGCCCGACTGGGCGTGCGACACCACCCAGGCCCGCTTTTGGCCGTCCAAGGTCCAGATCCAGACGTCCCGGACCTCCCCGCCCTGGCGGTCGCCCACATAGACCACGAAGCCGGGGAACTCATAGATGAACGTCTTGGGCACGATGAAGGTGAGCGGGTTGGCGCGGATCGCCGCCTTGAGCTCGTTCTCGTACTGCACCTTGGCCCTCGGCATCGACTCGAAGTTGATCGGCAGGCCGGCGGCCGCGGCCACCAGGCCGAGCAGGAGGACCGGCAGGGCGATGCGGCCGACGCTGATGCCGCACGAGCGCATGGCGGTGATCTCGCTGTCCGCCGAGAGGCGGCTCAAGGTCAGCAGGATGCCCGTCAGCAT
>Ga0302320_10011469_pt1 | contig 18741 bp, 16 predicted proteins | sample Bog_T0_3_FD_202130 | JGI IMG/M metagenome (GOLD analysis project Ga0302320, IMG submission 202130) | Peat permafrost microbial communities from Stordalen Mire near Abisko, Sweden - Bog_T0_3 | ecosystem: Environmental > Terrestrial > Soil > Wetlands > Peat | place: Sweden: Abisko, Stordalen Mire...
CAAGTTGCTGTCGGCGTCGAAGTAGCCGAGATCGCCGGTGTAGAACCATCCATCGCGCAGCACTGCGGCAGTCGCGTCGGGACGGTTCCAGTATCCCTTCATCACCACCGCGCCGCGCAGCGCCACTTCTCCCGTGGCCGGGCTGCCAGCTTCCTGCGGTGGCGCGCCGTCGGTCGAGCAAACGATCTTGCCCTCGACGCCTTTCATGGCTTTGCCCACCGAACCGATCACGTTATCGTTAGGCAAATTCGCATACACGGCCGCTGTGGTTTCCGTCAGGCCATAGGCTTGCAGCACGTCGATGCCGAGATCGTGAAAGTCCTGCGCAATTTGCGGATCGAAGCGCGATCCGCCAGTGACCAGATAGCGCATGTTCTTGCCCAGCGTTTCATGGACTTTGCGAAAAAGCGTGGGACCGGCGTTGATTCCAACTTTGCGCAGAGTTCGATTGAAAGCCACGAGAGCCTTAAATACTTTCTGCGTCAGCGCTCCTCGCTTTGCAATCTCCTGAAAGATGCGTTCGTGGATCAGATAGAAGAACTGTGGCACCACGGCAAAGCCGGTGATGTTCCGCTCCTGCAGAGCACGCAGAAGCTCAGTCGTGTTGAGAGTTTCGAGATAGACCACGCGTGCGCCCTTCACCAGCGGCAAAAGCAGATTCGCCATCTGCGCCAGCACGTGAAACATGGGCAGCACGCCCAGCAGCGCGTCGCTGGGGCCGAGGTCGACCCAATTGAACACAGCTTCCACTTCACCGAGAAAATTGGCGTGGGTCAGCATCACCCCCTTTGGGTCGGCGGTGGTTCCGGATGTGTAGAGCAGGGAAGCAAGGTCGTCCTCAGCGGCGGGTGCAGTATGAAATTTGCCCGGCCCGCCAGCAAAAATCGCGGGCAGATCTCCCAACCACTGCTGATGGGAAGGGCTTTGGCTTGTGCGATCCGGGTCTGTGAGAACGAGGCCGATGTTCAGGCTGGCCACGGCCTCGCGAGCCGGCTGCGCGTGCTTCGCATCGCAGAATAATGCCGCCGTGCCGCTGTCTTTCAATAACTTGGCAAGCTGGTCGGCATGCAGCGCAGTGTCGAGCGGGACCACGACGCATCCAGATGCGATGATGCCCAAATAGGCCGCGACCCACCGCGGATGGTTATCCGCGACGATGGCGAGCCGCGATCCGCGGGCGAACCCGTTTTCGCCGATCCATCGCCCCACGGATTCGGCCATGCGGCGGAGTTCGGCGTAGGTGCAACTCTCGATATGATCGTGACGCTGGATTTCCAGTGCGACGTTGTCTGGCCAGCGCTCCGCGCATTCGACAAAACGGTCGTAGAAAGTGGGCATGAGTCGTGTGGAATATACACGAAAACATCAAGGAACCGCATATCGTAGATGCGTCGTCATGAAAACGTTTGACTCTTTCCGTCCGAGAAGCGGTCGGGCCGCGGCCCGTCTTCGTGAGCGGGAACTGAAGCAGAAACTGGAAAGCTCCTGGGAGTGGGCGACGAGGCGACGTTTAGGGCGGGCCTGGAAGAGGATTTCGGAATTACGCAGGACCATCCCCAGTATCGGGAAATGCTCAAGATTTGGCGCGGCCCTCGATAGCCAAATCTACCCGCTGCGCGAACCTGGAAACGCGGAGGTTCTTCTCGGTCTCGGAAAGCCCCAGAGCACTCATGTGTCCCTCGATCATCGAGGCCAGTTTGCCGGCCCGAGTCTGTTTCCGCGTCCCTGCCGCAGTCCCCCGCTTCGAGGTTCGTTCGCTGGGCATCTTCTCCGTCTTCTTTCGAGCGGGTTCAGCCATGGTTTCGCACCCATCCTTGGATAATCGTACCATCCGGAAACTCTCGACCCAGGCGCCTTCCTCCGCATCTAATATGCTAGGCTAAAAGAGATTACACTGGGCAGCTCCCGCCCGCTGAGGGATTCACGGTTTGATTAACACACTGATCGGCAAGGTCTTTGGGACCAAGAACGAGCGGGTCGTCAAGAGCTTGATGCCTCGGGTCACGGCCATCAATGCGCTTGAACCGCAGATGCAGAAGCTCACTGACGAGGAATTGCGCGCAAAGACGGACGAGTTCCGCCAGCGCATTCAGGAGCGGCTGAGTCACGTCGCCCCAAGCGCCGCGCCGGATTCCGAGGCGGAGACTGAGAACGATCCCGACCGTGCCAAGCAACTCGAAAAAGAGCAATACGACGCTCTGCAGGAAGTTCTCGACGAAATTCTGGTCGAAGCTTTCGCCGTGGTGCGCGAGGCCGGACGCCGCGTGCTTAACATGCGTCACTTCGACGTGCAGTTAATCGGCGGCATGGTGCAGCACCAGGGCATGATTTCGGAAATGAAGACTGGCGAAGGCAAAACGCTGGTCGCTACGCTTCCGGTCTATCTCAATGCCCTCAGCGGACGCGGCGTGCACGTGGTTACGGTCAACGATTACCTGGCGAAGCGCGACTCTGAATGGATGGGCAAGCTCTACCGTTTTCTTGGGCTGACTGTGGGCGTGATCGTTCACGACTTGGATGACGAGCAGCGACGCGCCGCCTACGCCGCCGACGTCACTTACGGCACCAACAACGAATTCGGATTCGACTACCTCCGCGACAACATGAAGTTCGATCTGAAAGATTGCGTGCAGCGCGGCCACAACTTCGCCATCGTCGACGAAGTCGATTCCATCCTCATCGACGAGGCCCGCACGCCGCTGATAATTTCCGGCGCCAGCGAGGAATCGACCGACAAGTATTACAAGGTCAACCGCATCATTCCCAAACTCGAAAAGGGCGAAGAGCTTGAGGTCGCTCCGGGCGAACCTGCGCAACTCACCGGCGATTTCGTGGTCGATGAAAAGCACCGCAACATCACCGTCACGGACGAGGGCTGGACGAAGGTCGAAGGCCTGCTCGGCATCGGCAACATCGCCGATCCGGAGAACTGGCCGCTCAAGCATCACGTCGAGACCGCGATCAAGGCGCATGCGCTCTACCGCCGCGACGTGGAGTACGTAATTAAGGATGGCGAAGTCATCATCGTCGACGAATTCACTGGGCGTATGATGCCCGGCCGCCGCTGGTCTGACGGCCTGCATCAGGCGATTGAAGCCAAGGAAGGCGTGAAGATCGAGCGCGAAAATCAGACGCTCGCCACCATCACCTTCCAGAATTATTTCCGCATGTTCAAGAAACTCTCAGGCATGACGGGAACAGCCGAAACGGAAGCCGCCGAGTTCGACAAAATTTATAAGCTGGAAGTTGCGGTGATTCCTACCAACAAGCAGATGCTGCGGCTGGAGAACCCGGACGTGGTTTTCCGCACCGAGAAAGAAAAATACTTCGCCGTCGCCGACGAGATTCAAAGGTTGACCGAGAGCGGCCAGCCCGTGCTGGTCGGCACCACGTCCGTGGAGAAATCCGAGCGCCTTTCCGACCTGCTGAAGAAGAAAGGCCTGAAACAGCACGTCGTGTTGAATGCCAAGTTCCATGAGCGCGAGGCCGAGTACGTGGCCCAAGCGGGACGCAAAGGCATGGTCACCATCGCCACCAACATGGCCGGCCGCGGCACCGATATTCTGCTCGGCGGCAATCCAGAATTCATGGCCAAGCAGGAGTTGGTGAAGAAGGGAATCGCGCAGCAACTGCGGGTGGCCCAGGGCAAGATCGAAGGTCCGCAGGAGGACGGCACGATTTCCGTTTTCTACTACAACGGCAACGAATACACCGTCCCGACCGATAAGTGGGCCGAGGCCTTCGCCCGATACAAAGCGCAGACCGATAAGGAGCACGATGAAGTGATCGCTGTCGGCGGCCTGCACATTCTCGGCACCGAACGCCACGAGTCGCGCCGCATCGATAACCAGCTTCGCGGACGCGCCGGCCGCCAGGGCGATCCCGGCTCCTCGCGTTTCTATCTTGCGCTGGAAGATGACCTGATGCGCATCTTCGCGAAAGAGTGGGTCTCGAAATTGTTGGAGCGCCTCGGCATGGAAGAAGGCATGCCCATCGAGTCGAAGATGATCAGCCGCCGCATCGAGACGGCGCAGAAAGCGGTGGAAGGCCAGCATTTCGAATCGCGTAAACATCTGCTCGAATACGACGACGTGATGAACAAGCAGCGCGAGGCGGTTTACGGCCTCCGCCGCCGCTTGCTCGAGGGCATGGACCAGAAGGACCTGATCCTCGAGGATTATGTCTCAGCGATTCTCGGCGACCTGATGGAGGAGTATTGCCCGCCCAAGGCCCATGCCGACGACTGGAATATCAAGGGTCTGAAAGACGCGATCTTCACCCGCTTCGGCGTCGATTTCCTTGCCGAAGGCGTGAAGCCCGACTCGCTCAACCGGCAGGAACTCGGCGATGCGATTTTCGAAAAGCTGAAGGAACGTTACGACGCGAAAGAAAAACTGATCGGTCCCGAGGCCATGCGCCATCACGAGCGCATGATCATGCTCAGCGTGATCGACCAGCAGTGGAAAGACCACCTCCTCAGCATGGACCACTTGAAGGAGGGCATTGGCCTGCGTGGCTACGGCCAGCACGATCCGCTGGTCGAGTACAAAAAGGAATCCTTTGAGATGTTCGAGGCCATGCTGCAGCGCTTCCAGGAAGATACGGTCCGTTACCTCTACCTGATGCAGATCATCGAGCGCCCGCCAGGGCCCGGTACCGGTCCGCAAGGCGGCGATCCTGCGGGTCATGGCCCGGACCCGGGAGTGCCTTCGCAGCAGGGAACTGGCGGCAACGGGCATCGTCCGCCGAAGTTGGTCGCAACCTCCGCCGACGATCTGGAAGAAGCTTTCATGCGCCGCAAGCGTCGCGAACTGGAACAAGCGCGCATGGCCGGCGCCGGCGACGTAGCGCCCGTGCAACAGGTCGTGCGCGGCCAGGAAAAAGTGGGACGCAACGATCCCTGCCCCTGCGGGTCGGGCAAGAAATACAAGAAATGTCACGGCGCGTAAAGCTCGCCGCTGACAGTGAAATGAACCATGTAGGGGCAGCCGCCTCGGCTGTCCGGCCGCGCGGAGCGAGGCCGCATCTCTACGAATGCCGAAGGCGAATGGTAAGACCCTGCACGGCCCCGAATGTCATCTCCTCAGCCGGGTTCTTCGTCTGTTCCTTCCACTCCTGAAACAACCCCGCATAATTCTTCGTGATGTAATCCGCCGCCGTCACGCCCAGCTTCTTCGCAGTAGCATCAATCCACCGCGGCGCACCCTCGATCTCACAGAAATTCCCAATCGGCGTCTCGTCCACCACGACCTGCCCTTTGCCGTCGGTCCACTCGGCGCGAAACTTTTCGTAGCGGAACGAAGGCTCAAATCCCAGTGCGCGAAGAATTAAATCCAACTGCTTTCCATCGCTCACGCCCGTTTCCAGCTCTTGCCGGCTGCTGTGCCGCCCCGCCTTCTTTCCGGCTTTATGCGTCAGAGTCCACTCCGAGCCGTATTTTCTGACGCGCAGCAACTCCTTGCGTGCTCGCAATACCTCACCGGGAAGATCGTACAGGGTATTCATCTCAGGCGTGCGCGGCGTCGTCACGCGGAATCCAGCCGCCCGCAGCTTGCGCGCCAGCCCACGCAAGTCGTCCACACGAAACTTAATTTCAATTTCCTGGTTCATCAAAAGACGCTCATCAAAACACACACATCAACAAAACATTCATCGGACGACATTCATCTGAAAAAAGCGTATTACGGCCCCGCCGTGCCTGTTGCCTCAGAACCACTCGTCCCAAAGTCCTCTCGACCGATCCTCTCCTCCCACGCCACAGGTTCGATCGGACCCACCACAAACACCCAGGCCAGCGCTCCGATCCAGGAGAATACTGCGGCAATCAGGAAGGGCCAATAAAAGTGCCCGAAGCGGTTGAGTAGGAATCCTGTAATTGCGGGCGCGAACGCTCCGCCAAAATTCCCCACAAAATTCTGCACTCCGGTCCAGCGCCCTGAAATCCGCGGCCCAGCCAGCCTTTGAGTGACCGCCCAGCAGTTCGCCCCGTTCACGCCGACGCAGATGCCGGCAATCGCCAGCGCCCATCCGAATTCATGGTCCGGCGCTATCGCAGCTGCGGCCAGAGCGACTCCCAGCCCTGTCATGCCTCCGCCGAGCAAAGTCTTACGCACGCGCGATACCGACGTTCCAGCTGCGATCCACCGCTCGGAAACCTTACCCGTCAGCAGCGCCGCCGCCGCCGAAAACAAAAAGATCAATCCTCCAACTCGTGCCATCTGATTCATCGAAAGATTTCGCGCCCGCACCAGATAAAACGGCAACCAAGCCACCAGAAAATACAAGCCATAGTTAATGCAAATCTGCCCAACGCAAGTGCCCCACGCCGAACGCTCGCGGAAAATATCAAAGATTCGCACCTTGGGAGCCAACGTTGGCGCGGTAGGTGTTGTCCCGCTCGGCATCCACGCCACCCAAGGGACCAGCCACAGCAAGCTGCCAAAGCCCAACACCAGAAAAAAAGGCCGCCAGCCAAAACGCCCTACGACGTTTCCCCCCACCAGAATGCCCACCGCCGGCCCCAGCGAAAGCCCAGCCATAATCGCGGCATTGCCCAGCCCGCGGCGGCTCTCGGTAAAGTAACCGCTGCCCAGGATCTTCGAGTACGCGGGAAATGCAATCGATTCGCCGATCCCAAGAATGATGCGGATGACGATCCACGCCGTGAATCCATGCAGGATTCCGGTTATAGCCGTCGCCGCCGACCACACGAAGAACCCGGCGGCGAAGATCCACTTCACTTCGCAGCGGTCCACGAGCCAACCCGCAGGAATCTGCATGCAGCCGTAGGTCCAAAAGAATACCGAGAGAAGAGTACCAAGCTGCGAGGCCGAGATCCCCAATTCGTCCTTCAACAACGGTGCTGCGATCGAAAGATTACTGCGGTCGATGTAGTTGATAAAAACGGAGAGGGCCAGCAGAAAAACGACGCGGTTTGTTCCGCGAGACGCATCGGGGCTGGTCGGTTGACTCATCGTGGCAAAGCCCGACAAATGCTACACCATCTCTGCCAGCTTGTGGTTGTGATGTATCGCGAGAAAGCTGAAGGCCAACGACCAACGGCGAACCACCAACGATCCGCGACCAACGACTAACTAAACGTTGGCAACTTGACCAGATCATTCTGCGGCACCGATTCCACCGGCTCCCCGGCCTTGCGCCAGGCAGTTAATCCGCCAACGATCACAAACGTGTTGAATCCTTTTTCCCGCAGCATGTGCGCCACCCGGGCGCTGGTCGCTTCACGCGCTCAAGTGCAGTACAGATAAATATCCTTGTCTTTGGAAAGATTCTTGAGTTCCTCCTCCAGATTATTGGGCTCGATGCGAACAGATCCCTTGATCCGCGCCCCTCCCGAGTCGTAATAGCCATGGCTGCGCACGTCGACGATCAAAACCTTGCTTGCGTCTTCGGAACTCAGGCGCGCGGCCAGTTCCTCCACCTGCACCCGCGGCACCACGCGATACATCTTGTGCTTGCGGAATTGAAGTACGCGGTAAATGGCATACACCACGAGGGCGGCGAGCACCACGGCCTCGATTGCCTGCCCGGCCGCATGGAATCCGCGCAGGATCGCCGCCAGAAAATCGCGCGAAAGATATCCCACCAAAAGATAAGTCGCGGCATAGAGAATCGCTCCGGCAAAATCCAGACGCAGAAACTGCCAGAAACGCATCTTCATGCTGCCCGCCAGCGGCGCCGCCATCGTGTTCACGCCAGGAATAAACTTGGCAATCACCAGCGTGATCTTGCCCCGTTTGTAAAACGATTCCGCCGACCGCAGAATGCAGGTCTCCGGATTAATCGACACGCGGCACAGAAAACCCAGTAGCAGCCAGCCCATGTACCGCCCCAGCCAGAACTGCACCGTGTCGCCCATCAGCAACGCAGTTACCGCCGCCAGCAAAACGTACGGACCCCACAAGGCGTGCCCCGCCACTGCCGCCCCGGCCGCCACCAGTGCGATTGCCGCCGGAAAGGGCAGCCCAATCGCTTCAGCCAGCAACAGGCCAAAGGTCAGGGCATATCCGTGGCGCGCCATCAGCGAGAACAGATTCATAAGCTATGTTGGATCGGTAAAACCAGGAAAAGGTTCACTAAAAACAAAGCCGGAGTTGCCGGCGTTGGATACGCCGATTATCAGCTGGCATTAACCCCGGGCCCGGCGAGAATCCTGCCCGTCGCTGACCGGGTGCTGAGTCGGTCGAACCCCGAGCGCGAGCTCAACAGTAACTCCGAAAAGGCGTCTTTGAACTGGTCGGGCAACGCGGGCGGTTGGTTCGGCACGAACTGCATCCCGAACCACCCCTGGATCGTAGTCACTATGTCCTCGGCCCTTAACCCTTTGACTATCTCTGTCAGGGCATCCGTAAATTCGAGCGTTTGCATCGCGCCATTCTAAAGCACCTGTTAACTCCGCGACATTGTGCCGGAGGGGACCGCGGCCCTTTGTAGCTGGCGAAGCGCCGCGATTGTGCTCGTTGAGCGGCTTGGGCGACGCATCTCGAAGAAGCCGGGCGGGGAAAAATCCGCCGCCTTGTAGTATCCTCGGCTTGTCGATATTCTGGTTCACGCAGTACGCCACTGACTCCGCACACGATGAACCCTAAACTTATCCTCTATTCATTCGGGTTGTTCCTGCCGCTGTCTGCGGGAGCATACGGGCAGGCCCCCGACCATACTTCCGATCACCCCGCTCCTCAGTATTCGACATATTCGACCCAGGGAACCGTGGCGGCGGCGGCGCCGGCGCCGCAGGGTGCGGCGGTTTCGTACGCGTCGGTGTCGCAACTGAATGGATTGCTGGCACAACTAGAGACCGCGTCGAAGGCCACGCAGGGCGACCTTACCAAGCTGCGCATTGACCGATGGAAGACCGATGCGGGATCGAAGAAGCGCTCGCTCGCCGACGTGGATTCGGTGCAGCGCAATTTGCAAAATGCGTTGCCGGAGATGATTGGGCAACTGCGCAACGCGCCGGAAGACTTGCCTGCGACCTTTAAGCTGTACCGGAATCTGGATGCACTCTACGACGTGCTGGGCAGCGTGGTGGAATCGACGGGAGCGTTTGGATCGAAAGACGATCTGCAGGCGCTGTCGAACGATTTGAACAGTTTTGAAGCGACGCGGAAACAGATCGCGGAACGCATGGAAAGCCTGGCCACATTGAAGGAGCAGGAGATTGTGCGGCTGCGCGCGGATCTGAAGACGGCGCAGGCGGCAATTCCGGCCGCGCCTCCGAAGAAAATCGTGGTCGATGATACCGAGCCCGCGAAGAAGCCAGTAGTGAAGAAGAAGCCCGCGGCGAAACCGGCAGCGGGGCCGGGAAAGGCTCCGGCAACGAGCACGACCCCGGCGCAGGTTCCGCCGGCACAGCCCAAGTCGCAGTAGGCGGGCTCCGGGCGTTGGCTTTCGGGCGTCGGCCAAGGCAAAGTTTTCGGCGCTTGGGGTCCCACAATTTTGGGCGAAGGGTTTCGCTGAAGCCCGAAAGCCGACGGGCGCAACCCGATCGAGAATCCGGCATGATTTTTCACACCAGCATTCCCGCGGTCATCCTCGGCATCGTGATCATCGCCGTGGTGCTGCTGGACGCCTTTGAGACGGTGGTGCTGCCGCGCCGAGTAACGCGGCACTTCAAGCTGACGGCGTGGTTCTACCGGCGCACCTGGATTCCGTGGAAGAAAATTGCCGGACACATTTCCACGCCCTCGCGGCAGCAAAGTTTCTTAGGATACTTCGGGCCGCTCTCGTTGATCATGCTGCTGGGGTTTTGGGCGGCGATGCTGATCTTCGGATTCGCTTTGCTGCAATATGGGATGGGCAGCCACGAACAGCTTAACAAAGAACCGATCACGTTTGGCCGGCTGATCTACCACAGCGGCGAAACGTTTTTCACGCTGGGTTATGGCGACATTGTGCCCACGTCGAGCGCGGCGCGGGCGCTCTCCGTGCTGGAAGCGGGCATGGGCTTCGCCTTTCTCGGCGTAGTGATTGGCTACCTGCCGGTGGTTTACGCATCGTTTTCGCGGCGCGAGATTCAGATCTCGATGCTCGATGCGCGCGCGGGATCGCCGCCCACGGCGACCGAGTTGCTGGTGCGGCTCGCGGGCACGTCGGAGGATCCCGCCATCGATCAGGTCGTCCTCGATGAGTGTTTGCGGGACTGGGAGCGCTGGTCGGGAGAACTGCTGGAGAGCGGCCTTTCGTATCCGGTGCTGAGTTTTTTTCGCTCGCAACACAGCAACCAATCCTGGCTGGGCGCGCTGATGACCATGCTGGACGTGACGTCGCTGGTGATCACCGGCATCGAAGGGGTTCATCCCGGGCAGGCGCGTTTGACTTTTGCCATGGCGCGGCATGCGGCCGTGGACCTGGCGCAGGTGGTGAATGCGAAATACGATCCGCAAGCTCCGGAGCGCATGACCGATGCAGAATTCGACCGGCTGAGAGAGGCGCTTGCCGCGGCAGGATTGAAATTGCAAAATACCGACGAAGCGCGGCTCAAGCTGAACAAGCTGCGCTCCATGTACGAGCCCTACTTGCACGCGACGGCGCAGCGGCTCATGGTGGCCCTGCCCCCCTGGCAGCATCCCGCGAAGACGCGCGACAATTGGCAGGCCGGGCCCTGGGATAGGGTGATCCAGGCGAAAGGGCTGGCCGTGCTGGGGCAGAAGCCGGTGCAACCACGGGGCAGTGAAGACCACTTCTAGCGAATTGAGTAATTGAGTAATTGGGTAATTTAGTAATTTAGTAATTTGAAAACCAACTCGACACGAGTGCGCGTGCCGATTTTCAAATTACTAAATTACCAAGTTACTAAATCGTCCATGAAAAACGTTGGTGAGAACGTGGTGCGCATTGAAGCGGAGGCGTTGCGCGCGCTGGCGGACCGCATTGCTGGACCCATGGCGGCGGCGTTTCAGCGGTCTGTAGACCTAATGTTTGCTTGCGGCGGCCGCGTCGTGGTCACGGGCATGGGCAAGAGTGGTCTGATCGCGCGCAAGATTGCGGCCACGCTGAGTTCCACCGGCACTCCCGCGTTGTATCTGCATCCCGTGGAGGCGCTCCACGGCGACCTAGGAATGGTGGTGCGCGGAGATGTGGTGTTGGCGTTGTCGGCGTCCGGCGAGACAGAAGAGATCTTAGCGCTGCTGGCTACCATCAAGCGCCTGCAAGTGCCGCTAATCGCGCTGACCGGCGACGAACTATCTGGCTCATCTTCCGCCCGCGTTTCTACTCTGGCCGCCGCCGCCGATGTGGCCCTGGATTGCTCGATTGCGGAAGAAGCCTGCTCGCTGGGGTTAGCGCCCACGGCTTCCACTACCACGATGCTGGCTCTGGGTGACGCACTGGCAGTTACACTCAGCGAGAGACGCGGCTTCAAAGAGGAAGACTTTGCCAACCTGCATCCCGGAGGCAAGCTGGGGAAGAGGTTGGCGCGGGTGGAATCCTTGATGCACGCAGGCGATGCGCTGCCGCGGGTCGCTCCGCATACCAAGATGCCGGACGTAATCTATGAAATGTCGCGCAAGCAACTGGGCGTGACCGCGGTGGTGGAAGGTGAAAAGCTGGTAGGCATCATCAGCGACGGAGATTTGCGGCGACTGCTGGAAAAGCGCGGCAAAGACGTGCTCGATCTGGCGGCAGGCGAGTGCATGACAAAAAATCCGCGCACCATCGCGGCCGGTGAGTTTGCCGCAACCGCGCTGGCGCTAATGGAAGAAAAAAAGATAACGTCGTTAATGGTCCTCGATGGCGACCGCAAACTGCTGGGAATTGTGCACCTGCACGATCTGTGGAGCACCGAGCTAGTGTAGGAATTGAGCGATTGAGTGATCGGGTCAACGGGCGATTGAAACCGAAGAAACGTTAATTATTCCCGATTCTCAATGAAAAAATCGCCCGATCGCGCAATCGCTGAATGATCTGAGGGCTTATGTATCACTACGATCCCAACATCGCGCTGGAAGAACTAACCGAAGACGCAACTCTGCCCAACCCGGTGCATGTGCGCGACATGATCCTGCGCAAGCATCCCTCAGCCGATAAAGCGCTGGAGCTGAACCGCCTCTTCGTTGAGTACCAGAAATTTTTCGGCGAGACGCAAAAGCTGGGGAACGAGATACTGCGGGAGTTGACTGCTTAGGGCCGAATCGCGGGTGGGCCAAGCCCTTTACCTGCCGGCCAAAAAATCAATCAGTGCCTCGCGGGTGAATCCCGCTTCCCTCAACAAAGAAACCAGTGCCTTTCGGCAGATCGCGGTTGGGACCGGGAACTACCGCGCGGCGGCGAGATGTTGGATGGTAGAAGACGAAGTGGCTGCCCGAAGTGTGATCCAGAACGAAGCCGTTTTGCTCCAAGAAACGGACAACTCGGCGCGGCTTGACGGCGGGCAGTTTGGTCATCACTACCCTTATATCAATTACAAAACCTATAAAACCAGTAGTAAGAGTAGGCAGGTCGGAGAAGTGGAAAACTTTGCAGGCTGACTCTTCAGTACGAGTACTCGAGATCAAGAGAAGCAACCAAGGTTTCGTCGTCGGTGGGGACCGGTTCCTTGTGTTTCCTCAGACTCTCGATGTATCCGCCGATGGCGTCCTTCGCCATCTTCTTGGCTTCTCCCAGCGTGCGCCCGTAGGTGACACAGCCCGGCAATGCAGGCACAATGGCCGTGAATCCGCCTTCTGGCTCGGGTCGGCAGCATCACATTGTAGCGGTAGCGCGCTTTAGCCATAGGACTTGGAATCATTCTAGCAGGGGCTGGAAGCGGGTCAAAGAAACCCGCTGTTACAATAACAGATTCCCTAAGGGATCAGCGAGCGCCCTCCACCCGGTACTCGGCACTCGCTACTGGGTACTCATTCTATGCACAGATGGTCACAACTCTTCATCCCCACCCTGCGCGAGGCCCCGGCCGACGCGGAAGTTGCCAGCCACAAATTCCTGGTACGCGCGGGCTACATCCGGCAACTGGCGGCCGGGATTTACTCCTATCTTTTTCTCGGCAGCCGTTCTTTCAACAAGATCATGGGCATCGTGCGCGAAGAGATGGACAAGATCGGCCAGGAATTTTTTCTGCCAGCACTCCATCCGCGCGAGATTTGGGAGGCCAGTGGCCGCTGGGACTTGATGGGTGACAACCTCTTCCGCCTGAAAGACCGCAAGGGTGCCGACCTCGCCCTGGGCATGACCGAAGAGGAAGTCATGACCTCGATTGCCATGAAAGAGCTGCGCAGCTATAAGCAGTTGCCGCAGATCTGGTACCAGATCGCGCCCAAGTTTCGCGACGAGCCGCGGCCGAAGTCCGGCCTCCTCCGAGTGCGCCAGTTCATGATGAAAGACGCCTACTCGTTTGACATTGACGCGGCCGGGCTGGATGTTTCCTACAAGAAACATTACGAAACTTATTGCCGCATCTTTGACCGCTGCGGATTGAAGTACATGGTGGTCGAGGCCGATTCGGGTGCGATGGGCGGCAAGGAATCGCACGAGTTCATGGTCCGCACTCCGGCCGGCGAGGACCAGATCGTCAGCTGTGACGCCTGCAACTATGCCGCGAACATGGAGAAGGCTGCCTCGAAGCTTGAGGCCGTTGAAGATTTGCAGCCCGAAGGCGATGGCTCGCCGCTGGAAGTGCACACTCCGGGCCAGAAAACGATTGAAGAGGTGGCGCGCTTTCTGGGCGTTTCGCCGAAGAACAAAATCAAAACCCTCGCGCTCATGACCGACGAAAAAGAAGGGAAGACCGGCAAGCTAAAGTCGCGGGCCGTCGTGGTGCTCATGCGCGGCGACCATCAGCTTAACGAAGCCAAGCTCAACGCCGTCGTCGCGGTGGCGACGCGTCCCATGGACGAAGCCGAGATCAAAGCTCTGTTCAAGTCTCCCGCCGGGTATTTGGGACCCGTGGGGATCGAGTGGGCTAAAGACAAAGACTTGAAGAAGGATAAGGATGATAAGGATAAGGACAAGGGACTTCCGCTTCTTCTCGTCGACCAGGCTCTCGCAGGCCGCACCAATCTAATCGCAGGCGCCAACAAAGAGGACTACCACCTGAAGAACCTCACGCCGGGAAAAGACTTCCATCCCACGGCATACGCCGATCTGCGCGCGGTTGCGGCGGGTGAAGGTTGTCCGAGTTGTGGCAACGCGCTGCGCATCGACACCGCGGTGGAGATCGGCCACATCTTCAAACTCGGCTACCGCTATACCGATTCCATGGGCGCGCGCGTGCTCGACAAAAACGGCAAGGAAGTTACGCCCATCATGGGCAGCTACGGCATCGGCATCGAGCGCATTCTTACGGCCGCGATCGAGCAGAGCAATGACGAAAACGGCTTCTGGCTGCCGCCCTCGATTGCGCCCTTCGAGATTGTGGTCACGCCGGTCAATGTGAAGGACCAAAGCTTGCTGGGCGTTGCGGTTGACCTCACCACTCGCCTGGAAGCTGCGGGTTTCGACGTGATCCTCGACGACCGCAACGAACGCCCGGGAGTCAAGTTCAAAGATGCCGACTTAGTCGGTATCCCCTTTAGGATCACCGTCGGAAACAAGGTTACCGAAGGTACTGTGGAAGTGGTTCTGCGCTCGACTCGCGAGGTGCACGATGTTAGGATCGCGGCGGTAGTGGAATATTTTCAAGGAGTGCTGCCCGCCAAGGCCTGAACTTGCGCCGCTGGCACGGGCGGCGCAGTTGGGGCTATGGGAACCATAAAAGCAATTCTAGGATTTCTTGCGATCATTCTGGTGGTGGCGGCCTGCTTTGAAGTGGCCCCGCCCATGATGGCGAATTATAGCTTTCAGGACGACCTGCGGAACGTCGCGCTGATGGATGGCGGCAACTTCCAGAAAACAGAGGAGGATGTCCGTCAGGACGTGATGCGCAAGGCCAAAGATCAGAACCTGCCGATCGAGCCCAAGCAGGTCACCGTGCAGCGCATCAATACCCCGGGCATGTCCGCACTCTATATCGCAGCCGACTATTCGGTCACAGTCAGCCTTCCCGGCTACTCCTTTGACATGCACTTCACTCCCAACAGCGGCAACAAGTAACTGCAGTTGCCAGCCTCCAGTTGCCGGCTGCCCGTAGGAACCTAAGGCCACCTTGTAGATTAAGAGCCTCCGGCTGATCTCGCGGAAGCTAGCCAGCCTGCCGAAAACTCAAAAAACAACCAGTCGTTTCGTGGGTCAACAAAACTCCGGGAAACGCCATCCTGTGCAGACCGGACGAAGGCTCGCTCTTTCGCATCAGCCTCAGCGGTCAGTATGAAGGCCTCTAACTCATGCCCCAAAGCGTAGGCTCCGGCCTGGGGTCGGCTCTCATGCAAGATACCAATGGCATTTTTTATGGCAGCGCCCCGCAAGGCGGCGCGTACAGCTTCGGCTCAATTTATAGCCTGGTCATGGGCCTGCCGCCGTTCGTCACTTTCGTGCGCGCTAATGGCAAGACAGGCGAGCAAGTGCAGATTCTCGGCCCGGGGCTCACTGGCACAACCAAGGTCACTTTCGATGGCATCCCCGCCAACAGCTTCGCCGTCGAGTCTGACACGTTCATGACGGCGCTCGTGCCCGAGAGCGCAACCACGGGCAAAGTCGTCGTGACAACCCCAACCGGCAAGCTCACCAGCAACGTGAACTTCCGGATTCGCAGTAGGCCGCAGCCTGCCCGAGTTTTCCACAGCCCCTTTGTGACATCTGACCTTGCGCACAGCCCCCCAATTGCGAGATCATGCTCGAGGCCGTAACGGTCGGCAAAAGCCAAATCGCCGCGCCCCGGGTCCTTTGTTTTCTGGATTTGGTACCTAAGTTCTGTGATATCTGGATCTTGCGGGCCAAACCACCTCTAACTCTATGATTCTAAAGATTCAGGGGGGTGAAGGGGGGATACGATGTAACCAACTGGTTAACGCCCGCCGCCGGGTACCCACATCCCGCCCCAGATTCCTCGAAGTAAATTTTTAGAGAAAAACCCGCCGGCCGAATCTCAGGGGCGACAAAGCCGGCTTCCGGTGTCTAACCTAGGTACTGAGCGGCCACAGGCACGGCATCGAACAAGAAGAATCAGGGGCCTTCCCCGTGTCTCAGTGCCTCCGTGGTGGATTTAACTTCTCAAATATCTTCGCCGCCGGGCTGAAACTGTGGCAGAATGGCGGCATTGGAACTGGTCGTCTGGGGGTATGTATGTCCTGCCGAAAGACCTGTCTGAAAAAGAGCCTGAGTAAGACCTGTATAAGCAGCACCTGTCTGCTTCTTCTCGTTGTCATTTCCTCCACAGCCGCAGTGGCGCAAGTTTCCGCCGAGCAAGTGCAGATTGCGCCCCCGCTGCTGCGTGGCGTCGACCCTCCGTCGGCGGAAGCGACCGCGGCCGACCTGGAGCGCCGCGGCGACGATTTGCGCGCGCAGAAACTTTATCTCGACGCGCTCGATTACTACCGTGCCGCGCTGGCCAAAAAGGTGAACGAGGCGCGAGTGCAGAATAAGATCGGCATCACCGAACTCATGATGCAGCGCTACAAAGAGGCGCGAAAGTCCTTCGAGCGCGCCATCCACTCCGACCGCGAATATGCCGACGCCTACAATAATCTCGGCGTCATCTACTACGAAGGCAAGAAATACGCGGCCGCGGTGAAGCAGTACGAGAAGGCGATTGCCAAGGACAACAGCTCGGCGTCGTTCTACAGCAACCTGGGCGCAGCTTATTTTTCCAGGAAAGAATTCAATTCCGCAGTCTCCGCCTACCAGCGCGCGCTGGAATTGGATCCCGCCGTCTTTGAGCGGACCTCGCGCGCCGGCGTGCAGGCGCAACTGCCCAGCCCAGAAGACCGCGCCCGCTACGATTACACGGTCGCCAAGCTCTACGCCAAGATGGGATTCTCCGACCAATCGCTCGAGTACTTGAGAAAAGCGATGGAGGCGGGTTACAAAGATCTGAAGAACGTCTACAGCGACGCCGAATTTTCCGAGCTGCGCAAGAGCCCGCGCTTCACCGAGTTGATGGCCGCCAAGACCCCGGTGATCTCGGACTAAGACGCAGACGAGTTTCGCAGCCGCGAATTCTACAGTGTCGTCCCGTGCCAGCTACAGGATCAACCTGATTGATCCGCTTTCTTGCCCCGCGAAATTACAAAGTTTTACAAAATTAGACCAAACTTAGACGGAACTTCCCCGCGTTCTGGGGTTTAATTATCCAAATACTCCTGAAAACAACAGGGTGAGTAAGGAGAAACGGTAGCCCATCGGATGCTGACCCGAGCACGCCCCAAGCAAGCATCCGGTGGGTTTTTTTTTGCAGCGGTGACTCTCAGGCTTTCACCTCAGTTCCAAAATCCAGAGCTGAACGTGCGGCGCCTCGGAGTTCCCAGGCCCAACCGCGCTGCATAATGGCTATCACAAGTGATCTCAAGAGTGATAAACAAATCTGATGCAATCTTGATGGTATCGATGGTGACGAACATATGTCTCTAGCCGACCGCAAGGAATATCAAAGCACGACAGTTCGGCTGCCCGCGGCAGGTATATGAGCGTGCCAAGACAGTCGTGGTTCGGTCGCGGGCTTCCAGTTTCAACGACTTCGTCTAGGCCATTGAAGAGAAGGTACGAAGGCTGACCGAAGCGGAGATCGACGCGGCTTTCGCGCATATGGCGAATGACACAGACTATCGGTGTGCCTCCAATGCTCTAGCTGGTGAGTTCGAGACTAGCGACTGGGAAGCGTTCAAAGCCAGCGCTGCGGCCGGGCCCGCCGCGCATGAACGGTCCCATGAGCAGCCCCATGAGCAGTCAAAGATCCGCACTGCCAAAACCCGTTCGCGGTGACCTATTCAGCGCCCGGCTTGATCCCACCGAAGGCAGCGAGCAGGCGGGGACGCGACCGGTCGTGATCGTCAGCCGCGACTCCATCAACGCGAACAGTCCAGTCGTGGTCGTGGTGCCAATCACCGATGCTTCCAATGTCAAGCGTGCCTACCCGAGCCATACACAAATTCCTTAAGGGTTCAGGAGGACTGAAGATGGACAGCATCGCAAAGGCTGAACAGATTCGAGCGATTCAGGTTTCGCGGTTCGTAGGTTACTACGGGAGACTGGACAAAGAAATCTTGGGGCGCCTAGAAGAGGCAATCCGGATTACGTTGGCGTTAGGACAGAGGAATTCTGTCCCAATCCCGCCCCATTTTGATTATGAGCGATCAATCCAGAGGACGGGAAAATGTCGACCGAGCTTGTCAAAGTCGTGGTCAGAAGTGACCAGGGTGGCTTGCTGCTGGATGGCCAGCGCAGCGGCTACGGAATCCACGTAAGGGATTTTATGCACGGCCTTAAGCTCGCCTGCCTTTAGAGATTGCAGCAGGTCAAGTGTGATGATTTGGATCGGCAGACGGCAGAGGTTGGCGACAGCTTGACGAGCTTTTTCCTCGCCGGCTCTTTGCCAAGTGAGGTAATAGACCTCACCGAGGTGCAGCACCGACATAAATAGCTGCAATTGCTGCCGGCCAGCATCACCCAGCAATCGCTCAAACGTGCCGGCTCCGGCACCCGCTTCCAGATAGTGGATGACCGCGCTAGTATCGAGCACAAAGCTTCTCATCTGAGTTTCTCAATCCGGTGCTCGCGTTCGCGGTCTTCAAGCAGTGAGTAATCTCCCTTGAGTGAGCCGCGTAGCTTGCGGATGAGATCGTCAGTTATGGGCAGCAGCGCCACGCGTTCTTTGTCGCGGAAGACGCTGAGACATGTGCCCTCTTTCAAGCC
>Ga0302320_10011470_pt1 | contig 18740 bp, 8 predicted proteins | sample Bog_T0_3_FD_202130 | JGI IMG/M metagenome (GOLD analysis project Ga0302320, IMG submission 202130) | Peat permafrost microbial communities from Stordalen Mire near Abisko, Sweden - Bog_T0_3 | ecosystem: Environmental > Terrestrial > Soil > Wetlands > Peat | place: Sweden: Abisko, Stordalen Mire...
TCATGGCAGCCAACCTGCGTCGCCACGGCTGGCAATACATCGTGGTGGACATCCAATGGTATGAGCCCAACGCGACCGGATTCGATTATCACAAGGGAGCGAAGCTGGAGCTGGACGATTATGGCCGGCTCCTGCCGGCGACCAATAAGTTTTCGTCCGCGATGAACGGCCAGGGTTTCAAGCCGCTGGCGGATTACGTTCACAGCCTCGGTCTGAAGTTCGGACTTCATCTCATGCGTGGCATACCGCGCCAGGCCGTCGCCGCCAAAACTCCCATCCTGGGGGCGAGCTTCACCGCGGCCGACATCGCGGACACCAACAGCGTCTGCGAATGGAACACCGACATGTACGGGGTGGACACGAGCAAGCCTGGCGCGCAGGAGTATTATAATTCCGTTTTTGACCAGTTCGCGGGGTGGGGGCTGGATTTCGTCAAGGTGGACGATCTGTCGCGGCCATATCACACGGCGGAGATCGAGGCGATCCGCCAGGCGATTGACCAGTCGGGACGGCCGATTGTTTTCAGTACGTCGCCGGGCGCCACGCCGTTAAGCGAGGGGGAACACGTTAGCACGCACGCGAACATGTGGCGGATCAGCGACGATTTCTGGGATGACTGGAAACTTCTGTTCGACCAGTTTGCCCGCGTACGGGACTGGACTCCGTACCGGGGCGGCGGTCACTGGCCCGACGCGGACATGCTGCCGATCGGCATTCTGCAAATGGGAAAAAACAAAACCCATTTTACGCACGACGAACAAATTACGCTGATGTCCTTGTGGAGTATGGCGCGTTCGCCGTTGATGATTGGCGCGGATCTAACCAAGCTGGACGATTTCACGCTGACCCTGCTGACCAACGATGAATTGCTGGCGGTGGATCAAAATAGCGCCAACAATCATGAGTTGTTTCAGCGCGACGGAATTCGCGGCTGGGTGGCCGATGTGCCGGGCTCGTCCGACAAATATGTCGCCCTGTTCAACACGCGCGACCGATCCGCCAGCGGCGCGGCGGCGCCGGTGCCGCTGAAGTTGTCCGAGTTGGGTTTTGCCGGTCCTGGCCGCATCCGCGACTTGTGGGCGCAAAAGGACCTCGGCGTTTTTACCAATGAATTTGCACCCGTCATCAACGTTCACGGCGCGGGGCTTTATCGCGCTTCGCCAATGGATCGTTCAATTGTGAGGTAACAGTTCCATCGTGCGCAGATCACCGGTTGGGTGGTGTTTTGGAAGATACCCAACATCGACGGCTTCAAATGCCACCACGACAGCCTTTGATCAAACGCACCAAGAAAATGAAAGCAATCGCTGTAACAGTCATCCTGTTTTGTTTGTGCGATAATCTTGGGTTCGCCAAATCCGAAAAACCAGGTTTCGTTCGCAAGAGTATTTCCTTGGATGCCGACTGGCGGTTTCAGTTGGGCGACCAAACCAATGCCATGAGTCGCGCTTTTAATGACCAAGGCTGGAGGGGGGTGAACGTGCCGCATGATTACGTGATCGAAGGCGGGTTCACTGAGACCAACCAATACCCGCAACCGGGCGAGCGCGCCTCATGGTTTTGGCTCCACGGTTTTCTGCCGACGCCGCCGGCGTGGTATCGTAAAACCATTTTCATTCCTGACGTGGAAAAAGGCAAACGGCTATGGCTCGAATTCGATGGCGTGTTCAGCAATAGCCGCTATTGGCTCAATGGCCGGGAAATAGGCAGCAAATACAGCGGCTACAACCGCTTCCAATTTGACATCACGGACGCGGTCATGTTTGGCGAAAAAAACATTCTCTCGGTCCAGCTGGATCCGCGTTGGGATGGTTGGTGGTATGAGGGCGGCGGCATTTATCGTCATGTGCGACTCGTGAGTGTGGACCCGGTGCACATTGCCCCACAAGGAGTTTTCGTCGCGCCGATGGTGGCCGATCCCGGGAATGGCATCCGCGCGGACGCGACCGTAGCCGTACACACCGATGTCATCAATCAAAACAATTTGCCAGTCACCGCGACGGTGTTAAGTGAGATTCTCGACCCAGCGGGGAAAGTGATTTATTCGGCGACGGCTGGTCAGTTGTTCGCCGCGAGTGCGGATGCCAACGTGGCGCAGTCATTTCCACTGCCGGCGGCGAATTTGTGGTCGCCGGATAACCCATATCTTTACCAGTTGCGCAGCACCATCAGCGTGGCCGGCACGACCGTGGATCAAGTCACCACGAGCTTTGGCGTGCGGCAAGTTCGCTTTGATGCCGCGCGCGGGTTTTTCTTGAATGGCAAAAACATAAAACTCAAGGGGGTCACATTGCATGAGGATCACGCCGGGGTTGGCGTGGCGATGCCTGACCGTTTGATTCAATGGCGGCTGGAACGCTTGAAGGAAGTCGGCTGCAATGCCATCCGTTTGTCCCACAATCCCGTCGAGCCGGTGATGTTGGATGACTGTGACCGGATGGGCTTTTTGGTTATCGCAGAAAACCGCCATCTCGGCGACACCTACGCCGATCAGACGCAAAAGAATGCTCCCGCGGTGGAACATCGCGACCTCACTAGCCTCGTGATGCACGACCGCAACCACCCGTGTATTATCCTCTGGTCCCTGTGCAACGAGCAGTGGACGGAAGGTTCGTCCGAAGGCGCGGCGATGGCGCGAGCCATGAAACAACGCGTTAACGAACTGGATTCCAACCGGCTGGTGACTGCGGCGATGAACGGCGGTTTCATGGAAACGAACGGATTCATCAGCGTGCTGGATGTCGTCGGGTTTAACTACAATCCTTGGGTTTATACCCCGTTTCACGCGCAGTTCCCGGAGAAACCGATGGTAGCGACTGAGATTGCCAGCGAGATCGGCACACGCGGGATTTATGAGTTGAACCACTGGGACAACTATTGGGGTGACAGAAATCGGGGCTATGTGGCGGCCTACAGCATCAACGCCGGGCCGGGAGGTCAGACCGTCGAGCAGGCGTGGCCCCCCATCGCGACGAATGCCTTCATGGCGGGCGGTTTTGTCTGGAGTGGTTTCGATTACAAAGGTGAACCACGGCCTTTTGAGTGGCCGTGCATCAACTCCCACTATGGGATCATGGACATCTGTGGCTTCCCCAAGGACAGCTATTACTACTATCAGGCTTGGTGGACGGACCAGCCTGTACTTCACGTTTTTCCCCATTGGAATTGGCCGGGCAGGGAAGGGCAAGAGATTCCGGTGTGGGTACACAGCAACTGCCAGGAGGTGGAACTCTTCCTGAACGGTGTTTCGCAAGGCAAACAAACCGTGACACCGCTGCACCACCTGGAATGGAAAGTAAAGTATGCCCCGGGCAGACTCCTCGCCCGAGGTGTCCGCGACGGAAAGACCATTGAAACTGCCGTGGAAACCACGGGCGCTCCTGCCAGGATCCGCTTGACCGCGGACCGTACCAGACTCGCAGCAGACAATAACGATCTGGCCGTGGTGACGGTCGCGGTGGTGGACGCCGAAGGCCGGGTGGTTCCCTTGGCCGACAACGAAATCAAGTTCAAGCTTTCCGGTCCAGCCAGACTCATCGGCGTGGGGAACGGTGATCCCAGCAGCCACGAACCCGATCAAGCCAACCATCGCGCTGTGTTCAATGGTCTGGCTCAAGCGATTGTTCAAACCAACAAAAAAAGCGGCAAAATCCGGTTCGAAGCCGAAGGCATTGGCCTAAAACGACAGGTGTTAACGCTCTCGAGTAGATAAGCGCCCACCAAATTAACGTCAATTTTCCAAGATCACATCCATGAGAATATTGGAATTACTCATCATTGCCCTGTTCAGCCTCTTTCCTTTGCCGTCCCCGGGGACGGACATTTCCAGCCAGTCCAACGAAATCCAGTTCACGCGTCACGCGGGTAATTTTGCCGCTGAGGATTTCGTGGCCAAACGGGTTGATCCCGCCCCGGCGGAGATGAGCACTCATGGCAGCGCGGACAATCGTCCGGCGGACGGTCCAGCGGCGTTGCGCCGCCCCATTGTGGCCGGACCGGACGACCGGCAGGCCTTTGCGGATCCGCCCGCCGGCTTCGATGTGCCGCGCGACGGCATCGCCCATGGGCATTTGGAGATGATCGATTACGATTCCAAGACGGTCGGGACCATACGCCGTATGCAGGTCTATGTGCCGCCCGGTTATACGACGGAGAAAAAATATCCTGTGCTGTATCTGCTGCATGGCATTGGTGGCGACGAAACGGAATGGGAGCACTTCGTCGCGCCTGACGTCATTCTTGACAGGTTGCTAGCCGATCACAGGGTGGTGGCGATGATCGTGGTCATGCCTAACGGTCGCGCGCAGAAAAACGACCGGGCGGAAGGCGATCTATTCAAGGCTGCGCCGGCGTTTGCCAATTTTGAGCGCGACCTGCTGGACGACGTGATTCCGGCGATCCAATCGCGCTATTCGGTTTCGACGAATCGCGCTGACCGCGCGCTGGCGGGACTTTCGATGGGGGCCGGGCAGTCGCTGAACTTTGGTCTCGCCCATCTCGACCTATTTGCCTGGATTGGAGCGTTTTCAGCCGCGCCCAACACGAGGTTGCCGTCGGAACTGGCGCCGGATCCCGATGCGGTCACGGAAAAAATGAGACTGCTTTGGCTATCTGCGGGAAATCAAGACGGCCTCATTAGCATCAATCGGGGCGTCCATGCGTATCTCAAGGCCCACAATGTTCCGCACGTTTGGAACGTGGACGGCAATGCCCATAACACGCCGGAATGGAAAAACAATTTTTATTGGTTCGCGCAACAACTATTCAAATGAAAAAATCACTGTTCACTCTCCTCGTCGCTTCTGTGTGGATTGCGGCATGGGCGGGGGCCGAAAATCTTGCGCCGCATCTGGAATCGCGTCAGGGCGTGAAGCAGCTCATCGTGGACGGCCGGCCGTTTCTAATTCTCGGCGGCGAATTGGGCAATTCCGCCGCTTCCAGCTCTGCCTGGATGGAGCCGATCTGGCCCCGGCTGGCCCACCGAAACCTCAACACCGTAATCGCATCCGTCACGTGGCAAATGATTGAGCCGGAGGAGGGACGGTTTGATTTTCATTCGGTAGATGATTCGATTTATGGCGCGCGAACCAATGGATTGCATCTCGTTTTACTTTGGTTCGCCAGTTGGAAAAACGGCCAGTCGTCCTATCCACCGGACTGGGTCAAGAACGATCCGCAACGGTTTCCCTGGGCCAAGGACGGCTTGGGCAACACGATGAACATCCTTAGTACCTTCGGTGACGCTCTTGGCAAAGCCGACTCCCGGGCGTTTGCTGCCTTGATGCACCATATTCGCGAGGTGGACGGCAAGAATCACACCGTGTTGATGATGCAGGTGGAGAACGAGGTCGGCATCGTCGGCGATTCCCGCGATCGCTGTCCCGCCGCGAATGCCGCCTACGACGGGCCGGTACCCAAAGCGCTGATGCGTTATCTCGTGGAGCACAAGGACACGCTGGCTCCAGAATTGCTCGCCGGCTGGGCGGCCAACAGCAACAAGACCGCCGGCACCTGGCCGGAGGTTTTCGGCGCCGGAAAGGCGCCCGCGTACAAAGTTTACGGCCCGGATCTGACCGACGAAAAAAAGAACATTTATTGGCGGCAATTGAACTGGGCCTCGGACGAATTTTTCATGGCTTGGCGCTATGCCACGTTTGTCAACCAGGTGGCGGCCGCGGGCAAAGCGGAGTACAACATTCCGATGTATGCCAACGCGTGGCAGCAACAACCCGGCTGTCCGCGGCCCGGCGAATATCCCAGCGGAGGCCCGGTCCCGCAGGTCAATGACATCTGGCGTTGTGGGGCTCCCCAGCTCGATTTTCTTGCGCCGGACTTATATATCCCGGAATTCGATTGGGACTGCGCCCGCTACACCCGCAACGGCAATCCACTGTTCATTCCGGAAGCCAACGCTGGCGGGTCAGCACCGGGAAATGCTCTCATTGCCCTGATTAAATATAATGGCATTGGCTACTCGCCCTTTGGCATTGAGCGCGAACGTTCCGATGGCCGCGGTGGCTTGGAAGGATTCGGCTTGCGTCCGGCGGAAACGGGCACGAACCAAGCGCCCGTGACGCCCACCGCGCCGCCGCCAGATGCACTCGCCCAGACGTACGCCCTGCTGCAATACCTCGCGCCCGTCATCCTGGCAAACCAGGGCAAGCAAACCATGGTTTTATTGAGGGACAGCACGGATACCAATGGGGATCGGGAGACTTTGGTGCTGGGCGATTACACTATTGGCATCAAATATGGTGTCAATGCCGAACAAAGCCAGGGCGGGGGTCGGCGGTTTGGCGGATTCGCCGGAGAATCCCCGGAAACCAAAGCTTCGCCCCTGCGGTTGGTCGTCAACACGGGGCGCGGTGCTTACGTCTTTGTGGGCGGACCGATGACCGTGACCTTCAAACCGAACACGCCTTCGCTGGGGAGAGTGGTGCTGAGTAGCACCGTTGAAACTCTCCACCGGGACGACCAATGGCTGCCGGGCCGCTGGCTGAACGGCGACGAGACCGCCCACAACACCCGGTCGGACCCGGAAGGTTCCGGGATTTATATGCGAACTTTTGGCGTCTATCGCTACTCGGTTTTCCAGCGGCAGTGAGGAAGGATTTTGCTTTAGGGCTGACGAACTTCCATCCAGCATTGGGGTGCGGTACAGTGAACCATAACAAACAACGAACCTATGCCCACAAAGCAGTCCTCGATTAATAAAATAATCACTTTAATTGCGGCGATGATGTTCGCCGCCTGCGTCCAGACCTTTGCCGCCGGCAAGACCATGATTGATTATTTTCTGCCCATGCCGATTCATGGTCAACTGACGACGAACACGTGGGGTGCGCCCGGCGTGATGCCGCGCGATCCCCGGAACGGACTCGAGGACCCGGCCTTGGCGGAGTGGTATTATTGGGACGGGAAAATCATCCGGGGAGGGGATGGCAAATATCATTTGTTCGCCAGCCGCTGGGAACAATCCAAGGGACACAACGGTTGGTGGAGTTCGAAGGCGATTGGAGCGGTGAGTGATAATCCGACCGGACCCTATGAAGACCGGGGGCTTTTATGGCCGGGCAATGAGGACGGCAAAGGCCACAACGTGACCGCGCTGGTGCTGCCGGACGGAAGTTATGCGGTCGTCGTCAGCGAAACCCGGCCGGGCGATGTTTTTGTCTCCCGGTCGCTGGAGGGGCCGTGGGAGCAAATCGGCTCGATCAAAGTGAAGGACCAACCAAAATGGCACGCGTCGAATGTCTGTCCGATTATCCGACCCGATGGCGCCTTTGAGATTATCGGGCGGTCCGGCGACATTCTGATCAGCACCAATGGCATCCTTGGACCCTACGTAATTCAAGGGCCGAGTATCTACCCCAAAATCTCCGGACTTCCCCAATATAATCTGGAGGATCCGGTGATTTGGTATGGCGGCGGATTATATCATATCACCGTCAATTGCTGGAGCGATCGGCAGGCCTTCCTCCTCACTTCGCCCAACGGCATCACGGACTGGACCAATCGCGGCCTGGCCTACGATCCCACCAAGGACTTCCTGCGTTACACGGACGGAACGGTGAACCATTGGAATAAAATCGAACGGCCGGGTATATACATGGAAAATGGCAATGTTGTCTATTTTACGTTTGCGGTCATCGATGTCGCAAAGGAGGAGGACCGGGGAAATATGCCGCACGGCAGCAAGGTGATCGTGGTACCCTTTGATGGTGCCGCGCTTGACCGCGATCTGCAAAGCGGCGATAGCGGTGGGAGCCCGGCTAGTTCATCGGCGAAAGGCCAGTAAAGAGAGGGTCTGCCTCTACTGCTCGCGATGCTCCTAAGAGCATTCAGTGGAAAGAGAACTGACCAATCGGGCCAGAATCACAACGCACGATTTCCATACCGCGGCCTGTTCCAGACCGCAGGATTGGGCAGTCGAACAGCCTTTCGATCAGGCCCCGAATATTCGCACTGGGGTCAGGGGACAGCCTTGGCTAGCTGGATTGGCAAATCAAGAATAAAAGTTGCCCCCTTGCCTGGACCTTCGCTTTGGGCGGTCAATGAACCGCCCAATTCCTTCGCCGCCAGGGCACCATTATGAAGGCCAAATCCATGGCCGCCGGTCCGGGTGGTAAAGCCATGATTAAAAATTCGGGTGAGATTCTCCGCCGGAATGCCAACCCCACTATCGATGACGGCAATCCGAACCCGATCGGCAGTCTGCGCCAGTTGGATTTTTATTTGTTTAGGCTTTCGCCCCGCGTCATTGCAAGCATGTTTTGCATTGCGGATCAAATTCACCAAAATCTGCAAGACCTTGTGTTTTTCCAGGATGATCTGCGGGAGGTCGTGGTATTCCCGGACCAGTTCGATTTCATGGCTGGCCATCGCGCTGGCGTCCATGCGCACGGCGTCCTCCAGCACGTCCGCCACCTTGACGACCTCACTGATGCCCGAAATCTTGGCATAGCTCTGCTGCATCGCCACGATGTCCCGGATATGCTCGATATTTTTTCGGAGGAGTTCGAGCTCCGTAATGGCGCCTTGCTGTTCTCCCAACAATTGGTCGGAGAGTTGGGCGAGATACTTCGGCACACGTTGTCCCTTGGGATCCGTCGTCATGAAGCTGCCGAGGTCGGTGATGTGCTCATTCAGCATCGTGACCACCTTCGCGAGATAAGGAAGTTTCGAGTTCCTGGCCTTGTCGATCACCACGGAAGCCGAGACATTCACACTGTTCAGCACATTGCCAATATTGTGCAAAACACTCGTTGCGACTTCCGCCATGCCGGCCTGCCGCGAGGTTTCCAATAGCTGCTTGTGGACTTCCTTCAACTTCGCTTCATTCTCCTTGATCTCCGTGATGTCCTTGGAAATCCCGAAGGTGCCGATGATCGCCCCTTCCTTGTTGCGCAACGGCATTTTCGAGGTCAGCACCCAGGACTCCTTGTGGTGTTCGATCCACGACCCCTTTTCGATCTTCCCGATCAACGGTTTGCCTGTGCGCATGACTTCCTGTTCATCCTCGAAAGACGGGCGGGCGCGTTCCTCCTCAAAAAAATCAAAATCGGTTTTGCCGGTCAAATCATTGGCGGAAGCCGCCCCCACTTGGTTGGCGACTGCCTGGCTGGCGGCGATAAAGCGTGATTGGGCGTCCTTGAAATAAATGTAATCCGGGGATTTATCCAGCAACGACCCCAGCAAATCACGTTCGTACTCGAGTTCGGCCTCGGCCCGCATTCGCTCCGTTATATCCCGGTAGAGGATAACCTGGCCGATGCAATCGCGTCCGATCAGGTGAGGCATCACCCAGCGTTCAAAAATCCGGCCGTCTTTCAAAGTAATGGGATCCACCGCCTCTTTTTCCATCTGACTGCTGCGGACTTCGATTTGCCGGAGATATTCTTCCGAATGGTTGACCAGTTGGGCCTCCCAACGTGCCAGGTCCATCCGACTCCCCAGTTGCAGCAATTCCACGGGGAAGCGCCACATGGCGTGCAGTTGCTGGTTGCTCAAGACCAGTTTGCCAGCCCGGTCGAACACGGCAATTCCATCCGTCGTGGCTTCCAAAGTGGCGTTGAGCAAGGAAAGTGATTGGGATTTTTCCTGGAGAGCCTGTTGAATCTTCTGTTCGGTGCGGGTTCGTTCAGCAATTTCGTCCCGCAAAGCCGCATTGGCCTCAGCAAGTTCCTTCGTGCGGTTGGCCACCTTGGCTTCCAGCAAATTCTTATCACTTTGAAGCTGGCGTTGCCGGAGTTCAATATAGCGCAAATTCCACCGGTAAAGGCCGAGTACCGCGAGTAAGGCCCCCAAGCCGCTTAGAATTCGAAAGGTGGCGGTTTGATAAAAAGGGGCCGGGCAAGTCAGGCTGAGGTGAGCGCCATTGGTGTTCCACACGCCATCGGCATTGCAGGCTTGAACTTCGAAAGTATATTGACCCGGCTTCAAATTGCTATAGAAGGCGACGCGGGCTCCGGTGGCGTCGATCCAAGCCGGGTCCCATCCGGCGAGTTGGTAGCGGATCTTAATCTTTTTCGGAGCAATAAAGCTGAGGGCGGAAAAGCGAATTTCGATGCGGGCCGTGTTCTGGTTCAGCAACAGCGAGGTTCGATTGGTGATGGCTGCGCCATTTACCAAAAGGTTGTGGATGCAAACCGGTGGCGGGACCGCATTGGTGAAATAATTTGTGGGATTGATCATCGCCACCCCGACGGGAGTGGAAAACCACACCCGGCCATCCGACGTTTTGCAGCCGGAGAATTCCTGTTCGTTGCGATCGTTGGTCTTGATCGACTCCAGGCCGTCAAAGGTTTCACAAGCCACGCGGTTCGATTTGCCATCGGCAAAATCATTCAGATTTTGGCGTGACAATCGCAAAATGCCGCTGCTGGACATAATCCAAAATGAGCCATAATCATCGGGAACAATGGCAAAGATACGATTATCCTCCAGTCCATCGCTGCGGGTAATTAATTTAACCTGGCCATTTTTAATCCGAGCCAGGCCGCTACTCAGGCCTGCCCAGATAACGCCATCTTCATCTTCGACAATGTAGTTTGCCCTGGCCCGGACCTTTCCTTCGGACGCTGACCAATGTTGATACGTTCCATCTTTGACCCGGAAAATGCCATTATTGGAGGCCACCCAAATGGCCTTATCCCGGCTGACATAAAGATTGTAGATCCAAAAATAAGGAGGCGCCTGGTTGGTTTTATATTGATACGGTACCAGCTTGCCATCGATGATCCGGATCAGGGCGACATCTTTGCCGCCACAGGTCAGCACGCTGGCATCATCTTCGGCGAAAGCGGTGGGCCAGTCGTTATTAGGGATTCGCTTCACCAGATGGCCGCCAGCCATGATGCTGATATTTTTCGAGGCATCGAGGGTGTAAATCATTCCGTTGCGGGCTTCAAATACGAGTTTTGTGTAGGGGTTTTCGAACAGTGAATTATCGGTGAAGTTTTTGATTGTGGCGCCATTCAGGAAGCTAAAGCCAGAGCTGGTAGCGACCCAGAGGCCTCCCCGTTGGGACGCAGCCAAGGCATGGCTGAAACTATCAATGAATCCTTCATGGCTTGAGTAAATGGGAAATTTTAAATCGGTCAGCTGACTCAACCCGGACTGGGTTCCCACCCAAATGCTCCCTTCCTTGTCTTCAAAAAGGGAGGTGATGTGGTCACTGCCCAATCCGTCCGCTTTGGTTAAAAAAGTGAAAGCGCCATCCCGATAGCGAGCCAACCCTTTTCCGGTGGTGCCAATCCAAAGAGTTCCGTGCCGGTCCATCAGCAACGCTTTCATTCCGCAGCCCAAGGATGGAACCGGTTGCGGGTTGCCGTCCAAATCGTAGCAATACAGGTCGGAACTGGTGCCGACCCAGATGCGATTTTCCTTGTCGGCAGTGATCGTGGCAATGGTTTTGTTCTTAAGAGAAATATCAGGCAAAGCTTCAAATTTCCCATCTTTTAGATGATACACCCCCTTATCCGCCACCCCGAACCAGATTTGTCCTCTGGTGTCCTGACAGATGCAATTGACGAAGAGGTTGTTTAAAATTTCCACCGGTTTTCCGGGCGCCTGACATCTCAGACCGATCAGACCTCCCATCCAGACGTTCCCATCCTCCGCTGCAAAGATTGCACCAATAACTGGATCCGGCTGGCTCCACGCTTCCTCGCCAATCGTCGCAAAGGTTTGTCCGTCATAGCTCCGAAAGCCGGTGTTTTGCACGCCGATCAATAGTCGTCCGTCCGCGCCGGGAAAAAGGCTGGAAACCTCCTGTGGCCGCCCGGTTGGGATATCGATGGGAACACTCAGGAAATTCAGGCCGTCAAACCGGAGGAGGCCCTGTTGGCTTCCCAGCCAGATAAAACCGTCCTTGGTTTGGGCGATGGAATTGATGCTGTCAGTTGGCAACCCAGTCTGCCGGTCCCAAGTTTGACAGTTGTACTGAAACATCGATTTGGCGGGATCTAGCGCCAATGCCCGGGGAACCAGGGCCAACTGAAACAACATAGCGATGGCGAATCCAAGCCAGCGGAGCGAACGCGGCTGATACGGGGGATGGCAATCGATAGATTTCACGTCAGCGGGATATTAAAACGAATATAAATTAGTTGTTAAAAAAATAGGATTCCGCCACGGTGGCAAACAGCCGTTTTGGTAAACTCGCTAGGGGTTTAACTTCAGAATCACACATTCACCTTTCTTCCATCGGCGAAAACGGCAAAAAGTTAAGAACATTTAATCTTCCCATCCCATCAAGAATTAACCCATGGCCTGGAATAGCCGCGGGATAGTATTGACAAGATTGAGGAAACAGGACGTTTTTGACCGGTGTTAATTCAACCACCGATCGAATCCTCAATCGGTATGAGAGCGGAGGTGGACTCAAAAATTCTCAAAATCCTTTGGCAGCGGAATCTGAGCCGGTGGGTTGCGTCCATTCGCGGCGGCCACTTTGCGAGCGGCCGAACGCGGGGTGGAGACGATGGGGCGGGCACGCCGAATTTCATTTCCGGGTTCGCGCATACCCGGTTTTTGTCCTCCGACCAAACTCATTAGCTGCTCCACGGAATGTTTCATGACCTCCGCCTGCGCGTTTAATTCTTCGGCGGACGCCGCATTTTCTTCCGCACTTGCGGCATTGGATTGGATCACCTTGTCCACCTGCGCCACGGCGGAATTAATCTGGCCGATTCCATCAGCCTGTTCGCGGGAAGCGGCGGAGATTTCACCGGCCAGTTCGTCCATCTGCCGGGCTTTCACGAGAATTTCGTCCAAGGCCACGGCGACCTTGGCATTGATTGCCACGCCCTGGCTGGTCTTGGTAATCGCACTTTCAATTTTGGAAGCCGTCTCCTTGGCGGCCTGCGCCGATCGCTGCGCGAGGTTGCGGACTTCGTCGGCGACGACGGCAAATCCCATGCCCGCCTCCCCGGCCCGCGCGGCTTCGACGGCGGCGTTTAAGGCTAGAATATTGGTTTGGAACGCAATTTCATCGATCGCCTTGATAATCTTCGCAATGTCATTGGAGGAGGTCTGAATGGCCTGCATCGCTTGGGACATGGCCTGCATATCGGTGGCGCCATTGTCGGCCGCCGCCCGGGTTTGCCGGGCCAGTTCCTTGGCGGTGTTCACGTTTTCCACGTTGCGCTTCGTCATGCTGGAGGCTTCTTCCAGCGAGGAACTGGTCTCCTCGATCGACGCCGCCTGGGTACTGGTGCCTTCCGCCAACGACTGGCTGGTCTCACTCAGCTGGGTCGACGCGATGGCAACAAAGTCCGCGCTGGTCAGCAGGCTGTTAGCGGTGGTCCGAATGACGGAGGTGATGGAGCGGGAGATAAAATACGATGCCGCCAGCGTTACGCCGGCAATGCCGATGGACAGCAACGCCATATATATCAAATAGGTCCAGGATTGGTCTTTCACTTTTTGCGCCAAGGCCGCCCGTTCGGCCTGGACATCGTCGATATACACCCCGGTGCCCAGGATATAATCAGTCCCGGGAATTAGGGCGGAATAACTAATTTTTGGCAGCACACCGCTGCCGGGCTTGTCAAAACTATATTCAGTAAAGCCTCCGCCAGCTTTGGCCTTACTGATGAAATCCTCCACGATTTTGACCCCGTTAGCGTCCGTTAGCGACAGGAGGTTTTTACCATTGTCCGCCTTGTTCACCGGCACATTGATGCGAATTCCCGATAAATCATAGCTGAAAAAATATCCGGAATGATCGTCATAAAACCGGATCGGATCGGTTTCTGCCGTAATAATGGCGATTTGATCCTCCCGCGTTTTGGCCGATTTGATCCTCTCGGCAATAATTTGGGCTTCGACATCCACCAGCGATTTCAAGGTTCCCTTGTGGCCATTGAGAATCTGGGATTCAAAATTGGGAAACACCACTTTTTGATTGACTTGCCTTTCCATCAGCATATTGGAGGTTTGAAGAACCAGCATGCTCACTAAACAAAGTCCTAGCAGAAGCAACATTCGCTGGTTCAGCGTCAGGCTGGAAAACTTAATTTTCATATTTTTATCGCAGTATTTCGTCCATCCTACTTATCGGCAACAGACCAAAAATGTTAATGGACATTTTTTGGCAAAAAGTCTCCCTCGCTTGAGCTAAACTTCCTTGACGCTCTCTGGGAAAAGGGGCTGCGCCTCCTGCTGCGGTGGGGTGCGGCCGATTTGTTTTCGAGTCCGCAGTGCGTTCATGGCGCGAGCACCCGTTGCAATGTGAATATTTTTAAAGCAAAACCGCAACGAATTATCCAGGTGTTTAGAAATCGCAAGAATCGGAGCCTTTCTGAAAAATTCTCAGGATGATTGGCAACGCGTTAACGCAGCCGGCTGGATTCACGCAATTTGCGATTGAAGCCGACGGTGAGGGTAATTCTCGTGACATGACTTCGACTGGCCGCCGTGGCAATCTCTTCTTCTAATTTTCCTGATTTCATGCGCGATGAATTGATTAGCCATTGAAGCTGGTCTGAAGCGATTGAAGGCAACCGGCGGCATGGCATGATAGAAGTCGAAGAATGCGACCGCCCTGACGTTGCCATGGTGTCGTCGAGAAATCAAATGATAGCAGAGAATACCTGATGAACACCCAAGTGTTATGTTCGCTCGTCGCCGTCGGCTTGGTCACTGCGCCGGCCAGAACATCTCCCGCCCAACCGGATTATCTGGATGCAAAGAAACCGCTGGAAACGCGAGTTGAAGATTTGCTTTCGCGACTCACCTTCGAGGAAAAAATCTCGCTCCTCCACGCCGACGCGAAATTTACCACGGCCGCGATTCCACGCCTGGGTATTCCGCGCCGGTGGCTCTCCGACGGCCCGCACGGAGTGCGCGAAGACATTGGTCCGGACTCATGGGCGCCCGCGGGGCGCACGGATGATTTTTCGACTGCCATGCCCGCCGGCATTTGCCTCGCCGCGACGTGGAATCCCGGGTTGGGGTTCGATGAAGGGGCGGCCATCGGACAGGAAGCGCGCTGGCGTGGCAAAGACATCATGCTCGGCCCGGGCGTGAATATTTTACGCACGCCGCTGGGAGGCCGCAATTTTGAATATCTCGGCGAAGACCCCTGCCTCTCCGCCCAGATGTGCGTGGGTTACATTCGCGGCGAGCAGGCGCAGGGGGTGGCGGCCTGCGTGAAACATTTTGCGTTGAACAACCAGGAATACCAGCGCGGCACCATCAACGTGGAGGTGGACGAGCGCGCCTTGCGGGAAATCTATCTGCCGGCGTTCAAGGCCGCCGTGCAATCCGGCGGGGTGTGGACGGTGATGGGCGCCTACAATCAGTTTCGCGGCCAGCATTGCTGCCAAAACGATTATTTGCTGAACCGTATCCTGAAGGATGAATGGGGCTTTCCCGGGCTCGTGATGTCTGATTGGGACGGCACACACGATACCCGGCAGGCCGCGTTAAATGGCCTTGATTTGGAAATGGGCACGGGAAAAAAATACGACGATTTCTACCTCGCCCGGCCGTACCTGGAAGGTTTGGAAAACGGAGAATTCCCGCTCGCCGGGCTCGATGACAAGGTGCGTCGCAATTTGCGCGTGATGATCGCCACGGGCGTTCTGGATCCCACCCGTCCGGCCGGTTCATTGAACACGGCGGCTCATCAAACGGTCGCCCGCCAGGTGGCCCAGGAAGGCATGGTATTGTTGAAGAACGAAAACCACACTCTTCCGCTGGAGGTTTCCAAATTGCGAAACATCGCCGTCATTGGCCAGAACGCCATCCGGCTGCATGCGCACGGCGGCGACAGCTCCGGCATCAAGGCCTTCTACGAAATCACGCCCCTGCAGGGCATTCTCAATCGCGCCGGCAAAGATGTGAATATCACTTTTTCCGAAGGATACGGCAAACCGGGCGGGGCCGATCTTGCCAGCCGCGCCATCGCTGCCGCGCAATCCGCCGACGTGGTGATTTATGTTGGCGGTCTAAACCACGACAAAGGATTCGATTGTGAAGGCGCGGATCGCGCGGATATGAAACTGCCATACGGCCAGGACGAGTTGATCCGGAAGGTAACCGCCGCCAACCCGAAGACAATCGTCGTGTTGGAAGGCACCATCGTGGAGATGGAGGCGTGGCGGGATGAAGTTCCGGCAATACTGGAGGCCTGGTATCCGGGAATGGAAGGTGGCAACGCGCTGGCCGGAATTTTGTTCGGTGACATCAACCCTTCCGGTAAACTGCCGGCCACGTTTCCGAAAAAACTCGCGGACTCGCCTGCGCACGCACTGGGAAATTATCCGGGCACGAACGGCACCGTCACTTACCAGGAAGGCCTGCTGGTTGGCTACCGCTGGTTTGACCGGAAGAATATCGAGCCGGAATTTCCCTTCGGTTTTGGCTTGAGCTACACGACCTTTGAATATTCCAACCTGAAGCTGGTGCCCGGCGATGGCACCACCGAAATGCTCACGGCGCAATTCGAGGTCGCCAACACCGGTGCCCGCGAGGGCGCGGAAATCGCGCAACTTTATGTGCATCAAAAGAATGCCACTCAGCCGCGCCCGGAAAGGGAATTGAAAGGCTTCCAGAAAATCCGGCTTCGGGCGGGAGAGCGGCAGACGGTCAGCATCCGGTTGGATAAAGGCGCCTTTGCGTTTTACGATGCCGACAGGAAATGCTGGGCGGTGGAGAAAGATGAATTTCAAATTGAGGTCGGCAGTTCTTCGCGCGATTTGCCGCTGCAGGGGGATTTTTCAAACTTGCATGCGCTGACTTTTTAATGACCCTATCGTAATATGTTAATTCCCTGCCATCGCCGTCACCGGCCTTTTATCGTTGCCTTGGGGAGTATGTTCTGGCTGACCATTGGCGCGCTGGCCGGGCAATACACCAATTTTGCCGTGTCGGTTTACATTCCAGTGGGCGTTGTTCGAAGTTTTCAGCAGCCCCAAAAACTCGAAGACGATTGGACGCGCCTCAGCCGCCAACTGAAGGTGGACAAGGTTTATATCGAAGTTCAGCGGGACGAAAACCTGGCTGACGACGCGTTACTGGAGCGCGTGAAGAAATTTTTCATTGACCATGGGGTGCGGGTCGCCGGCGGCATGGCGGCGTCCGATGGCAGCATCGGCGGCCAGTTCAAATCGTTTTGCTACACAGATCCCAAGAATCGTGAATTCATCAAAGCGGCGGCGGAACTGGCCGCCCGGCATTTCGACGAGTTGATCCAGGACGATTTCTTTTTCAACAATACCAAATATGATTCGGACATCGCGGCCAAAGGCGGCCGGAGCTGGACGCAGTTCCGCTTGGATGTGATGGACGATGCGGCGGAGAATTTGATCATAAAGCCCGCCCGGGCCGTCAACCCGAAGATCAAGCTGGTCATCAAATTCCCCAATTGGTACGAGCATTTCCAGGGGCTGGGTTACGATTTGGAAAAGGAACCCAAGCTGTTCGACGGCATCTACACCGGCACGGAAACGCGCGACCCGGAAATCACCGACCAGAATTTGCAACAGTCCGAGAGCTACCAGATCGTTCGCTATTTCGAAAACATCGCGCCCGGCCGCAACGGCGGCGGTTGGGTGGACACTTACAGCACCCGCTATGTTGACCGTTACGCGGAGCAGTTGTGGGATACCGCCTTTGCCAAGGCGCGGGAAGTGACGCTGTTCGAATGGTCCGGCTTGTTGCGTGCCATCGCCGTCGGCGACCGTGCGCCCTGGGCCGATTTGACCACGAGTTTTGATTATAAACAAATGATGACGGCGTGGTCATCCAACTCCCCGGCGGGCGAGCACCCAACGTGGGCGCGCGTGGCCGGCTGCGCGCTGGAACAGGCGGACGCGGTTCTGAGCCAGTTGGGAAAGCCAATTGGGATCGCCAGTTATAAGCCCTATCAATCCACCGGCGAGGATTTTCTGCACAATTATTTGGGTAATCTCGGCATTCCCATTGATCTCCATCCGGATTTTCCCACGAATGCTGATCTGGTGCTGCTGACTGAATGCGCCAAATATGACCCCGGCCTGGTCGGTAAAATCAAAATGCAGTTGACCGCGGGCAAATCGGTGGTGATCACTTCGGGCCTGCTGCGCGCCCTGGAAGGCAAAGGCATCGAGGATATCGTGGAGACGCAGTGCCCGGATCGGAAAATTCTCGCGCACGAATATTTGAGCAACTACGGCGCGGGTGATGGCACGATCCTGGGAGATGCCAAAGATGACGTGCTGTTTCCGGAAATTGATTTTCTGACCAACGATTCATGGGCATTGGTCCGGGCGCTGGCGAATGGTCGCGGCTATCCGCTCCTCTTCATGGACCGCTATGCGAAGGGCATTCTTTACGTTTGGACGATTCCCGACAATTTTAACGACCTTTACCGTCTGCCGATGCAGGTGACGGGCGCATTGAAGGCTTACGTTATGGGCCGGTTTCCCGTGCGCGTGGACGGCCCGGCGCAGGTGGCGCTGTTCGCCTATGACAACCACACATTTGTTGTAGAATCGTATTTGCCGGCCACCGCGGACGTGAAGATTTCGATCCCGGGCGCGGCCGCCACGCTGCGCAATCTCGTTACCGGTGAAATTCTCACCAGCCAGCCACTGCATCCGGAAGCCGATCGTGCGGGCCGGATCGGGCGCGAAAAGCGGAGCACGTTTCCGATTCAAATCGCGCCACACAGTTATGTTGCGTTTCAGTTGGATTCACATTAACCCGGAATTTCTCCGCCATGAAAATCAAATCGAGATGGCTCCCGGGAA
>Ga0302320_10011471_pt1 | contig 18739 bp, 14 predicted proteins | sample Bog_T0_3_FD_202130 | JGI IMG/M metagenome (GOLD analysis project Ga0302320, IMG submission 202130) | Peat permafrost microbial communities from Stordalen Mire near Abisko, Sweden - Bog_T0_3 | ecosystem: Environmental > Terrestrial > Soil > Wetlands > Peat | place: Sweden: Abisko, Stordalen Mire...
ACCTGGCGGTGGGGCCTCAGTTGCCGCCGGGACCGCCGCCTGTGCGGCATGTAGCGCGGTCACCCCGCACAGCAACAAGAGAACAGCGACTAGGTATTTTTGCATTCCCGGATTCTACCCCGGCAGCTCGCGCACGGCTACCCTTTTGAAACCAAGAATTTGAGACGTACAAGTCCCATTGTTTTCGGGCCTTCGGCGGTCGTCTCATCAAAACTGGGAATCAGGGCACCGGAAAAGTCCCACGCAAAAAAGGGCGCCTCCCCCCGGCGCTGGCAGTGTGCCGCCCTGCGGCACGAGGGCGAAGCCCGTTGCAAGGCGGGCGCGTCCGGCTCTTTCTTACCGGACACAGTAACCCGCCGCAAAGTCAGGCCGCGCCCTCGTCGGCCTGTCCGCTTGCTGCTCTACAAAATGGTTCATTTTGTAGAGGGTAAAAGCACGGCGGACCGCTGAATGGTGCCGTCAGAGCTGCCCACTGAGTCAGTCAGCGGTCGTAAGAATGCCGGGATGATCGGCCCAGTGAAACGCCGCAGGGATTCTTTTCTTAAGAATCTGGTTCCGGGTGTGTTGTCGCCGATCCGGAAACTACTCCGCTATGCATGTTCGCCGGTTAGGTACGAAGCGGCTCTTACGTTGTAGAATAAAAACTTACCGATTGCGCTCCCAGCGCCACATATAGGGCGAACCAATACTCATGGCAGATCAGCAGAAATCTATCCAGAAGCCGTCGCCGGACTCTCCCTCCGACATCCTCAAACACGCTCCCGCACCCGAGGCCGAATCGCATCTGCGTGCGGCTGACGATACCCGCTACGATCCAACTCCGGTTGAGCAGAAATGGGCCGCGCTCTGGGAAAACGATCTTACCCGCTACGCGCCCGAGCCGATCACTTGCGGCAAGCCCAAGTATTACGTCGTCGAGATGCTGCCGTATCCCTCCGGCGCGCTGCACATGGGACACGTGCGCAATTACTCCATCGGCGATGCCCTTGCCCGCTACATGTGGATGAGCGGCCACAACGTGCTGCATCCCATGGGCTGGGATTCCTTCGGCCTGCCCGCCGAGAACGCCGCCATCAAGAACAAGCGCCAGCCCCGCGAGTGGACGCTCGAAAACATTGCCGCCATGAAGGCGCAGATGAAGCGCCTCGGCTTCAGCTATGACTGGTCGCGCGAAATTGCAACCTGCCTGCCTGAGTACTACCGCTGGAATCAGTGGTTCTTCCTCAAGTTCTTTGAGAAAGGCCTGGCCTACCGCAAGAAGAGCAAGGTGAACTGGTGTGTGAACTGTGCCACCGTGCTAGCTAACGAGCAGGTGGTGGACGGTTGTTGCTGGCGTCATGAAGGCACTCCGGTTGAACAGCGCGAGCTGGAGCAATGGGCCCTCCGCATCACCAATTACTCCGAGGAACTGCTGCAGGGTCTCGACCACATGGAAGGCTGGCCCGAGCGGGTTCGCACCATGCAGCGCAACTGGATCGGACGCAGTGAAGGCGCCAATGTCGATTTCACGCTCGACGGCGGCTCCGAAACCAAGATCACCGTTTTCACCACGCGCGTTGACACCATCTATGGCGCTACGTCGTTGCAACTCGCGCCGCAGCATCCTCTGGTTGCCGAGTTGGTCGGCAATGACCCATCCAAACTCGCCCATCTTGAGCAGATGCTTGCCGACCAGAAGAAAGCGCGCGAAGCCGGAGACTTAGGCTCAGTTGACAAGAAGGGATTCTTCACCGGCTACAACGCCATCAACCCCTTTAATCAGGAGCGAGTACCCATCTGGGTGGCCAACTACATCCTGATGGATTACGGGACTGGCGCGATCATGTCCGTGCCTGCGCACGATGAGCGTGACTTCGAGTTCGCCAACAAATACGGCATCGAAATACGCATCGTCATCCTGCCGCGCCGCGAGCATGAGCCTGCCGAAACCGGAGAGCCCGAGCATCCCACGCTGCCCTTTGTCGCCGAGGATTCACTGGTCATCAACTCCGGCCCCTTCAGCGGCCTCGCCTGCGAAGAAGCGCAGAAAAAGATGGCCGCATTCGCCGAGCAGAACGGTTTCGGAAAAGCGACCGTCACCTATCGCCTGAAGGATTGGGGCATCTCGCGGCAACGCTATTGGGGCACGCCGATCCCAATCGTCTACTGCGAAAAGTGTGGACTGGTTCCGGTGCCCGAGGATCAACTCCCCGTGCTGCTGCCGGAGAACGTCGAGATCACCCTCGCCGGTGGGTCGCCGCTTACCAGGGTCAAGGAGTTTTACGAGGTCGCCTGTCCCAAGTGCGGAGGCATCGCGCGCCGCGAGTCCGACACCATGGACACTTTTGTCGATTCGAGCTGGTACTTCTATCGCTACACGAGCCCCATCGACACGGCTCCTTTTGACAGCAAAATAGCCAATTACTGGTTCCCGATGGATCAGTACATCGGCGGCGTCGAGCACGCCATCCTGCACCTGATGTACTCGCGCTTCTGGACCAAGTTCATGCGTGACATCGGCCTCGTCAATAACGATGAACCCGCGCAACGTCTCTTTACGCAAGGCATGGTCATCAAGAACGGCGCGAAGATGTCCAAGTCGATTGGCAACGTAGTGTCGCCGGATGACATGGTGGCGCGCTACGGTGCTGACGCCACGCGTCTCTATACGCTATTCGCCGCCCCGCCTGACCGTGATCTTGACTGGCAAGATCAGGGAGTCGAAGGCGTCTATCGCTTTCTCTCGCGACTCCACCGCTTTATCACCGAGAACCCGGTTCGCCTCACGCCCAGCGAGGCGCGTGACTATGAGGTTTCCGCGCTTACGCCCGACGCCAGAAAAGTGCTGCGCAAATTGCACCAGACTATCCAGCGAATCACTGACGACTTCCAGGGACGCTGGCACTTCAACACCTCGGTCGCAGCCATGATGGAACTACTCAACGCCTGCATGGCCAAGCCGGAGATGTTCGGTGCGCACGGCACAGCACCAGCACCCAAGGCTTTCCGCGCCGAGTTGCAGCGCAACCTCGTTCTGCTGCTTAGCCCCTTCGCGCCTTATCTTGCCGCTGAACTCTGGTCCACCCTTGGCGAAGACCCCAACACGCTTCTCCGCCATCCGTGGCCGCAGGCCGACCCTGTTCTGGCGAAAGAAGACGAGGTCGAGATCGTCGTGCAGTTCAATGGCAAAGTGCGCTCGCGTCTCACCGTTGCTCATGATGCTGCAGACGATGCCGTCCGCCAAGCCGCGCTCAACGATGAAAAAGTGAAGGAAGCGCTCGTTGGTAAGCAGATCGTGAAGGTCATCGTCGTAAAGAACAAGCTGGTGAACATCGTAGTCAAATAAAAGCAGAGTGGCGAGCGGTCCGGTCCAACCCACCCGCACTCTCCAGTACCGCTGTGGGTGCCCCGTCCTAGCCTGTTGTTGGCTAGGGCGGGGTTTTTTACTTGATGCCCCTGCCTCATCCCTGAGGCTCATCCTTTGCGCTATCCTTTCTCTATGACCGCAGACGCCAATCGCGAGGGTTTCCGCGTCCTTCGCACCCAGCCAGCCTTAATTCCCATGGAGTTTCTCTGGCGATGGAGCTTCGGGCTCGGCTTGCTGGCGCTGTGTTTCTTTATCTACGCTCACCTGCGCCAGTTCCTGATTCTCTCCGGCGCGGACGAACTGGCTCTTCGCGGCCAAGACCCTTTCGCCATTGCCCAAGCGGCTGCGAGCGCAATTGCCCAGGCGATGCCACTTCTCCTCCACACGCTCGCGCAAGTTTTCGGCCCGGCTGCCGCTCTCTGGATCACCGCCTCCGCGCTCGGGCGTGGAATCATCACCCGCATCATCGTGCGCCGCTTTGCCACCGAATACGGCCTGACCATCGCGCCGGATGCGCCCCGCTGGGCCGCATTTGCGACTCTCCAATTCGCCCGCGTGCTGATGCTGCTGGTTCTCGTCATCGGCTATCTCAGCGGATCATTGATCGCCGCGCTGGTCACGAATGGCCAGGACGTTTTCACTGCCGCGCTCATCGTCTTCGCGGCGCTCGCCATTTCCGGCGTGCTCTGGAGCTACGTCAACTGGATACTTTCTCTCGCGCCGATTTTCCTTGTGCGGGACGCGCTCTCGCCACTCGACTCCGTGGTGGCCGCGATTGGTTTTATCCGCCCTAACCGCTCACGGCTTGCGGCCATCGCACTCTGGAACGGCACTCTCCGCGGACTAGCCGCCACGGTCATTTCCATCGCTGGAGTAGGCGCATTTGCCCTGCAGTTGGCGCTCCCGCCCTTGGCCGCCACGGTTCTGCTGGTGCTGGAGACAATAGCGTACCTCGTCATCTCCGATATTTGCCTCCTTGCCCGGTTCGCCGCCTACGCCTCAGTCGCCGTCCGCGAACTGGTTTTGGCTCGGGGATTTCCCGTGTCTCCGGACCCTTCTGGGACAGCCGCGCGCTAATCGCTTTACAGTCCGCCCCTAATTCTGCGAACCTTTGAGTGTGGAACATACCGCGCTACCCTCTATCGTTGTCCTGGACTTTGGCTCGCAATATACGCAGCTTATTGCGCGGCGCATTCGTGAGCAGAATGTCTTCTCGGTTGTCCTGCCCTGCACGGCCAAGCTGAAGGAGATTCTCAGCTACAACCCTGTCGGCATCATCCTCTCCGGCGGCCCCTACTCGGTCTATGACATCGATGCGCCCCCGGCTGACCCCGAGGTTCTCAACCTCGGATTGCCCGTGCTCGGAATCTGCTATGGACTGCAGTTCATGACGCACACCCTCGGAGGCACGGTCCATGCCGCCAGCAAGCGCGAGTATGGGCACGCGGAGGTCTCGGTTCTTGAAAGTTCCGTTCTTTTCAGCGGGATGCCCGAGACGCTTTCGGTCTGGATGTCGCACGGCGACGAGGCCGACAAACTTGCCCCCGGTTTCCGTCTCATTGCGCGAACGTCGAACGCCGTAGCCGCCATTGAAAACGTTGCCGCTGGCTACTATGCAGTACAGTTCCATCCCGAAGTGCATCACACCAAATTCGGCACCAACCTGCTTAAAAATTTTGTGTTCGGCATCTGTAAGGCGGAGCCTTCATGGACGCCGAAGCGGTTCATCGATTCCACCATCCAGCAGATTCGCGAGACCGTAGGCGAAGGCCGCGCCCTGTGCGCCATCTCGGGAGGAGTCGATTCCAGCGTTGCCGCAACCCTGGTCCATCGCGCGATCGGCGAGCGCCTGACCTGCGTGTTCGTCAACAACGGCGTGTTGCGCAAGGATGAATACGCCAAGGTTCAGCACAGTCTTCGCACCAAGCTCAAGCTCAATATCGATGCCGTGGATGCCACCGACCGCTTCCTCTCGAAGCTCGCCGGGGTCACCGACCCCGAGCGAAAGCGCAAAATTATCGGCAACGAATTCATCGAAGTGTTCGACGAAGAATCGCAGCGCATCAAGCGCGAGCACAGCGAAGTTCAGTGGCTCGTGCAGGGGACGCTCTACCCGGACGTCATCGAGTCGGTCAGCGTTCGCGGTCCCTCGGTCACCATCAAGAGCCACCATAATGTCGGTGGTCTGCCCGCCAAGATGAAACTCAAGCTCATTGAGCCGCTACGCGACCTGTTCAAGGACGAAGTCCGCCGCATTGGACGCGATCTTGGCATGCCCGACGAGATGCTTCAGCGCCAGCCCTTCCCTGGGCCCGGTCTGGCCGTGCGCATTCTGGGCGAGGTCACTCCCGAGCGCGTCGCCCTGCTGCAGGAGGCTGACGACATCGTGATCACCGAGATCAGGCGCGCCGGACTCTACGACCAGATCTGGCAGTCTTTTGCCGTGCTGCTGCCGGTGATGTCCGTGGGCGTGATGGGCGACCAGCGCACTTACGCTTACACCTGCGCAATTCGCGCTGTTACCAGCGAAGACGGGATGACTGCGGATTGGGTTTTTCTTCCGCACGAAGTATTGAAAGCAATTTCAAGCCGTATCGTGAATGAGGTTCATGGAATCAACCGCGTGGTGTACGACATCACTTCCAAGCCTCCCAGCACGATTGAGTGGGAATAACTTCACTCTCGGAGGATAGTTCCCTGAGGTTCGCATTCCTGGTTACTTATGATTCGTCGCCGTCGCGCTTCAGCGTTGTTTTTGTTGATTGAATTCCGAATTGCAATGTATTTTTGATCTGACGCTCACAGAGGCCAAGCGAGCGAGCGAAGCATCGTCAGAAGATGAAGCGCACAAACCATCGCTCTAGAACGAAATACGGGGGAAGCCTATGGAAAGGCTTCCTTTTGGCGCTTCTCTGCCAGTTTACATACCTCTTGCTCGTCTTTCAGATATCCCTGTCCGAGGCGCGCGTCATTGGCAAAATGCTGTTTGCGCTGGTGCAGTTCGCTTATCTTTTTCCTCTTGCCGTCTTCTACCACAAGCGTGATGAAGACCTGACCTCGAATGGAATCATCATCGCTTGCGTGCTTTCATTGTTTGCCGCAGCCGCCTGGTTTGGATACGCCGCAGTCCATGGCACGCTTCCATCGATCGGCGGGAACTGAGCCAGGAATAACGCCCAGCGGTACCTCTGCAAAACCGGACTGACGCAAATCAAGATAAACTAAAGACAGAACATTATGGCTAATTGCATTCATTGTGGGCGAACCCTCCCGGGGTTCACGTTCGGCAAAAAAATTTGCGTCTGGTGTAAGCAGTACGAAGCGGCGCAGCGCGGCGAACAGCAGGAATATCAGCCGGTAATGGCGACGCCGTGGAAGCGGCGCGAGACTATGCCGATGCTCGTCACGCAGGCGATCTTCGGCATCAACGTCGCAGTGTTCATCGGAATGCTTCTCTCGGGCGCGTCGCCGATGAGTCCTTCGAGCGAGAGCCTGATTGCCTGGGGAGCGAACTTCGGAGCCTATACTCTGACGGGCCAGTGGTGGAGGCTGATCACTTCGTGTTTCGTCCACATCGGCCTGATTCACATTGCGTTCAACATGTGGTGCCTGTGGTCGCTCGGTGGTTTGGCGGAGCGGCTGTATGGGCGGGTTACATTCGCATGCGTCTATCTTTTGTGCGGAATCTCGGGAAGCCTTGGCAGCGTGTGGTGGCATGGGACTCCCACGATCAGCGCAGGAGCCTCGGGCGCAATCTTCGGAATTGCCGGAGCGGTGATCGCTTCGCTGAAGCTGGGTGAGTTCCCATCGGCAGGAATGGCCCAGGGCACGATGCAGAGCTTGATCGCTTTTGTAGGCTACAACGTGGTCTTCGGGGCGATCAGCGGCAGAACGGATAACGCCTGCCACGCTGGAGGCTTAGTGGCTGGGCTAGTGCTGGGCGCGTTGATTGCAAAGGCCGCTCCTGGTCCTGGACTGGCGCCCCGAGCTGGAGTGCTCGTGCTGGTGGCAGTGATGCTCGGGGGATGGTTGGTTGGGCTGCAGCGTAGTCGCGCGTATCCCTATTTGCTGATGCGCGCGACTGCGCAGGTTGAAGAAGGCAAACCCGATGCAGCCGTTCCCTTCTACAATGCGGCGCTCAAACTGCATCCGGGATCGTCCAAGGTAATTCACTTCCAACTGGCGCGTGCCTATTACCGGAAGAAAGATTTCAAGGACGCCGAGAAGGAACTCGCGCAAGTGCTGGCGACGGACCCGAAGAACGAGCAATTACTGAACGACGTTGGCACAATCCGCCTGGAGTTGCATCGCACGGAGGATGCCCGGCAGAGCTATGTGCAACTGCTCGCCGTGAATCCCCAGAGCGCGGAGGCGCACGCAGGACTCGGGGCAGTGGCATCCGCGGAAGACAACTGTCCGCTCGCGCTGAAGGAGTATGCGCGGGCGGTGGAACTCAATCCACGTCTGCCTGAAGTACGCAGCAGGCAGGGCGAGTGCCTGTTGCAGTTGAATCGGTATGACGAGGCTATCGTCTCTTATCGCAGCGAAATCGCAGTGAGCGGCGACAGTGCAGCCACGGAGCGCGCACTGGCTATGGCGTACAAAGCGAAGGGCATGACGGCGGAGTCGGATGCCGCGCTGCAGCGGGCGGAAAAGCTGAAAAGCGCGAGCGCGCAGGAGTAGGCGCACACCTCAGTTCCAAGTAACGTTGAATTAAGCAACAGGGTGCCCCGTTCTAGCCTGTTTTTGGCTAGGGCGGGGCTTTTGATCGTTCCTTGATGGGTCGTATTAAAGATTCCCAGTTATCTGCCGTTAGAAGTTTTAGGGAATACTTTTGGCCGGGGATATCGAATGCAAAATGCTGCCGGATTGATGTGTACGGAATCGGTCGACACTCGCGATTGGGAGCAGTTGCTGTGCAAGGGAGCGCAAGAAGTGTTTGAGATGATGATAGGCACTTCGCTGGAGCGATGCCCGGACACTCTCGGGTGCGTGCCTGGAGAGTTTACGGCGGTGGTCGGACTGGCTGGGCCGATTCATGGAGTGTTTGCACTCCGCTGCGACGAAAAGACCGCGTGCGGAATTGCCTGCGGAATGCTGGGCATGGACGAGAATGGAGCCAGGGCAGAGGTCTGGGATGCGCTCGGCGAGGTCTGCAACATGGTGGTTGGAAACTTCAAGGGAAAGATCGGAAGAGTGGGCGAGGCATCCGTGCTCTCGGTTCCTACCGTGATTCATGGGCATGACTACAAGGTCCGGCCGCTGGTCAACGGCTCCTTTTTGGATTGCCTGATGCAGACGGGTAACGGACAATTACACCTTCGCTTGGATTACAAGCTGGCATAAAGGAATGAGCTGCTGCCTCACTTAGGCCGTACTAGGGACAGGCAAAGGCGGTGGCTAGAATCGATTGCTGGGCCATGCGCGGATTTAGATTGCAAAAACGCCAATCGGCATTACAATTCGGAGCCTAGAAAGAAAAGCTTCCCGGTAGCATCGCTACCGTGTTCGACGCCCAGGAGCAGACCCTGGCTAGAAGCCACGGGAAGCGGAGGTGCTTTAGCATGAGCCAAGACACCAGCTTTGAGGAAAAGACATACCGCAAAGTTGACATGCGATTAATCCCATTCCTTTTCCTGTGCTACATCCTTGCTTATCTTGACCGGGTAAACGTTGGTTTTGCAAAGCTGCAGATGCTGAAAGCGTTGTCTTTGAGCGATGCGGCTTTTGCCACGGGCGCCGGAATTTTCTTCATCGGCTATTTTTTCTTTGAGGTACCGAGCAACGTTGCGTTAAAGAAGTTCGGCGCGCGCATGTGGATTGCCAGGATTATGATTTCATGGGGCATCGTTTCGTCCTGCATGATCTTCGTAAAAGGCGAACTGTCCTTCGACGCACTGCGTTTCCTGCTGGGCATTGCCGAAGCGGGATTCTTCCCTGGCGTTATTTTCTATCTGACCCTTTGGTATCCATCACGAATGCGCGCGACGCGAACCGCGTGGTTTGTGGCGGCGATTGCAGTTTCCGGCGTAATTGGTAATCCCATCTCCGGCTTCATCATGGATTTATTTTCCGGCGCAAAGGGGCTGGCCGGATGGCAATGGTTGTTCCTGTCAGAGGGCATTCCTTCGATTATCGTCGGCGTGTGGGTGATCTATTACTTGAACAGCAGCATTCAAGAAGCCAAGTGGCTGACGGCGGAAGAAAAAGCGCTGCTTGAGAAAAACCTTATCGCGGAAGATAAGGACAAAACGGAGCATCGAGTGATCGACGCCTTCAAGAGCGTCAAAGTGTGGGTGTTGTGCGCAATTTACTTTACCCTGATGATCGGCCTCTACGGTATCGCGTTCTGGCTACCGACGATTGTGAAGGCGTTCGGCATAAAAGGCTACTTGGGAGTCGGCTTGATTACCGCCATACCTTACGGCGTTGCCGTCGTCGGCATGATCTTTTTGAGTAAACATTCCGATAAGACCGGAGAGCGGCGATTGCATTATGTACTGACCTGCTCAGCCGGTGCAGTCGGGTTGATTCTGAGCGGCGTGTATGCTTCGAATCCGGTGCTGGCCATCATCTTCCTGTCCATTGCAACCCTTGGAGTGATTGGATCGATGCCGCTATTCTGGCCGCTGCCATCTGCGTTCCTGGCTGGAACGGCCGCTGCAGCCGGTATCGGAATCGTGAACTCAGTGGGTAACTTGGGTGGGTATTTTGGTCCAAATGTTCCGATCTGGGCGAAACTGGTTTCCAAGGATCCTTCAGCGGCACTGTACATTATTGCGGCAGTGCTGCTAGTCGGGTCAGTCATCACGTTTTTCTTCATACCAAAGGAACTGCGGGTCAGGATAGGAGCTCCTAGTCCTGATGCCGTGGGTACCAGGCGCACATAAGGGTGAGAAAAACTACAGGGTGCCCCGTTCTAGCCTTCTTTTGGCTAGGGCGGGGCTTTTGATCTTGCCCCGGTTTGTGATCTTGCCGATGAGTTACCCCGCATAGCTAAGACAAGTTAGTTGAGGAAGAACGTGCGATAGAGAGTATCGCGCTGGACCGGGCGGAAACCGGCGTCGCGTATGATACGGCGCAACTCTTCTTCCGTGGTGCAGTTGCTGGTCCCTGCGGCTTTTACGACGTTTTCTTCGAGCATTACGGAACCCACGTCGTTGCCGCCGAAGCGCAATCCCATCTGGCAGACTTTCAATCCCTGCGTGACCCAGCTCGCCTGAACGTTAGGAAAATTGGATAGAAAGATGCGCGAGATCGCCAGCGTCTTCAGATACTCAACGGCAGTGGACTCCGGCCAGCCACGGCCCCCGAGGGCGGTGTGTTTGGGCTGGAAGGTCCACGGGATGAAAGCGGTGAAGCCGCCGGTTTCTTCCTGCAGGTCGTAGATTCGCTGGAAGTGATTGACGCGATGCTCCTCGGTTTCGCCTACGCCAAACATCATGGTCGCCGTGGTCTTCATGCCAAGTTTGTGGGCCGTACGGTGGACGTCGATCCAGTCCTGCGTGGTGCATTTGAGGCGAGCAACCTTCTGGCGGACTTCATCGTCGAGAATCTCGGCGCCGCCGCCGGGAATGGATTGCAGTCCGGCATCCATCAGCCGTCGGATGGTGTCTTCAAGCGTGAGGCTGCTGAACTCGGCGATGCCGATGACCTCGCTGGCGGAAAGGCAGTGCAGGTGGATCTGCGGAAAGCGCTGCTTGATTCCACGGAAGAGCGACTCAAACCATTCAATCTTGAGATCGGGATTGATGCCGCCCTGCATGAGTACGCCGGTACCGCCCATTTCAACGGTTTCGGCAATCTTCTCGTAAATCTTTTCGAAGTCGAGGAGGTAGCCCTTCTCGCGTCCGGGCCCTTTGACTGGCGCATAAAAGGCGCAGAAGGAGCAGTACTCGGTGCAGATGTTTGTGTAATTGATATTGCGGTCGATGATGTAGCTGACGATACCTTCGGGATGGAGCTTCCGGCGGATTGCGTCGGCTTCCATGCCAATGCCGACCAGATCATCGGAGCGGAACATTTCCAGAGCTTGTTCGCGAGTAAGGCTCATACAGCTTCCATGATACCGGAAGCGCGGGGGAAAAGTTTCAAGCTTTCAAAGTTGCAAGGTTAGGCAAGAGCGAAGACAAAGGCGAGAGCTGATGGAATTGGATACAATCGGAGTTTGGCATGATTGTGCGGAATCGCGCAGACGCTTCCAACATCCAATTTGTTGGACACCAGTTGCTGGATTTCGACTAACATTTATGACAGAGGAAGTGACCTTACATGGTTGAGTTGTGTAAAGAGATGGCGGCAAAAACCGAATGTATGCCGTTCACGGCAATTCCCCACAACTCCCGGCTGTTCCTCGATTTTCTATTTCAATACGACAAAGTTGAAAGTTTCTACGCGCACCGTCCCCACTCGCAGGCGGTACTGGACTACGCCCGGCAGTTGGAGTTTCCGGCAGAGCGGCGGGCGCGAGTAGCCGCAGTGCTGGAAAAACAGAATGCAGGATGGGGAGCCTCCGAGGCGACCATGGCCTCCATCGAGCGCTTTCGACAAGGTGCGGTAGCCTGCATCAGCGGGCAGCAGGTGGGAGTATTCGGCGGGCCGCTGTATTCGGTGCTGAAAGCGGTCTCGGCGCTGCAGATGGCAGAGGAGCTTTCCGCGCACGGAGTTGCGGCCATACCGGTGTTCTGGCTGGCGACCGAAGATCACGACCTGGCGGAGATCGCCAGTGTAACGATTCCGAACGGCTGCGAATTAGAGAAACTGACGGCGACCGAGAACACCGGCTCGGATGCTCCCGTAGGCCCTCTGCCGCTGGAGGCGCGAATTGTAGAGATGGTGGAACGCGCCACTGCCCTGCTGGGGCCGGGATGGGTAAGCGATGCGCTCCGCGAGAGCTATCGCCTGGGCGAAAGCTACGGTTCGGCATTTGCGCGGCTGTTTACGCGGATACTGGCGGGCACCGGGATGGTGCTGGTCGATCCGTTGGATAACGAACTGCATGCGATTGCGCAGCCGCTATTTACGGCGGCGGCAAAGCGCGCAGAGGAGCTCGACGAAGCTCTGCTGGAGCGCGGCAAAGCACTGCACAAGGCGGGATATCACGAACAGGTGCGCGTTACGCCGGAGTCGACGCTGCTGTTTTCCCTGGAGGGAAACCAGCGCAAGGTACTACACCTGGCGGGCGACGGATTCATGCTGGGAGCACAGCGCGTAGCAAGAGGCGAGGTGCTGGGGAGAATCGCGGCGCATCCTGAGCAGTTCAGCGCAAACGTGCTGTTGCGGCCAGTGATGCAGGACTACCTATTTCCGACGGCGGTATACTTTGGCGGACCGGCCGAGATTGCATATTTTGCCCAGGCAGCGGTGGTGTACCAAAAGCTCCTTGGACATGCGACTCCGGTGATGCCGCGGCTTTCGGCAACCATCGTGAGTCCCGCGATGAGCGATCTGCTGGCGCGCTATGGGCTGAGCTTTGGCGACCTGTTCCACGGCAGCGAGAGGGTGTGCGAATTGCTGGCGTCGAAGGCGCTGGCTCCGGAATTGCAAACAGCGCTGCGGCAGACCAAAGAATCGCTGAAAGAGCATCTTGAAACGCTGCGGGCAGAATTGCAGAAGCTCGACCCGACGCTAGTGGATGCTGCCGCGCGAAGCGAGCGCAAAATGCTGTATCAGCTCTCAAAGATCGGAAACAAAGCAGGGCGGGCAGAGCTGCGCAGGAACGAGACGCTAACCCGGGATGCGCGACATGTACTGACCGAGCTGTTCCCACATAAAGAGCTGCAGGAACGCGTGCTGCCCGCAATCTACTTTCTGGCGCAATATGGGCCGGAGCTCATTACGGAGTTCAAGAAGGCTGCTGCACCACAGTGTCCGGGACACCAAATCATAAGACTGTGAGGCTAGGCGGTTGGCCGGCGACCGCCGGACAACTTACACGAGAGGCTTTGATGAAGTTTTTTGTTCGCACGACTTTCGTACTCATAGCAGCGCTTGCAGCTATCACCACGGTCGGACTGGCACAGACCCAGAAGACTCAGTACCCAAAACAAACTCAGCTCCCCAATCCTTATCGCCTGGTGGAGGACTGGCCGACGCTTCCCACGGACATGAATGGCGGTCACTGGGGAGAGTTAATCCGTGCAGACATCGATCCCAAGGGCAACATCTGGGTCTTTCACCGGTGCTTCAATACCGTTCCTCCCGGCTACGCTACCTGCGTCGGACGCACTGACCCGCCGATCTTGAAATTCAGTCCGGCAGGCAAACTTCTGGCGAGCTTTGGCCGAGGAATGTTCGCGTTTCCGCATGGGTTTACCGTCGATCACGAGGGATATATTTGGGCCACGGACGCAAATGCCAGCGAGACCGTGCTCGGTATGTCAGCCAAGGATTCGAAAGGCGTGACTCGTGGCCAGCAGGTTTTCAAGCTCAATCCGAAGACCGGCAAAGTCCTGATGACCCTCGGCAAGCAGGGAGTTGCCGGCAACGGTCTGGATACCTTCGATCAACCGACCGGGGTTGCAGTTGCGCCCAATGGCGACATCTTTGTGACCGATGGCCACGGGAAGAATGATCGCGTATTGAAATTTTCGAAGGACGGCCACCTCATCAAGATCTGGGGACACCACGGATCGGGGCCGGGCGAGTTCGATCAGCCGCACGACATTTCGATAGGCGGATCGCAGGGACACGTGTTTGTGGCTGACCGCAGTAACAACCGGGTCCAGATCTTCGACCAGGACGGCAACTTCATCGCTGCGTGGACGCAGTTCGGACGGCCCAGCGCGCTGTATGTTTCAGCCGACGACACGCTCTACGTCAGCGACTCCCACTCAAACTCGAAAGTGAATCCGGGCTTTACGAGGGGAATCACCGTGGGAAGCGCCAAAGACGGCTCGATCCGGGCCTTCATTCCAGACCCTGATCTGGACCAGGCCGACGTGAACCGCATCTCCGGGGCATCGGGCATTGTTGCCGATGCGAACGGCACCATCTATGCGGCGGATGTGGGGCCCCACCGGTTGAGGAAGTACGTCCTGAAATAGGTCACAGTCAGAAACAAGATCAAAAGCCCCGCCCTAGCCAAAAGAAGGCTGGAACGGGGCACCCCGGTCTTCAGTAGAGGTGCTAACATGGGAGCGCTATGTCAAAGAAGCAGAAGTATACCGCTCCCGAAATTGGATTTGAAGTGATGTGCCCGTGCTGCGAGGCGTCGCTGCGGATTGACCCGGTGACCCGCGCCGTGATCACCCATACTCCCAAGCCCGTTGCCAGAACCTTTGCCGACATGGAAGCCGCCGCCCGCGCGATGCGCGAAGGGGATGTGCGCAAAGAGTCGATCTTCCGCCAGTCGGTGGAGGCCGAAAAGAACAAGGCTGAGCTGCTGGACAAGAAGTTTGCCGAAGCCGTCAAAAAGGCCAAGGAAGCGCCGGACATGACGAAGCCTTTTCTGCGCGACTTCGATTTGGATTAGCGGGAATTGGACTGAAGCGAATGTTGCTGCTGGGACACCGTGGTTGTCGCGGCGAGTTCATGGAGAACACGCTTGCTGCCTTCGATCACGCGATTGAGAGCGGCTGCGACGGATTTGAACTGGACGTGCGGCTCACCGCTGACGCCGTCCCAGTGGTTTGGCACGACGCGCGCCTGCGTGGACACTTCATCTCACGCCAGAACTTTGAAACTCTCCGCACAAGGTGCTTGACGGCACGACGGCTGCCCCGCCGTCCGGTGATCGCGCTTTGCCAACTGGAAGAGGTCCTGGCCCGCTACTCGCAAACTGCCTGGATGGACATTGAGCTGAAAGTGCGGGGCCTGGAAGCGCAGATAGCCGCATTGTTGCGGCGCTATCGTCCTGTGCATGGATTTGTGGTTTCCTCGTTTCGGCGCTCCATTCTCTTGGATCTCCATCGCATTGACCCTGGGTTGCCCCTGGCTTTCATCTTTGACCGGATGCCCCGCGCAAAGGTCTGGCGTGCGCTGCCGATTGAATTCGTCAAGCCGAGCGCGCGTCTGGTGACTGCGGCGCGAATGAATCAATTCCACGCGGCTGAAAAAAAGGTGCTCGCCTGGACGGTGAATCAGCCCAAGACAATGCGCAGGCTTGCTGAGTTGGGAGTAGATGGGATGATCGGAGACGATCCCGCGATGCTGGGCAGGCGCGGCACTAGAAAAACTCCACAGGGTGCCCCATCCTAGCCTGTTTTTGGCTAGGGTGGGGTAGTTGACCTTGCTCTGAAAGGTGGTCTAGTCGGGCCTGCTTCTCATTGGGGCTTGTCGTGGACGTGTTCTTCCCGCGATTCAGTAGCAAAACTTGCCAGCGGGACACTGCGGCGTGGAAACTGGTAGGCATGAAAACTGGCCAGCGTTTTGAACGTGCGGTGGAAATCATGCATCGCCTACGCGCTCCGGGTGGATGCCCGTGGGATCGCGAACAGACTTTTGACAGCATAAAGAAATACACGGTCGAGGAAACTTACGAGGTCCTCGAGGCCATCGAGAATCGCGACTGGGACGAACTTCCCGGCGAACTCGGCGATCTGCTGCTGCAGGTTCTCTTCTATTCGGAGATGGCTGGCGAAGCGGGGCATTTTTCCATTGACGACGTGCTGGAAACCTTGAGCGACAAGCTTGTGCGGCGGCATCCCCACGTGTTTGGCGAGGTTGAGGCCGAAACCTCCCAGGAGGTACTGAAGAACTGGGAGTCGATCAAGACACTGGAGCGCGCCAAGAAGGCCGCCGATTCCGGCACGGCACAGCCTGAAGAAGAGCCGAAAGCGCTGCTGTCGTCGGTTTCATCGGCGATGCCCGCGCTGCTGGAGGGCTTGAAGCTCTCGAACAAGGCGGCTCATGTGGGCTTCGATTGGCCATCGATCGATGGCCTCTTTGAAAAGCTTGAGGAAGAGGCAGCGGAGCTTCGGCACGAGGTAAAGCAGATTCCCGCGCCGGGTCCGCAGCCCGTGGGCAGAGGCATAGCCGGAGCCCGGGAAAGCTCCGTTCCCGCGGAGTTGCAGGACCGCCTGCAGGATGAGGTAGGGGATCTGCTGTTTACCGTGGTGAACCTGGCGCGCTATCTCGAGGTCGATCCAGAATCGGCCTTGCGGCGAACCAACCAGAAATTCCGGCGCAGATTTGGCCACGTCGAGTCGCGTCTTCGGCAGGACGGGAAAGAACCAGCCGAGGCTACCCTCGATGAGATGGAGAGGCATTGGCAAGACGCCAAGGGCAGCGAGTGAGATAATGCGTGGCCCAGAGTTGGCGCAGCTCCAACTCTGGGGCTTGCACGCTTGGTGTCCCACATCGGCTGACACTAACCACGGCAGATGCGGGGCCCCAGGCGTCAGGAGCAACTCAGAAACCAGTTCCAGACGCGTCATGGATTACGATTACTTCACCGCTCTTGTTCTGCTCGCTAACTCCTTAATGTCCGGCGGCTGTCGGTCATAAATTGGTTGAACGATAGCCGCAAAGGCCTGTCTCTGTTCAGGAGTGAGGGTTGTAATAATGGAGCCCGCTGCGACCACCTTATCCTTGGACGACTGTACCGTCTGAGCCCACAGCTTGAACTGTAGGGCCTGTGCATCTCGCGTGGCTTTCTTAATGATCTCAATGTCTTTGTTAGAAAGCTTGGAAGTCAAGGATTTCTTGCTGCCGATGATGATGTCCGGATTCCTGGTGTGTTCGTCTTCGATGAAGTACTTAGCTATCTGGTAATGGTTTGTTTCGAGGTACGTCGGATAGTTGTTTTCAGCTCCGTCCAGGGCACCGTTTTTCAGTCCATCGTAGGTTTCACCATGCGGCATAGGAATGGCGATTGCCCCAAAAGAGCCAACCATCGAAGTCATCAATTCATTCTGCAGAGTTCGTATCTTCATCCCCTTCAGGTCGTTTGGGAGCTTTACAGGTTGCTTCGTGTAGAAGCTCCTCGTACCGCCGTCAAACCATCCAAAGCCGATCAAATCGTTCTTTTCGGCAGACTTCAGAACGTCATTCCCCACCGGACCATTCACTACTTTCAGCATATGATTGACATCGCGAAAAATGTAGGGCAGCAGAAATGCGTTCAAGCTCGGAACATACTTGGTGACAGGCCCGATATTGATTCGCGATAGATCGATCTCTCCTTTGTGGATCTTCTCAATGACCGCCGCTTCGTCTCCCAGCTTCATGCTGTGATAGATCTCGATAATCACCCGGCCATTTGTTCTCTCTTTGACAAGTTTGGCGATTTCGAAGTCTCCAATCGTGGTTGGGTAGTCGGCTTCGTGGATTTCGGCAAACCTCAACGTCACCGGCTTCTGCCCGAAGCACGCGCCTGTAAGTGCAAACAGAATGATTCCAGATACCAGGGATAGCATCAGTTTTTTCATTTGCAGCCTTTCTCCTATAGTCGTACTTCCTGCTCTTTTCGCACATCCGATTGATTCCCGGGTGGCCCGTTCAAGCCCGTTGTTGGCTTGAGTGGGGCTTTTGACCTTGCCCTCGACTTGTCGCGATATACCTTGCCTGTATCTGGCAATTGCCGAATTGCAAGGTCGCCCTCAGTTCGGACGAGAACCCCGCCAGGTAGCTCCATAGTCAAGCCCTCAAGCAGCCGCGCGGCCAGCGCCTGACAAGTAATAACACGGAATCCAACGACAAGCACCTAAGTACATTCGTATACCTCAAAACACGCGCCGCCGATACAAACTTCGCGTGTATGGCTTTGTTCTATAGCTGTTCCATGGTAGATGCATCCACCTAGTGTTGAGAGTGTCATCCTGACCGAAGGGAAGGACCCCAGCACCGTTCAAGTCTCCCGTGCGGCCTCAAGCTTTTCGGCCAGTGATCGATTCTCTTTTGCCTTCGATCTCGGGGATACGCCTACCCTGAAACCGCCCTAATGCCCGAGCATGTTCATCTTCTGCTCAGCGAGCCGGAGCGCGGCTCACTGGCACGCGCACTGCAATCGCGGAAAAGTGCCTCGGCACGAATGGCGCGAGATAAACCGCCGGAAGACATGGCAGGGCGCGCTCCCTTCTGGCAGGCACTCTATTACGACCGCTACATGAGAGATTATGATGAGTTCTCCGCAAAACTGCGATACATTCATCGCAATCCATTGAAGCGAGGACTATGCTCCTCGCCTGAACACTGGCCGTGGAGTAGCTTCCGGCATTACTGGAACGGTGCTGATATTGGAGTGGAAATCGAGTCAGAGTGGACAACTCGCGTCAGGCACTTGTAAATTCGATGAGGACTCGCAGAGCCCCAGAGTTGGAAATGAACCAACTCTGATTTCATGACGGGATCGGCTCCCGCGCCGGAGTACAGTGGTTGTCGCTACAACGACCAAGGCTCGGGAGGAGGAGCCGACATGTGGATTATAGGCTGTGATTTTCATCCGCGGTTTCA
>Ga0302320_10011473_pt1 | contig 18738 bp, 9 predicted proteins | sample Bog_T0_3_FD_202130 | JGI IMG/M metagenome (GOLD analysis project Ga0302320, IMG submission 202130) | Peat permafrost microbial communities from Stordalen Mire near Abisko, Sweden - Bog_T0_3 | ecosystem: Environmental > Terrestrial > Soil > Wetlands > Peat | place: Sweden: Abisko, Stordalen Mire...
TCTCCCGGAACGACTCAGGACGCCAACCCTCGCCCTTCTTCGCCATTTGCAGTTCTCCATTCCCTGCAAATGCGCTCATTTTAAGCTGTCTCACTTTTGGGGGTCACTCCACAGGTATTTAGCGTGAACGGGAAGGCGGGATCATGGTATCCCATCCTTTTCATCCGCGCCGCCACGGCGGGCAAGTGCAGCGGAAGCCTGTGAAAAGGGTGGGTCACCCGCAGCTTAAAATCCCACGTTTGGAGGCACACTACCCATGCGCCAGCGGCAGCCGGATCGTCGCCCGCGCACCGCTCGCGTCCTCCCGGTTCCCCAGCACAATCTCCCCACCATGGGCCCGCGCAATCTGCTGCGCCAGTGCCAGCCCCACCCCGCTGCCCGCCGGCTTGGTCGTATAGAACGGCACAAAGAGATTCTCTGCGTTCGCAATCCCCAACCCGCTATCCTCTATCAATATCAATAAGTTAGACCCATCCGTCCGCCAGCTCACCCGCACCTCCTGCGCATGGTTCCCCAGCGACGCATCCACCGCATTCGCCAGAAGATTGATCAGCATCTGCTCCAACTGGTCCGGGTCCGCATCCACCACCACCGGCGCTCCCGCAACCAGCTCAACCGCAACCCGCTGCTCCAGCAGCACCACCCGTTCCACCAGCGGCCCAATCGCCACCGGCCTGCACTGCGGCTGCGGCAACTGCGCCAGTTGCCGGTACGATTGCACAAACCGGTGCAGCGCGTCCGCCCTGCTTTCCACAACTTCAAGCCCCCGCCGAAAATCGCGCAACAACGCTTCCTCCGCGTGAACTGATTCCATCTGTCCCAGCAAGCTCCCCGCAATTGACTTGATCGGTGCCAGCGAATTCGAAAGCTCATGACCCAGCACCCGGATCAGCCGCTTCCACGCCATCTGTTCTTCTTCCTGCAACGGCAAGCTCACGTCGGCCAGCAGCAGCAAAGTGTGCGGCGCCCCATCCTGCCGGAACACCGCTTTGCGCAGCAGCCAGCGCGTCGGCCCCGTGGACGGCCGTTCATTCAAGCCGAACGAATGAATCGTCTGGTCGTTCGCTGCAAGCAATTCACCAAGGCCCAGTTCGTGCGCTGTCCGCCCAAAGCTACGCGCTTCCGGCAAGCGCAGCAGCTTCAGGCCCGCATCGTTCGCCAGTTGCAACTGGTCGTTGCGATCGAACGCAAACAGCGGCGCGTGCATCACCTCCAGAATCCTGGCCAGCAGAGCCGTCGCCTCAAGCGAACGAACCCGCTGCTTTTGCAGCAGATCGGCCAGGGCGTTCACCTCCCAGGCCAATTCACCAAACGCATCCGCCGATCCAGCTCCCCGCGCGCGAAATGAGTAGTCGCCCTCACGCAGCGATGAAACCACGTTCGACAGCGTCTGCAAGGGCCGTATCATGCCATCAACAAGCGCCGCCGAGATGAGAAGAAGGTACAAGAGCAAACAACCGATCAACAGGAGTGCCGCGGCGAGAGAAACCGGGTGCTTAAAGACGAGGATGGCAAAGAAGAGGAGCGCCGGCAGCGACAGCAGCAGACAATAACTCCACACCCGGCGCACGGCCGAGCGGCGGCGGCCTGCTCTGCGCTCATAAGTCATATTTTTCAATGCGGCGATAGAGTGCCGCGCGGCTCAAACCCAGTGACTCGGCAGCCTGCGAGATATTCCCGTCGCAGCGGCGGAGAACTTTGCGAATCAGCAGAGCCTCAACCTCGTCGATGCTCATGTTCTCAAAGGACTGCGTCGAAGACCGAGCGGCCGCGATGGCCAGGTTTGCCGGTTCAATTTCCTCTGTGCGGCAAAGAAGCACAGCGCGCTCCACCGTGTGCTCCAGTTCACGCACATTTCCAGGCCACGCGTACTGCATCATCTGCTGCATGGCAGTTGCGGAGAAGCCGCTGACTTGTTTGCGATATCGTGCCCGGTTCCGCCCCAGAAAGTGCTGCGCCAACAAAGGAATATCCTCGTGCCGGTCGCGCAGCGCGGGTAAATGAATCTCAACTGTGTTGATGCGGAAAAGCAGATCCTCGCGGAAGTTCCCCGCCTTGGCCTCGTCGTGCAGTTGAGCATTGGTCGCGGAGAGAATGCGCACGTCCACCTTGCGGGTCTGCGACGAACCAACGCGCTCCAGTTCGCCCGATTCCAGCACGCGCAGCAACTTGGCCTGCTGGCGCAGCGGAACATTCGCAATCTCATCCAGAAACAGCGTGCCGCCATTGGCCAGCTCGAAGCGGCCAATCCGGTCCGTCCGCGCGTCGGTAAAGGCGCCTTTCACATGGCCAAAGATCTCGCTTTCAAACGTGCCTTCCGGCAATCCACCCGCATTCACGGCCACCAGCGCCATCCGAGAGCGAGGTGAAGCGGCGTGCAGCAGCTTGGCGACGATCTCTTTTCCAGTCCCGTGTTCGCCCGTAATCAGCACATTCGCATCGGAAGGTCCCACCTGCGCGATCAGCTCCAGCACGGGCTGCATGCACGGCGCCGTAGCCACAAACTCCGGCATTCCTTCGGCGCGCAGCAAGCGGTTCTCAAGCTCCAGTTGGCGCGCCCGCCGCAACGCCTGGTGCAACTCGGCGTGAACCCGCACCAGCGAGACCAGCCGCTCGTTTTCCCACGGCTTCTGCACAAAGTCGCGGGCTCCATGCTTGATCGATTCCACTGCCAGTTCGATGTTGCCCCAGGCAGTCATCACAATCACCGGCAGGCGCGTATCGAACTCGCGAATCCGCGCCAGCAGATCCAGTCCCTCTTGACCCGACGTCGTGTCGCGGGTGTAGTTCAGGTCAATCAGAAGCACATCGTAGTCGCTCTGCGCCAATGCCTCCATCAGCAACTGCGGTGAACGGACGCAGTCCACCCGGATACCCTGCGGCCTCAGCAGAATCTCCACCGCTTCAAGAATGTGCGGTTGGTCGTCGGCAACCAGCACTCGAATTGGATCTGACTTATGGGTGATTGTCTGCCTCCACTGCTCCAGCCTTCGCGTCAGCGATGGAAATGCCGTACTCCTCGAGAATTGATCCCGTGGCGCGCCGCACCTCGATGCGCGCTTTTTCGTAGGCTGTCTCCGCCGTTACCAGGGCCGACTCGGCCAACGCCAGATCGTGGTCCGACGCAAGCGTCTGCTGATTCGACCCCGCGCCCAGCTTCTGCTCCTTCTGCATAATATCCAATGTCTTTTGCGCAAGTTCTCGCGCTTTGCGGGCTGCTTCCACGCGGCTTGCTCCCTGCTCAAGAGCATACTGTGCGTTGCGCACCTCGATCCGAATCTGCTTCTTCCTTTCCTCCAGATAAACCTGCGACTGGCGGTATTCCAGCTCGGTGCGATATTGATCGGCCTTGGCAATGCGGTTGCGCAGCGGAATGCTTAACTGGAAGCCGACCTGATACTCGGGCGAGGAGTAGTTCAGCGCATTCTCAACTGTCCCGCCAAAGCCGCTCGGTACGTCGGAACTGCCGGAGGTCTTGGTGGTACCGCCAAATCCCGTGCCGGCGTAAAACCCGTACATTGAAAGAGAGGGCAACATTGCGTTGCGCGCGGTCTTGCGGCTGAGTTCGCTGTTCTGCAGAACCAGGCTCGACTCCAGCAACTCGACACGGTTCTTCAGCGCATCCCCAATCATCTCCTGCAACGGTTGGGAACTGGCCGCGGCCTGGGCGCCGATCGTGTCAGTCGGCACAACCGGCATCTCCTGCAGGGTGGGATCGTCGAGTGACCGCGTGATGGCGTTCTTCATGTAGAGTTCCTGGAGCTCAAGGTTGGTCCGGGCTACGGTAAGGTCCTGCTGCCGATTCGCCAGCTCTCCCTCTGCCTTGAGCACGTCCATTTCAGGAATCGCCTGCAAGGCCAGTTGCTTGCGGCTGGTGTCGAACGTCTCCGTCGCAAAGGCCACGGAGCGCTCCTGCACCTGCTCGTCATCATAGGCGCTGACCAGGTCCCAGTACAGATCGCAGATTTGCGTTACCGTCGCAATCACCTGGGCCTTGAAAGCGATGTCCGACACCTTCTGGTTGGTCTTGGCAATCCGCAGGTAACGCAGGTTCGGTCCCAGTCCGAAACCGGCCAGCAGTTGTTGCTGCAAGAAGACCTGTACATAGGACGTCAGTTGCGGATTGAGGGTCTGATTAGGGCTATTGTAGGTCTGGCGTTCATTGTTCCATAACACCTGAACGCCGCCCCCGGTGGGAAACGCCTGCTGATAGGAGAAATTGCCCACAATGGAGTTCTCGTGAATGATGGGAACACTATAGAGGGTCTGGTTGGGCAACAGTTGCGTCAGGTGATCCACATACGTCTGCGCCTGGATAAACGGGTCGTAGGTGGAGACCGAGGTGCCCGTGCCCAGCGTTGACGTTACCAGGCCCGACGCGCCCGCGCCGGCGCCGCCTGCGCCGCCCGTCGTGCCGCCCGCCCCGCCGCCGCCGCCGCCGGCAAAGGCTCCGGCCACCCCTGTCCCGCCCGGCGTACCCGACACCACGCCGGTATTCACTCCGCGCACCGAGCCTCCCGCCGACGTACGCAAAATGTCCATCTGCGCGATGGGGATGTTGTAGCGAGCGATGACCAGATCGAGGTTATTCTCAAGCGCAAGATCGATGGCGTTTTGCAACGAGAGATACAACTTGCCATCGCGCACCAGCGAGTCCAGCCGCGGAGAATTGGCCAGGCTGGGCGGCGCCACCGCTGTTCCTCGATACCAGCTGATCGGATTCCGGGAGGGCCGCAGCATCTCGTTAAAAGGAATCTGGGCGCCCGTACGAGCAGTCGCGCTGGCCGTTGCAGGCGCCTGTTGGGACGCCGTCGCAGGCAGTGCAACCGGCGGGCCTGCCGGCGGAACAGCCATGGCCAGGTTCACCTGCAAGAGCAAAATCGCGGCCAGAGACTGGGCGCGCGCGAGCCACTGTGTCTTCGAGCAATTCATTGGGCGTTGACCTCCGGAGCCGTTGGCACAAGCATTTCGTCGCGCGTCATCCAACCGTCGCGTAGTTCCAGAATGCGCTTGCCATAGCGCGCATTCTCCTCTGAGTGCGTCACTTGAACGATCGTTGTCCCCTGGCGATTCAGTTCGCGGAACAATTCCATGATCTCGCGCGCCTGGGTGGAGTGCAGGTTGCCCGTCGGCTCGTCGGCGAGCAGCAGCGCGGGCGCGTGGACCACGGCGCGGGCGATGCCGACAAGTTGCTGCTGGCCGCCGGAGAGCTGCGAGGGAAACAGGTCCTTCTTGGCCACGATCTGAAAACGGTCGAGAATATCAGCCACCATGCCTTGCCGCTCCTTGGCGGGCAGGTTCTTGTACGAGAGCGGCAGATCGATGTTTTCCGCGACAGTGAGATCGTCCAGCAGGTGATAGCTCTGAAACACCATGCCAATGCGCTCACGCGCGAGGTCTGCGCGTTGCTTGCGGTTGAGCTTTTGCACCGGCGTTTCCCCAAACCAATATTCGCCCGCCCACCCGTCATCGAGTAGCGCAAGTACGTTCAGCAGGGACGACTTTCCCGCGCCCGACGGACCCATCACGGTGACGAACTCGCCTTCGTTGATGGTGAGGCCGACTTTGCGCAGCACCCAGGTTTCGGTATGTCCTGTCTTGTAACTTCGTTCTACGTTCTTCAATTCAATCATCGTGCAGTTACTCCGATCTCAATGCAAGAATGGGGTCCACCGCGGCGGCCCGGCGTGCAGGCAGCCATGCCGCGATGAATGAGGCCGCGGAAAGAACAAGGGCAACCGCGGTAACGGTAAAGGCATCGTGGGCCTGGATGCCGTAGATATAGCCGCTGGCCAACCGGGCGGCAAACCACGCCAGCACGCCGCCAACGGTCAATCCAATAACAACCAGCAGCAGTGCGCGCCGCAGCACAAGAGAAAGGATGTTGGCTTGCGGCGCGCCCAAAGCAATGCGGAGGCCGATCTCGCGCGTCCGCTGAGCCACCGCGAAAGATAGCAGACCATAGAGACCCACCGAGGCGATCAGCAGCGCGAGACCGGCAAAGCCTTCAAGCAGACGAGCAATCAACGTCTGGCTGCCAAAGGAGTCTTCGACGGCTTCGTGAATGGTTTTCACGTCCGTTGTCGTCGCGTCAGGCGCGACCTCGTGAAGGGCTTTGTCAAATTGCGCGCGCAAGGCATCGGCCGGAACCGCGGCCCGAATGGCAACCTGCATGAAGGCGGTGGCGATGCCGTAGAGCGGCGTTCCGGGCTCCATCTGCGCAAGACAGAAGTAGATCTCCGGCTTGGTCTGATCGACAACCGTGCGTTGCCTGGTGTCTCCAATCACGCCGACGATGCGCATGGCGGAGAAACGGCCCTGCTTGCCCAATCCGTAGGTGTGGCCGACGGCGTCCTGGCCGGGAAGGTACTTGTTGACGAAGGCCTGGTTGATGACGACCACGACGGGAGTCGAGGCCGTGTCGTCTTCGGTAAAGAAACGTCCGCGGACCATGGGAACTCCGAGAGCGTCCACGAGGCCGGCAGAGGCCAGGCGTCCGTCCGCGAAGGGAGCCTGGGGACGCGGGACGACCTTGCCGTCGAGCGACCCGCCGATGGTGACTCGCATCTCGCTGCGCAACGGTAGCACCGAACTGAGCGCGGCTACCTGCACGCCGGGAATGGCGCGCAGCCTTTCAAGCAGCGGCATGTAAGCGGTGCGGACCACGTTGTTCACGACCAGCGGGTCCGCCGCATCTTGCCGGACTGAGCCGTTGAGGATCACTCCTCGAGTGAGGACGTTTTGCTGGGAGAAGCCGAGCGGAACCATGCGCAGGTTGTGGATGGTGCGGAGGAACAAGCCGGCGCCCACAAGAAAGGCAAGGGTGAGCGCGAGCTGCGCCACCACAAGTGCTTCACGGGTGCGGTTCTGGCTCAACGAGGCCGTGCTGGTGACTCCGTGCAGAGCCTCAGGCGTCTTGCGGCCAGAGGCTCGCAGGGCCGGGAGAATGCCGGTAATGGCGGCGGTGAGCAGCGTGAAAGCAACGAGGGTGGCAACGACAACTGCATCCACATGAATGGTGGATTGGAGAGGCAGGTGGCGGCCAATCTGACGCCACAGCAGTTGGATGACCGTTTGGCCGAGCAACATGCCAACCAGCGCGCCCATGCCGCTCAGCAGAAGGCTCTCCACAATGGATTGCTGCAGCAGGCGGATGCGGCTTGCGCCGAGGGCGCTGCGCACGGCGAGCTCGCGCATGCGCGCGACGGCGCGGGCGAGCATGAGGCTGGTGACGTTGAGACAAGCCAGAGCCCAGATGCCGAAGACCACAACGTAGAGCAGCAGCAGCGGCCTGCGTGCTTCGCCGTTCAAAGTCTGCTGGTAACCGCTTACTTTTACGTGCGTGGGCCAGTTGGAATCTGCGGGAAGTCCTTTGGCGATGACTGACTGGACGCGATTGAACTGGTCGGTCAGTTGGGCTTGCGTCATGCCAGCCGGCAAGCGGGCAAAGACATCGCCCCAAATTGCCGAGGCGTTGTCCATCGCCGAGCGGTTTCCCTGCGAAATAGCAGCCGAAGACCAGATCTGCATGGGATCCCCAAACGGGAACGAAAAGCGGCGCGGCATCACGCCCAGAATGGTATAGGTTTCGCCGCGAATGGCCAGCGTCTTGCCCGCAATCTGTGGGTCGCTATTGTAGAGATTGCGCCACACGTCTTCTCCCAGCAGAACCACGTGGTTGCGGCCAGGCTCGTTCTCTTCGGGGCGAAACACGCGGCCCAATATGGGTTGAACTCCCAGCATCGGAAGCAGGTCCGAGTCCACCTCCGTGCGCTTCACCTGGACACGCCCGCCGGGGCCGGTGATGCTGGCGTTGGATCCGCCAAAGGAAGCTCCCATCTGAAATCCGTGGCCCACCGCATCGCGCAGCTTCAACATATTGGCATAGTTCATGTCGAAAGAACACGTGGTACACACAACGCCGACCGCGACAATGCGATCCGGCTGCGCAAACGGTAGCGGACGCAGCAGGATTCCGTCGAGAACCGTAAAAACTGCGATGTTGGCGCCCAATCCCAGTGCGAGCACCACCACAGCCGTCAAGGCAAAGCCGGGCGACTTGCGGCCCTGGCGAAGAGCAAAGCGCACATCCTGCAAGATCGATCGCATTCGAACTTTCCTTTCTAAGCAGAGCTCGTACACAGAATTGCTACTCAGTGCGCAAGGCCGTCATGGGTTCAATTGAGGCAGCGCGGCGCGCCGGCAGCCACGCGGCGCCAGCCACAGCCGCCGAAAGAATACAGAGCGCACCAACGATAGAGAATGCGTCGAGCGGATGAACACCGAAGAGAACCGAAGCTTCAAGGCGTGCCGCCGCCAGCGCCATGAGAATGCCAAGTGCGAAACCAATCAGGGCCATACGCGCGGTGTCGCGCAAGACCATCAATGCCGTGGCCTGGCGCGATGCGCCGAGCGCCATGCGAATGCCGATCTCCCGCCGCCGCTGGGTAACGCGGAAAGCGAGGAAACCATAGAGACCAACGACGGTCAGTGCCAGCCCAACGAAACCAAGAACACTCACCAACTCGGCCATCATCTGGTAGCTCCCCGCTGAATAGCGGATGAGTTCGGGAAGCGAAGTGATCATCATGGGATCGAGCAACGGGTCGGCATGGATGAGCACCTGCCGCGTTGCCTGCGCCAAAGCCATTGCGTTCGGGCCGGTCTCAAGCGCGAAGGTGATCTCGCCCATATTGGAGAGGCGCGCTAGATAGAGATGGAACGGAAGGTAGAGATAAGGTTCTGCGATCTCGCCGATCTGGACGATGGGCGCATCTTCGGTGACGCCGACCACGCGCGCGTCTATATTGGCCGCGGCCAGGCGCACGACCTGTCCGAGCGGATCCTGGCCGGCCCAGTACTTCTGCGCCATGGTTTGACTGATGACGACGACTGGTGGACCATCGGCATCGTCAGTTACCGTGATGCCGCGGCCGCGCACGACATGCGTACCGATCACATCGAGGAATCCCGGACTGACTGCGTTGAACTTGATGGAGATGGGCTCACGCAACTCGGGATGGCTGGGCAGCAGAACCTTTATGGCAATGCCGCCTTCGGAGAGGCTGAGAGGCGCACGGATGGCGTAAGCAACACGTTCCACACCGGGCAAGGCCTTCATGCGCTCGACCACGGTGTCGCGCAGGACGGGATCGGGCTCCTGGGTCCAGGCAAGAAGTACCTGGTTGCGGGTCAGCCCAATCGGCCGCGTGCGCGTATTGATGAAGCTGCGAACCAGCGCACCGGTTGAGACAAGCAGAGCAAAGGAGACAGCAATCTGCATCCAGATGGCAGCGCGGCGAAAGGCCGATGCTCTGCCGGTGGTGCGCGCGGCAGAGGCCGCCTGGAGGACGGGAAGCAGTTGCGGCCGTGCTACCTGAACCAGAGGCACGAGGGCCAGAAGCAGCATGGTGGCGAGCGCAAGAACGGATGCGAAAAGAAAAACGCGCATGTCCACTTGAAAGCTGCTGCCCGGCGATCCAAGCGAAACCAGCATCCCCGGCTCAGAGACCATGAGCCGCGGCAGAAGTGCGGCAATGACCGCGGCGAGGCCGAGACCGGCAGCCAGGCCAAGCACGCCGAGGAGCAGGTTTTCAACTAGCAATTGGCGAGCAACTACCCAGCGCCGCGCGCCGAGCGAGAGGCGCAGCGCAACCTCGGGACCGCGAGCCAGGCCGCGCGCCAGCAACAGATGAGCCACATTGACGGTGGCCAGCAAAACGACGCATGCAACGATGGCAAACAGCACCAGGCCACTGGTTCCGGCGCGATTCATGCGGTAGTTGAAATCGCTGACGGCGCGCGCGCCACGGCCGTGATTCGCGCCCCGGTCGGCGGCTTCAAGAGAGCTCGCCGTGGCACTCACCTGCTGGTTTACTTGGGCAACAGTACTTCCCGGAGCGAGCCGGCCAAGCACATTGAACCATCGGAACTCGCGGGCGGTAAGCTCGCCAGCGTCGGCGACGGCAGCCCAGGTTTCTGCCGGCATCCAGAGGTCGCGATCCTCTCCATTCTCTGTTTCGCGAAACTCCGCCGGCAGCACGCCCCACACATCCACCTGGCTTCGATGGTCCTTGCCGCGAAGCAAAGTAATCTGGCGGCCGACAATCGATGGATCGCCCCCGAACTCGCGCCGCCAGAAGGCATAGCCAAGCACCACGCCAGGATGAACACGAAGCCACTGCGCATCGCCTGCGGCAAAACAGCGGCCAACGACCGGGCGAACGCCCAGGGCATCAAAGAAGTTGCTGGAGACAACGTTGGTCAGCAGCAAGGCAGCCGTACCGTCCGTGCGCGGCATGAGGCTGCCGCGTCGCCCAATGGCCACAGCACTTTGGAGAGCCGAGGTGCGCGCAGCGAGGGTACGGTACTCGGAGTAAGTGAACGCACCTTCCGGATCCTGTTGGGTGGTCGAGAAAACGCGCACCACCTGGCCCGGATGAGGGACGCGGAGGGGATGAAGCCAGAGGCCGTCCATCAGGCAGAAGATGGCGGAGCTTGCGCCGAGGCCCAGACCCAGGGTTAGCACTGCCGTGAGCGCAAATCCCGGTGAGCGGCGCAACTGCCGCAGTGCGTAGCGCATGTCCTGAACGAGTGCCTGCATAGTCGATTCTCCTCTCTGCCCGATTACTCCGTGCGCAAAGCCTGCATCGGTTGAATGGACGCCGCGCGGCGAGCGGGCAGCGCAGCGGCCAGCGTGACCATCGCTGCGGTCAGTGCAACGGCCGCCACAAGAGTGATGGGATCAAAGGTGGTGACGCCATACAACTGGCTGCGGAAGAGCCGGGCCAGGGCCACAATGGAAGGCAGCGCAACGGCCGTGGCAACAGCAGCGATGATGGCCATTTCGCGCACAACCAGCAGAACGACGCTCGATCGTTGCGAGCCAAGAGCGAGGCGCACGCCGATTTCGCGGGTGCGCTGCTCCGTGGAATAGGCGAGTACGCCGTAGAATCCAACCGCGGCCAAAAGCATCGCCAGCAAAGAGAAGCCGACGGCGAGAATGGCGAGAGCGCGCTCGTCGCTGGCGCTGGCATTGATCTGCTGGTCCATGGTGAAGAGGCCATCGACAACCAGCGTGGCATCGAGCTGATGGATGGTGCGCCGGATCGCGGCTTCGACGCTCTCCGGCGGCTGCGCCGCGCGCAGGTAAACCTGAACTCCCCCAGGATGCTTCTGCTGCAGGTAGGGACGATAGACCGCAGCCTTCATGTCAGTGCGCAGATCGGCGTGTTTAATGACGCCGACAACGCCGACAATCGTCGTATCCGGATGCACATCGTCGCCGCGTCCCTCGGCAACGGAGCGACCCAGGGCGTTTTGCGCCGAGCCGTAAAACTTCTTCGCGAAGGTCAAGTTGACAATAGCCACCTTGGGTTGGCCGGGTCCGTCTGATGCGTTGAACTCCCTGCCCGCCAGCAGCGGTTGGCGCAACGCGGCAAAGTAGTCGGGCATGACCCACGGCTCTTCAAAATGCAGAACTTCGTCTTCAGATGGCTTGTAGCCCTGCACGGTAAAGCTGGAGCCGTTGGTGTCGCCACTCAGTTCTGGATCGGTGGTAGCGGAGACATACGCCACGCCCGGAACGGCGCGCAGGGCATCGAGCGCGCCGCTCAAGATCTGCGGTGTGCGGTCTTCGCCATAGCCGGAACTGGTGGGATCGAGCCCAAAGGTGTACAGATTCGACGTGTTGAATCCGACGGGCTGGTGGCGGAGATTTTCGAGCGTGCGCAGGAACAGACCCGCGCCGCCCAGCAGCAGGACGCTGAGCGCTATCTGCGCGCCGACCGCGAACTTGCGGAATCTCTGCGAGCCTTTGGTGGCTGTGCCCGTGTTCTGCCGGAGCGCTCCGGCGAGGTTGGGACTGAGAAAGTGAAGCACCGGCGCGATGCTGAAAAGCAGGCTCACCACAATCGAGATGGCAAGAGTGAAAAGCAGGATGCGCGCATCAATTGAAGCGGAGTAAGGTTCGCTGCCGGGCTGGGCGCCGGTGATCAGGCGCACCAGGGTTTTCGCCACCACTGGGGCAAGTGCAATTCCCGCCGCGGCGCCGCCTACACCCAGCAAGCCGCCCTCGGTGAGCAGTTGCAAAACGATGCGGCTGCGTTTTGCGCCGAGCGCATAGCGCATGGACATTTCGCGGGCGCGGCCCGCTGCACGCAGCAGCAGAAGTGTAGCTACGTTGATGGCGCAAATAGCCACCAGCAGGCCTGCCATGCTCATCAGGATCAGAAGAGGCGTCTTGAGTTCTGTGCGCCCGGGCGAGAAGCCGGTGGAGTCGTCCAGGACCTTGAGGTGTGAACTCTCGACAAAGTTTCTTCTGAAACGCTCGCTTCGCGACTTGTAGAGTGTGAGTTCGTAGGCCCGAAGCGAGTGCCAGAGCGGCGCGAGACTGGCCTCGGCCTGAGACCGGGAGACGCCCGGCTTGAGGCGCGCAACCAGCGTGAGCCAAAGGGATTGGTGGTTATTCAGATCGTCGCGCGGCGCCATCCACGGCATGGCGATATCCACCATGCTGATGGGAATAAACACGCCGGGCTTGTATCCGCCGATGACGGACACAAAGTTCTCCGGCGCGACGCCGAGGATGGTGAACGAGTGGCCGTTGATGAGCACGGTCTGTCCCACAACGTCGCGCGACGCGGCAAAGCGCGATTTCCAATAGTCGTAGCTGAGAACGATGACGGGGTTGGCGTTGCGACCGGTATCGTCCTGCTGCGTGAAGAGCCGGCCGAGCGCTGGCTTGAGGCCAAGCAATTGGAAGTAGTTGCCGGAGACCACTTCGGCGTCCTTGCTCTCAGCCTGGTTGTGCCAACTCACGCCGACACCGGTGCGGTCGGCGGCGAGCATGCCGGCAAAGGCCTGGCTCTGGTCGCGAAGATCCTTGTACATCGGATAGGAGAAGTAATTGTCCGTGTCGCCGCCAAAGCTGCTCGCCGAACCGGAGAAAGTGCCGGTCCACTCGAAGCGTACAAGTTCCTTGGGCTGTTGGACCGGCAACATGCGCAACAGAACCTGGTCAAAGAGAGCGAAGACCGCGGCATTCGCGCCAATGCCGAGCGCAAGCGTCACGATCACAGTCAGTGTAAAAGCCGGCGACTTGCGGAACTGGCGCAGGGCCTGACGAATATCGTTGAGCAGTGTCATCCGTGTTTCCTCGTTGGCTGGCTATTCCGTGCGCAAGGCGGTCATGGGTTCAATGGATGCTGCGCGGCGTGCGGGGATCAAGCCTGCCACGGTAGCGCAAAGGGCGAGCACAACGGTCGCGCCGGCAAGCGCGAGAGGATCGTAGCCGCCAACGCCATACAGCATGCTGGCCATCAGATGGCCCGCATAGAGCGCGGCGGGTATGCCGAGCGCAAGGCCCATGAGAATCTGCCAGAGCGCCCCGCGCAGAACAAGCGATATCACACTGGAACGCGTAGCGCCGAGGGCCATGCGAATGCCGATCTCTGACGTGCGTCGGGCAACAAAGTAGGACATGACACCGTAAAGGCCGACCGAAGCGAGAATCAATGCCAGGATGCCAAACAGGCTGGTGAGTTGAGCCACAAGCCGCTCCTGGTTGAAGTTGCCGGCAACCTGCGCATCGAGCGAGCGAAGATCCATCACCGTGAGGTTGGGATCGATGCCGGCGAAGGTGTGACGGACAAGCGCGTCCACGTTGGGTTGGGGAGTCGTGAAATTGAGAACCATGGCGTTCATGAACATCGACTGCGTCTCAGTCGAAGTCATCATCGGCTCCTTGTAGCCGGTGAACTGCTGCACAAGCGGGCGCAGATAGACAGGACGAATTTCGTCGCGCGGGTTGTTCATCTTGAAGTCCGAAAAGACGCCCACAATCTCCCAGCTCCCCGAGTACTGCACCAGATCGATGCCGAAGTGCTGGCCGACCGGATCCTGATTGGGAAAGAACCTCTTCACGAATGTCTGATTCACGATCACTACCTGCGGGGAAGTGGCGGTGTCCTGCTTGGTAAACCCGCGGCCGCGAACAATCGACACACCGACGGCATCAAGAAATCCGTTGCTGACCCGATCCCATGTGGAACCGCACTTATCACCCGGATGCGGTGCAGGATGGCCCTGCTGGATGACGCACTCACCCCAGTTGTCGCCTTCGAGGGGGCTATACATGGCCATGCCGATGCTGGAAACGCCGGGGAGTGCAGAGAAGCGATCTTCCATCTCGCGATAAAGCGGAGGCAACCGGTCCGCCGTGTAACCGGCCCCTGCGGGATCAAAGTGCACCACATATCGATTGGTGGTAGCGATGCCGAATTTCTGCTGCTCCAGATTGGTGAGCGACTTGACCATGAGCACCGCGCCGGCCAGCAGGACCAGCGACAAGGCTGCCTGCAAGACCACCAGAATCTTTTGTGGAAGTGAAGAACGATCGCGAACGGAGCGATTGACGCCGCGCAAAACCTCCGCCGGCTGCGCGTGGGAGGAAAGCCATGCAGGAGCGGAACCGAAGAGCACACCGGTCACAAGCGAGACCAGAAATGCGAAGCCGAGGACGCTCAGCGATGGGCTGGCATCGATGGGCAGATTGCGGGCATCTGGGAAAGCGAGAGCTAGAATTGTGCGCGAACCTGCGTAAGCCACGCCGAGGCCGGCCAGACCGCCGAGACAACTCAGAAGTACACTCTCCGTGAAGATCTGGCGCATGATGCGGCTGCGGGCTGCGCCGAGCGCCACGCGAACAGCAATCTCAGAACGGCGCGCAGTCGTGCGGGCCAGCATCAGGTTCGCAATGTTGGCACAGGCTATCAGCAGCACCACAGACGAGAGGATCATCAGCATCTTGAGCCCCTTGCCCGTCTCCTGCTGCAGGTTCTGTATGCCGCCGCCCGCACGAGTAATCACGACGTGCTGCCTGGGAACGATCGTTGATCCGCCGTTTGCGGTAAGAATGGGCCGCGTCCAGAGCCATTGACGAAGCAATACAGTCACCTTGGTTTGCAACGCACCAATATCGGTTCCTGCGCGGACTCTGCCGAGTGGATAGAGCCAGTGTGCCTCGGCATGATGCAGAATCGAGCCGTCCCCGCGAATGTAAGGCTCAGTCTGAATGGGTATCCAGAAATCAGGCGGAGAATCGGAGACGCGATCCCCAAAGAAGCCCGGCGGCGCAATGCCAATCACCGTGAAGGGCTTGGCCTGGATGTAGATAGTGGAGCCGACAATGGAAGGGTCGCCAGAATATTCGCCCTGCCAGGCCTTATAGCTGAGAACCGTGGAGGGTGCGGCGGAGGGCGTGTCGTCGTTGTCTGATAACACGCGCCCCGCAAGCGCGCTCAGCCCCAAAGTCGAAAAATAGTTGCCTGAAACAAATTCGCCGTGAAGCGACTTGGGCAGCGCGTTGCCCCGACGCACCGCCCAACTCCACTGCCCAGCCTGCACGGCCGCAAGTTGCTCGAACTCGGGTGTATTGTTGCGCAAGTATTGATAAAGGTCGGTGGAGAAGATGGAGAAGTCGCCGTTATCCCCCGATGGGATTCCGCCTTCCACGCAGCAATCGTCCGTGTCCCCAATCCGGTAAAGCCGCGACGGGTCGCTGACCGGCAGCGATCGCAGAAGAATTCCCTGTACCAAAGTAAAGATCGCCGTGTTCGCGCCGATACCGAGTGCCAGCGTAATCACAACAGTCAGCGTGAAGCCTGGCGCCTTCTGCAATTGGCGCAGAGCGAAGCGAAGGTCGTGAAGCAACTGATTCATCGCGAGTCTTCTCCGTTGAATTCTTCCGGGCGCTCCCGGTTACTCGTTTCTCAGGGCCCGCATCGGCTCAATGGACGCAGCGCGGGTGGCCGGGATAAGCGCCGCAAGCAGGCCAGCCACCACCAGCAACAGCGCCAACAGCAGAAAGCTTCCAACCTCCTTCTGCGCTTCGAAATAAATCACCATGCCGATCAGCCTGCGGGCAAACAGCGTAAGCGCCAGCCCAGTGAGCGTCCCCACGCCCAGCATCCAAGCAACCCGCGTCAGCATCATAGCCAGGATCCCGCTGCGCGTGGCCCCCAGCGCCATGCGCACGCCAATGTCCCGCGTGGACTGCTCCACCTCGTGGCTAATCAGCCCATACAGCCCCACCATGGCAAGCGCCAGTGCCAGCACCGCAAAGATGCCAAACAACCAGCTCTCCATGCGCTCAAACACCAGAGTCTCCGCGATCACTTCGTTCATGGTGTAGGCAGTCTTGAAGGGAACGGTTGGATCAACCTCGTGCAGCGCGTTGCGCAACGCAGGGACAATGAGCGCGGGGTTGCCATCCACGCTGATCACCAGCGACATCCCCGCCATTTGATCCAGGCGCTGGTTCATCGGCACCGCATCGATCAGCCAATCGCGCTCGGCCAGCGTCGGCTCATAGATATTCTGCCGGACGTTCCCCGTCACGCCCACGATTCTTGTCCATTTCTCTTCCTTGTCGGCGTCGTCCATACGCTGGCCAACAGGATCGAGCGTGCCGGGAATGAACTTGCGCACGAACGCTTCGTTGACGACGACGGCAGAAGATGGGTTTCCAGGCAGGTCAAGCCCGGCCGACAGCAGGCGCCCTCGGCGCAGTGGAATTTCGAATACATCGAAATAGCCGGTGGAGACCATGCGGCCCTCGGCCAGCATCTCCTGCTGCGGCGGATAAGGCGGTTGTCCGGCAATATGGATATCGGAGTTCGATCCCCAGTTCTGAATGGGAAGGATGCTGATGACGCCGACCGAGCGGACACCGGGAATTTGCCGAACGCGATTGAAGAGTGGCTGATAGAAATCGGCAATTGGATCGCGGCCCTGGTAGCGATCGGGCGAGAGATTGATGTCAGTGGTCAGAATGTGCGACGGATCGAATCCAAGGTCGGCGTGCCGGTAGCGTGTAACCATGCGAATCAGCATGCCCGAGACAACCAGCAAAACCAGCGTGAGCGCAACCTGTGCCACCACAAAGCCTGCGCGGAGACTGTGCTGCCCTCGGGCCGTGCCGGCGCTGCCGCCGGCCTTGAGCGCGCGATTGGGATCGACAGACGCCATGCGCAACGCGGGATAGACAGAAGCGGCGAGACTGGCGAGTACCGCAACCACAATGGCCGCACCCAGAACCTGCCAATTCAGATGAATGTCCGCGCCGCGCGCCAGAGCATGGATGAGAAATGCGCGCATCAGGCGCAGCATCGCCCAGGCCAGAATGACCCCTCCCGCCGCGCCCAGCGCTGCTAACAGCATGGCCTCGGTAACCATCTGGCCGACGAGGCGTGAGCGGCCCGCGCCTATCGCGGTGCGCATGGCCATCTCGCGCTCGCGGTTTACGCCGCGCCCCAACAGCAGTCCGGCAACATTGACGCAGCCGATCGCCAGCACGGCGAGCACCGCGCCCAGCAAGGTCCACAGCGGGCCGCGCGTGCGTGCGCTGACAAATTGCGCAAGCGGAATCAGGTGAGCGGTTCTGCCCTGATCTGTTTCGTAGGCCTTGGCCAGATCGCTGAACACGTGGGCAAGATCGGCCTGCGCCTGCCCAATCGTCACGCCATCGCGAAGGCGAGCCACCGTCTGCAGCCAGTGGTTGCCGCGGCCGTTCATCCAGGACTTGTCAAGGTGCATGGGCGTGTATATGGCGTTGCGCATGTTCAGCGGGAACCGGAACCCCGCAGGCATGACGCCGATCACTGTGTAAGCACGGCCGTCCAGCTTGACTGCCTTGTTCAGGATGCCGGGGTCGCCGCCGAAGTAGCTTTGCCACGCGTCGTAGCCCAGAACAGCAATGTCGTTCTTGCCTTCCTGCTCTTCTCCGGGGAGAAAGGTGCGGCCCAGCAGAGGCTGCACGGCAAACACCTGAAAGAAATTGTCAGTGGCGCGAACGCTGTCCAGCAGCACCGGGCCGTTGGACGAAGTTTCAACGGCGACCTTGGTGTAAGGGAAAAATCCGGCGAGCGCGGCAAAGGCGTGTGCCTGCTCGCGCTCATCCTTGTAGCTGGGCCAGGAGGCCGGCTGTGTGTACCCGCTGCGGCTGGTGGCATCCACAGCGACAATCTTCTCCGGGTGCGCATAGGGCAGCGGCCTGAGCATGACGTTATCGATGACGCAAAAGACGGCTGTGGCAACGCCCACACTCAAGGCCAGAGTGAGCACCACGGTAAAGGCGAATCCGGGGGCACGGCGCAGCTGGCGCAGCGCAAAGCGCAGGTCGTTGAGCATCGTGTTCATATGGGCTCTCCTATTCGCTTCTCAAAGCCTGCATCGGATCAACTGAAGCGGCGCACTGCGCCGGGACAAAGCAGGCGGCCAGAGCCACAAGGCAAAGCACCGCCGCAACCGTGGCGAAGGTGAGCCAGTCCGCCGTTCCAACGCCGTAAAGCATTCCGCGCAAAAAGCGGGTGGCGACAAGCGAGACGGCGAGGCCGACTGCGAGACCGGCCAGCGTGAGCCGCAACCCCTGACCGAGCACCTGGCGAAAGACATCTGCTTTTGCAGCGCCGAGGGCCATGCGAATGCCGATCTCGTGCGTCCGTTGCTTTGTGGTGTAGGCAACCACTCCATAAATGCCGACCGCGGCGAGAAGTAGGGCCAATAAACCAAAAGAACTCGCGAAGACCACGGCAATGCGCTCAAACACATTGCCCATCCGCATGTTCTGCTCGAGGGTGGTGACGTTAAATAGCGGCAGGTTGGGATTGAGGCTGTGGATGGTTCGCTCGACCTCGGCGCCGATGGCGCGCGGATCGCCCACAACTCGCACATGGAGAA
>Ga0302320_10011474_pt1 | contig 18737 bp, 22 predicted proteins | sample Bog_T0_3_FD_202130 | JGI IMG/M metagenome (GOLD analysis project Ga0302320, IMG submission 202130) | Peat permafrost microbial communities from Stordalen Mire near Abisko, Sweden - Bog_T0_3 | ecosystem: Environmental > Terrestrial > Soil > Wetlands > Peat | place: Sweden: Abisko, Stordalen Mire...
CCGGCATCGCACCGCTCGGCAGTGCCGGTGACAAGCTGGCGCGGCTGCGACCGGTCAGCTACCACCTGAAGAACGATCCGCAGGGTGCCGTGCAATACGGCCTGATTGCCGAGGAGGTCGACAAGGTATACCCGGAACTGGTGATCCGCGATCACGACGGCCGGATCCAGGGTGTGCGCTACGATGAACTCGCGCCGCTGCTGCTGGGCGAGCTGCAGCATCAGCAGCAGGTCTACGGGGACCGCATCGCGCAGCTGGAGGGCCAGGTGGCCGAGCTGCGTGACCTCAAGGCGCAGATGCAGGCTGCGCTCGCGCAACTTAAGGCCGGGCAGGTGCTGGCGCAGCGCTGAGGGCCCGGCTTAAAAGTCGCGGGATCAGGGCAGCAGCATCTCGGCGCCCTGGGCGTCTGTGAGCACCAGCGGCTGCCACTGCGGCTGCGGCGCCTCCCATACGGCCGTTACCAGCCCGGCAGGGGGCAGGTCGATGCGCCGCGGCAGTGTGTGGGTTCCGGCTGCGAGTTCGCTCGCCAGCCGGCTGATCCCCGGGTTATGGGCGCAGAGCAGCAGGTGGCGCACGCCGCCTGCCTCGCGGCGCAGGACCTCCCACAGCGTCTGTGCGTCGGCGTTGAAGAGCTCATCCAGTTGCGTGATGCCTGCGGCCGGCAGGCCGAGTGCGGTCGCGGCCAGTTGTGCCGTCGTGCGTGTGCGCTGCGCGCTGCTGGCCAGGATCCGCGCGGGTACGAGGCCGGCGCGAGCAAGGCGTTCGCCCACTTCGCGCGCCTCGCGGCGGCCGCGCTCCGTCAGCTGGCGCAGGAAATCGTCGGGCGCCGCTTCGGCCGGCGCCGCATGAGCGTGGCGCAGCAGCGTCAGGCGCAGCGTACCCATACGTGGTCCGCATCGATGCGGGTCTCGAAGGTCTGGATGGGTTCGTAGGCGGGGGGCGTCAGCGCCTGGCCGGTGCGCAGGCAGAAGCGCGCGCCGTGTCGCGGACAGATGATCTCGGTACCTTCGACGAGGCCGCCCGTGAGTTCCGCCCCGTCGTGGGTACAGATGTCCTCGACCGCGTAGAACAGGCCACCGCTGCGCACGATCGCGACCAGGCGCCGCCCGGCGACGATGCTGCGTGCCTCGCCGTCCTCCCAGGCGCCGATCGCGCCGCCGTCGATCCACTGCAGGCCGCCCAACTACATCATCCCTGTCTGCAGCCGCGCCTCGTCGGACATCATCGTGTGGTTCCAGGGCGGATCGAAAACGAGCTCGACGTCGGCCCGCGTGACTGTCGGCACCAGCTGGATCTTGTCGCGTACGTCCTGCACCAGGACCTCGCCCATCCCGCAGCCAGGCGCCGTCAGCGTCATCTTCACTTCGACGCTGCGCGTCGCATCCTCGTTCTCGCGTACCTCGCACGAATAGATGAGCCCGAGGTCGACGATATTGACCGGGATCTCCGGGTCGTAGCAAGAGCGCAGCTGCTGCCAGACCACGTTGCGGATGTCCTCGGTCGACGCGCCGTCCGGCACCTCGGGCGCCTGCGCGGCTTCCATGCCGATCCCGTCAGCTTCGCTGCCCGGGATGCGGAACAGATTGCCCTCGACGTAGACGGTGAAGCTGCCGCCCAGCGCCTGCGTGATGTAGCCCACCTGGCCTGGCTTCAGGGTGACCTCGACGCCCGCAGGAATGGCCACGGCCTTCACGTCGCGTCGCACAGCAATCGGTTCGTTTTCGTAGGAACGCATCGTTAACCGCCGCTCATTCGGTCGAGACGGCCGGCAGCGCAGCGGCCTCTGGCGCCTGCAGTGCCGAGACCAGCGTGTGCCAGCAAAGGCTCGCGCACTTGACCCGCGCCGGAAACTCGCGCACCCCCGACAGTGCCGCGAGCTTGCCGAGGCGCTCGTCGTCGGCCGGGGCGGCGTCGTCGGTCAGAAGTGCATGCATGCGTTCGAAGATCGCGAGCGCTTCGCCGCGTGTTCTGCCCTTGACCGCTTCGGTCATCAGAGAGGCCGATGCGGTCGAGATCGCGCAGCCCTGGCCTTCGAAGCGGATGTCCGTGATGCGCTCGCCATCGAGCTCGAGCGTCAGTACGAGGCGATCGCCGCACAGCGGGTTATAGCCCTCCACCCGCGCCGAGGGGGCGGCGAGGGCGCCGAAGTTCCGCGGCTGGCGGTTATGGTCCAGGATCACGTCCCGGTACAGGTCGGACAGTTGCATGGACGGATCCCTAGCCGAACATCGCCCGGGCGCGACGCACCGAGGCGCCGAGGCGGTCGATTTCCTCGAAAGTATTGTAGAACGCGAACGATGCGCGCGCCGTCGCGGGCAGGCCGAAGAACTCCATGACCGGCATCGCGCAGTGATGCCCGGTGCGGATCGCGATGCCGTCCTGGTCGACGATCGTCCCCAGGTCGTGCGGGTGGACGCCGGCGACGACGAAGGAGACCAGGCTCGCCTTGTCCCGCGCCGTGCCGACGATCCGCAGGCCGTCGACCGCGCCGAGCACAGCCGTGGCGTGGAGGAGCAGATCGTGTTCGTGGGCCTGCAGCGCGGCCGTATCGAGGCCCGCGAGATAGTCGATCGCGGCGCCGAGGCCGATCGCTCCCGAGATGTTCGGAGTGCCGGCCTCGAACTTGTGCGGCAGCGAATTGTAGGTCGTGCCGGCAAAGCTGACGCGCAGGATCATGTCGCCGCCGCCCTGCCACGGCGGCATCGCCTCGAGCAGCGACTCACGCCCCCACAGCACGCCGATGCCGGTCGGCGCGAATACCTTGTGCCCGGAGAAAACATAGAAGTCACAGCCGAGTTCCTGCACGTCCACGTCGAGATGCGGGATCGCCTGGGCGCCGTCCAGCAGCGTTGCGATGCCACGTGCCCGGGCGCTCGCCACCAGGCGGCGCACCGGCAGCACCGTGCCGAGCGCATTGGAGACATGCGCGCAGGCCAGCAGCCGCGTGCGCGGACCCATCAGCGCCTCCACCGCTTCCGCATGGACCTCGCCGCTTGCATCGATCGGTGCGACGACGAGGCGCGCGCCCGTCTGTTCGCAGACCATCTGCCAGGGGACGATGTTGGCGTGGTGTTCGAGGTGGGTGATCAGGATCTCGTCGCCGGCCACCAGTCGCGGCCGTGCCCAGCTCTGCGCAACGAGGTTGATGGCCTCGGTCGTGCCGCGCACGAACAACACTTCGTTGCGCGAGCGCGCATGGATGAAGCGCGCCACCCGGTCGCGTGCGCCCTCGAACAGGGCGGTGGCCTCCTGCGACAGCGTGTGCACGCCGCGGTGGATGTTCGCATGGTGATGCCGCTCGTAGTCGTCAACCGCCTCGATGACCGCCCGGGGGCGCTGCGCCGATGCGCCGTTGTCGAGGTAGGCGAGCGCGTGGCCATGCACGGTGCGCGCCAGCACGGGAAAGTCCGCCCGCGCGCCGGCAACGTCGAAGGGGCGGGGCCGTGGAGCGGCCGCTGCGTGTGTCATCGGAAGTCCTTGAGCCGGTCAGCGTCCGGCAGTTGCGTGATCAGTGCGCCCTCGATCGCGGCGCGGGCGGCGCCCTGCGACATCCCGGCGAGCACGTCGCCGAGGAATGCGAATACCAGCAGGCTCTGCGCGGTGTCGCGGTCGATGCCGCGCGACAGCAGGTAGAAGAACATCTCGCGGTCCAGCCGGCCGGTGGTCGCGCCGTGGGCGCAGCGTACTTCGTCGGTGTGAATCTCGAGCTGCGGCCGCGTGTCGATCTCGGCGGTGGGGGACAGCAGCATCCCGCGCAGCGACTGCTGCGAATCCGCGTGGATCGCGCCGGGGGCGACGATGACCTTGTTGTTGGTGATCACGCGGCTGGTGCCGCTCGCGATGGCGCGCACCGACTGGCGGCTCTGCGTTGCCGGTGCCGCATGCGTGACCACGGCGGCGCAGTCGACGTGGCGGCTGCCGTGACCGACCAGCAGCGCATGGCTCTCGAGCAAGGCGCCCGCGCCCGCGAGGCGCGCATCCAGCGCCGTGCGCAGCAGCTCCCCGCCGAGCGCAATCGTGTACAGCCGGCAGCTGCTGTCCGGTTGCTGAACGAGATCCAGCGAGTCGATCTGCGTCGCGGTGGCACCGGCTGCGAACACCCGGTAGTGTTCCAGGCGGGCACCTGCGCCGAGCGCGACCTGGGTGCAGGAGTTGCACAGGCTCGTGCCGGCTCCCGTATCGAGGTAATGTTCGAGCAGCGTCGCGCGCGAATCAGGCGCGAGCTCGACGATGATGCGCGGATGAACCGCGCTGGCGGTACCGTTCGCCGAGGCCACGTGCGCTATGCACAGCGAATGGTCCGCATTGCCGCCCACCTCGACGAGCAGCCCGTCGCTGAACAGAGCGGTATTCAGCAACTCCCAGCGCCGCAGGTCCGTGTCCCGCGGCAGCCCAAGGTGGCGCGCCACGCGCTGCGGCTCGCGCGCAGCCAGTTCGCGCAGGCTGTGCACGCGGATGCCCTCGGGAAGGGCCGGCGCAGCGTCGCGCAGCCTGCCGTCGACGAGCACCACCGAGGGAATGCGGCCGCCGTCGGTCAGCCAGGCCGTCGCGTCTGCCGGCGCGCCTGTGGCCGCGGGCCCGGCGACCTGCGCAGCCGTGTAGCGCTGCGCCTGCAGGGCGCGCAGGTTCGTGTAGCGCCACGACTCGTCGCGGCTTGTCGGCAGCCCGAGTTCGACGAGGCGCTGCATCGCCGCGTCGCGCCAGACGTCGAGCCCGTCTGCGGGGCGCTCCCGGTACTGGGCCTCGAAGGAGCGGAGCGCGACACTCATGCGACGGCGCTCTCCAGCAGCCAGTCGTAGCCGCGCTGTTCGAGTTCCAGCGCCAGCGACTTGTCGCCGGACTTCAGGATCCGCCCGCCGGCGAGCACGTGCACCTGGTCCGGCGCGACATAGTCGAGGAGCCGCTGGTAGTGCGTGACCAGCACCACCGCGCGCGCCGGGTCGCGCAGGCTGTTGACCCCCTTCGAGACGATCTTCAGCGCGTCGATGTCGAGGCCGGAATCGGTCTCATCGAGGATCGCGAGCTTCGGCTCCAGCACGAGCATCTGCAGGATCTCGTTGCGCTTCTTCTCGCCGCCCGAGAACCCCTCGTTGACACCGCGCGACAGGAAGGCTTCGCTCATCTGCATGAATTTCATTTTCTGGCGGATCAGTGCCAGGAACTCGTAGGCGTCGACCTCGGCAAGCCCGGCGGCCTTGCGCTTCGCGTTCAGCGCAGCCTTCAGCAGGTAGACGTTGTTGACGCCGGGGATCTCGACCGGGTACTGGAAACCGAGGAAGAACCCGGCCCGCGCACGCTCCTCCGCGGGCAGCGCCAGCAGGTCGCGGCCCTCGAAGCTGACCGAGCCGCCGGTGACCTCGTAGTCCTCGCGACCGGCCAGGACCTGGGCGAGCGTGCTCTTGCCGGAGCCGTTGGGACCCATGATCGCGTGAACCTCGCCGGCGCGCACCTCGAGGTTGATGCCTTTCAGTATCTGCCTGCCGCCGACACTGACGTGTAGATCGCTGATTTTCAGCAACATCCGCTAACTCCTGAAACTAGCCAACCGCGCCTTCGAGGCTGACGCTGAGAAGATTCTGCGCTTCGACGGCGAATTCCATCGGCAGCTCCTTGAAGACGACCTTGCAGAACCCGCTGACGATCATGTTGACCGCGTCCTCGGCGCTGATGCCGCGCTGCAGGCAATAGAACAGCTGGTCCTCGCCGATCTTCGACGTGCTCGCCTCGTGCTCGACCGTGGCGGACGGGTTGCGCACCTCCATGTAAGGAAAGGTGTGGGCTGCGCACTTGCTGCCCATCAGCAGCGAGTCGCATTGCGTGAAATTGCGGGCGCCGTCGGCCCCGGGGAGCACCTTGACCAGCCCGCGGTAGGTGTTCTCCGCATGGCCTGCCGAGATGCCTTTGGAGACGATCGTGCTGCGGGTGTTGCGCCCGATGTGGATCATCTTCGTGCCGGTATCCGCCTGCTGGTAGTTGTTCGCGACCGCGACCGAGTAGAACTCGCCGACCGAGCCGTCGCCCTTGAGCACGCAGCTCGGGTACTTCCACGTGATCGCCGAGCCGGTCTCGACCTGGGTCCAGGAGATCTTCGAGTTGCGCCCGCGGCATTCGCCGCGCTTGGTGACGAAGTTGTAGATGCCGCCGAGTCCATTCTCGTCGCCGGGGTACCAGTTCTGCACCGTCGAGTACTTGATCTGCGCATCGTCGAGCGCGACGAGCTCGACAACGGCGGCATGCAGCTGGTTCTCGTCGCGCATCGGCGCCGTGCAGCCCTCCAGATAGCTGACCTGCGCAGCTTCGGCGGCGATGATCAGCGTGCGCTCGAACTGGCCGGTCTTCGCCGCATTGATGCGGAAGTAGGTCGACAGTTCCATCGGGCAGCGCACGCCGGGCGGCACGTAAACGAAGGAGCCGTCGGAGAACACGGCCGAGTTCAGCGCGGCGAAGTAATTGTCCGCGGCAGGCACGACGCTGCCGAGGTAGCGCTCGATCAGCTCCGGGTGGTTGCGGACCGCGTCCGAGAATGAGCAGAAGATCACGCCGGCCTTCGACAGCTTGTCCTTGAACGTCGTTGCGACCGAGACGCTGTCGAAGACCGCGTCAACGGCGACGCCGGCAAGCCGGGCCCGCTCGTGCAGGGGGATGCCGAGCTTGGCGTAGGTGGCGAGCAGCTTCGGGTCCACCTCGTCGAGGCTCTTCGGCGCATTCGCGGGAGCCTTCGGTGCCGAGTAATAGGAGATGTCCTGGTAGTCGATCGGCTTGTAGTGGACGCGCGCCCAGGTGGGCTCCTGCATCGTCAGCCAGTGGCGATAGGACTTCAGCCGCCAGTCGAGCAGGAACTGCGGCTCGCCCTTGATCCGCGAGATCGCCGCAACGACGCCCTCGTCGAGGCCCGGCGGCAGGCTGTCGGATTCGATGTCGGTGACGAACCCATGGCGGTATTTCTGGCCCAGGAGCGCTTCGACGTCCTGTGATTTTCCTGACACGTTACAGTTCCTTCGCGTGAATGCGGATGTCCGCGGCCAGCTGGCCCGGGCGCAGACCGACCGAGTCGAGCCCCGCCAGCTGGTACAGCGTCAGGTCCTCCAGCGCGCCGCGGATGCCGAGGTTGACGCGCTGCCAGACGCTGCCGACCCGGCACAGCTTCTCGATCCCGCAGTGGCTGGAGGCGGTGCTGCACTCGGTGATCGCGATCGGGCCCTCGAAAATGTCGAGGATCTGGGCTGCAGTGATCAGCTGCGGCGGCCGCGCGAGGCGATAGCCGCCCTGGGCGCCGAGCGAGGAGATCACCATGCCGGCCCGCTGCAGCTCCTTCAGCACCTTGCTGACGGTCGGGCGCGACAGGCGTGTCTTTTCCGCAAGTTCGGCGGCCGCGCGGTGGCGTTGCGGGTCCTGCGCGAGCGTTGCCAGAACGACGGTCGCGTAATCAGTCAGTTTGCCTATGCGCAGCATGAATATTGCTCATGAAACTATCTAGGACAATTTTAGTCCTATTTACTTCGTGGGTCTACTGCGCCGCAGGAGGGCAGCGGTTTTTGCTATGCTGGGAGACTGTGAACGAATCAGCCATTGTCGAGATACGCGACCTGCACTACGCGGTCAACTCCCGCCTGATCTTTGCCGGACTCGACCTGACCATCGCCCGCGGCCGGGTCACGGCCTTCATGGGGCCGAGCGGCACCGGCAAGACGACGCTGCTGCGGCTGATTACCGGCCAGACGGCTCCGACCTCGGGGAAGGTGCTGGTGGCCGGCACGGATCTCGCAACGCTCTCCAGGGACGGCATCTATGCGCTGCGCCAGCGCATGGGCATGCTGTTCCAGAACGGTGCACTGCTGACCGATCTCGATGTGTTCGAGAATGTCGCTTTCCCGTTGCGTGAGCACACGCGGCTGCCGGAGCGGCTGATCCGCGACCTGGTGCTGACCAAGCTGCAGGCTGTGGGCCTGCGCGGCGCGGTTCTGCTGATGCCGGGAGAGCTGTCGGGCGGCATGGCGCGTCGCGTCGCGCTCGCGCGTGCGATCATCATGGATCCCGAGATCCTGATTTACGATGAGCCGTTCGTCGGCCTCGATCCCATTTCGATGGGCGTGATCCTGCGCCTGATACGCCGCCTCAACGACGCGCTCGGCATCACCAGCATCGTCGTGTCCCATGACGTGCAGGAGATCTGCTCGGTGGCCGATGCGGTGTTCCTGCTTTCCGGCGGCAAGGTCGTTGCGCAGGGCACGCCGCAGCAGCTGCAGTCGTCCCAGTCGGAAATCGTCCGCCAGTTCGTGGGGGGGCTTGCGGATGGTCCCGTGCCGTTCCACTATCCGGCCGGCGATTACTACACCGAGCTGCTGGCGCGCGACGAGGCTTGCTGACCATGCCGGGTGAGTTGCGCAATCGCCTGGTCACCACGCTCGTCGAGACCGGCGCAATGGTGCGGTTCCTGTTCCGCATCCTTGCCGGCGTGCCGCGCGCGCTGTTGCGCTTCGACCTCGTCGTTGCGCAGGTCTACAACGCCGGTGCGCTGTCGCTGGTGATCATCATGCTCTCCGGGCTGTTCGTCGGCATGGTGCTCGGCCTGCAGGGATTTCAGCTCCTGCAGCGCTTCGGTTCGGAGGAGGCGCTCGGCATCGCCGCCGCGATCGGGCTCGTCAAGGAACTCGGGCCGGTCGTTACAGCGCTGCTGTTCGCGGGCCGCGCAGGCACCGCGCTGGCTTCGGAGCTCGGCCTGATGCGCGCCACCGATCAGCTGTCGGCCATGGAGATGATGGCCGTGGATCCGGTTCAGCGGGTGGTCGTGCCGCGCTTTCTCGGCGGGATCATTGCGATGCCGCTGCTGGCGGCAATCTTCAGCATGATCGGCATCTACGGCGCGCAGCTCGTCGGCGTGCAGTTCATGGGCGTCGACTCCGGCAGCTTCTGGTCGCAGATGCGCAGCGGCGTGGACCTCGTCGATGTCACCGAGGGCATCGTCAAGAGCGGTGCCTTCGGCATCGCCTGCAGCCTCATTGCGGTCTACGAGGGTTATCATGCCGAGCCGACGGCCGAGGGCGTGGGCCGCGCGACGACCCGCACGGTGGTGACTTCGGCCGTCACCACGCTGTTTCTGGATTACCTGATCACCGCGATGTTCCTGAAGTAGGAGAGACCCAGTCATGCGCAATTCGCACACCCTGAACCTCGGGACCGGCCTGTTCGTGCTGCTCGGTTTCGCGGCACTGTTTTTCCTGACGACGCAGACGACGAGCCGCGGTCTCTCGTTCGGCTCCAAGCCGCACTACGACGTGACCGCGAAGTTCGACAATGTCGGCGACCTGAAGGTCGGCTCGCCGGTCTCGATGGCCGGCGTGGAGATCGGCCGGGTTTCCGATATCAGTTTCGATTCAAAGGATTACAAGGCAGTCGTCGTGATGCGACTGGACTCGCGCTACAACCAGATCCCGTCCGACAGCGACGCCAGCATCTACACCCAGGGGCTGCTGGGCGGCAAATTCGTCGGCCTTACCGCCGGCGGCGGGGAAACTTATCTGAAGGACAAGGATCATATCGACTTTACACAGTCGGCTTTCGTCCTCGAGAATCTGATTGGCCAGTTCCTGGCCAATTTCGGCAAGACTGCGGCGGGAGCCGGCACCGATACTGCCGCGACCCCGGCCGCGGCCCCGGCGGCGACCCCGGCCAAGGAGAAGACAAAATGATCAGACCGTTGTTGCTGGGCACCGCCCTGAGTCTTGCTTTGACCCTGTCCACGCGGCTGATCGCTGCCGATGCGGCCGGCCCGGGCCCGGAGGAGATCGTGCAGGGCTCGGCTCAGAAGATGCTTGTGGAGCTCGACAGCAACCGTGCTGCCTACCGCAGGGACCCGGCGAAGCTCGATGAGCTGGTGGCCAACGTACTGTTGCCGACTTTCGATACCGAGTACGCCGCGCGGCTGGTTCTCGGGCAGAGCTGGCGCGGCGCAACCGATGAGCAGCGCAAGCGCTTCGTCGACGCGTTCTACAAGTCCCTGCTGCACAATTATGGCGAGGCGTTGATCGACTTCACGGCCGACCGCTTCGTCGTCCTGCCGTTCAAGGGTGACCCTGCGGATACCCAGGCTACCGTGCGCACCGAGGTCAAGCGCGCGAGCGGCGAGAAGGTTCCCGTCAATTTCACGCTGCACCGTGTCGATGGCGCCTGGAAGGCCTGGGATGTGGTCATCGAGGGTGTCTCTTATGTGAAGAGCTTCCGTACCGACCTGGGTGCCGAGGTGCAGCAGAAGGGTCTGGACGAGGTCATCACCCGGCTCGAGGCGCAACAGTCCCGGCCGAAGCCGCATACATGACGACCCTGCAGGCGCAGCCGGACGGTCACGCGGCGCTCAGCGGCCCGCTCAACTTCGATACCGTCGGGGCGCTGCTGGATCAGGGCAACGCGCTCATCGGGGAGGGGCGGGTGACCCAGATCGATCTGTCCGGCGTCACTGCCAGCGACAGTGCGGGCCTCGCGCTGATGATCGAGTGGCTCAGCGTTGCGCGTGCGGCCGGCAAGCAGCTGCGCTTCGAACACATCCCGCTGCAGCTGCAACAGCTGGCGCGTCTCTCCGAGGTCGAAGAGCTGCTGGTCGGCGGCTGAACCTGCGGGTCCGGCCAGTCGTCAACGGTGGGCGCTACCCCGCGTTCTCCTCAGTGTGTGCCGTGAATGGCACCCTACCGAAGGAGCACTGCCATGAACAGATTAGCCACCCCCACACTCGGCGCGGTCCTCGGACTCGGCGCGATGCTCGCGACCGCCGCGGCGCAGGCGGGCCCCGTTGTCGTCATCGCCCCCTGGGCCGTCTACCCGGTCGCAGTGCCGGGACCGGTCTTCGTCGCCCGCTACGGTTACTGGCATGCCGGGGCGCACCACGACCGCGGCTACTGGCGTCACGGGCGCTACTGGCGCTAGCTGCAGGCCCCGGGTACTGGCGGCGGCGCCAGTACCTTAAGGCTTGCCGGGGTCCGCGTCCGGGTCCACCAGCGGCGTATCGTCGCTGACCTTGCCGTCGGATATCAGGTAGGCGCGATGTTGCAGGTAGGCGTCGCGGACGAATGCATAGGGATCGAACGCCTGCTGGATCGTGTCGTCGAGTGACAACAGCTCCGCGCGCGTATTGACCAGGTACACGCCCCAGATGCCATAGGAGACCCACGGGCTTTTCGCATACGTCGGCGGATACGTATAGACGTCGACGATCTTTGCCGGCGCATCGCGCAGGTCCGAGGGGCCGAGCAGCGGTATCTCGAGGAAGGGACCGGGATGCACGCCCCATTTGCCGAGCGTCTGGCCAAAGTCCTCATCGTTGTGGGGCATGCCGGCCAGCGTTGCCGGATCGAGCAATCCGCCGAGCCCGGCGGTCGAATTCAGCAGGAACCGCCCGAGATCGCTCAGCGCCGCCTTCGGCTTGCCCTGCAGCGCATCGTTGATCATCACGGTCGGCGTGTGCAGGTTGTCGAGGAAGTTGCTGATCCCGGTGCGCACCGGTCGCGGCAGGACCTTCCGGTAGCCGCGGGCGACCGGCTTGACGACCCCGCGGTCCAGGGTGTCGTTGAACTTGTAGACGCCGCGGTTCCAGCGCTCGAGCGGATCCTGCGGCGAGCGCGGCGCACCCGGCGGCAGCGTCACGCAACCGCCGAGCAGCAGTGCGCACAGCAGGACCGTCAACCGATCGGGTTTAACCGCGACCATTGCTATCCTGCGGATTGTTGTGTTTCTCGCGGGCCAGCGCCGAGCGGACCTCCTCGAGCCGGGCACTGAAGCGGGCCCGCTGGATGGGGTTGAGTCCGGGCAGGCCCAGTGCGATCTGCAGCTGCGCCAGTGACTTGCTCATTTCGCCGTTCATGATGTAGAACTCCGACATGTAGTAGTACGAGTCCGCGACATCGCCCGCGGCATTTGCCGCCTTGGCGATCAGGCGCGCCTGTTCGGGGGTCGGCTCGACGACGTCGAACAGGTCGAGCAGCAACAGGTGTGCCTGCCGGTTATCACCCGCGCGCATGTCGGTCTCGGCGAGACGGATCGTCAGCGGCACGTTGCGCGGGAACAGGTTCAGCCCCTTTTCGAGGATCTCCGCGGACTCCGCGTACTGGTTGTTGGCGAGGTACGCCTGGCCGAGCGCGCCGTACAGCTGGGTGACCTTCGGATATTCCAGCAGCAGCGACTTCAGTTCCCGCGTCGCGCCCGCGGGATCGCCGGCCGCGATCTGCGCCACCGCCATGCCGTAGCGTTCCTCGAGCGTTTTGCCGCCGCCGTTTTTCCGCAGGTTCGCGTAGTACTCGACCGTCGTACGCGGATCGCCGAGCAGCGCGCGGACGCGCTCGCGCATCAGCGCGTATGACAGCGTGTCCTCGTGGCGGATGCGGCCGATCTGCTCGGCCCGGTTGCGCGATTCGGCGATGCGATCCGAGGTCACGGGATGGTCGATCAGGAATTCCACGGAGCGCACCCGGTCCGGGCTCATCGAATTGCGGTTCAGGGTCTCGAAGAACGAGGGCATGCCGAGCGGATCGAAGCCGGCGCTCGCCATCGTGTAGACGCCGATGCGGTCGGCCTCGAACTCCTGCGACCGGGTGTAGTTGATCTGGTGCTGGATCGCGGCGCTCTGCGTCGCCAGGATCGCCCCCTCCATCGCATTCGGGTTGCCGCGCCCAGCGGTTGCGCCCAGCAGGATCGCGGCCAGCATCGCCGCCGTCGAGACGAGGCCGGAATGCGACTGGTCGATGACCTGGCGTGCGATGTGCCGCTGCGTGACGTGGGCGGTCTCGTGCGCCAGTACGCCCGCGAGTTCGTTCTCGCTGCGCGTCGTGATGATCAGCCCGCTGTTGGCGGCGATGAAGCCGCCGGGCAGCGCGAAGGCGTTGATCGTCGGGTCGCGGACGACGAAGTAGGTGAAGCTGTGCTGGCCTTCCTCGGCACGGCTCGACAGCCGGTGACCGATGTCCTGCATGTATTCGCTGACTTCCGGGTCGTCGAGGATCATGCCGGCTTCGCGGATCTGGCGCATCACCATGAGGCCGGCGCCGTATTCGTCCTCCAGCGAGATGGCTGCGTTCGCCGGGCTGCCGAGCTCCGGCAGGTCGTTCTCGGCAGCTTCGGTGCCGGTCACCCAGGCGAGCGCCAGCGCGCCGCCGGCCACGGTGGCGGCCAGCACGGCGCCTAATCGGCGAAGGAGCATTTGCCGTTCCATACAGGCGGTTGGAGTGGACCCGGGCGCCTTAAGTTCGCCCGCGCACTGCAATATATCAAAGGACTTCCGAGGCATAGTCGGCAAGGCGCGAGCGTTCGCCACGCACCAGCGTGATATGTCCGGAATGCGCCCAGCCGTGGAACCGGTTGACGACGTAGGTCAGCCCGGAGGTCGTCTCGGTCAGGTACGGGGTGTCGATCTGGGCGATGTTGCCGAGGCAGACCATCTTGGTGCCGGGGCCTGCGCGGGTCACCAGCGCCTTCATCTGCTTCGGCGTCAGGTTCTGCGCCTCGTCGATGATGATGAAGCGGTTCAGGAACGTGCGGCCGCGCATGAAGTTCAGCGAGCGGATCTTGATGCGGTGACGCAGCAGGTCGTTGGTCGCAGCCCGCCCCCAGGAACCGCCGGGCTGGCTCTGCGTCAGCACTTCGAGGTTGTCCATCAGTGCCCCCATCCAGGGCTCCATCTTCTCTTCCTCGGTGCCGGGCAGGAAACCGATGTCCTCGCCGAGCGGGATCGTCACGCGCGTCATGATGATCTCGCCGAAGCGGTTGTGGTCGAGCGTCTGCGCAAGGCCCGCGGCCAGCGTCATCAGTGTCTTGCCGGTGCCTGCGGGACCGAGCACGGTGACGAAATCGATCTCCGGATCCATCAAAAGGTTCAGCGCCAGATTCTGTTCGCGGTTGCGTGCGCTGACGCCCCAGACGTTGTTGCGCTCCGTACGGTAATCGATCGTGAGCTCGAGGACTGCGGCGTCGTCCTCGAGCTTGCGCACGATGGCCTCGACGCCGTTCGCGCCGGCGTCGTAGACGAACTGGTTCGGCTGCCACTCGCGCACCAGCGGGCCGCGGACGCGGTAGAACGTGCGGCCCTGTTGCTGCCAGGATTCCATGCCCTTGCCATGCTTCTCCCAGAAGTTTGCGGGCAGCTTCTGGAACCCGCTCGACAGCAGGTCGGCATCCTCGATCGTCTTGTCGCTCGAATAATCCTCGGCCTGCACGCCGAGGATCGAGGCCTTGATGCGCAGGTTGATGTCCTTGGAGACCAGCGTCACGCGCGCGTTGCGGAATTTCTGCTGCAGGGCCAGCGTGCAGGCGAGGATTGCATTGTCCGCGCCGTGACCGGGCAGGCTGTCAGGCAGGACCGAGGTCAGCAGCTGCGTCTGGAAGTACAGCCGGCCCGCCGGCGCGCGCTTGCCGTGGTTGACCGGGACCGCGGAGGGCAGCGCAATGCCCCGGTCGATCTGGGCTTTGCTCGCGTTTTGCATCAGCTCGTCGAGGAAGCGGCTGACCTGGCGGACGTTGCGTGCCGCCTCGGAAAGGCCCTTCTTGCCGGCATCGAGCTCCTCGAGCACCGTCATCGGGATATAGACGTCATGTTCCTCGAAACGGAAGATGGCCGTCGGATCATGCATCAGCACGTTGGTGTCCAGCACGAAAATGCGCCGGGCAGGCTGCTTTTTCCGTCGCGCCTTGCTGCCCGCGGCTGCCAGGGGCCGCGTCCGCGCGGTCACAGTGCGGCTACCGCCGCCAGGACCGCCTCGGCGTGACCCTCCACCTTGACCTTGCGCCAGGCCTCGCGCAGGGTTCCCTTCGCATCGATCAGAAAGGTGCTGCGCTCGATCCCGAGGTACTTCCTGCCGTACATGCTCTTTTCCTGGATCACATCGTAGAGCTTGCAGACTTTCTGGTCGGGGTCGCTGAGCAGCTCGAACGGGAAGCCCATCTTCGCCTTCCACTTCACGTGCGAATCGAGGCTGTCGGCGGAAATGCCGAAGACGATGGTCTGTGCCTTGCGAAACCGCGGGTACGCCGCGGCAAAACCCTCGCCTTCCCTGGTGCAGCCGGGCGTGTTGTCGCGCGGGTAGAAATACAGCACGACGTTCTGGCCGGCCGCAGTCTTCAGCGACCAGTCGCCGGCCGTTCCCGCCAGCGTGAACTGCGGGGCCTTCCTGCCTGTCTCGATCTTGCTCATGGGAATGGTTCTCAGTTCTTGACCGGTTCGAAAATGGCATCCAGGTTCAGATGATCGCAGAAATCCATGAATTCCTCGCGCAGCACCCCGATGTGCAGCCGGCTCGGCACGTTGACGATCATCTGGACGGCGAACATCGGTGCGCCGGTGTGCGCGGCTGCGTAGGAGCGGGTCGACAGTTCGGCAATGTCGATCCCGCGCTGCGAAAAGAAGCCCGACAGCCCCGCAACGATCCCGGTCTGGTCGAGGCAGACGACGTCGATCGAGTAGGGGAGCATGTCGTTGCGGACCGCGCGCGCCTCGGTGCGGCGCAACTGGATGTTGACGCCGTTTGCGTCCGCGATCTTCTTGAACTCGCCTTCGAGCTTCGCGAGTGTGTGCCAGTTGCCGGTCACCAGCAGCAGCATCGCAAACTCGTTGCCGAGCGAGGTCATGCGGCTTTCGCTGATGCTGCCACCGCAGTCGGTCACGGCCTTGGTGAGTTCATGGACCATTCCGACGCGGTCGGTGCCGACCGCCGAAATCACGATATGTTGTTTCATTGCCGCAAATTCTACTAAGGTTCGCAGCCCGTGGCGACGAGATAACGCAAAAGCGCTCTTGCCAGTGCCCGGCACTGGCACTTAAGGTAGGCGGATGTTCCAGGGAAGTACCGTAGCGATTGTCACGCCGATGAGCCCCGACGGGCAGCCGGACTGGGCTGCCTGGGAGCGACTGCTCGATTTTCACCTCGCGGAGGGCTCGGACGGCATCGTCGTGGCGGGTACGACCGGCGAGTCGCCGGCGCTGCGGCTCGCTGAAATCGAGGAGCTGACACGGCGCGCGGTGCAGCGTTGCCGCGGCCGGCTCAAGCTGCTGGTCGGCACCGGCACGAACTCCACCGCCGGGACCGTCGCACGCACGCACAGGCTGTCGCGCCTCGGCGTCGACGGGGTACTGATCGTCACGCCGTACTACAACAAGCCGCCGCAGGAAGGCCTGTACCGGCATTTCGTCGCGGCCGCGGATGCCTCTGCAGTGCCCGTCGTGCTGTACAACGTCCCGGGCCGCACCGCGGTCGACCTGTTGCCGGCGACGATCGCGCGCCTTGCCGCCCATCCCCGGATCGTCGGGGTCAAGGAATCGACCGGCTCGGTCGATCGTGGCCGTGAGGTGCTGGCCGCCTGTCCGGAGGGGTTTCTCGTGGTTTCGGGGGACGATGCCACCGCGATCGGGATGATGGCGGCCGGGTGTCAGGGTGTGATCTCGGTGACCGCCAACGTCGCCCCGCGGCGCATGCAGGAGGCCTGCGCGGCGGCCCTGCGCGGCGACATGGCAGCCGCGCTGGCGATCGACGCGACGCTGCAGCCGCTGCACCGTGATTTGTTCGTCGAAGCCAACCCGATTCCCGTAAAATGGGCATTGACGCAAATGGGGCTCATCGGCGCTGCCCTGCGTCTGCCGCTCGTCGAGTTGACGCCGGCACATCACGAAACCGTCCGGCGCGCCCTGCGCGTTGCCGGGATCTCGCTCAAGGACCAAGCAGCATGACGATGCGCCGATGTTCGATTGCCGTCGCAGGATCCGTCCTGCTGGGCGGCTGCCACATGTTCAGCTCCAACGTGGAGAGCTGTCACAAGCCTCAGGAATACCAGTTCGCCGCGAGTGTCGCGCCGCTGAAGGTCCCCGAGGGGATGGATGCGCCCAATGTGCAGGGAGCGCTGGTGATTCCGGCGGCCGAGTACACGCCGCCGCCGCCGGGCCCGAGGGATCCCTGCCTCGACGAACCGCCGCGCTACAAGCCGCCGCAGGCCGCCAAGCCGGGCGCCCCGGGCGCTGCGGACGCCGCCCAGGCTCCTGCCGCGACCCCGGCGCCGGCTCCGACTCCCGCACCTGGCGCCGCACCGCCTTGATATGCGGCCGATTTGATCGCCCGGTCCCGCTCCGGTACCCTTGCGGCCCGATGTAGGAGAGGTGGCCGAGTGGTCGAAGGCGCTCGCCTGGAAAGTGAGTAACATCCCAAAAGGTGTTCGTGGGTTCGAATCCCACCCTCTCCGCCATTTTCGGGCTTGAGTCTATGGCGACTCGCGTTTGCATCTTCGCGACGACTGGTCACGAACCCCGTCAGGCCCGGAAGGGAGCAGCGGTAGCGGCTTTAAGTCGGGCGCCGAAGTCCTGCTGGCGCGGGTCGCCTCCCATTCAGGTTGCCGTGCGGCTACACTGAGTCCGCATGAGTTACGTCGTATTAGCGCGCAAGTGGCGGCCCCACAATTTTTCGGAGATGGCCGGCCAGGAACACGTGCTGCGTGCCCTCAGGGGGGCCCTCGACTCCGGCAAGGTCCACCACGCCTTCCTGTTCACGGGTACCCGCGGCGTCGGCAAGACGACGGTGGCCCGCATCCTCGCCAAGTCGCTGAACTGTGAGCGGGGCGTCAGCGCCACGCCCTGCGGTGAATGCGCGGCCTGCCGCGAGATCGATGAGGGGCGCTTCGTCGACCTGATCGAGGTGGACGCAGCGTCGCGGACCAAGGTCGACGACACCCGCGAGCTGCTCGACAACGTGCAATACGCTCCGACGCGCGGTCGCTACAAGGTCTATCTGATCGACGAGGTCCACATGCTGTCGGGGCACTCGTTCAACGCCCTGCTGAAGACCCTCGAGGAGCCGCCGCCGCACGTCAAATTCCTGCTGGCGACGACCGATCCGCAGAAACTGCCGGTGACGGTGCTGTCGCGCTGCCTGCAGTTCAGTCTGAAGCGCCTGCCGTCGACGCTGATCGCCGAGCGCCTGCGCTTCATCGCCGACGCGGAAAAGATGGCCTATGACCCGACGGCGCTTGCACTGCTGGCGCGGGCTGCCGACGGCAGCATGCGCGACGCCCTGAGCCTGCTCGACCAGCTGGTCGCCTTCGGCGGCGGGGCGCTGCAGGAAGCCGACGCGCGCGCGATGCTCGGCACGATCGATCGCGGCCACGTGCTGCGCATGGTCGATGCGCTGGCGCGGCAGGACGGTGCCGGCCTGCTCACCGAGGTGCAGCAGTTCGACCGCGACGCACCCGACTATGACCGTGCGCTGGTCGAACTTGCCTCGTTCCTGCAGCGCGTGGCGATCGCCCAGACCGTGCCCGGGGTGGCGCCGGAAGACGAGGACTTCGACGTACAGGAAGTGGCACGGCTGGCGGCGCTGCTGTCTCCGCAGGACGTCCAGCTGTACTACCAGATCGCGATCGGCGGACGCCGCGACCTGTCCATGGCGCCGGAGCCGCGGCTGGGATTCGAGATGACGCTGTTGCGGATGCTGGCGTTTCGCCCGGAATCGGGCGAGCCGGCGGCCGTGCCGTCGGCTCACGCTGCGGCGCCGGTGCGCGCGGCCGCGCGGCCGGCGGCTGCGCCGCGGACGGCGCCTGCGCCTGCGCCAGCGCCATCGGTAGCGCCACCGCCTGCCGCCGGGGCAGAAGCCGCACCTGCCGCGACACCGACCCCCGCCGTGGTCGCGCCGGCCCGTGTCGATGCCTCCAACTGGACCGCCGTCGTCGAGGGTGCGCAGCTGACCGGCATGGTGCGCCAGTTCGCGCTGAACTGCGTGCCG
>Ga0302320_10011476_pt1 | contig 18734 bp, 15 predicted proteins | sample Bog_T0_3_FD_202130 | JGI IMG/M metagenome (GOLD analysis project Ga0302320, IMG submission 202130) | Peat permafrost microbial communities from Stordalen Mire near Abisko, Sweden - Bog_T0_3 | ecosystem: Environmental > Terrestrial > Soil > Wetlands > Peat | place: Sweden: Abisko, Stordalen Mire...
AGCCCGCTGCGCTCCATCTGTGAGGCCGCCGAAGGTTCATGAGGAATCACCGCAAACGCTTTGGGTATCTCATTGCATCCCGGGTGCCTCGCCTGCTTTTGGCTAGAGTGGGGTTGTTGGCCTTGTTGTCGCGGTTGGTCTTGCCAGCCGCCGTTCTGTCCCTCCTCGCCCAACGCCTTCTGCACCACTAGCCGTATCTCCTCGTACGGCGTCTCGTGGCTCACCAGTTCGTGTCGCTCGAAGATGCGTTGGGTATAGCTATCTACCACAAATACCTCGTGGTTAGCCGCATAGAGCAGGATCGAGTCTGCCGTCTCCGGTCCAATTCCTGTCAATCCCAGAAGTTCCTTGCGCAGCGCCTCCGTGGGGAGGACAAACATTGCGTCCAACGACCCCTCGTAATTCGCGTCCAGATGCGCAATGAAGAGCTTCAGCCGCGCCGCTTTCTGCCGAAAATACCCTGCAGGGCGCACCAGTTGCTCCAGCTCTTCCTGCGTGGCGCTCCGGATTCCGGAAATCGATAACGCCCCCGCCCGGCGCAGATTTACCATAGCCTGTTCCACGTTGGTCCAAGCTGTGTTCTGGGTCAGATACGCTCCTACCACCACCTCGAACGCCGAGCCTGCCGGCCACCAGTGCTGCGGCCCCATGGCAGATTCCAGCTTCCCGAGAATGCGCCGAATCTTGTCTTCCCGTGAGCCTTTTGCCCTCATGTGAGGAGTGTATCGGATGGATGGCGTCATTTGGCGATTACCGGGTAGTCCCTTCGTCATCACCCCCAGCCTTCGACCCGATTGACAATTAATGTCAAACTGCTACCCTGCAGATATAGCTAAGGGGTTGCGTTTGCAAGGCGGGCATGCACACAACCAGCTCCGGAAGCAGTTTCTCTAAATGGGCGCAGGAAACGCTCCAAGGTCAGTACCGCTTTTGCCGCGACGGCTGTTCGGATCTGTGTTAGCGGTGCAGTTCTGCAGCTTGATGGAATGAACTCTCCCGAGTGAGGATAAATTGTGGCGAACCAATACGCGGCTTTTGATCCGGCAAATTATGTGATCGACCCAAAGATCGTGAAGACGATCTCGGTGGAGGTCGCGCGCAAGTACAAAATTCTGGCGCTTGGGCGTAGCGGCGCGGCTCTCCAGGTCGCCATGGTGGACCCGACAAACTACCGTGCGCTTGACGACTTGAAGTTCATCACCGGATACGACATCGAGCCTCTCAAGGGCAATGAAGCCGCCATTTTGGAAGCCATCGAGTACGCCTACAATGCGCCGGAACAAGGTAATAGCGAGGAATTGAATCAGGCGCTCGCTGCCTTCGGCGATGACTTCGAGGCCGAAGAAGGCGAGGATCTCGACGGGGCGGATGAGTCTTCCCTTGCCGACATGGAAGCAGCTGCCGAAGAAGCTCCCATCATTCGGCTGGTTGACGTGATCCTCCGCGAAGCCGTCAAGGCCAAGGCGAGCGACGTTCATCTCGAACCCTATGAAAAGGAATACCGCGTTCGCATCAGGGTTGATGGCGTTCTTCAGGAACTGATGAAACCGCCGCTCAAGCTGCGTGACGCGATCATCTCCCGAATCAAGATTCTTGCCCGCCTCGACATCAGCGAAAAGCGATTGCCGCAGGATGGCCGCATCATGATCCGCATGAGAATCGACGGACGACGCCGCCAGCTCGATTGGCGCGTCAGCAGCCTGCCAACCCTTTGGGGCGAGAAGATCGTCATGCGCTTGTTGGATAAAGACAATCTCCGTCTTGACATGACTCAGCTCGGTTTCGAACCTGAGTCGCTGGAGAAGTTCCAGAAGGCCATTCTCAAGCCTTACGGAATGGTCCTGGTTACCGGCCCTACCGGTTCCGGCAAAACCAATACGCTGTACTCCGCTATTTCTCTGCTCAACAAACCTGACACCAACATCATGACCGCGGAAGACCCGGTCGAATTTCAATTGCAAGGCGTCAATCAGGTGCAGATGAAGGAGCAGATCGGCCTCAACTTCGCTGCCGCCCTGCGCTCATTCCTGCGGCAGGATCCCAACATCATTCTGGTCGGCGAAATCCGTGATTTTGAAACCGCCGAAATCGCCATCAAAGCCGCGCTCACCGGACACCTTGTGCTCAGTACCCTACACACCAACGGTGCGCCGGAAACCGTCTCCCGCCTTATGAACATGGGCATTGAACCATTTCTGGTCGCCACCTCCGTACACTTGATCGTGGCTCAGCGCCTTATCCGCCGTATCTGCACAAGTTGTACCCAGCCGTTCGATGTCCCAATGCCGGCTCTGCTGAAGGCTGGATTCACCCAGCAAGAGGCTCGCACCGCCAAGATCATGAAGGGACGCGGTTGCGATAAATGCAACGGCACTGGATACAAGGGCCGTACCGCGTTATATGAAGTCATGGAGATCGATGACACTATTCGCGAGCTGATCCTTATCGGCGCCTCATCGCTCGAATTGAAAAGGAAAGCTGTTGAGAGTGGCATGATGACCCTGCGCCGCAGCGGTCTCTGCAAGATTCTGCTCGGCCAGACGACCATGGAAGAGGTTTTGCGCGAGACCGTGAATTAGTTGTATCGGGCGGCCCCGCTCTTGGCTGGAGTGGGAAGCAACGTCCTGCACATCTGCGGTGATTGCAGGTGCTTTAGATAAGGAGCTTGAATGGCGGTAACCCTCAGCGATCTGTTGAAGAAGCTGCTCGAATTAAGCGGCAGCGACCTTCACATCACCACCAACTCGCCTCCACAGGTTCGCGTTCACGGTCACCTGCAACCGCTCGACATGCCGCCCCTTGGTCCAGCGGATACCAAGCAACTGGCCTACTCGGTGATGACCGATGCCCAGAAGCATCGTTTCGAAGAAGATCTCGAGCTCGATTTCTCCTTCGGACTCAAGGGACTTGCCCGCTTCCGCGCCAACATCTTTAATCAGCGCGGAGCCGTCGCCGCCGTCTTTCGCGTCATTCCGTTTGAGATCAAGAGTTTTGCCCAGCTCAATCTTCCTCCCGTGGTTGCCAAGCTTTGCGACCGTCCGCGCGGCCTGATCCTGGTCACCGGACCGACCGGCTCCGGCAAGTCCACCACCCTGGCCGCCATGCTCGATAAGATCAACAACGAGCGTCACGAGCACATCATTACCATCGAAGACCCCATCGAGTTCGTCCACCCGCACAAGAACTGCCTGGTCAACCAGCGTGAAATTCACCAGGACACCAAGAGCTTCTCCTCGGCCCTCCGCGCCGCCTTGCGCGAAGATCCGGACGTCGTCCTCATCGGTGAAATGCGCGATCTTGAAACCATCGAGTCCGCCCTGCGCATTGCTGAAACCGGTCACTTGACCTTTGGAACTTTGCACACGAACTCCGCTGCTTCCACCATCAACCGCGTGATTGACGTATTCCCCTCCCATCAGCAACCCCAGATTCGCGCCCAGTTGTCACTTGTGTTGGAGGGCGTGCTCTGCCAGGCGTTGTTGCCGAAGGCTGGAGGCCAGGGCCGCGCCATGGCGATGGAAGTACTTGTTCCCAACCCCGCCATACGGAACCTCATCCGGGAAGACAAGATCCATCAGATTTACTCGTCCATGCAATCCGGTCAAGACAAGTACGGAATGCAGACATTCAATCAGTCGTTGATGACGCTCTACTTACAGAAGAGCATTACGATCGAGGCGGCGCTGTTGCGCTCGTCCAGCCCAGACGAACTCCAGGACATGATTAATCGCGCGTTGAGCAACACCAAGTCTTCTGCCGGTGTTGGCGCGCGCAAGTAACTTCACCTTAGGTGAACGGAGAGGTCAGTATGCCGGTTTTTACATACCAGGGAAACAACGCAGCGGGCGAAAAAGTCCAGGGCGAGCGCGCTGCCGAGAATAAGCAGGTGCTGCGCGCCGCGCTGGCCCGCGAGCGTATTCAAGCGAACGTCATCAAGGAGAAAGGCACCGGACGCGGGTTGAACCTCCAGTTTGGCGGCTCCGTAAAAGCTAAAGAGCAAGCCATCTTCTTTCGCCAGTTCTCGGTGATGATCGACGCTGGCCTTCCCCTCGTGCAGTGCCTGGAAATTCTTGGCAACAACCAGGAGAACAAGTTCTTTCAGAAATGCCTGCTCGGTGTCCGCGCCTCGGTCGAAGGAGGCGCCACGCTCGCCAATGCCATGCGCGCTTATCCAAAAATATTCGACGATCTCACCACCAATATGGTCGAGGCTGGCGAGACCGGCGGTATTCTTGACACCATTCTGCAGCGAATTTCGCAGTATGTGGAAAAGGCCGTCAAACTCAAGGCTGCCATCAAGTCCGCCCTCGTCTATCCAATTTCGGTCATCGTCATCGCCCTGCTCGTGGTTGGCGCGCTGCTCAAGTTCGTGGTGCCTATCTTTGCCAATCTTTTCGTGGGCCTCGGCGTCGCATTGCCCGCATCCACCAGCTTCGTAATCGCCCTTTCGCACTTTGTGAGTACCTTCTGGTGGCTGATCTTCGCCACTATCGCGGTCATCATCATTGGAACTAAATTTATTCGCACCATGCCCAATGGTTTGTACTACACCGACAAGATCATGCTGAATCTGCCTATCTTCGGCCCGGTTCTGCGCAAGATCGCCGTCGCCCGCTTCACCCGCACCCTGGGAACCCTGATCTCCTCCGGCGTACCCATTCTCGACGGTCTCTCGATTACTGCCCGCACCGCCGGCAATGCCGTTCTGGAACGAGCCCTCATGGGAGTTCGGAAATCCATCGAAGAAGGCAGAACCATCGTCGATCCGCTGCGCGAATGCGGAGTATTCCCCAACATGGTTACCCAGATGATCGGCGTGGGCGAAGCCACCGGCGCCATGGATAACATGCTGCAGAAGATTGCTGATTTTTACGAGGATGAGGTCGACGCAGCCACCAAGGACATGCTCGCGCTCATGGAGCCCTTACTCATCAGCTTCCTTGGCGTAGCGGTTGGCGGCATCGTCATTTCGCTCTACATGCCATTGTTCTCCATGATCTCCAAGCTTGCGGGCTAGCGAGGAAAGTCGTCATGGCTGCAGGAATTAACGAGCGGATCTGGCTCGAATGGCTGGTCAAGGTCCGGGTCATCATCATTACGATTCTGCTCGCAATCGAGCTTGCAATCGTCACCCTTACCCCGACCAACGTGAACCGGCGTCTTTTTGTCTGGGTCATCCTGGCTTGGTATGCGGTCGCCGCGATGCAAGTGTTTCTAGTTACCTACCGCAAGCACGACGGGCGAATGCAGTCCAAGGTGCAAGTGCTCACCGACCTGATGTTCGCCACTGCGGTGATTTACATAACTGGCGGCATAGACACCTCGTTCAACTTCCTTTATCCGCTCATCATCATTGTTGCCAGTACGATGTTGTCGGAAGCCTGGGCTTACCTCACGGCCGGCATCTCGTTTGTGTTGCTTGGCGGAACCCTTGAGCTCTCTTTTTTTGATCTGATCCACTCCTACTCCACTGCCCGTCCCGACCTGAAGTCATTACAGGCCGTCATCTTCATCAACCTCTTCGCATACGCCTCCATTGCATACCTTGCCAACAAACTGGCGAGCCGCATGCGCCAGGCCGACGTTGCGCTGACGCATAAGAGTTTTGAACTGGAAAACCTCCAGGTTCTACATGAAATCGTCGTGCGCTCCATGTCGGGGGGGCTCATTACAACCGACCTGGACGGTAGCATTAAGCTGATCAATCCTGCCGCCAGAAGTTTGTTGGGCCGAGGCGAAGAGGATTTTGCCGGCCTTAGCGTGCAGCAACTCTTCCTCGATCAGTTGACCGCTCCCAGCGCCCCGCGCTGCGAGGTGCGGGCGCGCACTCCCGGCGGCGATGAAAAGATGTTCGGCGTCGGTTGCAGCGCCCTCCAGGGAACCGGCGGGGACACCATCGGTTACATTTACACGTTCACCGACCTTACCGAAATTCGCCGCCTAGAGCGTGAACTTCGTCTGCGTGACCGCCTCGCTGCCGTCGGTCGTCTCGCTGCCGGTATCGCCCATGAGATTCGCAATCCACTCTCGTCCATCGCGGGCTCGGTCAAGATGCTCTCCGGCATCGCCGCGCTCACCGACGACCAGCGCGCCCTTGTGGGCATCGTCAATCGCGAATCCGAGCGCCTCAACGCCATTATTTCGGACTTCCTTACCTATTCGCGAGACCGCTCATTTCAGTCCACCAGAATCGATCTCCGCCAGCTTCTTTCAGACACTCTGACGCTGCTGGAGAACCGCCCGTCCGGCATCCGGATCGAGCGCAACTTCGCCTATGACGCGGCGCTTACCCAGGGCGATGGCGACAAACTTAAGCAGGTCTTCTGGAATCTGAGCAGCAACGCCCTTCGCGCCATGCCAAATGGCGGCGTTCTTACAGTCTCACTCGATAAATCCCAGGGCGACTGGCGTATCCGTTTTCAAGATACGGGCGAGGGCATCCCTTCTAAACTCATCGAAAAGATTTTCGAGCCTTTTCAGTCCGGCTTTGAGGGTGGAACCGGACTCGGCCTAGCCATTGTTGATCGCATCATTCAGGACCACGATGCTCGAATCTCCGTCCGCTCCGCCCCGGGAAAAGGCACCGAATTCACTTTGTTCTTCCATAGGCTCACGCCCGAGCGTACCGCCGAATCTTCCGCTGCGACTCCATCGCAAACGTCCAATGCTCACCGCCTCGACTGCGGTAATGAAAGCAGGTAATCATGGGATATATCCTGGTCTGCGATGACGAACGTTCCATCTGCCAAATGTTGCAGATCGCGTTCCAGAACCAGGGCCACCGGGTGGAGACGGTGACCTCCGGCGAGCAGGCTTGCCGCAAAATTGACTCCACTCTCTATGACATTGTTGTAACCGACGTGCGCATGCCGCACGTCACCGGTATGGAAGTTCTCCAGCACTCGCGCCGCGTCTCACCAGACACGCTGGTGATCGTTATTACCGCCGTTGACGATACGGATGTCCCCATCGAAGCCCTGAACGCTGGAGCCTTCTACTACATCCGAAAAGGCCCCAAGCTCCTCGAAGACGTATTGAGCGCCGCCGCCCTGGCCATGGATCGCTCCCGCCTGCGGCAGCAGAACGCCGCTCTCCTGCGCGACGCCTCACAGCGCAACTCGCTCGACAATATCGTCGGCGACAGCGAACCCATCTGCAAACTCAAGCAAACCATTCGAACCATTGCCACCACCAACAGCACCGTCATTGTCAGCGGCGAGAGCGGAACCGGCAAGGAACTCGTCGCGAGGGCCATTCACACCTGCTCTCCGCGCTCCGGCGAGCCCTTCGTCAGCGTCAACTGCGGAGCCTTCCCTGAAACGCTGCTTGAGAGCGAACTCTTCGGCTATGTGAAGGGAGCCTTCACCGGAGCCACCTCCAATAAGCGCGGACTCTTCGAGCTCTCCAGCGGCGGAACCATCTTTCTCGACGAAATCAGCGAGACAACGCTTTCCATGCAAGTCAAACTTCTCCGCGTCCTGCAGGAGCGCTGCATCCGCCCTGTCGGCGGCGGCCAGGAGACGCCAATCGATGTTCGCGTCATCGCCGCGACCAACAAAAATCTTCTCCAACTGGTTCAGGACGGCCAGTTCCGCGAGGATCTCTACTACCGTCTAAGCGTGATCCCCGTCGAGGTTCCACCGCTCCGTGATCGCGGTGAAGACGTAGTCCTGCTCGCCAACTTCTTTCTCAAGAAGTTTGCCGTGCAGATGAGTAAGAACGTGGTCCGCCTTTCCCCCGAGAGCCTCAAAACCATGAGAGGTTTCGACTGGCCGGGAAATGTCCGCGTCCTTGAAAACACCATCGAGCGCGCCGTAGCGATGTCCACCGAAGAAGAACTGCGCGTCGAACTTCCCAACTCCGTCAATAGCGTGATGCCCACCACCTCGCCCAATGCCGGAGCCCTTGGTCTAGCGCTTCCGGCCGACGGCCTTGACCTTGAACGCTACATCGCGGACGTCGAGAAAAGCCTGCTGCAGTCGGCCATGCGCCGTTCCAATGGGGTCCAGACCCGCGCGGCTGAAATCCTCAAACTCAGCTACCGCAGCTTCCGCCACATGATGAAAAAATACGACCTCTCGTAATGGCGGGGTACAAAGCAATCTCGCAGGGTGAGGCAGTTGCCTTGTATTTGCGGTGGGTCTTGCGGTTGCAGTTGATTTTGTTCTGAGAGTCATTCTGAGCGGGCGAGTGAAGGACTCCAGCGCCGCTCAAATATCCTGCACGTTTTCAAGCTTTTCGACCCGCAATTGATTTTCCCCGGGCCTCATCGCGCCCGTTTATACTACTCGCATGTGGTATATCATCCGATTTCTCTGGAGCGCAACTCGCGGCCATCGTCTCGCTCCGTGGCGCAGTCCCTACATCAAGTGGCGCCTGGAGACTTACACTGGCCTCAAGATGGAGAAAATCGGCTTCCTACAAATCTGTGGGTTGATATGGCGTGAGCATCGCCAGATGTGGCATTTTCTGCTGTGGACCGCCCGCATGGACAACTACGCCCGCGTCAAGCCGCGCAATCCCTCCACGCAGGATTGGGGCTAGAGCAGTTCCAAGGTTGCCGTGTCTCGGAAGAGCCGATTACCCCGAACTCTTTCCGTATTCAGAATATCAAATTGGAGGGGCGATCCCCTCAGCGCGTGGCGAAATCTATGTGGCGTGGAATCAATTAGTTAGGGATTCATTGCAGGATTACGGACTTGACAGGGTTGCAATCCCACATCTGCTAACTACGGCAGATGTGGGGCATCTGTCTGCCGGTACACCCCTACCCCCTATATTTCCCGGTAAAAATTTGAATATAAAAGGGTTAAATGGCTGCAGCCCCACATTCGCCAAAGGATGGCGGATGTGGGCCACCTGCGGTTCTACCTTCAGAATAGCAAATTCGAGGGGGTATTCACTCATTTGGGGGAGGACTCTATGTTGTCTGGAATCAGATGGTTGGGAGGAATTAGCGAGATTTTTTGCTTGACACGATCCAAAGCGGTGCATTTTTCAGGCGCGAGCAAGGGGATTGCCTAAGGAGTTACCAACGCTTGCTGCGGCTTCGGATACAGTAACTCTGAAACCGCTTTAGAACTCCACCAACACTTCCGTTCCACGCCCTGCCTTTGCCGCCTGTGCGGCCGGTCCGCGATTGCAAGCAATCTCCAGGAACCCCATACTGTTCAGCACTCCGAACAGTTCTCCGGGCTTTCCCTGCGCGTACGAGGTGTGTATTTCGGAGAGCGCACCTTGGCCCACAGTGATCTTCATCTTCGCCTCCGGCGCAAACACCGCTGGCGCATTCTCCGGAGTCAGGTTCGTGATCAGGTTGCCGAACTTATCCACCTTCAGAACCGCACCCTTCAGCGTGTGTTCCGAAGTCATCTTCGGCTTCGGCAAAGAGAAGCGCATGAAGTCTGTAATCTCATCGCCAAGCTTCTCCGGTTCCACTCCCTTGCTCAGCCATCCAGCACACGGCGCAAAGATGTCGCGCCCATGGAAGGTATTGCTTACCGGCTCCAGAAAATAGTGCTTTGCCGTGATCTCCCGCACTGAGACACGCTCCTCGCGGTCCATCACCAGAGAGAGCACGCCATTGTCCGGTGCAATAAAGTAGTGTCTTGAAGTGGTCACCAGTAGCGGCCTTCGGGCTGATCCAACTCCCGGATCGACCACCACCAGGTGAATCGTCTCTGCCGGGAAATAGCTATAGGCCTGCGCGATCGTCAGCGCTCCGTCCAGTACATCAAACGAGCTCACGGAATTGCATATGTCGACCACCTGCACCGCCGGATTCACCCCTAGAATCACTCCGCGCATGGTGCCCACAAAGTGATCTCCGCCGCCAAAGTCTGTCGTTAGTGTGACAATGCGCGTCGCCAAGTCAGCCTCCTCGGTTGTCCGCTCTTCACCAAGAGTGACTTCCCCTCGCCTGATTCTTTCACGAATGAAAGGCGCCCGCTATGGCTAGCAGCGGGCGCCATGAATCGGGAGTGAGTGTACCGGGGCAAAACAAGCGGTTATCAAGTCCGGGCCATCGGTCCTGCTTTCCCCACATTCGCCAACAACGGGCGGATGTGGGCCACCCGGTCCGGTTGTTGCGCAGGACATAGTTCGAACTTCGAAACCTTGCCTACTGCAAGATCACCTGCTGTCCCTCGCTCAGCCCGCTCAGAATCTCGGTCTTCGCGCCATTGGAAATCCCCGCCTTAATTGCAATCTTCCTCTTCCCATCCTTTGCCTTTGGATCTGGCACCTCGACTGAAGCCGACTTGTTCTGGTCATAGATCAGCGAACTCTCAGCCACGTTCAGCACGTTCTTGTGCTCTTCCAGAATCATCTCGGCATTGGCTGTCATCATGGCTTTCAACTCGCCGCCGGGGTTGTTGATGGAGACCCGCACCTCGAAGGTGGTTACGTTATCTTTCTCCACGCCCATCGGTGAAATCCGCGTTACTTTGCCCTCAAACGTCTTGTCCTTGAACGACTCTACGCGAATCCGCGCCGGTTGCCCGAGGAAGACTTTGCCGATGTCGCTCTCGTCCACCTTGCCCTTTACATACACCTCGCGAGTATCGCCAAGGGTCATCACCAGTGTGGCCGACGAGCCCAATACCAGGATCGAGCTGACTGCGTCGCCCACCTCCACGTCGCGCGAGAGCACAATGCCATCAATTGGCGCGACGATCGTGGTATAGCTCAACTGCTCGCGAAGCTGCGACAGCGTGGCCTCCGCCCGCCTCACATCGGCTCGGGCCTGCACCACCTTGGCAGCGTTCACATGCACCTGAGCCTGGGCCACATGCTGCTTGTTGGTCGCCAACTCGTAGTTCTTCTCCGCGTCGTCCAGCGCCGATTGCGAAACCACACCCTGCTTCGCCATCGAACGCGCGCGCTCATACGCCCGTTTCGTCATCGGAACGTCCACGCCCTCGGCGTCCACCTTCGAGCGCGCCAGGTCCGCTTCCGCCGAATTCAGCGTAGCCTCGGAGGATTGCAGTTGCGCCTCCGATTGCCGCACCTGCGCCACCATCTCCACCCGGTCCAGATCGGCCAGCACCTGTCCGGCTTTCACGTTGTCGCCTGCCACGATGTACAGCTTTTTCACAATCCCGCTGGCCTTGCTCTTGATCTCGACCTTGGTGATTGGCTCTACCTTGCCGGTGGCCACAACGCTCTTCACCAGGTCGCCGCGCTCCACCTTCGCTAGCTTCGTCGGGTCGATCTTCGTCCCGCTGCTGCGTGCCGCCATCACTCCACCCGCCGCCAGCAAACACACCACTACTATGATTGCCGAAATCCATATGATCTTGCGCCGCTGCTTCCCGTTTCCGTTCGCCACTCTCGCCTCCCGCACTCAGCAACCTCGATTCTAAACACTTCGGCTGCGCACAATGTCATGTACGGACCCAAGCCTGATCCAGTTCCCGCTTCTTTTTAGGATAGCCAACATTCCGAGATTGGCAGGAAATTCCAATGGGGATATTCTTGCATCACAGGGAACACACACGGAGAACACGTTGAAAACTATCCTGCCAGCGGCGCTATTTATTGTCGTCCTCGTGGGTAGGTCACTGTCTGCCCAACAAATCCAAGCGACGAATGCCAATGCTGACTATCCAGAGGCAAGAAGTCTAAGCAGCCGAAAGATCCTCGATTGCTTTAAGAAATCCAATGTCTCAAATTGTCGTATCAGTGAATTCGACGCCGCCGAGGTGCTCGCGAAACGAGGGCGCACCCAGTTCCTGATCGCGGCATACGAGAAGGGCGATGTATCACAACGTGGGATTCTCGCAATCGCGCTTTCGAAAATCAAGAAACCAGAGGTGCTCGCGTTCGTCCAGAAGATCGCATTCGAGAACCTCACCAACGCGCCCGATGGAGAACCCCGCTGGTATCTTCTGGAGTATCTGGCCGAACGCTGCGATCAAGAGGCTCTGGCGAGGTTAAACCGTGAGCAGAATTGGAAGGATAGCTATCCAATCGGCTGTATGTGGTGGACCGGCACTGTCAGGCAGTTTGGAAAATGCCAATACCGGGCAGCTATTCCACATTTGATCCAATATACCAACACGGTCGCCTGCCTCAATATCTCAGATGCGGCGGTTAAGAGTCTTTCAGATTTATTTCCAGGCAAGTGCAAACATTCGAAGACTTATAACGAATGCCACGATTGCTACCAACGCCTCTATGAGGCAGAGAAACGGAAGAGCGCCACTGGGCAGCAATAGTCAAGAGGGTCTCAAGTCGCCTGTGCCTTGCCTCTTAACATTGAAACCTTGAAACCTGTTCTCCCCGCCCTGCTAGAATCCATTACCACGAGTCTTTTTCGCGGGAGATGCGCTTTTGTTCACGTTCGTCCTCATGCGGATCATCGCCGTGATCCTGCTGGTAGCGGGCAACGCCTTCTTTGCCGCGGGCGAATACGCCCTCGTCAGCATTCGTGACACCCGCCTTCAGCAGCTCATCGACGAGGGACGCATCGGCGCGCGCACCATCCGCAAGCTCCACAACAAGCTTGACGAAGTTCTCAACGGCATTCAGATTGGCGTCACCATGGCCAGCCTCGCTCTCGGCTGGATTGGCGAGGAATCCATGGCCCGCCTTCTCGAAGTCCCTCTGGCGCGTCTGCCGCACGCGCACTTTTTCGCGCACGCCCTCGCCACCTTCCTCGCCTTCACCTGTATCACGTACCTGCACGTGATCCTCGGCGAAGTGGTTCCCAAATCCATTGCTCTCCAGAAGACCGAGCAGGTGGCTCTGGCCGTGGCCGGGCCGCTCGATGTATTTATTACCGTGTTCAGCCCCGTCACCCGCACGATGGCTGCCTCATCGCGATGGGTGCTGCGCTCATTTGGATGGAAGCGCATCAGCGAAGGCGGCGTACACACTCCCGAGGAGCTCAAGCTCAGCGTCACGGCCTCGCACCGCTACGGACTCATCTCCACGGTACAGCAGGATCTGCTGCACAACGCCCTCGACCTCGAAGCTATCGACGTGCGTGAGATCATGGTTCCGCGGCCAGATATTTTTTCTCTTCCCGGAGACATGCCGCTGGAGGAAGCCATCGCCAAGGTCGTTGAGGAGCAGCACTCGCGCATTCCCGTTTACGACGCCGCGCGCGGACCTGAAGCCATCATCGGCGTGCTCTACTCCAAGGACCTGATGCGCTGGATGCAATTCCGTCTGCACCGTTCGCAGTCTGCCTCGGCGCCGGCACCCGCGCAGCCCACATTGGCCGTTCGCCATATCATGCGCGACGTTTTGGTCGTCCCTGAAACCAAGTCCCTCCCCGACTTGCTTGCCGAGTTCAAGCACCGCCGCCGCCACCTTGCCGTGGTCGTCGATGAGTACGGTTCCACCGCCGGAGTGGTCACGGTTGAAGACGTTTTAGAGCAGTTGGTCGGCGAGATTGAAGATGAATTTGACATCGTCCCCCGCGCCAATCACGGCGATCCCGCCTCGCTCGTTCTCGACGCCGCGCTCAACATCCGCGATCTGGAATCGCAGTACAATCTGCGCCTGCCGCGCGATGAAGGGTTTGAAACCCTCGCCGGATTCGTCGCCGCCAGGTTGCAGCGAATCCCGAAGCTCGGCGACTCATTCCTCTACCAGCAGCGCCGCTATACCGTGCTCGAGATGGAAGGCCTCCGCGTTGGAGCCGTCAAGGTTGATCGCCTCCCTGATTCCGCCGACAGCCAAACCGCGGTCAACTCCAGCGGAAAGCGCGAAGCATGATCCGCTATCTCTTCACCCGTCTCAGCTACATGCTGCCCGTTGTCTGGCTGGTTGTTTCCGTTGTCTTTCTGCTCATCCACCTTGTTCCCGGAGATCCGATCCAAGCCATGCTCGGCGAGGGCGCTGCCGGAGCCGACATTCAGGTCGCGCGCCACGCCTACGGACTCGACGTTCCGCTTCCGACCCAGTACGTGCGCTATTGGAATGGCGTCCTTCACGGTGATCTTGGCCAATCTCTGCGCCTCAACAAGCCCGTGAAGGATCTCGTCGCGCAGGCGTATCCTGCCACGCTTTCGCTCACGCTCTCTGCGCTCTTCGTCGCCATCGTGCTCTCCATTCCCGCAGGGGTGCACTCGGCCACCCGACGCAATCGCTGGGATGACCGCGCCCTCAGCTTCTTCAGTTTGCTCGGACTCTCGTTCCCCAACTTCGCGCTCGGCCCCATACTCATCCTGATTTTCGCCATCCAGCTAGACTGGCTCCCCGTCTCCGGTGCTCGAAGCTGGCGCAGCCTTGTTCTTCCCGCCATCACCATGGGAGCCTCGCTTGCCGCCATTCTTACCCGCATGGTTCGCACCAGCATGTTGGAGGAACTAGGGCAGGACTACATCCGCACCGCCCGCGCCAAGGGCCTTCCCGAGCGCGCCGTCGTCTATCGTCACGCCTTGCGCAACGCACTGATCCCCGTTGTCACGGTCATCGGACTGCAATTTGGCGCGCTTCTCGCCGGGGCCATCGTCACTGAAACCATCTTTGCCTGGCCCGGCATCGGACGCCTCACCATCAGCGCCATCAGCAATCGCGACTACTCGCTCGTCCAGGGATGCCTGCTCTGTATTGGCTTGACCTACGTTGCCGTCAACTTCTTCACTGACCTAATCTACTCCGCGCTCAATCCGAGGATCAGACAATAGGGACGCACATGGCATCGGAATCCACAAAGCTCGCGCGCGTCCTATCCCGCAACCCACTTGCGTTCATCGGAGTCGCGCTCATTTTCTTGTTCGTCTTCTGCGCGGTACTTGGACCACTTATTGCCCCGCGCGATCCCGCGTTCATTGACCTTGCGGCGCGCCTGCAGCCGCCATCGGTTCAGCATCTCTTCGGCACCGACGAACTCGGCCGCGACATCTTCTCCCGGATTCTTTACGGTGCGCGTATTGCGCTAATCGTAGGTACCTCGGTTGTCGCCGGGTCGCTGCTTCTTGGCACGCTCGTCGGCTCGCTCGCCGGATACTACGGTGGCCGCCTCGACCGCTTCATCAACGTGATCGTGATGAACGCTTTTCTCTCGTTCCCCGGAATTCTGCTCGCCATCGCGTTCGTCGCATTTCTTGGCCCCGGCCTTTCGAACCTCATTCTTGCACTGGTTATCGGAGGCTGGGTTGGCTATGCACGCCTTGTCCGCGCCCAGGTTTTAGCGGCCCGCGAGCGTGAATACGTGGAAGCCGCCCGCGCCCTTGGAGCCAGCGACTGGCGCATTCTCGTCCGCCACATTCTTCCGAATATCATGCAACCGGTGATTGTGCAGGCCGCTATCGGAATGGCCGGTGCCATCCTCGCGGAAGGTACCATGAGCTTCCTCGGACTCGGCGTTCCTCCGCCAGTCCCAAGCTGGGGAGCCATGTTGAACGATGGCCGCTCCCATCTGTTCGACTCGCCGCACGTCATCCTGTTTCCTGCCGCCGCCGTCATGCTCGCCGTCCTTGCCTTCAACTTCGTGGGAGACGCCATGCGCGATTATCTCGACCCCCGATCGCGCATCGAAGCCGGACTGTGATTGCAGTTGTTGCTATTGCTTTTGATTTGTTCTTGTGGAGAGTCATTCCGAGCGGCAGCGAAGAACCCCAGCACAGCCCAAATCTCCCGCGGGCCCCAGGCTTTTCGACCAGCAATCGATTTCTTCAGTCGTCGATATCGAGCGATCCGCCTACCGGGGATTTGCTCTGAAGGAACTGCTATCGAAGCGAAGGTAGAGGCACCAGAGTAAGAAAAGTAGATTGCCGGTTGAAAAGACTGAATCGGGGCTTGCGATGAGATAGTGGTAGTGGTCCTTCGCTGGCGCTCAGGATGACACTTCTGGTGCATACTTCTCGCCAAGAGATACCATTCAACTCAGGATACATAACTCTGGTATTGAGCTAACATTGACTGCGTACTAGCCCTGAGAACAAGAAGCCCAACAAAACAAACGCCCCCAGTTGCGAGGGGTGTTTGTTTGATGTTGCTCTCAACCTTTGAAACTCTAGTCTCTCCGCTTCAGCGTAGGCCGGTCATCCGCGCTTTTCGTGTCATCGGTCTTGCTGGTGTCGTCTCCCTGGCTGGTCGAAGCCCTGCGCAAGCTCGGACCCTTGTCTTTGCCCATGTCCACCTTGCGGCGATTTTCCAATGCGGCTAGACGTGCCTTTACATCCTGAAACTCCGAGGTATCTACCACGTACTGCGGTTTGGCTGGCAGAATCGTCGCGATCTCATGCTGGGTGTGTTCCATGCGCGCCGGAGTTGGCGGATGCGTCTCAAACGCCTTGGCTACAAATCCCGGCTTCTTCTTTTCCAGCGCCTGTATTTTTTCGAAGAACTGTGGGAAGGCCTGGGGGTCATATCCGGCGGCATACAGATACTGGACGCCCAGGTAATCTGCCTGAGCCTCAAAGTTGCGCTGGAATTTCATGAACGTGAGCGGTACTCCGACTCCAGCCGCTTCGTAGAGTCCATATCCCAGTCCACCGCCCATGAAAATCAGGGGCAGGGAAGCGATCTGTGCCAGGTTTCCGCGAGTCTGCTGCCTTGCCGCGTGGCAGGCCGCTACGTGGCCAATCTCGTGCGCCACCACTCCGGCCAGTTCGGCTTCGTTGTCCGCCGCCAGAATCAATCCGCTCTGCACGTAGAAGTATCCGCCCGGCAGCGCAAAGGCATTCACCTGATCGTCGTCCAGCACCTTCACCGTGAACGGAACCTTGGCGTCCGAGTTGCGCACAATGTTCTGTGCAATCCGATTCACATACTCGCTGACCACGGGATCATTGATGACCTTCGCGTTCTGCTCCACCTGCATGGCAAAGCTCTTGCCCATCCTTACCTGGCTCTCCAGGGAATACCAGTTGCCCAAGCCCTTGCTGCACCCGACATTGCGATTACCAATGGCGCTTACGTCGTCGGTCTTACCGTCGTGCGGGAAGTCAAATTCGCCTTTGGCATCCGCTTTGCCGCCCTTGTCTGTTTTATCTTGCGCCAGACCATAACTTGTCAGCGCAAGAGTCAACGTGAGCAGTAGCGCAATTCTTAGCTTCATGAGGTAAAGCCTCTCCGGCCTTGGCAAGCTGTAATCATATTAGAACTTCCTGGGCGCTGAGGGTTGCACAATACTTCTTGTGCGATCTTCCTTATTTTCGATTCGTGTGCCCAAGTTCTCCGCCGCCCGGTGCATGGAAACCAGGTAATCACTGTCTGAGCGCGACTTCACCTTACTTGCCACTGATTGCCGGCCGACTTTCTGCGTTATACTTTCGGAAGTTGGAGCTTTGCAAGTTTGAGACGTTTTGAGGGGTTCATGGCTTCCATGGCTGAAGGTCAGCTCGCTTTTGAAAGTTCCGCCAGCGATTTTAATCTGCTCGCGGAAAAAGTTTATCGCACCATTGAATTGCTCAAGGAGGCCCGCACGCAAAGGGCTGCCGCCGAGCAAGAACTGGCAACCGCGCGGGAGATGCTTGACGCCCAGGCTGCCGAAACTGAAACTGTCCGTAAGCAACTGCTAGCCCTGCAGCAGGAGCGCGCTGAAGTTCGCAATCGCGTTGAGAAATTGCTGGGCGACGTAGACGCGATTCTGGAACAGTAGTTATTTACTCTGGGTGGCCCACATCCGCCATCTCTTGGCGAATGCGGGGACTCGTGGGGCAACGAGTAAGTGAAGAGTGCCATGCCAGAGAGGAAAGCGGGAACCCTGATGGCGGAAGACAAGGACAGCATTCGCGTCGAAATCTACGACGAGAGCTACCATCTGCGCGGCTCGGACCCGGCGTACATTCAGCGCCTAGCCGAGATTGTCGACGCCAAGATGCGGGCAGTAGCCCAGCACACCAGTACTGTGGACTCGCTACGCGTCGCCGTTCTTGCGGCGCTCAACATTGCCGACGATTACTACCAGCTCAAGCGTAAGTACGATGGGTTCGAGAGTGAATACACAGCCCGAGCCTCGCATCTTGGCCGCGCGCTGGATTCGGCGCTCGATGAGGCTCTTTCGGATGACCGCCGGATCGGTTGAATTCCCGAATTGCTCCGTTCGGAGTGCCGCCCCCAATCAAAGCAACCCTAGCCGGGTAAACTCATTACGTACGGTTGCGTAGCATTCGCAAGCCACGTTTTCAAGTCCTGCCCGGTCCTTGATCGTGACGTGGCCACGCGCATACTCAATCAGACCTGCTTGGTGCAGCAACCCGGCTGCCAACGTCACGGTGGTTCGGGGAGCGCCCAGCATCTGGCCTAGAAATTCCTGTGTCAGTGGCATACGGTCCGCTTGTACGCGGTCGTGACACGTAAGAATCCATCGCGCTAAACGCTCGCTGATCGAGTGCAGACGGTTGCAAGCCGCGCCCTGTGCGCTCTGCACCATGTGAGCGACCATGTATTTTTGGATGAGGTTTCGGAGCTGTCCGGCGCGCTCAAATTCATTTTTCAAGCGCTGAGCGTCTATTCGATAGCCGGAACCCGCCACCTGTATAAACGTTTCCCCCGGTACCGTCGCTGCTCCCAGAAGCATGGGGACTCCGACGACACCTTCAATGCCGATTACACCAACCTCGACTGTTGCTCCATCGGCCAGAGTCAGGACGACCGACGCAAGTCCCTCTTCCATAAAGTATGCGTGCTCTGCTTTGCCGTCCAACAGTTGGGTTCGCGTTTTCAGGATGACTGGTGTCAGATGCGGCGCCAGCCGATTCAGCTCAACTTTTGGCAGTGCTGCCAGTATTCGATTCTTGTATTGCCTTGCAGGCTTGGTCATATGCTGCTCC
>Ga0302320_10011477_pt1 | contig 18734 bp, 21 predicted proteins | sample Bog_T0_3_FD_202130 | JGI IMG/M metagenome (GOLD analysis project Ga0302320, IMG submission 202130) | Peat permafrost microbial communities from Stordalen Mire near Abisko, Sweden - Bog_T0_3 | ecosystem: Environmental > Terrestrial > Soil > Wetlands > Peat | place: Sweden: Abisko, Stordalen Mire...
GACGAATAACCACACCACAACCAAACATAAGACCCCTATCAGGACCGCTTCTGCGTTGACATGCATTCTAAACCGAACCGTTCTCCTGATAGCCAAAGCTGTCCACATTGGCACACCAATCCTGCCCGGGTCACCCGCTGACTATATCCGCAACGAATTGACCGCAGAAGCCTATTCCTTTAGCTTTGTTCGCTGCCAACTTCCGCGTCTCCGTCAAAAATCTTTTCTCAATGAAACCCATCAACCGCGCGCATTTCCTGAAATTGATGCCTGCGGCGCTCGCTGCTTGCACGTGCCTGGAAGCTCGCGCTGCGGATTACGACAGCCTCCGTGCCGAAAGTGTCGGGTGGTCGCGGCTGAAAACTTCAAGTCCCTATTGGAAACGGCACGCGGGCGCCGATCCAACCCTGACCCAATTCTTCCGCGACGAAACCACGCTCAACATCGATCCTGTCTGGTACCAGGCCGATGTGAACAACCTCGACGAACTCTGCCGCTATCCGTTCCTCTTCTCTCAAGGCGTGGGCGTGGTAACCGAGCCCGCGGGACAGCATAACATTGCCGAATACATCCGGCGCGGCGGATTTGTCCTGGTCGATGCTTGCCACGATATCCATGTCACCCCGGATTTTGACCTGTTCCTGAGCCAGCAGATCCAATTCTACTCCGCGGCGTTGCCGGAGGCGCAAATCGTCACGCTCCCGCCGACCCACGAGGTTTACCGCTGTTACTTCCAAATCCCGGACGGTCGCCCTCCGCATACCTTCATGGGTAACATCTACGATCCGCGCAAGGCCCGCCATGGCCTTTACGGCGTGCTGATCAATTCGCGCATGGCCGGCATCATCAGTTTGTGCGGATGGCAATGCGGCTGGGATCATGTAACCGAACACCCAAGCCCATCGGGTCCCGGAACCGACATCGCCTGCATGAGAATGGTCGTGAATATTTACATCGAAGCCATGATGCAATCCGGTACGGCAACCATCGGTGGGGTAAGTTAAACTGAATCGTGAAAGCATCCAATCCCGGCCTAGAAATCTTCGGCTATTAAGGTTTGGGATGCCTGTTTTGGATTCTTGCTTGAGCCTGGATCGGGTTGCGTTATACTGACTCGGCTGGCGTCGGTATTGGATTTTATGTATTTCTTTTTATCGTATATTCCGTTTTCACCCGTTCGGCACTTCGCTTACCGTTCATTCCGTTGAGAGGTTATAGACGCTATCTCTCGGCCGTCTCTTGGGGTATCGTCTTAATGGGCGTGTGGATAGGCATTGGCATCGCCATTGTCAGATCCATCGACGCATGGTGGCGAGGTGGGGCACCAAATATTGACGGGGTGCGCCGAATAGGGTTCGCCCTCACTCATACCCCACCGCATGCAGCTTCCGCGTCAGATCCGTCTGCCGCCCCAGCAGCGCTTGATAAAGCTCGGTGGTCTCCTCCTCCGGCTCCGCCCGCGTCTTCTCATCCACTTTCACCAGACGCTCCGTTAATTGCCCCAGGTTCACCGATCTCCCGTTCACCAGGTCATTGGCCCAGCACGCCTGCACCGCCGCTCCCAGCGCCGCTCCTTCGGCCGATTTCAGGCACACCGTCGGCACCCCGAACACATTCGCGCAAATCTGCCGCCAGAGCGGGCTGTTGCTGCCGCCCCCCGTCAGCCGGATCTCCTTCGGCGTCACTCCCAGGCCCCGGAACCGTTTCAGCCCGTACGCCAGCCCCATCGTCACGCCCTCCGTCACCGCCCGGGCAATATGCGCCGGCGTCATGTTCCGCGTCGTCAGCCCGTGCAGCACCCCGCAGCCATGCGGCAGGTTCGGCGTTCGTTCCCCGTTCAGGTAGGGGAGGAAAAGCACCCCCTCCGCCCCCGCCGGCGTATTGGCCAGCGCCTCATCCAGCGCCGCGTGATCCCACCCGAACAAATGCCGGACCTGTTCCGTCGCCACTGTCACATTCATCGTGCAGATCAGCGGCAGCCAGCCATCCGTGCTATCGCAAAACGCCGCCACGTCCCCCTCCTTGTCCACCACCGGCTCCTTTGCCCGCGAGTAGAGCGTCCCGCTCGTCCCAAGGCTCGCCGTCACCATTCCCTCCTGGATATTGCCGGTACCAAGCGCTCCCATCATATTGTCCCCGCCGCCCGCGCTGACAGTCGGACTGCTCTTCAACCCCCACTGCTTCCGCAGCTTCTCCCGCAGCAGGCCGGTCACCCCCCGCGAGCTCTCCGCCTTCGGCAAAAAACCCTGGACGCGAGGGTCGATGAAATCACACAGCGGATCGCACCAGACCCGCTTCCGCACATCCATCAGCCCGGTGCCGGATGCGTCGCCGTATTCCATCCGCTTCACTCCCGTCAGCCAGAAGTTGATGTAATCGTGCGGAAGCAGCACCCAATATAGCGCCGCGAAATTCGACGGCTCATTCTGTTTCATCCAGAGAATCTTCGGCGCCGTGTACCCGGGGAGAATCGGGTTGCCCGCCAGCTTCACCATCCCCTCGGTCCCGCCAAATTCCTGGGAAAACTGTTCGCACTGTTTCCCGGTCGAGGTGTCGCACCAGAGTTTCGCCGGGCGAATCACCTCCGTCTCCTTGTTCAACGCCACCAGCCCATGCTGCTGGCCGCTCACCCCGATGCCCGCCACCTCATCCTTGCGCCCGCCCACCTGGGCGATGCATTCGCGGATGGTATCGTCCACGGCGTTGATCCAGACCCGCGGGTCCTGCTCCATGTGCCCCGGCGGCAGGTCCTCGATGAATCCGTAACTGCGCGCGGCCGTGGCCAGGATGCCCCCGGTCTCGGTATCCAGGATCAGGCATTTGGTTCCCTGTGTACCGCTGTCGATTCCTATGGTTAACATTGATTTGAGTTTCGATTTTGCGTGGGGATGGTTTACTTATCCACGGAGCAGCCGCGGCGGCCATGATAGTCTTTGGGCACCGCGCGCTCTCTCAAAAACCTCCTCCTATGGTCAAGAAGCTTCTGCACACCCGCTATCGTGTCACCGATCTCGATCGGACGGTTTCCTTTTACAAGGAGGTCCTCGGCCTCGAGGAAACCGGTCGCCACACCTCCGGCCGCGGCTCGCAACTCGTCTTCTTCAAGGCGCCCCAAAGCGACGAGGAAATCGAGATTTGCAAATACGACGCCAGCGGCCCGGTGGTCGTAGGCCCGGACCTTACCCACCTGGCCTTCGAGGTGGACGACCTCGATGCCTTCGCCACCCATGCCGCCTCCAAGGGTTATCCGCTTTCCGATGGTCCCCACCGCTCCAGTTCCGGTAGCGCCATCGCCTTCATCGACGCGCCCGAGGGCTACGAGATCGAATTGATCCAGAAGGCCCCCCGGCCCATTTAACCCCGTCCGCGACTCCACCCCAAGCCTGTGTTATCCTTCCCAGATCACCCTCCCCGAAAACCGCCGCATGGAATTTGACTGGCTCGACTGCCCGTTTAACCTGGGGATCGTCTCGCCCAGGGAGATCGAGGAATCCTTTGAAGACCCCTTCAGCCTGCGGCTCCTGCCCGATCTCCCGGGCACCGAGGCCCGTTACTTCAACCTTGGCCGCTCGGCCGCGGATCGCGGGATATTCTCCGTCTTCTGGTCCGACGGGAAAAAATACCGCGTCATTCTTGCCCGCGAGATGACCCCCGAGGAAGCCGTTTTCTACGACCGCAAGAACTCCGATCTCAATGTCTAGGCTCAAATCCATCGCCAACTGGTCCGAGGTGCCTGCGCTCGATTCCGAGGAGGAAGAGGCCGAGTACTGGAGCAGCATCCAGCTCGATCCCCGGTTGATGAACGCCTCCCTGGTGAAGGCGGACAACCGCGACTCGACCACCATCACGATGCGGTTCGATCCCCGCATGCTGGCGCGCATCAAGCGCATCGCACGGTCCCGGTACCTCAATTACCAGAGCATGATCAAGCAATGGCTGGCCGAGCGGCTGGAAAAGGAGCTCTGACGGTCTCCCGCCGTGCGCATCGATATCCTCACCCTCTTCCCGGCCATCTGCGAAGGCCCACTGGGCGAGAGCATGCTAAAGCGCGCCCGAGAGAAGGGCCTGATCGATATCCGCATCCATAATCTGCGGCAATGGGCCGCTGGCAAACACGCCATCACCGACGACAGCCCCTACGGCGGTGGCCAGGGCATGGTGATGAAGTGCGAGCCGATCTTCGCTGCCGTCGAGGCCATCCGTGCCGATGCCGGCCCGTCGCGGGTCCTATACCTCTCACCCTCCGGGCGCCCGCTCAGCCACGCCATCGCCTCCGGCTATGCGGCCAGCCAACAAAACCTTATCCTCCTGTGCGGGCATTACGAGGGCGTCGACCATCGCGTCATCGAGCACCTCGTGAATGAGGAAATCTCCATCGGCGACTACGTCCTCACCAACGGCGCCATCGCCGCCGCCGTATTCGTGGACGCCGTGGCCCGGCTCATCCCCGGCGTGCTCGGCGACGAAAATTCCGCCGCCGAGGATTCCTTCGCCCAAGGCCTCCTCGAGGGCCCGCAATACACCCGCCCCATCGATTTCCGGGGCTGGCGCGTCCCGGAGATATTGCTCTCCGGCAACCACGCCCAGATCGCCCAATGGCGCGCCGCCCAGTCCTTGGAAAAGACACAAAAAGTCCGCCCGGATCTACTGGATTGACCCCGGAATTCCCGGCTTGTCCCCCGTCAGCTCCACCCTTCTGAATACCGAGAATAGCTTGTGCCCCAGGGCCCGGATTTTCTCCGATCCACCCTCCTCGCGGTCCACGAGAACGACGACAAAGGCAACCTTCCCGCCAGCCTGCTCGACGGACTCGATGGCCTTGAGGGTGGAATCGCCGCGGGTAACGACATCGTCCAGCACCACTACCGTGTCACCCGGGGCGAAATTGCCCTCGATGAGCTTCGTCTGGCCGTGGGCCTTGGGTGTTTTCCGGACGGTGAATACTTGCAGCAGCTTCGGCGAGGATTCCATCCACGAGGTCATGCCAATGGCGAGCGCCACCGGATCCGCCCCCATGGTGAGGCCGCCCACCGCGGTCACGGGCTGCCCGCCGGCGGCGATCTCGCGCTGGATAATCGCGTTCATCACCCGCCCCACGAGGCATGCGCCCTGGGGATCCAGGGTGGTGAGCCGGCAATCGATGTAGAAGGAACTGCGGCCCCCCGAGGAGAGAAGAAAATCGCCGAAGAAGACCGACTTTTCCTTTAGCTTGGCGAGCAGTTGCTGACGGTCGGAGTCGAATTCCTGGGACATGCCGCCATAAAACGGAAGGTGCCGGGGAAGGGCAAGCGCCAACGAATCGACCTATGCGTCGAGATACTTGCGGAGATTCTCGCGCAACTCGGCCCGGGCGCGGAAGAGGACGCTCTTGACGGCCGGGACGGAAAGCCCCAGCACCTCGCCGATCTCGTCATAGGGCATCTCCTCGTACCGGCGAAGGATGATCGCCATCCGCTGCGTCTCTGGCAGCGCGTCGATGGCCAACTGGATCGCGTCGTTCAGTTCGGAATCCAGCAGAGAGGCATCGGGGGCCATGCCCCCGCAATCCGCGGGCTGGAAGAAATGTTCCTCCTCCTCGAGTTGCAAGGGGGTCACCGGATGGCGCTTGCGGCGGCGCAGCTCGTTGAAAACGAGGTTGCGGGTAATCTTGAAGAGCCAGGTAGTGAACTTGGCCGTCGGCTGGTAACGCCCCGCGGATCGCCAGACGCGGATGAAAACCTGTTGCGCGATGTCCTCGGAGTCGACGTCATCCCCCAGCATCTTCGCGACGGTCCCGACTACACGGGACTGATGCATCTCGATGAGCGCCTGAAAGGCTTCCATGTCTCCCTTCGCGACCCGTTGCATCCGTAGGATGTCCTGCTCGGCGGAACTCAAGGCGACGCCATCGGGGTGGGTGGGAAGCCCGGTGACGGGCGAGAGGGCATTTACATCAGCGGTCATCGCATTGGGAGTGTTTGCGCAGAGAAACCCAAAATTGACTTCGTCGAAGCCACTTTAAGGTCGTCCGTTGGGCAGGAGGATAGCCTATGCCCGCCCTCCGCTCAAGTGTTTGTCTTGGGCGTGTCCCGGATGAACATCAGAGTCGATACAGGCTATCACCGTTCCCATTCCTCCCGCAAACCGCGTGCAAGATCGACGGAATCCTTGTTCCGAAATCCTTTGGTGCTGCCAAACGCGGGATGCTTTCAAAAAGCGAAAGGTTTTCCGCGATCTGAAGGAAGAAAGGATGCAACTGCCCGGCGAACGGCGTCAGCGCGCGAAATGCCTTCCTTCTTGCTGTAACCATCCAGTGCCTTGATCTGTTCCGGTGGTAGATCAACAATTGTTCGCATGGGCGTTATCATTCCGTGATATCGCCCGGCCATCAACTGCATCCGGTCTGAAGAAGCCGGAAGGAAAACCTACAGCTTCGCCTTCAGCTCTTTGCCGACGGCGAACTTCACGGTCTTCGACTTCTTGATCTTGATCTTCTGCCCAGTCTTGGGATTGACGCCCATCCGCGCAGCACGCTCGGTCACGCGAAAGGTTCCAAACCCGACGAGCTGAACGCTCTTGTCCTTCCGGATGCCGGTCTTGATGCAGTCCACTACCGCCGTTACGACACGCTCCGCCTCGGCGCGACTGGACGTACCGAGGGATTTGACTACCGCTTCCACTAGTTCTGCTTTGTTCATGGGTGGGAGATGACTACTGGGGTTTCTGGTTGGGTTGAGGAGAAGCCGGGGGGGAACCACTCCGTGGGAGTGTTCCTCTTGTGTCAGGCGATTCTGGGAAAGTCAATAAACTTATTCTCAACCTAGGCTTCCGGGTTGCAATCGGCGCATGCTCCCACGATTTTCGACGCATGACTTTTGACGAGCGAATGGCGCGCTACCTCGATACCAAGCCGAATATTCACCCGACGGCTTTCATCGCGCCGGGCGCGGTCATTGTCGGCGATGTCGCGATAGGAGAAGAAGCCAGTGTGTGGTATGGCGCGATTCTCCGCGCGGATATCAACCAGATCCGGATCGGTCCGCGGTCGAACATCCAGGACGGGACCGTGGTACACCTTGCCGATAACTTCGGCGTGTACGTGGGCCAATATGTCACGTGCGGCCACGCCGCAATCCTGCATGCCTGCACGATTGACGATGAAGTGCTGATCGGGATGGGGGCGACGGTACTGGACGGAGCGGAGATCGGGGCCCGGTCGATCATCGGCGCCAATTCCCTCCTTACGCAGGGGATGAAGATTCCGCCCGGGTCGCTGGTATTTGGCTCGCCGGCGAAGGTGCGGCGGACGATGGACCTGGAGGAGCAGGCAGCGGTCCGCCATTGGGCGGAAAAATACGTGCTGGTGTCGCGGGCGTTCCTCGCGCGCGGTCTTGGCTAACGGGTTGCGCCGTTGAGGTGGAGATACGTGTACGTCTTCAGGACGCGCTCGTAATTGGTCAGCAAGCGCATCGCCTCGTTGGGTTTGAGGCGGTCGCTCTTGATGGCGGCGTCCACCTGGGCCTTGATAAGGCGGATCAGTTCAGTCTGGTTCCATTGGGTCAGCGTCAGGACGTCGCCGATGGTGCTGCCCTCGATGATCTCTTCGATGTAGAAGCCGCCCTCCTCGTCCTCGTCCAGGAAGACGTGTGCTTCATTCACCCGGCCAAAGAGGTTGTGGAAATCCCCCATAATGTCCTGGTAGGCGCCCATCAGGAAGAAGCCGATGTAATAGGGCTCGCCCGCCCGGAGCGTATGCAATGAAAGCGTCTCCTTTACGTCCTGCAGGTCGATGAATTTGCTGACTTTGCCGTCCGAGTCGCAAGTAATATCCACCAGTGTGCCGTCCCGGGAGGGCAGTTCATCCAGGCGGTGGATGGGCATGACGGGGAAGAGCTGGCCCAGCGCCCAATGATCCATCAACGACTGGAAGACCGAGAAATTGCAGACATACTGATCGCTCAGCGTCACCACGAGGTCCTTGATTTCGTCCGGCACATACTTGGCACCGCGCGTGTAATCGACAATGGCCTGGGCAATGCGCCAGTAGAGGGTCTCGATGCGGGCCTTGCTCTCGAGGTCCAGCAGCCCGAGATCGAACATGGATTGCGCCTGTTCCTTGGCCTGCTGCGCATCGTGGAGGGTCTCCATCCGGTTCTGGACGGTAAGCGCCTTCTGCAGGTCCCTCATATCCCGAACCAGCTTGATTTCGTTGGGTTGCTCATCCATCGCGATGGGCGCCGAGTTTTTCTCGATGGAGCCGAATGCCTCGACGATGAGCACGGAGTGATGCGCCACCAGCGCCCGCCCGCTCTCGCTGATGAGGATCGGATGAGCGACCTTTTCGGAATCGAGCACATCCATGACGTTGTAAACGATGTCGCGTGCGTATTCGCTGAGGGAATAGTTGGTGGAGCTGTCGAATGCGGTCCGCGAGCCGTCGTAATCGACACCCAGGCCGCCGCCCACGTCCAGGTATCCAAGCGGATGACCCATCTTCTCAAGTTTCGCGTAAAACCGCGCCGCCTCGCGCACGGCGCGCTTGATGGTGCCGATATCCGGCACCTGCGAGCCTACGTGGAAATGGACAAGCTGCAGGCAATGGGCAAGGCCCTCGCGCTTGAGCGTCTCGCTCGCGGCAACGAGGTCGGCGGTCGAGAGCCCGAACTTCGCATTTTCTCCGCCGCTGGTAGCCCACTTGCCGGAGCCTTTGCTCTGGAGACGGACACGCAGCCCGATCAGCGGCTCAACACCGACCTCCCGCGAGACTTGCAGAATTGCGGCGAGTTCCTCGAGCTTCTCGACCACCATGAATATCTTCTTCCCCAGTTTCCGGCCTAGAAGGGCGTTCTGGATGAAGAGGGTGTCCTTGTACCCGTTGCAAACAATGAGGCTCTCCGGATCCGAATGGATCGCCAGCGCGGCCATCAGCTCCGGCTTGCTGCCGGCCTCGAGGCCGAAGTGGTACGGCTTGCCGGCATCGATGATCTCCTCGACCACCTCGCGCAACTGGTTGACCTTGATGGGAAAGACTCCGCGGTAGACGTTCTGGTAATTCGCCTCCTGGATCGCCTCCATGAAGGCGCGGTTAATCCGCTCGACGCGATGGCGCAGCAAGTCTTGAAACCGGATCAGCAATGGGAAAATCAGGCCGCGCGATCGGGCCTCCTCGATCACGTCCATGATGTCGATCCCCTCTCCAACTTGCATCGGCAGCACCTGGATATGGCCCTGGGCGTTGATCGAAAAATAGCCGGAACTCCACCGGTCAATATTATACAGTGAAATTGCAGATTGGATGTCCCAGCCGTCAGTCATTGGACTGCGCATCATAGGACTCGCTTTTCGCATTTCAACACGCCCGGAAGAAATTTGTGTAAATTTCTCACGACAGGGGAAATCAGCGTGGCGGGGCAGGAAGAAAATCGCAATAGTTGTGATCCCGCCGCACGCCGCCTACGTTAATCCCCCTTGATGAACATGGATTCTGCCACAGACAACGATTTCGACTCGATCGAAAGCGTGATCGACGACATCCGCGCCGGGCGGATCGTGATCGTCGTGGATGACGAGGACCGCGAAAACGAGGGGGACCTGGTCATGGCCGCGGAGAAGGTTTCGCCCGAAGCGGTCAATTTCATGGCCCGGTTCGGCCGGGGGCTCATCTGCGTGCCCCTTACGGGTGAGCGTGCCGAGCAACTTGGCCTCAAACGGATGGTCGCGGACAACCGGGAGAGCCAGCGCACCGATTTTACCGTATCCGTCGATGCCGCGCGCGGCGTTACCACCGGCATCAGTGCGGCGGATCGCGCCACGTCCATCCGGATCCTGGCCGATCCGGCGACGTCGCCCTCGGACCTGGTCCAGCCCGGGCACGTGTTCCCGCTCCGGGCCAAGCAGGGGGGCGTACTTCGCCGCGCGGGCCATACGGAAGCCTCCACAGACCTGGCACAACTGGCCGGGCTGCAACCCGCCGGGGTACTGTGCGAGATCCTCCACGATGACGGGACGATGGCGCGCCTGCCGGAGCTCCAACGCTTCCGCCGGCATCACGGCCTCAAGCTCTGCACGATCCGCGACCTGATTGCGTTCCGACGGACCAGCGAGAAGCTGGTGATCAAGGAGGAGATCGTCCGCCTGCCCACGGATTACGGCGACTTTGACCTCCACATGTACCGGTCGGTACTGGATGGCACCCATCACCTTGCGCTGGTGCGCGGCGAGATTCTCCCGGACGAGCCGACGATGGTCCGGGTCCATAGCGAGTGCCTCACGGGCGATGTATTCGGCTCGATGCGATGCGATTGCGGCAATCAGCTTCACTCCGCCCTACGGCAGATCGACGAAGCGGGACGCGGTGTCCTGGTGTACATGCGCCGCCATGAGGGCCGCGGCATCGGGTTGCCGGCAAAAATTCACGCCTACAAGCTGCAGGAGCAAGGGCTCGACACCGTCGAGGCGAACGAAAAACTCGGCTTCCCGGCGGAACTGCGCGACTACGGCTTGGGAGCGCAAATCCTGGTGGACCTGGGAGTACGCAAGATGCGCTTCCTGACCAATAACCCGAAAAAGGTCATCGGCATCGAAGGGTACGGGCTGGAGATTGTCGAAATGGTCCCGATCCTCTCGACCCCAAATCCGCACAACGCGAAGTACCTCGAGACCAAGCGGACGAAGATGGGGCATCTGCTGTAGCCACCGACCCCCTTTTTTCCAGTTGAGCCCAGTCGCACCAGGGTCTAAAGATGCGCTCCACATTTCCCCCCCGGGCGAACCTGTTCTTTATCTTATGTCCAATGCAATGCCCTCGCGGCCACGCCAATTTCAGCAGCGCCGCTCTGTCGCCATCGTGGCGAGCCAGTACAATTCCGAATTTGTCGAGGGCATGTCAGCCCACGCCCAGCAGGAGCTTGCCGCGCTTCTTCCCGACAGCACGATCCAACAATTCCTCGTCCCGGGTGCGTTCGAGATTCCCCTGGCGGTCCAGGAGGTTGCGGAACGCGGCTCCTTTGTGGCGGTCATCGCGCTGGGAGTCATCATCCAGGGAGAAACTGAGCACGCCCGCCTCATCGCGGAGGCTGTGACCCATTCCCTGCTGGACCTTTCGCTTCGGCATCGCATCCCAATCATCCACGAAGTGCTGTTGGTGGCCAATGAATCGCAAGCGCGGGCGCGCTGCCTCGAGCCGGAGAAGAATCGCGGCACTGAGGCGGCACGGATCGCAGTGCGCATGGTCCAGGCGCTCATTGACTTGAAAGGGCGTTAGACCGTGGGAAAACGTCGCGAGGGCCGCGAGGCCGCCGTCCAATTCCTTTTCCAGGACGATCTGAACAAAACAGCCGCACTGGCGTTGCCGCAGGCGCTTGATGAATTCTGGAAGCTACGCGAATCCGCCACCAGGACCCGGGAATTTGCCATCGAGCTGATCCATGGAGTCTTCGAGCATCACGACGCGATAGACGAGCGTATCAAGAGGGTGGCGGCGAATTATGAGCTGCACCGGATTGCGCCGGTCGATCGCAATATCCTGCGGGTGGCGATTTACGAGATGCTCTACACCAGCGAAGTACCGCCGGTGGTGTGCATCAACGAAGCCATCGAGATCGCCAAGCGATTCGGTTCCGAGGATTCCGGGCGGTTCGTCAACGGCATCTTGGACAAGCTGAAAGAGGAGGTCGTGCGCCCGTTGCGCTAATCAGGACGAACCGCCATGCCCATCGGATTTTTCAAAAGCATCGTCCAGAAGTTCACCGGCCGGCCCGTGGATTGGGACGAACTGGAGGAAACGCTCATCCGCGCGGATCTCGGCGTCTCGATGACGATGAAAATCCTGACGTCGCTGCGCAGCCGCGACAAGCTGCCGACGACAAACGATATTATCGAGGTTACGCGGGAAGAAGTGGCGAAGGTGTTGCCGTTCGATCCCGCGCCTCTCCGGCCCTTTCCTGCAAAGCCAAAGGTGATCCTTGTGGTGGGGGTCAACGGCACGGGGAAGACCACCAGCACCGCGAAGCTGGCCTATCTGCTGAAAAGCCGCCGCCACAGCGTGACGCTTGTCGCCGCGGACACCTTCCGGGCGGCGGCCATCGAGCAACTCGGGATTTGGTCGGAGCGGATCGGCGTCGAGATGATCAAGGGCCAGTACAACGCCGACCCCGCGGCGCTCTGCTACGACGCTTACGTCGCCGCGGACAAGCGCAACACTGAGTTCCTCATCTGCGACACCGCCGGCCGTCTGCACACGAAGATCAACCTCATGGCGGAATTGAATAAGGTGAAGCGTACGCTGGAAAAGCACGACGAGACCGCGCCGCACGAGTGCTTGCTGGTCGTGGATGCGACCACGGGCTCCAACGCCCTCCAGCAAGCGAAGGAATTCAACCAGGCGGTCAAGCTTACCGGCGTGATCGTAACGAAGCTGGACGGTAGCGGTAAGGGCGGCGTGGTGATTGCGATCCAGAACGAGCTGAATATCCCCACACGATTCATCGGGACGGGGGAGAAACTGGAAGACTTCGCTGCCTTTGACGCGCGGGTGTTTATAGAGCAGATGCTGTGACCTGCCGGTCAGAGCATCGTGCCTTCCATCCGCATCTCCGGCGGCCATGCCTGCATCAGCCGGGCGCCGCTGATGCGCCATGAATCGCCCTCCCTCACCAGCATGTAGATGCACGGGATGATCGCATCATCCTCGCCGACCAGGAACACCTGCATGGTCGCGTGCCTCCCATGCGTTTGCACAGGGCCATACTCCGCCCGGGCTACATCTGTCATGCCGGGATAATCTGCCTCCACCATCGCCTGGAACTGGTCCACACTGTAACGCCTTTGGATATCCTGCGACGCATACTCATACGCCGCCGCGTAGTCTCCCCCGCGAAAATCCCCTAGTTGCCGGTCCACTACGGCGTACAGATCCGCCGGTTTTACATTTTGATCTGCCCGAATCTGCAGGTACGCAGTGAGCAGGGCGCCGCTCAGACAGGATGCGAAGAAAAATGTTAGAACGGTTATTTTGCCGCGCGCATTCATCGTGCGGATTTCATTCGTTTACCGCCGGCGCCGCAGCCAGCCTTCGCAGGAAATCGAAACTAAACAGCCCCGTCCCATGCCCATCCTCCCAGGTCGGCTGCCACGCGTATCCCCCGACAAGGTGATGGCTGCGCATCCGGAAACTGGCTTCCGTATAAGTGACGTTCGGCTTCTCGACATGGCCCAGGATGTCGGGTTCCCCGCCGCATCCGGCACAAGGGCAATGTCGCCGCAGAGTCTCGAACTTGATATAAGACTCAACCCCGTCGCTCCAGACAATCGCCAATTCATCGCCGATCACTTGGAGATTGGTTGTAGCAAGTCTCATGAGCTTTGGCAGTATCCGCCCACGCCCATCCCCGGTCAAGGCAGGCGGAAACCGCCTTGGTGAAACCGTACCAATGCACCTCTGCATAATAAATGGAAAACAAAAGCGATTCTTGTCGACAAATGCAAAATATTGTGCCAATATGGTACGTTTAATGAGCGTCACCAAATCCCGGTCACCGAGAATGCCAACCCGAGCATAGCTGTCAGGGATATGCCATACATCGTCATCCATCGTCAGCCTCCATTTGCTTCCTTTGCTCCCTTCGTTAAAAAACCCTCTTGCTGTTCCCCTGCCAGCCCCCGCGAAGATCGTCCCCCGATACAAATTCAAACCAATTCAAACCAATTCAAACCAATTTTTTCACTTTTGTATTCAGATATCCCCCGGCTCCCCCACCGGCCGCCACGTTTTTCCCTTTCGCTCGCCGAAAATCGCCGTCCCCACTCTAACAAGGGTCGCCCCCTCCTCGATGGCAACCTCGTAGTCCCCGCTCATGCCCATGGAAAGCTCGGGCAAGCCCACGTTCAGCTCCCGCTGCAGGGCGTCCCGCAGCGTGCGCAGCAACGCAAAATACCGCCGCGAATCCTCCGCCTTCGGCGAAAACGGAGGCAGCGCCATCAGGCCCAGCACCTCCAGGCGCGGCATTTCCGCGATCAGCGTCTCCAACTCGGTCTCAAGGGCCGCCGGTTTGAACCCGATCTTGCTCCCCTCGCCAGCCACATTGACCTCGAGCAGTACCCGCGGCCGCTGCCCGTCTTCCTCCGCGATCCGCTGCACGTCGCGGGCAAGCTCCAGGGAATCGATACTGTGCAGCATCTCGAAGATCGGCAGCGCCTGCCGCACCTTGTTCTTTTGGAGCCGGCCGATGAAATGCCAGCGCGCCCGGGAGGAAACCAGCGGCATCTTGGCCCGCGCCTCCTGCACCCGGTTCTCTCCGAACACCGTCTGTCCTGCCGCGAGCGCCTCCTGGAGCGCCTCGGGTGGATGCGTCTTCGTCACCGCTACCAGTTCCGTCGCCTCCGGCGTGCGGCCGGCCTTTCGGGAAGCCTCCGCCATCCGTGCGCGCACCTCGGCAAGCCGTTCTTCAATGCCCGTGTTCATAAGGTGCCCGGAACCCTATTGCATTTGGCATTAGCAGCGCTTATGAACGGGTGAATTCGCCAATGCATTCGTTATCGGGGAGAAAAATTTGAAAGTCGAGGTCCGACCGCAAACGATACGGGTCTTCGCGCACGGTTTCCAGCCGGATCATCGGCCTTTGAAATTCCCCTGATGCAAATCGAGACGTTCAAAATCTTCCTCGACCTTGCGGAATCGGGAAGTTTCTCCCGCGCCGCGGTAGCCAATGGCATCACCCAGAGCGCCGTCTCCCAGCAAATCCGAGCGCTCGAGCAGCGTTTTCAGGTCAGCCTGATCGAGCGGAGCCGCCGTGCCTTTGCCCTGACAGCGGAGGGCGAGGCGTTCCTGGGTGCCAGCCGGGAAATTGTGGATGTTTACGAGCACCTTGACGACCGCCTGAAGTCGCTCTCGAATACGGTCGAGGGTCAGCTCACTGTCGGAGTAATCTATTCCATCGGCCTGCACGAACTGCCCCCGTATATCAAGGCCTTCCGCGCTGCCCATCCCGCTGTCGAGGTCCACGTCGAGTATCGGCGCTCCTGGGAACTCTATGATGCCGTGATCGATGGCGCGGTCGAAATCGGCCTCGTTTGTTACCCGGCTAAAAAGAAAGGGCTGCAAATCCTTCCATTTATCAGTGACCGGCTTGTGATGATCTGCCACCCGCATCATCCGCTCGCAACCCGTAACTCCATCAGTCTCCGTGACCTCGAAGGCGAACGCTTCATCTCCTTCGAGCCGGACCAGCCCACGCGTAAAGTGATCGACAAGGCTTTGCGCGACCAGGGAACCCACATCCATCACGCCATCGAGTTCGACAGCGTGGAGACGGTCAAGCGGGCGGTCGAAATCGAGAACGGCATCTCGATCGTCCCCAGCCGCACCGTATTACAGGAGGTCGAAAACGGCGCCCTCGCCGCGGTCGAAATCACCACTCCTCCTATGTGGCGCCCGCTCGGCATCCTCCTGAAGCGCGACCGCGCCCGTTCGCCCGCCGTTCGCGAATTCGTCGCGTCCCTTCAAAAGCCGCTACCGGCTGGAACCTGAACCTTCAACCCACACTATCGTGCCCACCCAATCACCAACCCCGGCTATCGGCATCATCGGCGGCAGCGGCCTCTACCAGATCGACGGCCTCACTGAGACCTCCGACGTCACCCTCACCACCCCGTTTGGCTCCCCAAGCGATACCATCGTCTCCGGGCGCCTCGCGGGCCGGCAGGTCTATTTCCTCCCGCGCCACGGTCGCGGGCATCGGATCATGCCGCATGAGGTCAATCACCGCGCCAATATCTATGCCCTGCGCTCCCTGGGTGTCCGCTGGATCATCTGCGTCACAGCGGTGGGCAGCCTCCAGGAGAAATACGCACCCCGGCATATCGTCCTCCCGGACCAGTTCATGGATCGCACCAGCCGGCGCACCGAGCATACCTTCTTCGGAGGGGGCATCGTGGCCCACCTCGCCTTCGCTGATCCGATCAGCCCCATTCTGCGCGAGATCATCTTCCGCACCGCCGGCCCACTGGGCTACACCGTCCACAACCGCGGTACTTACGTGAACATGGACGGCCCTGCCTTCTCGACCCGGGCCGAGTCCGAGTTTCATCGTAAGATGGGCTTCGACGTCATCGGCATGACGAACGCACCCGAAGCCCGCCTCGCCCGCGAAGCCGAGATCGCCCTCGCCACCATGGCGATGATCACCGATTACGACTGCTGGAAGATCGATGACGAACCGGTCACCGCGCGGATGGTCTTCGAAAACCTCCAGACCAATGCCGCGACAGCGAAGGAAATCCTCCCGCGTGTCATCGAGCAAATCCCGGAGACGCCAGGCTGGCCCGAGCACTCGTCCTTGGACAGCGCTCTGGTCACCCCAAAACACCTCTGGCCACCGGAAACGGTAGAGAAACTAAGGCCGATTATCGGGCGGTTTCTTTGACGCTGATCTGAACACAAATTCGAACTCTCCTGAAAAAAGAGGGTGCAAGTTCAGGTGTAAGTTTGTGTTCAAGTCCCGGCCGCGAAGGCACCCGGTACTTTTACTCCTTTTGACCCTGACATCGTTATCAGGCCAACCCCGGCATTGCATTCCCTCCCTCCCTCCGTAATCTCCTACCCTCTCACTCATGGTCCGACCTGCCTTCCTCCTAATCCTCATTCTCTCCCTGGCCTCGGCACGCGCCCAAACACCCGCTGCATCCCCCTCCGCCGCGCCTCCGGACTCTTCGCCCACCCCGGCCGCCGCCGCTGCGACCGCCACTCCCGCGCCAACGGCGGTTTCCGGCGCCACCACGGTCACGGCTCCTGCCTCCGCGATCGCTCCCCGTATCACCTATTCCCACGTCAATGTCGATGGGCCCTACATCGCCATGACCTTCGATGACGGCCCGAGCGGTGGCTCGACCAATAACACCAACCGTCTCCTCGATCTTGCCGCCAAGGATCACATCAAGCTCACCTTCTTCCTGATCGGCGAAAATGCCGCCCACTACCCGAAGCTGGTCCAGCGTGAACTCGCCGAGGGCCACGAGGTGGGCAACCATTCCTATACTCACCCCGATCTAGCGAAGATGAGCGACGACGCCGTCCGTGCCGAGATCCAGAAGACCCAGGACGCCATCATCGCCGCCAGCGGCTACAAGCCCACGCTGATGCGTCCCCCGTACGGCGCGATGACCCCGCGCCAGCGCCTCTGGGTATCCCAGGAATTCGGCTTCAAGATCATCCTCTGGGAAGTCGATCCCCTCGACTGGAAGAACCCCGGCGTCGATGTTGTGGCCGCGCGCATCATCGCCGCCACCCACCCCGGTTCCATCATCCTTTCCCATGACATCCACGCCCACACCGTGGATGCCATGCCGAAGGTTTTCGATACCCTCCTGGCCAAGGGCTATAAATTCGTCACGGTCTCGGAGCTCATCGCCATGGACAAAGGGCCTGTCGTGAAAAAGCCGGCCTCGAATCCCGCCTCGACACCGTAACCGCCATCCCATACCTAGGAGCGTGCACCCCGCCGAGCCCGCGTCCATCCCAGAATCGTCCTTATTGAGATTTCCTGCCGCATGATCGGCGAAGATTACCTGCAAGCGCGCGCCCAGCTCGGCACCGCACTCTACGCTCTCTCCTCCCTGGCTCACGATCTCCAGGCCACGCCGGAGACTGTCGAGACCCTCCAGGGCCTTCACACGAGCCTCCGCGAGCCCTTCCTTTTCGTCGTCATGGGCGAGGTCAAGGCCGGCAAATCCAGTGTCCTCAACGCCCTCTTCGGCCGCGAATTCTGCCGCGCCGACGTCCTCCCGGCCACCGACCGCATCTACCTCTTCAAGTATGCGTCGGATCCGAAGGACGTCCCGATCAACGAGCACCTCACGGAGTGCTATCGGCCCAACATCTTCCTGCGCGACTTCAATATCGTCGACACTCCCGGCACCAACACCATCGTCGCCGAGCACCAGCGCATCGCCGAGGAATTCGTGCCGATGGCCGACCTGGTCCTCTTCGTTTTCTCCATCACCAATCCCTGGGCCGCCTCCGCGTGGGAGTTCCTCAACCTGATCCACAACCGCTGGAAAAAGAACATCCTCTTTATCCTCCAGCAATCCGACCTGCGTAGCCCCGAGGAAGTCGATGCGGTCAAAAAACACCTCGAGCAAACCGCCCGCGAGAAGCTCGGCTCAAGCCCCCCCATTTTCGCTGTGTCCGCAAAGACCGCGTTCCAGGCCAAGACCGGCGACCCTGCCCATCGCGACGCCTTACTCGCCCAGAGCCATTTCGATGAACTCGAACGCTACATCGGGACCACCATCGCCAGCGGCGAATCCCGTGGCGGCAAACTCCATTCCGTTTGCCTGACCGCGCAGGTCATTGTCCGCGAGTTGGCCGAGAAGGCCAAAGGCGCCTTCGCCACCATCCAGAAGGATAACGACCGCATCCAGCAACTCGGCGGCGTCCTGGAGGAGCGCAAGGAACAATCCCTGCGCCAGGTCGGCGGCGTCCTCTGGTCGCTCGCGCAAAACTTCGAGCGCACCCAGAAAAAGAGCGAGGAGCTCCTCGCCGACCGCCTCTCCTGGAGCCGCACGTTCCAGCTCGTCTTCCGGAAGCAGAAATGGCACACGGAATTCCAGGAAAGCATCGACCAGCAGCTTCGCGAGACACTCAAGCGCCAGATCGCCAACTCCATCGAACTCCTCGAGAGCGACCTCAAGGGCGTCTGGCAGCAGCTCCATGAGACCATCCAGCGCACCTTCGCCTCTGAGGTTCCCTCGCCTCCCGC
>Ga0302320_10011480_pt1 | contig 18728 bp, 17 predicted proteins | sample Bog_T0_3_FD_202130 | JGI IMG/M metagenome (GOLD analysis project Ga0302320, IMG submission 202130) | Peat permafrost microbial communities from Stordalen Mire near Abisko, Sweden - Bog_T0_3 | ecosystem: Environmental > Terrestrial > Soil > Wetlands > Peat | place: Sweden: Abisko, Stordalen Mire...
CCGGGGACGCGGTGTATGGGTCCCGGCCTGCGCCGGGACGACGGAGGGCGGCCGATGTTGCGGCATTGATGCTTTACTTCAAAGACGCTTTAATCGTTGCTAACAGGTCTCTGAACAAGATGATCGGGCCGGAAGAAACCGGAAAACGCAGCATGGATTTCATTGAACTGGATGGCATCGCGCTGCGCTACGAGCTGAGCGGCAAGGGTGGTCGCACTCTCGTGCTGGTGCACGAAATGGGCGGAACACTTGAAAGCTGGGACGGCGTCGCGCCGCGGTTTGCGCAATCGCGCCGCGTCCTGCGCTATGACACCAGGGGAGCGGGCCTCTCGCAGAAGGTGCGCGGCGAACTTCACATCGACACGATGGCCGACGATATCGCAGGCCTGCTCGATCGCAAGGGAATATCAGGCAAGGTCGCGCTGGCGGGCATTGCCGTCGGCGGCGCGATCGCGCTGCATTTCGCTGCCCGATATCCTGAACGCACCAGTGCCGTCGCGGTCGGCAGCCCGGCGACCGGCATCGCACCGGAGCTTCGTGCCGCGGTGCTCGAACGTGTCGCCAGGCTCGAGGCTGCCGGCATGGCATTCGCTGTCGCGGATTCAATGCAAAATGGCTATGACCCGGAGCTTCGGGGCGACTCCACGCGTTTTGAACAATACCGGGCGCGCTGGCTTGGCAACGATCCCTTGAGCTATGCGACGATCTATCGAATGCTGGCAGGCGCCGAAATGCAGGAGGAACTGACCAGGCTGCGCTGTCCCGTGCTCGTGATCGGCGCCCTTCTTGATCGCACACGCCCGCCGGCGATCTCGCAAGCCGTGGCGAAAACCATCCCCGGCGCGCGCTACATTGAACTCCGCACCGGACACTATATGGCGGTGCAAACCCCCGAGCTGATATTCGACGGCATCGACGAGTTCCTGAGATCGGTCGGTGCCTGAACGACCCCTTCATCGCCAACCAAGGTCTTCCCGAATGTCTTCACACCCCGAACAGCAGATTCCCGGCGTCTATCACCGCAGGATCGGAGATATCTTCGTCACCGCCATCAGCGACGGCTATCTCGACGGCAACCTCGACGTGATGCGCAATGTCGATCTGGAAAAGGCGCAGCAGGCCTTGCGCGACGCCTTCCGGCCGGCGCGGCGAACCAGCGTCAACGCCTTCCTGATTCATTCGAAGGGACGCCTGGCAATCGTCGATACCGGATCGGGCAATTATCTGCAGCCTTCGGCAGGATGGGTTCAGCGCAACCTCGCAGCCGCCGGCATCGCCCCCCGGTCGATCGATACCGTGTTGCTCACCCACATGCATCCGGATCACTCGGCAGGGCTGACCGACATGACGAATGGTCAATTGCTGTTTCCGAACGCGGAACTGGTGATGCACGAAAACGAACCGGCGCACTGGTTCGACGACGGCGCGATGGCGAGGGCCGACGAGCGATCGAGAAAACTGTATTTTCTCGCCGGCCGCGAGCAGGTCGCGCCCTACGCCAAGCGCACGCGATTGTTCCGGGAGGGCGAGGTATTTCCCGGCGTGACCGCGGTGCCGAGTGTCGGGCATACCCCGGGCCATACCGCCTTTCTGATCGCCTCCGGCAATGATCAGCTGATGATCTGGGGCGACACCGTGCACGTACCGGAAGTGCAGACCGAGTTTCCCGATGCCGGCATGGCCTTCGATACCGATCTCGCCGCAGCAGCAGTTGCGCGCAAACGCATGTTCGATCGCGTCTGCGCCGACCGTGTGCTGGTCGCCGGGATGCACCTGCATTTCCCGGCCTTCTCGCGGCTTGCCCGGCGCGGCGACGCTTATGCGCTGATCCCCGAGCCCTGGGTTCACGCGCTGGATGGGGTCTAGCGGCCGAGCCTGATCCGGCCTGTCATTCGATCTTGAGGTTGGCGTCGTGCACCACCTTGCTCCACTTTTCCAGTTCGAGCTTGATGCGCGCGGCGAATGCCTCCGGGCTGTTGGCGACCGGCTTGAACCCCAGCACCGAAAGTCTCTCCCTGAGTTCGGGCTGCGCAACGCTTTTGGCGATCTCGCGGGCCAGCAGTTCGACGATCTCCTTGGGCGTACCTGCCGGGGCAACGATGCCGGTTAGCGTATCGGCTTCCTGATCCATCACGCCCTGTTCGGCGAAGGTCGGCACGTCGGGGATCTGCTCGGCGCGCTCGGTCGCCGCGATGCCGATCGCACGCACCTGATGCGCCTGGATCGCCGCCAGCGAGGACGGCAGCGCGGTGAAGGCGATCGGCGTGTGGCCGCCGATGGTTGCCTGCACGGCAGGTGCTGCGCCGGCGAAGGGGACGTGGACAAGGTCAAGCTTGTAGGTCAGGCGAAACAACTCGCCGCCGAGCTGCGGCGTCGAGCCGACGCCGGGGCCGGCATAGCTGTATTTGCCCGGATTATCCCGGATCAGCTGCACAAGCTCCGGCAGCGTCTTGGCCGGAACCTGCGGGTTGACCACCACGACATTCGGCGAAACCGCAACCAGAGTCACGGGGTAGAAATCCCTGATCGGATCGTAGGGCACCTTGGCGTAGAGGCTGGGGTTCACCATGAAGCCTGTGCTGATCGCCATGATGGTGTAGCCGTCGGGGACAGCGCGCGCGACCTGACCGGATGCGATGTTTCCGCCGGCGCCGCCCATGTTCTCGACAAAGAACTGCTGACCGAGGCTTTCGGAAAGTTTTTGTGCCACGAGGCGGGCGATGACGTCGGTCGGGCCGCCCGGCGGAAACCCGACCACCACGCGCACCGGCCGGTTGGGATAGCCCTGCGCCAGGGATGCCGCGACGCCGGCGAGCAGCAACACACTTGCGAGAATCCCACGCACAAAAGCAGGCATCGTGGCGCTCTCCCCTGGACTTATTCTTGTTGCCGCCATCATCGGCGAGCGCGCCGTCCGGAACAAGGGCAAAACGTCGCCTGCTCGCTATTCGCCGGCCTCGATCCATTCCGCCGCACCTCGCCACAGCGTGTCGCGGTGCTCGGGGCGGAAAAAGCCGAGATGACCGATCTTGCCGGCGCCGACGTCGGCGGGCGCGATGGTCAGGATTTCCGGCTTGGTCGAGACGTATCCCGAACACAGCAGCTCGACCGCCGGTCGCGTCGCCCAGGGATCGTCGGCAAGACACAGCGCGCGCATCGCGCCCTTGTAGTTTGGAAAATTCCGCAACGCGCTGAGTTTGGAATCGTCGAACAGATAGCGCGGGCTCATCACCCATTTGACCCATTGTTCGAACACGCCCTTCGGCAGGTCCTCGCCGAGGCCGCTCCAGGCCGGCGCATAGCCCAGCAGCCGGGTGAGGGGAGTACCGACAAAATTCAGCATGGCGTAGACGCGATAGCGCTCCGGCGAGGCCATCAGCTTCCAGTATCCGGCCTGGGCTGCGATCAGTAGCGCGCGCGACACCTCGGCGTTGTTGGGCAAAAGCCCAAGCGCCTGGCCGCCGAAGGAATGGCCGACATAGTTGAGCGGCAGGGCCTTGTAACGCTCGCGCATCCAGGCCACCGCGGCGGTAGTGTCGAGTGCCGCCCAATCCGCCATCGAGGCCTTGAAGCCGGCGAGCGATTTCGGCTGGTTATAGCCGACCAGTGACTTCTGCCTGCTGTCGCCGGTGCCGCGGTAATCATAGGTGAGGACGGCGCAGCCACGCCGCGCCAGGTAGCCGGCGAACCCCCGATAGATCTTGCGCGGTACCGCGGTCGCCGAATTGATCAGGACGGCGTGACGCTTGGCGCCGCGGGGCAAAAACAGCGTTGCCCCGAGCGGATAGCCGTCCACGGCGGGCAAGGTGATGTCGTCGCTGAAAACGTCGTCCAGCCCAGCCTCCGCCAACCCGACTTCCTCCATTTTTGTGCAAGCGCCTCCAGCAAATGCGAATTCGGCTTTTGCCGCAAGGGGTTGTGTCTGTGGGTTGAAATCCAACTGGCGGTCCGGCAACAGGCTGTGTATAACCCGGCCCTTCGCTACTTCCGGTGATGCGTCCCGTAAGTAGCGGTTTTTGCTCAGGAGTTAAGGTCATGTCCGAGCGGTGGACACCCGACAGCTGGCGCGCCAGGCCGAGCTTGCAGATACCCGATTATCCCGATGCCAAGGCGTTGGCGGATGTCGAGGCGCAGCTCGCGACGTTTCCGCCGCTGGTATTTGCAGGGGAGGCCCGCAACCTGAAAAAGGCGCTGGGGCGCGTCGCCGTGGGCGAGGCGTTCCTGCTGCAGGGCGGCGACTGCGCCGAGAGTTTCGCCGAGCATGGCGCCAACAATATCCGGGATTTCTTCCGCGTCTTCCTGCAGATGGCGATCGTGCTGACCTATGCCGGCGCGGTGCCGGTGGTGAAGGTCGGCCGCATCGCCGGCCAGTTCGCCAAGCCGCGCTCGTCCGCGACCGAGAAGATCGGCGGCGTCGAACTGCCGAGCTACCGCGGCGACATCGTCAACGACATCGCATTCACCAAGGAGGCGCGGACCCCCGATCCCAGGCGCCAGATCGAGGCCTACCGGCAATCGGCGGCGACGCTGAACCTGCTGCGCGCCTTTGCCAAGGGCGGCTACGCGTCGGTCGACAATGTCCATCAGTGGATGCTCGAATCGGTGAAGGACTCGCCGCAGTCCAAGCGCTACATGGATCTGGCCGACCGGATTTCGGAGGCGCTGGATTTCATGCGCGCCTGCGGGCTGAACTTCGCCGTCGATTCCAACCTCGGCATGACGGATTTCTACACCAGCCATGAGGCGCTGCTGCTCGGCTACGAGCAGGCCTTCACCCGGGTCGATTCCACCAGCGGCGCTCACTACGCGACCTCGGGCCACATGATCTGGATCGGCGACCGCACCCGCCAGCTCGATCACGGCCATGTCGAATATTTCCGCGGCATCAAGAATCCGATCGGCTTGAAATGCGGTCCGTCGCTCAAGCCAGACGAATTGTTGCGGCTGATCGATGTGCTCAATCCAGACAACGAGCCCGGACGGCTGACGCTGATCAACCGCTTCGGTTCGGACAAGATCGGCGATCACCTGCCGCAGCTGATCCGTGCCGTTAAGCGCGAAGGTCGCGTGGTGGTGTGGTCATGCGATCCGATGCACGGCAATACCATTTCTTCGAACAGCGGATACAAGACCCGTCCGTTCGACCGCATCCTGTCCGAGGTGAGGTCGTTCTTCGCGATTCACGCGACTGAGGGCACCCACGCCGGCGGCGTCCATCTCGAGATGACCGGCAAGGACGTCACCGAATGCATCGGCGGGGCGCGCGCCATCACGCACGAGGATCTCAGCGATCGCTACCACACGGTGTGCGACCCCCGCCTCAACGCCGAACAGTCGATCGACATGGCTTTCCTGATCGCCGAACTGCTCAAGCTGGAGCGCGGCGGCAAGATCAAGCCGATGCCGGTCGCGGCGGGACTTTGAGTTGCTGCGGTTCTGGCGCGCCACCATCAACACGCGCAACGGCCTCGCCTTCGCGATCCGTTCCGAGCAGGCTATTCGTGAGGAGCTGATCGCGCTGGCGCTGGCGCTGCCGATGGCCTGGCTGGTCGGGGCGACCGTCATGCGCCGCGTCGAACTGATCGTCGCCGTCGCTTTCGTGCTGGTCGTCGAACTGCTCAACACCGCGATCGAGAAACTCTCCGACCGGCTGACCACCGATCACGATCCGCAGATCGGGCGGGTCAAGGACATGGGCTCCGCGGCGGTCGGCGTGTCGCTGCTGCTGGCCGGGCTGTTCTGGTTGTTCGCCATCGCTGAGCGCATGGGCGTGGTCTGAAGCATGCAATTGCAGTTTGCCCGCACGCGAGGCACCATCGCTCCATGACCGAACCTGCCGATACCTTCACGATCACGCTGGCCCAGCTCAATCCCGTGGTCGGCGATGTCGCCGGCAACGCCGCCAGGGCGCGCGCGGCGCGCGTGCAGGCGCATGCCGAGGGCGCCGATCTCGTGGTGTTTCCCGAGCTGTTCATCGCCGGCTATCCGCCGGAAGACCTGGTGCTGAAACCGGCATTCCAGGCGGCGTGCCGCGCCGCCATCGAGGGGCTGGCGCGCGACACCGGCGACGGCGGCCCGGCCATGCTGGTCGGAAGTCCCTGGGTCGACGACGGCAAGCTCTACAATGCCTGTGCGCTGCTCGACCAGGGGCGCATCGCCGCACTTCGCTTCAAATGCAACCTGCCGAACTACGGCGTGTTCGACGAAAAGCGGCTGTTCGCGCGCGGACCGGCTGCCGGCCCGGTGACCGTCCGCGGCATCCGGGTCGGCGTTCCCATCTGCGAGGATATCTGGCTCGAGGAATCAGAGGATTACGAAAACGTCGTCGAATGCCTGGCGGAGACCGGCGCCGAGATCCTGGTGGTGCCGAACGGCTCGCCTTACGCGCGCGACAAGAATGATGTGCGGCTGTCGATCGCAGTCGCCCGCGTCACCGAAAGCGGACTGCCGCTGATCTATCTCAACGAGGTCGGCGGCCAGGACGAACTGGTGTTCGACGGCGCCTCGTTCGCGCTCAATGCCGATCTGTCGGTGGCCGCCCAGCTTCCCGCCTTCGAGGAAAACATCACGACGCTGCGCTGGCGCCGGACCGCGGCCGGCTGGCGCTGCAGCGGGCCGATCGCGCCTGTCATCGACGGGGACAAGGGCGACTACGCGGCCTGTGTGCTGGGCTTGCGCGACTATGTCGGCAAGAACGGATTTCCCGGTGTGCTGCTCGGCATCTCCGGCGGCATCGATTCGGCGCTGTGCGCGGCGCTCGCGGTCGATGCGCTCGGCGCCGAACGCGTCCGCGGCGTGATGCTGCCGTTTCGCTTCACCGCGCAGGTCTCGCTGGAAGACGCGGCCCGGCTCGCCGGCCTGCTCGGCATCCGCTACGAGGTGCTGCCGATTGCGGCTGCCGTCAACGGCTTTGAGGAAATCCTGGCCGGTACCTTTGCAGGTCTTCCGCGTGACATCACCGAGGAGAACCTGCAGGCGCGCACCCGCGGCACGCTGCTGATGGCGATCTCCAACAAGACCGGCGCGATGGTGGTGACCACCGGCAACAAGTCGGAAATGTCGGTCGGCTACGCCACGCTCTATGGCGACATGAATGGCGGCTACAATCCGATCAAGGATATCTACAAGACCGAAGTGTTCCGCCTCTCTTCCTTGCGCAACTCATGGAAGCCGAACGGCGCGCTCGGCCCGTCGGGCGAGGTGATTCCGGAGAGCATCATCGTCCGGCCGCCGACGGCGGAACTGCGCGAAAACCAGACCGATCAGGATTCGCTGCCGCCCTACGACATGCTCGATGCCATCCTGGAACGGCTGGTCGAGCGCGAGCAGCCGCTGGCCGAAATCATCGCCGCCGGCTTCGACCGCGAGGTGGTGAGCCGGATCGACCGCCTGCTCAACATCGCCGAATACAAGCGGCGCCAGGCCGCGCCGGGCGTCAAGGTGACGCAGAAGAATTTCGGCCGCGACCGCCGCTATCCCATCACCAACCGCTTTCGCGATACCGGCCAGCAATTGCCTGAGCCCGACGAAAGCCTGGTGACACGCGCAAGCCGCGGCTCGGCGGAAGCGTTTGAGGGTTGATGCGGCCACTTCTCCCTCGCCCCGCTCTTGCGGGGTCGAGACGAGCGAAGCTCGCTCTTAGAGGGCGGGGCGAGGGCTGCCTCGCAGAGCGCGACTCGCGGAGAGTCCCCCTCACCCGAAATCCGCTGCGCGAATTTCGACCTCTCCCCGCAAGCGGGGCGAGGTGATCCGAACTCGCGCGGCGTCGGTTCAACTCAACGCCAGTTCGATTTACCGCGCCGGGATGAAGGTCGGGCCCACCGAGCGGATCGGTTTGTCGCCGGGAGCCACGGCGGCGGTGCTGGCGGGCGCATCGGGCGGCAGGGCCGGCGCTGGATCGGGCGCGGCCGCGGTGGCGCCCTTGGCGGTGCCCTTCTTGACCGGGGCCTGCGGCGCTTTCGGCATCGCCATCTTCTTCGCGCTCTCTTCGGTGACGATGATGTCGCCCTGCTGTTCGGCGGCAGCCTTGTCGTCGATCGACTTCAGCGCGTCCGACCAGGTCTGCCCGGCGGCCTTGCAGGAACAGGATGGATTGAACTCCTGACGGTAGCGGAAGGCGTTCGGCGAGGAAGCATAGGGCTGGCCAGAGATCGACACCGCCTGGGTCATGTCTTCGCCGGGATTGCGATAGGCGAACAGGCTCGCCTCCGTCGCCGGGCAGAGCGCCTTGCAGGTCTTCTCGTCGTCCGGGAAGCGGGCGGGCACGGTGGCGAACGAAATCGGAAAATAGGCGCCGTCGCAGCTGCGGACGCAGACCGTGCGGAAGGTTCCGGATTGCGGACCGACATCGGAGCCGGGCACGCCGGGATTGTTGTTGCCGAACAGGTTCTGCAGGAAATTGCCCGCTCCCTGCACGGCGTTGGCATATTGCGGCCCGCAATTATTCTGCGCCAGCGCGGTCAGCACCGAGCGGCGCTGACTGTCGCGGTCGGGACTGCCAAAACCGGCGCTGCGCAGCCGTTCGAGGTTGGAGGTGATCTGGTCCAGATTGGCCCGCATCTGCTGGATCTGGGTGTTGACCGGGCCGCATTGCGCCGATTGGCCCGAGAACAGCGAGAAAAATCCGGAGCTGTCGCAGCCCATGCGCTTGGCCTGCGAGGTGACGCGATCGAGTTCGTTCTGCTGCCTGGTGGCGGAATCCTGGTAGCGGCGAATCTGGTCGTCCCTGGCCGGGTCGCCGCTGCCGCCACCGCGGTCGATGGTCGCCAGTTGCGCCTCCAGCCGCGGGCACATCGGATTGACCGCCGCCGCGCCTTGCGGCGGTGGGCCCGGCGGCATCTGCGCCCGAGCGTCGATGCCAAGCAGGCCTGCGCCGAGCAGTACCGCGCAGGCCAAAATCCATCGGGACAGGGGGGGCGTCAAAGTTTCAAGCATATCCGGCCATTAGAGCGTTTTCCAGCGAAGTGGACACCGGTTCGCGTCAAGAAAACGCGTCAAATCAAGAATCTAGCGCCCGCGCAAGGCGTGGGGAAACCAAAAGACGCGGCCAACGCGGCCTGCCATACCCGCTTCTCGGGGCAGCGTCACGTCGTTTCCGGGGCGCCGATGTGGCGGCGCGATCCTGCCCCGGCCGCTGGCCTCAGCGCTGGCAGGTAATGGCGACGTATTCGTTGCAACCGGCATGGTTGCAATTTGTGCCTGCCTTTGGAACCGAGCCGGTGACTTCATCGGGATCGACGCGCCGGTAGGCGGAGGCCTGGGTGAAATCCCGCGACTGGCAGTAGGAGCGGGCGGCATGGGCGCCACATTGCTCGCCCCGGGCGAGGCACTGGTCGATGCCATACCCGTCCGGCTGGTTGGCGATGATGAAAACGCGGCTATCGGCCATTGCGGCGGATGCGGCCAGCAGGAACATGCAGGCCAGAAGCGCTGAGTGGGATCGCATGCTGCACCGATGAATGAGAGGAGAGCCCGTAATCGTCCGGAAATGGAATAAACCCAAACCATTAAGAATGATTAACCATGGCAGGCCGTATGGCAGGCCGCGCTGTTTCATGCCCCAAACCGGCTTTTTGAGGGCACTTGACGCCATCCCCCAAGCTGGCCCATAGGTAGTTTCTATGAACGGTTCCCTCGCCATTTGTCGCATTTGCCGCGAGATTACGAGCTAGCGATTCGCTGGCTGAGGCCGTCTTTTCTCACGCGAGATCACTGGACGCCCGGCCGCAAGGGATGGGTTTTCCATGGAATTGCGCCTCTACGATACCTTGACCCGGGAGAAGCGGCCCTTCGTTCCGCTCGATCCCGCAAACGTGCGCATGTATGTTTGCGGGCCGACGGTCTACGACTTCGCCCATATCGGCAATGCACGCCCGGTGATCGTGTTCGACGTGCTGTTCCGGCTGCTGCGACATCTCTACGGCGCCGAGCACGTCACTTACGTCCGCAACATCACCGACGTTGACGACAAGATCAACGATCGCGCCGCGCGGGATTTTCCGGGTCTGCCGCTGAACGAGGCGATCCGCAAGGTGACGGAGAAGACCGCTAGCCAGTTTCATGCCGACGTGGCGTCACTGGGTGCGCTGCCGCCGACGTTCGAACCGCGGGCAACTGATTTTGTCCTGCCGCGTGCCGACGGCAAGGCCGACATGGTGACATTGATCGGTCAGTTGATTGCGCGCGGCCACGCCTATGAGGCGGGCGGCGAAGTTCTGTTCGATACCCAGTCGATGCCGGACTACGGCGCGCTCTCGGGCCGCAGGCTCGACGAGCAACAGGCGGGCGCACGCGTCGCCGTCGACGCGCACAAAAAGCATCCGACCGATTTTGTACTCTGGAAGCTATCTTCAGAGAACGAACCCGGCTGGGAAAGTCCATGGGGCAGGGGTCGTCCAGGTTGGCACATCGAGTGCTCGGCGATGAGCGCCGCCTATCTCGGCGATGTCTTCGATATTCACGGCGGTGGCCTGGACCTCATTTTTCCGCATCACGAGAACGAAATCGCGCAGTCGCGCTGCGCGCATGGCACGTCTGTCATGGCCAACCATTGGATGCACAACGGCTTCCTCGAAGTCGAAGGCGCGAAGATGTCGAAGTCGACAGGCAATTTTGTCACCATTAGGGAGTTGCTCACCGGATGGGCTGGTATCCCTTGGCAAGGGGCAATTGTTCGTTTGGCCATGTTGGGGACTAACTACCGCCAGCCCATCGACTTCAGCGTCGACGCCTTAGAGCAGGCGATGCTCAGCCTGCGGCATTTTAAGAGATTCAGTCGAGTAAATCATAAGGTGCCGCCATCTGAGGAGTTCATGGCCGCACTTTTTGATGACTTGAATACGCCTCGTGCAATTACGGAATTGCATCGTCTGCTAAATGTCGCGCGCGAGAGGGGAGCCAATCTAACGGCCCGCATGTCAGGAACCGGAGCAATGATGAGCGATGACGATCACCTTGCCGGTGGTCAGCTCGCAGCTGGATTGAGTCTGCTGGGAATTGATATTGAACGCTATGATCCCGACCTGATCCAGAAACAAGCGCGCTCACAGGTTTCGTCTGATCAGCACAAAGAAATTTCAGATCTTGTAGAGGCCCGCACCTCCGCCCGCGCGCGAAAAGATTTCAAGGAATCCGATCGCATCCGCGACGAACTCGCGGCCATGGGCGTCGTCATCAAGGATTCCAAGGACGGCACCACCTGGGAGATCGCACGATGAATGCGAAACGGACGGAGCAAATGGAGAAAACCCCTCACCCGTCGTCTCGCTCACGCGAGACGCCACCCTCTCCCGCAAGGGGAGAGGGGCAGAAGGGAGCCTCCTAGCCATGGGACAGGCGCTGCCGAAACCCGCGCTGCGGCCGCTTCTGGCGGAAGACATCCCCGTGCTCGCGGCGATCTTTGCAGCCAGCATCGAGGAACTGACCGGAGAGGATTACAGCGAGGCGCAGCAGCAGGCCTGGGCCAGCACCGCCGATGACGAGGAGAAATTCGGCAAGCGGCTCGCCTCCGAACTGGCGCTGGTCGCGACGCTGCAGAATTCGCCGGTCGGGTTCGCCGCGCTGAAGGGCGCTGACCACATCGACATGCTCTATGTGCATCCGGGCGCGGTCGGGCAGGGCGTGGCGTCGATGCTGTGCGATGCACTGGAAAAGCTCGCCGGCGGCCGTGGCGCCAAAAACCTCACGGTCGATGCCAGCGACAATGCGGAGGGCTTCTTCAAGCAGCGCGGGTATGTCGCTATGCAGCGCAACACCGTGACCGTCAACGGCGAGTGGCTTGCCAACACCACGATGCAGAAGACGCTTGGTGGCGCCGCCTCGCCGGGAGGTCCGACATGACTCGCGAACGCCTCTATCTGTTCGACACCACGCTGCGCGACGGCGCCCAGACCAATGGCGTCGATTTCACGCTGCATGACAAGCGGCTGATCGCGGCGATGCTGGACCAACTCGGCATCGACTATGTCGAGGGCGGCTATCCCGGCGCCAATCCGACCGACAGCGAATTTTTCGCGGAGCCGCCGCAGCTCGATCATGCGCGCTTCACGGCGTTCGGCATGACCCGGCGTCCGGGACGCTCGGCCTCGAACGATCCGGGGCTGGCGGCGCTGCTCGAAGCCAAAGCGGATGCGATCTGCTTTGTCGCGAAATCCTCGGCCTATCAGGTGCGGGTGGCGCTGGAGACCACCAACGAGGAAAACCTCGCCTCGATCCGCGACAGCGTCAGTGCCGCGAAGGCCGCGGGCCGCGAAGTCATGCTCGACTGCGAGCATTTCTTCGATGGCTACAAGGAGGATGCGCCGTTTGCGCTGGCCTGTGCGAAAGCGGCTTATGATTCCGGCGCGCGCTGGGTGGTGCTGTGCGACACCAATGGCGGCACCATGCCGCATGAGATCGAGACCATCGTCACCGAGGTGATCAGGCACATCCCCGGCGATCACGTCGGCATCCACGCCCATAACGACACCGAACAGGCGGTGGCCAATTCACTCGCCGCGGTGCGCGCCGGCGCGCGGCAAATCCAGGGCACGCTCAACGGGCTCGGCGAGCGCTGCGGCAATGCCAATCTGTGTTCGCTGATCCCGACGCTTCGGCTCAAGGGAGAATTTGCCGATTCTTTCGAGATCGGTGTGTCCGCCGAGCAGATGGCGACGCTGATGAAGGTGTCGCGCACGCTCGACGACATGCTCAACCGCGCGCCCGATCGCCACGCGCCTTACGTCGGCGAAAGCGCCTTCGTCACCAAGACAGGCATTCACGCCTCCGCCGTGCTCAAGGACCCCCACACCTATGAGCATGTGCTGCCCGAAGCGGTCGGCAACCATCGCCAGGTGCTGGTGTCGGACCAGGCCGGCCGCTCCAACGTCATCGCCGAACTGGAGCGCGCCGGCATCGCCTACGACAAGAAGGACCCAAAACTGGCCCGCCTGGTCGAGGAATTGAAGGAGCGCGAGGCCGCGGGCTATGCCTATGAGTCCGCCAACGCCTCGTTCGACCTGCTGGCGCGGCGCACGCTCGGCCGGGTGCCGGAATTCTTCCGGGTCGAGCAATTCGACGTCAATGTCGAGCAGCGCTACAACGCCAACGGCCAGCGCATCACGGTGGCGATGGCGGTGGTGAAGGTCGATGTCGCCGGCGAGCACCTGATCTCGGCGGCCGAGGGCAATGGTCCCGTCAACGCGCTCGACGTCGCGCTGCGCAAGGATCTCGGCAAATACCAGAGATACATCGAGGGCCTGCGGCTGATCGACTATCGCGTGCGTATCCTCAATGGCGGCACCGAAGCGGTGACGCGGGTGCTGATCGAAAGCGAGGACGAAGAGGGCGAACGCTGGACCACGATCGGCGTCTCGCCCAACATCATCGACGCCTCGTTCCAGGCGCTGATGGATTCGGTGGTCTACAAGCTGGTGAAATCAGGCGCGCCGGCGTGAGGGCCGGCATTCCGGGGCGATGCGAAGCATCGAACCCGGAATCTCGAGATTCCGGGTTCGCGCTAACGCGCGCCCCGGAATGACGGTTGAAAATCGGATGACACACTCTCATGATCGACCACATCTCCGTCGGCGTCAGTAACCTCGAACGCTCCGCGCGTTTCTATGAGACGACGCTCGCCGCGCTCGGGCTGTCGCGCCTGGTCACACGCCCGGCCACGATCGGCTTCGGCAAGAACTATCCTGAATTCTGGATCAATTTTCGCGGCGATATGGCGCCCGTGCCGCCCACCAGCGGCGTCCAAATTTGCCTTCGCGCCAAATCGACCGCCGAGGTTGACGCCTTTCACGCCGCGGCGCTGTCGGCCGGCGGCCAATCCGACGGCGCGCCGGGACTGCGTCCGCATGATCGCGTCCGTTACTATGCGGCGTTCATCGTCGATGCCGACGGCAACCGCATCGAGGCGGTAACATTCCCGGCCGAATGACAGCCGAGACCGGCGCCAGTTGGTGCCGGGAACCGAATTCGCTGTCCTCCATTCGAGACCTCATCAGCAGGGCGGACAACATTGGGGGAGGCCGCGGCCTCGTGCCGCTTCTTGTTAACCTGCGCTTAAGGGCATCCGAATTGGATCAAAGGGGTTCGAAAAATTTTTTCGGCCGACCCCTTGAAACTAAAAACCGTTTTTTTTATTTTTCCGTTGCCATCGCGAGGTGGCGTCCCCCGCTGCCGTAAAGGGGCGGGGGAATTGAGACGGGCACCGGTCGTGTCCGGTGCCGCTCGTACCCATTTTGCTCTTTGGAGGATCTGGCTATGCGCACTTACGACTTCTCTCCCCTTTGGCGTTCGACCGTCGGTTTCGATCGCCTTTTCGACCTCGTTGAAACCGCCCAGCGGGCCGGCGAGGATAATTATCCCCCCTACAACATCGAACGGCTCGGCGACGACCGCTACCAGATTTCGCTGGCGGTCGCCGGTTTTGCGCCCGACGAAATCTCGGTGACGGCCGAGCAGAACGTGGTCACCATTGAGGGCCAAAAGGCGGACAAGGCCGAGCACGAATATCTCTATCGGGGCATTTCCGCCCGGCCTTTCAGGCGGCAATTCAATCTTGCCGACTATGTCCAGGTAAAGAGCGCCGCATTCGAGAATGGACTGCTGAAGATCGAGCTGTTCCGGGAAATCCCCGAGGCGATGAAGCCGCGGCGAATCGCCATCAACGGTGCGCTGGCGAGCAACGTGCATCAACTCGAAGGCAAGGCTGCGTAAATCCCAACTTGGTGGATGTGTGCCCGCCCGGGAAACCGGGCGGGCTGATCAGCGGTGACAGAAAGAAAGGAGGACCACCCGATGATCGACCATGCCGACAACATTATTGACCTGAATGCGATTTTACATCCCGGCTCCGTCTACGACCACCCCCGCGACGTCGTGGCGGATCGGACGCTATCAATCGGCGAAAAGCGCGCTATTCTCGCATCCTGGGCTTCGGATGCTGCTGCGGTGGCATCCAACCCTGCGCTGAGAGAACTGCCGGGCTCGCGCCGGCTGGTCACAATCGATGAGGTTCTGGAGGCTCTGTCCGAGTTGGACCACCGGCCCAAAGGTCCGCCGGGCGGCAAACCGGCACGCACGAAATCTGCCGCACGGGTCGGCATGGCAGCTTAGATAATCGATCGGCAAACGGATGGAAGACGATGACCGACGAGAAGTTTGCTCTCCTGTGGGCGCACCGCAACAACATCAGCCGCTACCGCCGGCTGCTCAAGACCCAACTGACGGAGTTCGAGCGCCAGTTCATCGAGCGACGCTTGTCCGAGGAACGGTCCGCGATGGAAAAGCTCGCCGCTTCCAAGGTTCCTCGTGCCTTTCAACTTGCGACAAGGGTGGTCGAGACATCCGGACTGAGACTATAAGCGGCCGTGGCAATCGGGATGCCTTACCAATTCCCAGTTTTTGAAGTTGTTTTGGAGAAGAGCGCCCGGAAAAGATGGCGGTGGCGCGTGTCCACAACAGGGGGCCGCGTCATCATGGGTGGTTCAGAAAACAGCCGGCCTGCGGCCAGATATTCTGCCGACAGGGCGCTCTTTCAGCTGCTCCTGGCCGTGCGATATCGGCCAAGGATGCCTCTGCGATAGCGCGCTCAGAGAAGGCAGCACCCTGCCGCTGCTGGCTATGCGGGAACGACAAACCGAAGCACCGATGTCCGAGTCGGGTCAAAAGCATCGGTCTGGCCGCCCGCCCGCCACTTCCGTTCTGCCCCTGTGAGTAGACGTTGTCAGGCCGTCCCCGCATGTCTCAGACGTGCATTCATGAGCGGCGCCACGATAAGATCCCCCGTTTGCCGGTACGACATGGTTGCGCTACAGCCTTCGTGCGATCTCCGGCGCCATTTCGGCGGTGCCGTCGGCGGCGCTGGCGGCGGCGGCGCGCAGGCGCGGCAGGATGTCCTCGACGCGTTCGGCCTTCAGGATTTCCACCGCCAACGTCGGGCGGATGAATTGCGTCGAGCGCATGTGCGCCAGCAGCGCCAGCAACGGCTCCCAGAAGCCGTCGATATTGGCGAGCAGCACCGGCTTGGTATGGCGGCCGAGTTGCTGCCAGGTCAGTTGCTCCACCAGTTCCTCCAGCGTGCCGATGCCGCCAGGCAGCGCCACGAAGGCGTCGGAACGTTCGAACATCAGCCGCTTGCGCTCGTGCATGTCGGGCGTGACGATCATTTCCTGGACGCGCTTGAGGGCGTTTTCGCGGGTGGTGAGGAAGTCCGGAATGATGCCGGTCACGGCCCCGCCGTGATCGAGCACCGATGTCGCCACCGCGCCCATCAGCCCGAGCGAGCCGCCGCCATAGACCAGCCGAACGCCATTCTTGGCGAAGATCTTTCCCAAGCCGATGGCGGCCTCGACAAAGCGGGGGTTGGTGCCGGGGCCGGAGCCGCAATAGACACAGACAGTCTTGATTTTGTTCATCTTGGCCATGTGGCACTGCAGCGTAAAGGCGTCAAGCCTACCGGATTCGCTGGGACAAAGGAATCCATCTGCGGAGACGAGCGATTCGGCAAGGATTAGCCTCCCGCAAGGGGTGTACGTAGCAGCCAAACGCTCTATATGACGGGCAGAATGCAGATTAACCAAAAAACACTGGCGACAGCCATTCGGCGTATCGTTTGGTTTCAGGCTCGACCTGATGGCTCACGCTGATTCGTCCCATGGCGCCGGCGGGGCGCCGCCACCCGCCAGCCCATCCATCGACCAGGCGACCCTGATCGGGACGCTTTTGCATCTGTGGCCGTATATCTGGCCCGGCGATCGCGCCGATCTCAAGATGCGCGTGGTCTGGTCGGTGGTGCTGCTGCTGGTCGCCAAGGTGGCGACGCTGTCGGTGCCGTTTACCTTCAAATGGGCGATCGACGCCCTGACCGGCGCCGATACCGCGCCGGTGCAATCCTCGAACTGGACGCTGTGGCTGATCGCCTCGCCTTTGATCATGACGGCGAGCTATGGCGGCCTGCGGGTGCTGATGGCGGTGCTGACGCAGTGGCGCGACGGCATCTTTGCCCGCGTCGCGATGCACGCAGTGCGCAAGCTCGCCTATCGCACCTTCATCCACATGCACGAACTGTCGCTGCGCTTTCATCTCGAGCGCAAGACCGGCGGGCTGACCCGGGTGCTGGAGCGCGGCCGGCTCGGCATCGAGGTCATCGTGCGGATGGTGATCCTGCAGCTGGTCCCGACCATCGTCGAGGTTTCGCTGCTGATGGCGGTGCTGCTGTGGAAGTTCGACTGGCGCTATGTGCTGGCGACCATGATCACCGTCGTGGTGTTCATGTACTATACCTACATCGCGACCGAATGGCGGATCGAGATTCGCCGCAAGATGAACGAATCCGACACCGAGGCCAACACCAAGGCGATCGACTCGCTGTTGAACTACGAGACCGTCAAATATTTCAGTGCCGAGGAGCGCGAAGCCACCCGCTACGACCGCTCGATGGAAGGCTACGAGCGCGCCAGCGTCAAGACCTATACCTCGCTCGCGGTACTCAATACCGGGCAGGCGATCATCTTCACCGCAGGCCTCACCGCGACCATGCTGATGTGCGCGATCGGGGTGCGCAACGGCCGCAACACCGTCGGCGATTTCGTCATGGTCAACGCCATGATGATCCAGCTCTACCAGCCCCTGAACTTCATGGGCATGGTGTATCGCGAGATCAAGCAGGCGGTGATCGACATCGAGAAGATGTTCGACGTGCTGGCGCGCAACCCCGAGGTCAAGGATATTGCGGGCGCCAAGCCGCTGGTCGTGACATCGGGCAGCGTGCGCTTCGAGGATGTGCGCTTCTCCTACGACCCCGAGCGCGCGATCCTCAGGGGACTCAGCTTCGAGGTGCCCGCCGGCAAGACGGTCGCGATCGTCGGCCCCTCCGGCGCCGGCAAATCGACCATCTCGCGGCTGTTGTTCCGGCTCTATGACGTCTCCGGCGGCAAAATCCTGATCGATGGCCAGGACATCCGCAACGTCACCCAGGCCTCGCTGCGGGCATCGATCGGCATGGTGCCGCAGGACACCGTGCTGTTCAACGACACCATCCGCTACAACATTCGCTATGGCCGCTGGGATGCCAGCGATGCCGAAGTCGAAGAGGCCGCCCGGCTCGCGCAAATCGACAGCTTCATCAAGATGTCGCCGAAGGGTTATGAGACCCAGGTCGGCGAGCGCGGCCTGAAACTGTCCGGAGGCGAGAAGCAGCGGGTGGCGATCGCGCGCACCGTTCTCAAGGCGCCGCCGATCCTGGTGCTGGACGAGGCGACCTCGGCGCTCGACAGCCACACCGAGCAGGAAATCCAGGATGCGCTGGAGCGGGTGTCGCGCAACCGCACCACGCTGGTGATCGCGCATCGGCTTTCGACCATCGTCGGCGCCGACGAAATCATCGTGCTCGATCAGGGTCGCATCGCCGAGCGTGGCACCCACGCCCAGCTTTTGGCATCGAGCGGGCTTTATGCCAGTATGTGGAACCGGCAACGCGAGGCCCAGGAAGCACGCGAGAGACTGGCGCGGATCGCCGACGAGAACGAGGCGCCGAATCGCGCGCCGCCGCCGGTCGACGACGCGCTGGTGACGCCGGCTGCGGCGGAATGATTGCCAATCTCCTCTCCCATCAGGGAAGAGGAAAAAAGACGACAGTGAGATTTCATGTCCATTGCCCAATCCATCCGCGCGCAAATTCCGCCCATTCATCCCGAGGGCTATCCGTTCATCGGCGGATTCGCCGTGGCGAGCCTGATCCT
>Ga0302320_10011484_pt1 | contig 18726 bp, 28 predicted proteins | sample Bog_T0_3_FD_202130 | JGI IMG/M metagenome (GOLD analysis project Ga0302320, IMG submission 202130) | Peat permafrost microbial communities from Stordalen Mire near Abisko, Sweden - Bog_T0_3 | ecosystem: Environmental > Terrestrial > Soil > Wetlands > Peat | place: Sweden: Abisko, Stordalen Mire...
GATATGGTGCGGATTCGCGAGACCCGGCCGCTGAGCAAGCTGAAGCGGTGGTCGCTCGAAGAGATTGTCCGGCGTTCGACGCTGGGCCAGATCGAGGATACTGCGGCGGCGGCGGCAGCAGCAGCGGAAGCGAAGTAACGCGGGCAATTAGGAGCGGCCTAGAGCCGCTGGCTCCCAGCTCAAAGCCGATAGGGCTAAGGCCACGGAGCTTGTTGGGAAAGCAAAACAAGCTGGTGGCTGCCGAGCTGGCAGCCGATTTGAGGAGAAGAATCCATGGCTGTGCAAATGAGAACCATGCTCGCGGTGGCCGACAACTCCGGCGCGCGCAAGCTGCAGGTGATTTTGCCGCTGGGCGGCGGGCTGGGCAAGAAGGCAGGCCTGGGCGATGTGGTGACCGCGGCGGTGAAAGAAGCCTCGCCCGACGGCACCGTGAAAAAGGGTAAGGTAGTGAAGGCGGTGATCGTCCGCACCCGCAAGGAGCATCGCCGGCGCGATGGAACCTACATCCGCTTTGACGAAAACGCGGCGGTGGTGATCGACGATGCGCACGAGCCGGTCGGAACGCGCGTCTTTGGGCCGGTGGCCCGCGAGCTGCGCGAGAAGAAGTTTTTGAAGATTGTCTCGCTTGCGCCGGAAGTGGTGTAGAGACAGCTTCCAGCCTCTAGCTTCCAGCTTCCAGCTTCTAGCTGGCGTTGCGACGAGGCGGGCTGGGTTGTAGAAGTTGGCAGTGGAAAGCTAAGAGCTAAGAGCTAGAAGCTAGCGGCTAGAAGCTGCTTCTTGGAGAAGAAATGCCGAGTTTGAACATTCATCGCAACGATACGGTCAAGATCCTAACGGGCTCTGATCGCGGCAAGACGGGCCGCGTGCTGCGTGTGTTTCCCGACAAGAGCACGGTTCTGGTAGAGCATGTGCGCGTGGTCAAGAAGACGGTTTCAAGCAAGACCAGCCGTCAGCGGACCAAGGGCGGAATCGCCGAGCAGGAGTCGCCGATCAGCGTCTCGAACGTGATGCTGGTGTGCCCGAACTGCGGGCCGGTGCGCGTGGGACATAAGCTGCAGGGCGACCAGCGCGTGAGAGTTTGCAAGAAGTGCGGGCAAGAGCTGCCCACGAAGAAGTAAGAGTGCAGCTCCTAGCCTCTAGCTCCTAGCTTCCAGCTAGTGTTGCGATGAGGCGGACAGAGTTGAAGAAGTTGGCAGTGAAAAGCCAGGAGCTGGAGGCTAGAAGCTAAAAGCTAGTGGCTAAGTTTGGAGCACTTCCGCAACGGTATACGGGCACGGGCCCACTCCGGGCGCCGGAAGAAAGAGAGTGAAGCAATATGGCGGCAAGGCTGAGGGAAAAGTACCACAAGGAAATCAAGCAGGCGCTCCAGAAGGAACTTGGCATCGAGAACCCGATGGCGGTTCCGGAGCTGAAGAAGATCGTCATCAACATGGGCCTGGGCGAAGCCACGCAGAACACCAAGCTGCTGGATCCGCTGGTGGCCGATCTGGCCGCGGTGACCGGGCAGAAGCCGGTGACGACCAAGGCGAAGAAGTCGATTGCGGCCTTCAAGGTGCGCGCCGGCATGTCGATTGGGGCGATGGTAACGCTGCGTTCCGAAAAGGCGTACGAGTTTCTTGACCGGCTGATTTCCACGGCTCTGCCGAGGGTCCGCGATTTTCGCGGAGTTTCAACCAAGAGCTTTGACGGGCGCGGCAACTATACGATAGGGCTGCGCGACCAGCTGATCTTTCCCGAAATCGATTACTCGAAGGTGGAAAAGCTGAAGGGCATGAACATCACGATTGTGACCTCGGCAAAGGACGACAACGAAGCGCGGGCTCTGCTGAAGCACTTTGGAATGCCGTTCCGGCAGGGTGCGTAAAGGCGCTTCCGGCTGCTAGCTTCTAGCCTCTAGCTTAATCGAGGCAGAGCCAGCGGATGAGGCGACAGGGATTTGGGCTTGTTCCGCGGGCTTAAGAGTTACGTTGGCCGGGGACAGGCTGGAAGCTAGTAGCTTGAAGCTAGTAGCTGTTGTTCAAGAGGGATTATGGCAACTACTGCAAAGAGAGTGAAAGACGCGCGGAAGCCGAAGTTCAGCTGCCGCAAGCACAACCGGTGCCAGCTTTGCGGAAGGCCGCGAGGCTTTCTGCGCAAGTTCGGTGTTTGCCGCTTGTGTTTCCGGTCGTTGGCGCTCAAGGGAGAGATTCCCGGCGTTGTTAAGTCGAGCTGGTAGAGAAGCAGCTACTAGCTTTTAGCCTCTAGCTCCGAGCTCTTCGTACCAGATTGAAGAGTTCCATCGAGCCAGACGGGCCTAGAGCTAGCAGCTAGTGGCGAGAAGCAGTATTGAAGGCATTTCCGCTGGTTTCCGCTGGTTGGCGGACGAACGGGGAATGAAGGAGAAGGAATGAGTCTAAGTGACCCAGTAGCAGATTTTCTGGCACGCATCCGGAACGCAATCCGGGCGCGCCATCAGAAGCTGGATGTTCCCGCTTCGAAGTTGAAGACCGAAATCGCCCGCATCCTGAAAGAGGAAGGGTACATTTCGAACTACAAGACGCAGGAAGAAGATGGCAGGCCTGTTCTTCGCGTGTACCTCAAGTACGGCGGAACCGAGGCGGCCATTCGTGACCTGGCGCGGATTTCGCGTCCCGGCTGCCGCGTCTATATCGGCCGCGATGAGATCAAGCGCGTCCAGGGCGGACTAGGCATTTCGATCATGACCACGCCGAAGGGCGTCATGACCGGCCGTCAGGCGCGCCGCGAGGGCGTGGGCGGCGAGCTTTTGTGCGAAGTTTGGTAACAAAGGCTACCAGCTAAGAGCTGTCTAGCCGGCTGCAGTGGAACGATGGACCGCTTTTGAGGCGTTCGCTCGGGACTCGCAAGCCGATTGAAGGATTAACGATGTCGCGTATTGGAAAAAAGCCGATCCCGCTGCCGGCGGGCGTGAAGTATAAGGTTGAAGGCAACACCGTGCTTGTCGAAGGGCCCAAGGGCAAGGTCTCGGCGATGATTGCCGAGGGAATCGAACTGGAAACCAAGGACGGCGTCCTGAACGTAAGCCGCGCCAGCGAAGACAAAGCTGCGCTGCATGGATTGACGCGCGCCTTGGTGTTCAACGCTGTGCAAGGCGTGACCAAGGGCTGGACGAAGGAACTGGACATTGTGGGCATCGGCTACCGCGCCGAGTTGAAGGGCAAGGGCACGGTGGTGTTTACGCTGGGCTACTCCCACCCCATCGAGTTTCCTTTGCCGACGGGCATCGATGTCGCAATCGATCCCAAGCAGACGCACCTGACGGTGAGCGGCATCGACCGGCAGAAGGTTGGCCAGGTGGCCGCCGATATGCGTTCGCTGCGCAAGCCCGATCCGTACAAGAACAAGGGCGTGCGTTACAGCGACGAGAAGTTGAAGAAGAAGGCCGGCAAGACCGGAGCGAAGTAAGACAGCTTTTAGCTGCTAGCTTCTAGCCTTTAGCTCGATCGGGGAAGAACTAGTGGCAAGCCGGAGTCAGGCGAATCTGCGGATTGAGATCGAACTTGACTTTGCAAAGACGAGCCAGGAGCTAAAGGCTACAAGCCGATAGCTGCATTTAATCCGAACGGGGCTGCCGGGCAGCTCCGCCCATAGGTGAGAGAAGACCATGATTACGCAGAACAAGAGAAACGAGATTCGGCAGCGCATTCACGTGCGGATTCGCGAGAAGCTTTCCGGCACCACCGAACGGCCGCGGCTGAATGTTTACCGCTCGCTGAATCACATTTACGCGCAGGTGATCGACGACCAGAAGGGCGAGACGCTGGTTTCGGCCTCGTCGATGCAGCTGAAGCTGAAGACCGGCGGCAACGTCGCCTCGGCCAAGGAAATTGGCAAGGCGATTGCGGAGAAGGCCCTGGAAAAGGGAATCAAGAGGGTGGTCTTCGATCGCGGCGGCTTCCTGTATCACGGGCGGATCAAGGCGCTGGCGGATGCGGCCCGCGAAGCAGGGCTGGAGTTTTAAAGGCAGCTATAAGCTGTTAGCCGTCAGCTATCAGCCAGCCGCACGGAACGGTATGATTTCCGGGGCGGTGAAGGTGCTGAGGGCTGAAAGCCGACAGCTCGCGACAATGGTTTTCCAGGGTTCGTTACGGAACGGCCCGGAAGGACAGACAAGAGAAATGACGATGTTGAAGAAGAAACTCGATGCCAACCAATACAACCTGAAGGATCAGGTGGTGGCCATCAACCGCGTAACCAAAGTGGTGAAGGGCGGCAAGAACATGTCGTTTGCCGCGCTGGTGGTTGTGGGCGACGCCGGTTCCGGGGTCGTGGGTTATGGTTCCGGCAAGGCCAAGGAAGTTCCGCAGGCGATCCGCAAGGGAATCGAATCGGCCAAGAAGAACCTGGTGAAGGTGAACCTGACCGAAACAACGATTCCGCACCAGGTACTGGGGCGGTTTGGTTCGGGCCAGGTGCTGCTAAAACCGGCTCCTGAAGGAACGGGCGTGATTGCCGGCGGCGCAGTGCGCGCGGTGATGACCTCGGCCGGTGTGCAAAACGTTTTGACCAAGAGCCTCGGCTCACCCAACCCGCACAACGTGGTAAAGGCTACCTTTGACGCGCTGGTGCAGTTGCGCGACAGGGCTGAAGTGGCCACGGCGCGCGGCAAGGCCACGGAGGATCTCTAAGACTATGGCGGAGATAAAGAAGATTCGCATTCAGTATTACCGCTCAAAGAACTCGACGCCCACCAAGCACAAGCTGGTGGTCAAGGGGCTGGGATTCACACGGCTCAACCAGATTGTCGAGCGGGAAGACACCGATTCCATTCGTGGAATGGTGAAGGCAATTCCGCACCTGGTGCGGATTCTGGAAAGCTAGCTTTCAGCTATCAGCCTTCAGCCGTCAGTACTGGACGCTGCGAGGAATAACTGAGATCTGCTTTTAAAACGCGAGTCGGCGGGACTCCAATCTCTCCGGCGCTACAGCGAGGAAAACAATGACTAGGAATCTATCGAATCTGCGCGCGCCCAAGAAGGCTAATACCGGGCGCAAGCGCGTGGGCCGGGGCATGGGATCCGGCATGGGCAAGACTTCTACCCGCGGCCACAAGGGCCAGGGATCGCGCTCCGGCTTCAGCCTGATGCGCGGCTTTGAAGGCGGCCAGATGCCGCTGCATCGCCGTTTGCCCAAGCGCGGCTTTACCAACATCTTCCGCACCGAGTATTCGGTCGTGAACCTTGACCGGATCGCCGAACTGGAAGTGGCGGTAAAAGAGATCACCCTGGACGACTACAAGAAGCTGGGGTTGGTTTCGAGCAAGAAGGCTCTGATCAAGATTCTCGGCTCGGGTGAGCTGACCTCCGCGATCACCATTCACGCACACAAGTTCTCAAAGTCGGCGATCGAGAAGATCGAAAAGGCCGGGGGCAAGGCTGTGGTTCCCGGAGAGCCGGCCGCAGCTTAAGGTTCAAGCCTTGCCGGCTTCCCGCGGGAAACCGGCAAGCTGAAGGGCTTTGGAGTTTTTGAGCAGGCGATTTTGAGGATACCGGCGACGGCGTATGAATTTACGCAATGGCTGTATCGGACGAGATCGCCTTTCCAGCTTTTAAGCCGTTCATTTTGTTTTGTGTTTGCAGGCGACGGTTCCAGGAACATATGTGATGGAACGCACCTACTGCATTTGCCGGGTTTCGGTAAGCTCTTGGTTATCCGGAAATGCTCTAAGATGTTGGAGTAGTTTCACGATTCACCGGGCGGCGACCGCCTGAGGCGGATGAGCAAAGATGCTTGAGAAGTTCCTCAATATATTCCGGATCCCCGACCTGCGCAAACGCGTGCTGTTCACCCTTGGCATTCTGGCCGTTTACCGGCTGGGTGCGTGGATTCCCACGCCGGGCGTGAACGCACATCAGCTGGAGCTGATGTTCAATCAGCAGAGCGGGTCTGCGCTGGGCTTGATGGACTTGTTCAGCGGCGGCACGCTGCGCCGCATGACCATCTTTGCGCTGGGCATTATGCCCTACATCACGGCGTCGATCATCTTCCAGTTGCTAACGGTTGTGTACGAGCCGCTGGCGCGCATCCAAAAGGAAGGCGAACTGGGCCGCCGGAAGATTACGCAATGGACCCGCTATTTGACCGTAATTCTGGGCGCGCTGCAGTCGGTTGGTATTGCCGCCATTCTCACGCGGCAGGGCCTGGTGCTGAATCCCGGCGTGGGCTTTGTGCTGATGACAGTGATCACGCTGACCACGGGCACGGCCTTCATCATGTGGCTGGGTGAACAGATTACCGACCGCGGCATCGGCAACGGCATGAGCCTGCTGATCTTCGCCGGCATCGTTGCCGGACTGCCTCGCGGCGTTGCAGAACTGGTGCAGAAGATCCAGACCGAAGCCTGGGGTCCGATGACCATCTTTATCGTGCTGCTGCTGCTGGCGGGCATGGTGGGCGTAGTTGCGTTCATTGTGTTTGTCGAGCGGAGCGAGCGGAGGATTCCCATCCAGAGCGCACGGCGGATCATCGGCCGGCGGATGATGGGCGGCCAGTCGAGTCATCTTCCTCTCAAGGTGAACTCCGGCGGCGTGATGCCGATCATCTTTGCCAGCTCGATTCTTTCCGCGCCCATGCTGCTTGGATCGGTGGAGTGGGCACAGAACAGCAAGCTGATTCAGCCCATCCTGAGCGCACTGGCCCCCGGCATGCCGTGGTACGAGCTGCTGGACGCGATGGGTATTATCTTCTTTGCGTACTTCTACGTGTCGATCATCATGAAGCCGGATGATATTGCGGACAACTTCCGCAAATCGGGCTCGTTTATTCCCGGAATCAGGCCAGGCAAGCGGACGTCGGACTTTATCAACGACATTCTGACGCGCATTACGCTGGTTGGCGCTCTCTATCTCATCGTGGTGCAGATGGTGCCCACATTTCTTCTCTCTGGTATTCGCTTCGACAAGATTTGGTTGATCGGTCGGGTCTTCGAAAACTTGCCGAACTGGATGATTCACGGCATGAACGTGAGTTTCTACTTTGGCGGCACCTCACTGCTTATCGTGGTGGGTGTGGCCATGGATACGGTTAACCAGATCGAATCGCAGCTGATCATGCGTCACTATGACGGCTTTTCCCCGCGCTCCGGTCGCATACGCGGAAGGAAAAACTGGTAATGTCTTCATCTATATCTGCAGTCGAGCAGGGCCGGGATTCGGGTCGAAAGACCTTGCCCGGCCCGATTCTTTTATTGGGCGCGCCGGGCGTGGGCAAAGGAACCCAGGCTAAAGAGCTGGTCAAGCTGTGGGGAATTCCGCAGATTTCGACCGGCGACTTGCTGAGGGGCAACGTGTCCCGGGGCACGAAACTGGGCCAGGCAGCCAAAGAGATTATGGGCCGGGGCGAACTGGTTCCCGATTCCCTGGTGAACGAGATGGTGGCGGCGCGGCTCCTCGAGCCGGATACTGGGCGCGGGTACATCCTGGACGGATTTCCGCGCACGCTGGTGCAGGCCAACTGGCTCGATGGACGCCTGGCAACACAAACCGAGTCTATGCCTGTGGTTGCCGTCAGCATCCAAGTGAACTATAATCAATTACTGCGCCGCATTACCGGGCGCCGGAACTGTCCCGTCTGCCAGACCATCTACAACATCTACGTCAATCCGCCTAAAGTGGATGGAACCTGCGATGTAGAAGGTGCGGCACTGACCCTGCGAGCCGACGACACGGAAGAGGTCTTCAAGGAGCGCATGCGCGCTTACTCGGCCCTCACCGCGCCAGTGGTTGAGCATTACCGGGAGCAGGGGCGTTTCGCGGAAGTCGATGGAGACAGGCCGATTGGGGCAATCGCTTCCGGAATAGTTGCCGCCGTAGAACGGTTGCGGGGTTAACGCGACCGCGCGGTGGATTTTGCGCGTTAAGAGCAGTTGCCGGCCTTCAGCCGCGAGTGTTCGGTTGGGACCGCCGGTTCGGCCGGGATCAGCAGCCGAGGAAGACTGAAGCCGGGCAACTGGAAGCAATTGGGAGTTCAGCAAGCCGTCAATCACGTGGATGCGGCACGATGGGCTGGTTTGCTGACCGCCTGCAAATGAGAGCTGGTTTTAGATTTGGCTGTCGTACTGAAGACGTCGCAAGAGATCGAGAAGATGCGCCGCGCGGGTCAGGTGGTCCGCGAGGTGCTTGAACTTGTGCGCAGCAAAGTAAAGCCGGGCGCGACGACCTACGATCTGGAAATGGCTGCCGTGGACCGGCTGAAAGAGCTCGGCGTAAAGCCGGCGTTCAAGGGCTACCACGGTTATCCGTGCGTTCTTTGCACCTCGGTCAACAGTGAGGTAGTGCATGGGATTCCGTCGCCCAAGCGGTTGCTGAAGGCAGGCGATATTGTTTCGGTCGACTTTGGCGTGGTGGTGGACGGCTACTTTGGCGACGCTGCAATTACGGTGCCGGTGGGCGAGATTGACGCTAAGGCGGCAAAGTTGCTGAGAGTGACCGAAGAGTCGCTGAAGGCCGGAATTGCGGTGGTGAGGCCGGGCGCGACGCTGGGCGACGTGGGCGCGGCAGTGCAAGGCGTGGTGGAGCGCGAAGGGTTTTCAGTAGTGCGCGACTTTGTGGGCCACGGCATTGGCGTGCAGATGCACGAAGATCCGCAGGTGCCGAACTACGGCGAAGCGGGCCGGGGATTGAAGCTGAAGCAGGGTATGGTGATTGCCATTGAGCCCATGGTGAACGCGGGCAAGCCGGACGTGGTGGTGTTGGACGACGGCTGGACGGCAGTGGCCAAAGACGGCAGCATGAGCGCTCATTTTGAGCACACGGTGGCGGTAACGGCTACCGGATCAAGAATCTTGACCGATTAGAGTCATCGGTCCAAAAGCAGGGCGGCGCAGAAGCGCTGCCAGAAGCAGGATACAGTTTGTCGAAGGAAGACGCGATTGAGGTAATGGCGGTGGTGGTGGAAACGCTGCCCAATGCCATGTTCAAGGTCAAGCTCGAGAATAATCACGAGGTTCTGACCCATGTTTCGGGACGGATGCGCAAGAATTTCATCCGCATTCTGCCTGGCGACCGCGTGGCCGTCGAACTGAGTCCGTACGACCTGAATCGCGGCAGGATTGTGTACCGCTACAAATGAGCAGCGAGCCGCGTGCTGCCAGTTTCTAAGTGCCGAGTTGATGGTATTCAATTCTGCACGGCGAACTGGAAGCCAGGCGTTGGATTAAAGGATTCCGTGCCAGGGTTTTGAGCGCGGAGAAGGGTAACAAAACAGATGAAAGTCCGGGCATCGGTAAAGAAGATTTGCGTCAAGTGCAAGGTGATTACCCGCAAAGGTGTTGTACGGGTGATCTGCGAAAACGCAAAGCACAAGCAGCGCCAGGGATAAGCAAGACCTGGCAGGAAGGGGAACTTCCACGGCTGTGTACGGTGAACAGCTTGCAGTGATAGGTCAAGCAGGGCCGAACAGGCACAAAGACACGATTCACTTGCAACTGCCTGCCGATCACCGCCAAGAGGCTAGTTAGCTTAAGTCAAGGCTTGCGCTGAACCTCTGGAAAGTTTCCTTGTAACCCGTGCGAACCGGCGCTATGCCGGGGGCACATAACCCTAAGCAACAGAAGGAACCAACATGGCACGCATTGCTGGCGTCGATCTGCCCCGTAACAAGCAGGCACGGATCGCGCTCACATACATTTTCGGGATCGGTGATCCCCGCGCCAAGAAGATCTTGGAGAAGGCCAATGTGGACCCCTTCAAGAAGATTCAGGATCTTGGCGAGGAAGAGGTCAACCGCATCCGTCAGGTGATTGAGGACGAAGGCGGGGTCGAAGGCGACCTGCGCAAAGATGTCCAGATGCACATCAAGCGCCTGATCGACATTCAAAGCTACCGCGGCACGCGGCATCGGCGTTCACTGCCGGTTCGCGGCCAGCGCACCCACACCAATGCCCGCACTCGTAAGGGACCGCGCAAGGGCACAGTTGCCGGCAAGAAGAAAGCGACGGGGAAGACCTAATGGCAAAAGCAGAGCAGAAAGCTGGCGCCGGCAAGGCTGCCAAGAACAAAAAGTTCAAGAAGCGCGAGCGCAAGAATGTGCCATTCGGTATTTGCCACATTCAGGCCACGTTCAACAACACAATCGTCACTATCACCGACCAGATGGGCAACACGCTGAGCTGGAAGAGCTCGGGCTCGCTGGGCTTCAGAGGATCGCGCAAGGGCACGCCGTTCGCGGCGCAGCAGGCTGCCTCAAACGCCGCCAGCATGGCCCGCGATCACGGTCTGCGTTCGGTGGATGTGCGGGTAGCCGGACCGGGTTCGGGCCGCGAGTCTGCGATTCGCGCTCTGGCCGCCGCCGGAATCGAAGTGAAGTCCATACGCGACGTTACGCCGGTGCCGCACAACGGTTGCCGTCCGCCCAAGCGCCGCCGCGTGTAAGAAGCAGCTACTAGCCACTAGCTTCTAGCTGCTGGCTCCATCGTACCGAGGGTATGACCTCGCATCCGGTGGAACTGGAAAAGCTAGAGGCTAGAAGCTAGCAGCTAGAAGCTAATTTGGGCCGGGAAGAAATGTACCCTGCAGCAATCAACGAATGGCTCAAGCCTCGACCGTACGTAGTCGCAATGACGGGTTAGAGGCTAAGAGCTAGAAGCTAGAAGCTGCAATACACGTAAACCGGCCGACATCCGTAGTCAGGAGAAGAAATGGCACGTTATACAGGAGCAGTCTGCCGCCTTTGCCGCCGCGAAGGCACCAAGCTTTTTTTGAAGGGCACCAAGTGCATGTCCGACCGTTGCGCGCTTGAAAAGCGCAACTTTCCTCCCGGACAGCATGGCAAGGACCGCAAGGCCAAGATCGTGGGCTACGGCCTGCAACTGCACGAAAAGCAGAAGGCCAAGCGCATGTACTTCACGCTCGAGGGCCAGTTCCGCGAGTACTACGAGAAGGCCAATCGCGCCAACGGCGTTACCGGCGAACTGCTGATCCAGCAACTGGAGCGGCGCTTGGACAATGTGGCGTTCCGGCTCGGCTTTGCCATCTCGCGGCGTCAGGCGCGGCAGGTTGTGCGCCACGGCCACGTTACGGTAAACGGCCGCAAGGTGAACATTCCTTCGTACCAGGTAGGTGTGGGCGACGAGATCGCCATCCGCGAGAGCGCCAAGAAACTGGTGATCGTGGAACAGGGCACGCAGTATGCGGCGCAGAATCCCGTGCCGGTATGGCTTGAAGCAAACTTTGAGAACATGTCGGGCCGCGTTCTGCATTTACCCAGGCGCGCCGACGTGAATTTGCCCATTAACGAGCAGTTGATCGTGGAACTGTACTCGAAATAACAGCTTTTAGCTCTTAGCTATCAGCTTTCAGCCTGACCCTGCGGAAGCACGCACTTTCGCCTACGCAGGGAGCAAGCTGAGAGCTGACGGCTGAAAGCCGATAGCTGCATTCCAATCGAAGGAGAACTTGCGCGGCCGCCGCAAAATGCATCGCGACGTACATGCCGTGCGGGAAACGAGAAAAGCCTATGTTGTGGAGAGGATTTCAAAAACCGAAGCGGCTTGCGGTCGACGCCGAGACGCTTAGCGATACATTCGGCAAGTTCAGCGCCCAGCCGTTCGAGCGCGGATTTGGCACAACCATCGGCAATGCGCTCCGGCGTACGCTGCTTAGCTCCATTGAGGGCGCGGCGGTTACCGCTATCCGGATCGAAGGCGTGCTGCACGAGTTCCAGTCCATCACCGGCGTTGTTGAAGATGCCACCGACATCATCCTGAACCTGAAGCAGGTTCCCTTCAAACTGCAGGGCGATGGTCCCAAGGCGCTGTACCTGCGCGCCGATCAGCCTGGCATTGTCACCTCTGGCATGATTGAAGCCGATGGCGACGTGGAGATTCTGGACAAGAACATTTATCTAGCCACCCTTTCTGAAGGCGGCAAGCTCGACATGGAGATGCGCCTGAAACGCGGGCGCGGATACATCTCTGCCGACAAGAACTTCGACGCCGATCTCGGCCTTGGCTTTATTCCGGTCGACTCAGTGCACTCGCCGGTACGCCGCGTGAATTATGTAGTGGAAGCTGCGCGTCTGGGCCAGATTACCGACTTCGACAAATTGACGCTTGAAGTGTGGACTAACGGGGCTGTATTGCCCGCCGATGCCGTGGGTTTAGCAGCCAAGCTGCTGAAAGACCACATGAACATCTTCATCAACTTCGAAGAAGAAATTGAAGCCGAAGCGCGCGGCGAAGAAGGCCGTGTGCTGCTCCGCAACGACAATCTGAACCGCTCGGTCGAAGAGCTGGAGCTTTCGGTACGCAGTTACAACTGCCTGAAGAACGCCAACATCCAGACCATCGGCGAGCTGGTGCAGAAGACCGAAGCCGAGATGTTGAAGACCAAGAACTTCGGCCGCAAGAGTCTGAATGAGATCAAGGAGATCCTAGCCCAGATGGGTCTTTCGCTGGGTATGAAGATCGACGAGAACGGCAACGCGGTTCCGGGACCGACGAGCATTTCGCCCCAGGTCGCGCTGGCTTCGAACTTTGGCCGCTTCGATGACGAGGACGAGCCGCTGGATTCAGTGGACCTGCAACTGCCTACTGAGACTGAAAACTTTTGAAAAACAGCCTCTAGCTCTTAACTGCTAGAAGCCGACCCGAAAGAGAGTAGTAACATGCGCCATCGCAATGCAGGATTCAAGCTCGGACGCAACACCAGCCATCGTCGCGCGCTGCTGCGCAACCTGGTTACGTCCGTTATCATAGAGGACCGCGTAGAGACGACCGTGGCCAAGGCCAAGGCGGTGCGTCCGCACGTGGAAAAGATGATCACCCTGGGCAAAAAGGGCGATCTGCACTCGCGCCGTCAGGCGCTCAGCTTTCTGATGACCGATAAGGCGGTTGCGCGGCTGTTTGAAACCGTTGCGCCGCGCTACGGAGATCGGAATGGCGGGTATCTGCGCATCGTGCGCACCGGATTCCAGCAGGGCGACGGCGCTGAAAAGGCGTTCATCGAGCTGTTGGGTGCCGAAAAGCAGCTTGAAGTGAAGCGCCAGAAGCGCGCCGATCTGAAGGCCAAGAAGCGCAAGGAACTCGAAGACCAATTGGAATCACAAAAGAAGGAAGCAGAAGCTAAGGGCGACGGCGGCGAAGAGGCAGCCTAAACCGGCTACCGCTCACCTTCAGTTTTTCGCCGAGAAGCTACACGGGCGCATCCCAAATGAGGGTGCGCCCGTGTCTGTTTTAGGACGAATCTTCAGGCCGCCCAAGAAAGTGCCAGAAAAAGTGAAAAGCGGACGCCGAGCTTGAGCATCCTTCTCGCGATACGAGGCATAGATCGTATCTAGACCCAGAGCCGAGACCACATCGACCAGACCAGAAAACCCTGCAGATGGCCGTCTAGAAGCCAATCATGAAGCTAGGAGAAGACAACGGCGCCCGGTTGACTGGGCCCGGTAAAAAGTTCTGGCCATGCCAAAATCCTGAAAAGATCGTATAACCAGAACAAACGACTGAGCACTCGCTCAATCTATGACAGACAGACTCCCAGGCTTCGCGGCGGCTGTTGCTTCTTATTGCAGGATTACCCCTTCCGATGTGGCCGTCATCGACAAGGGGTGTATCGATTGAAGAAGAAGAAAATTGAAGTTATAGCTAACTGTCACTTTTACAAGGCAACCTTGACTGTTGGTGGTTGCGCAAGCGGCGCCATCAGGTGTTATGCCAGGCCAAACATAGGAGCTCGTCTCATTGATCGTCACACTCGATGGGTTAATTCCCAGGGTTGTTAAGCTTTGCACATAGTTCTGAATATCGGCGCTGGAGGCTGTGCAGTTGTATGCCATCGTGAAGTTCGGAGGAGCGGATGTAGAGCAGGGTACATTTGAGGTCTTACTCCAGGTGCCGCCTCGCACCGCTGCGAAGCGCGCGCCTTGCTGTGCCGCAGAGCCTACAAAGTGGTAAGTATACATTGCCATGGCGAATCCAATCACGCCGAACATTAGGCTCATCAGCGCCAATGCGGTCAAGGCGAACTCTACCAGCGCAGAACCACACTCCTGGCATGTCAATCGGGAAAGTTTCTGCACGAGAAATATCTTTTCCATCGAACGCCCTTTCGCTCGGTAAATGACTAGTGCCTGGCTCAATGCAAACGCAACTGCTAATCGAACCGATGTATCCGATACTCTCGATCAGGCTGGCAGGAACTCTCACGGTATTGCTGGCCGACGTTGGTAGCGAACTCTCGGCGACAAGTCACAAGGTCACTGATCGCTTGATTTTTTACCAATTCCGTACCCAATCCTCGCGCTTCTTTCTGGCGAAAGGATGGGAAACCATGTAAGCACATAGGAAGAATACATGCGGTCCGAGACCTAGCTTCCTGCACTGCGCATCGACGCTGAACTCGAAAGCGATATGGAAGAAGGAATCCCTGGAAAAGGGACTATCGGCGTATAGGTGTCGGTAACTGTTAGGTTCACGCGGTATACCACATTGAGGCCGCCCAGACATGTCGGCGTAATTGAGCAATTCACGGAATAGCCGGTCCCATTTGCGCATTCGCAACCATAAGTAGGAGTTCCTACGGACAGGTTCGTCACGTCTGGTGCACCATCCCGGACCGCGGTCTCTATCCCGCTTGTATCATTCGGATTCTGAGATCCGTAAATCGCTCCGGCATGTGCTGCGCCTGCAATTTCGTTCGCCACATAAAAAGCCTGCCCAAAGTCAACAACGCCAAACAACAGGAGCAGAAATAAGGGCGTCAACAGCGCCAATTCCACAAGGCTCTGCGCGTCTTCGCTCCGCGCCAGATCGAATAGGTTTCGCATCTTCATAAACTACTCCGCAAGTGCAAACGTTCCCAATACCGGTGCGCCACCACCGAGGTATCCCCCGCCACCATTAATCACGAAACTTACGTTGGAATTCACCATGATATTGTTCACGTCGACTGCAGTGGCGGTTGATTTGCTGTTGATAGTGGTTCCCGAGCCACTGTTCAGTGTCAGGGTGCCGTCAGGCATATAAATCACTCCGTTAAAGTAGGACGATGAGCCGGCGTCCAAAGTCATGCCTGACGAGTTGGAGGAACCCTCCCAAATCAACATGTTCGCCACGTTGCCACTCGACGTGCCACCCGTGGATGGCGCCGTCAGCTGGACGGTGGAACCGCTGTTTGGCTGAAGAGTACCGTTACTGAAATAGAGCGTCACACCCTGCCCGCCCGTGCAGCCCGTGCACTCAAGCGTGGCGCCGCTGTTGACGTTGATTGAGCCGTTCATATAATAAAGACCCGGAGTGAGATTGACGGTAACGTTCGAGTTGAGATTGATGCCGTTCGAGTAGTAGCCTGGCTGCAAAGTTGTGCCATTATTGGGTGTGGTCTGGCTCGCGGTTGTGGAAGCTCCTGGCTGGCTAGGTGGGGTGAGCGAAGCCAGTGGGTCTGTTTGCGCTGTAGTGGTGTGCGTCGGTTGCGTCTCTGAATCCCCTAAGGTCCATGTGCAGCTGCTATTGCAGTTGTTGGGACCCCACGTCCCGAAATAAAGGAAACTTGAAGCGGTCACGCCGTCGCCGCTGTTGGTCTGTAGATTTCCACTGTCGTAAACACCGCAATTGGTCAAGGTAAATTGGCCATTGGAGCTGTTGTACTCCAGCCCCTTGGTGTAAATGCAGTTTCCGGCTCCAGGATTGACATAGTTTGCCTCGCCCGCTTCCGCGCGCGCCACCAAATTGAAAGTCGGAATACCGATAACAGAGCCAAAGAACGAACTCACCGACTCCGTAAGCACTACCTCGGTCATACTTGAGCTGCCGTAGTTCGGATCGCTCGATCCCAGCACGCAGGGACCGACATTAATAATCATGGCTAGCCCGGTCGAGGTGGAAACGGTGCATTGATTCGCAGTCGGCGTGATCGTTGAACCGGTAATACCGTCTTCAATCAATGCCTGTGCGGCGGCCGTCTTCATGTTGGTGCAAACCGCCTTACTGCAGTTGCCAATTTCCAGTCCGGCTGCAATCGCCGCGGAATCAGCCGCCGTCTGCAGCTGAGCCTGTTGATAGCGCATATAGCCCACGTCGATTCCCAGCCCCATCATGCCCATCAGGACCATCAGGCACAGCGCTGTCAGGACAAGCGCTTGCCCGCCTTCATCCTTTAGAATCCTCATCAGTCCGCCTCACAGTTCGGCCCTATCTCTCTCTGGTTCGGCCTCTGCCATTCCTGAAAAACACTCCTGGTGCCCGATCCACTTCGTGGGATTATCCCTGAGATCATCTCTCCTTCATCGAGAAGCCTGCCATTGCACTTTAGTGGTAGCGCCTGCAAAAACCCTCTGCGGAAGGCCGGCGCAATTGAGCGAGATGAAGCTATATCCGAACCTGGGCGGAGGCTCGATGAGCGTGGTTGCAAGTTATCCGCAAGGGAATGGAGTGCCAGGCAGCACGGTCCAAGTGCAGATCACATATACCTTCCCCTACCAGATACCGTTCGTGACGAAAGCCAACACGAACTTGACTCTCACCACCACTTCAGTAGAGCCGATCATTCAATAGGCGCGGGCAGTTTGCGCCCGGCGCTCCCATTCAGCTCTACGCTCTGGCCAATCGCTTGGGCTTGAAGACGCGCATGATCGCATACATGGCGACCTGGAGGGTGAGCGCGCCGCAGCAATCAAGCAGCACATCCCATGGGGTTCCGGTCCTGTTGGGCAGGAATGTCTGGTGGTACTCGTCAGCACTGGCCGTGAGTGCCGTGCCCAGCAGGGCAAGCAGCGCGTCCTGCAGAAAGACGGAGCGGGGCAGGGTCATCCACCAGGCGCGCAGCCAGGCCAGGCCGAGAAGTCCATAGCCGATGAAATGGCCGGACTTGCGGATGGCGTGATGAATGGTCTCCCAGCTGGGTGCGCTCACGGGTCCGAAGATAGCCTCGAAGATCGAGCGCAATGGGCCGCTAGTGCGATCGGAGCCAAAAGCGGGCGTTGACTCCATCGCAATGATGCAAACGCCGGCAATAACCGGCAACCAGGCGCCCAACAAATGTTTGAGCTCGCGGCGCCTACTCGACATGATAGTTAGGACGGTCACAAGCCGATTCTAGATCAGGAGCTAACATGCCAGTCAGAAAACGCGGCAACACGTGGCAAGTCGACGTTCGACTACTCGACGGTTCACGCTTTCGAAAGACATATCCGACCGAAGAATCAGCACGGGCGGCCGAGGTCGCCATGCGACCAAACCCCACTCAGCGGGCGATAGCTCGGTCTGCTGCGCGCGCCTCGCGCAGCAAGTTGTCCGACACCGTCCGCTCCGCGAAGCCATCGTTAGGCGTATCGGCCCACTCAGCGCCGCCGAAGTCACTCAAGCCCACATCTCTCAAGTGTGTGCCGATGTTGCCGAAGCCGCGCAGACGATAGCTTACCAGCGTGCGATGCAATGGGAGTTGCGGCTATTCATCCTGCGGAACGGCATCAACCCGGCAACACTGGGAGCGTTCCGCAAAATCGCACGGCAGGGACCACGCGAACAGCTCGTGCCAGACGACGAGTTTGAACTGGTCTATGCCATCGCGTCGAATCGCCTGCGCCTAGCGCTGCTACTCGCGCGGGACACGGCACTGCGGCGCAGTGCCATCGAACAATTCACCAGCGGCAATGTCGACTGGGACCACGGCGAGATATTCGGCACCACAAAAAACTCAGCCCGCTACAGAGTGCCCATGACTCATCGCCTGCGCGAAGTTCTCGCCGGTGTCTGCGCGATTGCCGGCAAAAACGAACCACTGATCGCCGCACTCAGCCACGACCGCAAGCCCGTAACAGCCTGCACCTTGCTGTGGGAGCTACGGAAGGCGCAGCAAAAACAAAATCACGGCGAAGCGATGGAATGGTCAATGCACGATCTACGCCGAACCGCGGCGCGCCAACTGTACGAACGAACTCGCGATATCCGCAAGGTGCAAAGGTTGCTCGGCCACGCCAACCTAGTTTCCACCTGGTGGTACATCGGCAATGCCGGGCAGGTACTAACTTCAACCGATCTCGAAAGGTCAGCATGAAAAACACACTTACACTCGCCAGAATCCTCGCGGTCGGCCAGCGGCCAGCGAGTAGCGATCCAAGCGAACACGCAATCGCGCGATGCTGGAACGCGTACACTGCGCGGTATCAAGAAGCAAGAGACCACAAAACCGAGGAGTGGCGCGCCATCAACCTCGCAGAAGAGGCATACAAGTCAGCGATGCCGACACTCGGAAGCCGCGAAAACATTCGCGCCTTCGTCGCGTGTGTCGCGCACGGAGTACTCGCCGAAGTCTTCGATGGCGCAGCCGCATCGAAGTTGCTCTATGCCGCACAGGTGGCAATCTCGACACTCGGGGGGAAGCAATGAAGGAACGCGAAGCCTTGGTTCAAGGTCCGCTCGTGATGCAGCCGCGCCGTGCGGCGCTGCTGGCCCGCATCCTTTGCAACGCAGCAATGGAACTGTGGGACGTTTCAACCTACGATGACGCCGCGCAGATGTGGGAAGATGCGCGCGCCATCGCCAGCCGCATCCTCGCAGCATGTCCGGGAGACTAAAATGGCCATCCAAAAACGCAAGAAAGAAGTTATCAAAATCGTCAAGTGTCCAGTGTGCGCCCGAAACCATCGCCCGCATGAACTCTACGGCACGTTCTGTTGTCTTAGCTGCCTGCAGGTGCTAATCCGCCCACTCATCGTGGTAGTCACCGGTGGACTCCCAAAGCAACGCTAACCACAACCCCTAGTGTGGGCGCG
>Ga0302320_10011485_pt1 | contig 18726 bp, 13 predicted proteins | sample Bog_T0_3_FD_202130 | JGI IMG/M metagenome (GOLD analysis project Ga0302320, IMG submission 202130) | Peat permafrost microbial communities from Stordalen Mire near Abisko, Sweden - Bog_T0_3 | ecosystem: Environmental > Terrestrial > Soil > Wetlands > Peat | place: Sweden: Abisko, Stordalen Mire...
GACGCCAAGGGCGTGAAGGGGCGTTATATCCGCCTGTACAGCAACGGGAATACATCCAATAAGTTGAACCACTACATTGAGGTTGAAGTGTGGGGCAAGCCGGCCGCTTGAAGTGGTCCATCGGCCCCGATGCACTGCCGGAGTGGGCTCGCTGGGGCGCTTTCGTTCTTGTTGCGCTTCTGGGGCTGGCCATTCGCCTGCCGCAGCTGGGTGCGCGCCCCATGCATACAGATGAAGCGATCAATGCGTTCATCGTGGGCCAATCTCTAGCCGGCAAAGCCTTCATCTACGATCCCCAGGACCGCCATGGTCCAGTCTTGGCCGCACTCGCCTTGCCATTGGCCAGGGCACAGGGTGCAAGGACTTTTTCCGACCTTACGGAGTCGGAGCTCCGCCTGACGACAGTCCTCTCTGGTACGGTCACGATTCTGCTTTTTGGCGCCGCGGTCGAGATGTTCGGCTTCGTTCCCTGCCTGATCGCCGCGCTGCTGTTCGCAACGGCTCCGCTCCCCGTCTACTACGACCGATACTTCATTCATGAGTCCGTCTTCGGGACGGCCACGTTTGGATTGATCTTGACCGGCTGGCGTGCTTGCATACGGCGGTCCACGGTGCAGGCAATGATGGCTGCCGCATGCGCTGCGTTGATGCTGGCATGCAAGGAGACAACCTTTCTTCACTTTTTCGCGTTGGCCACCGCCGCATTTCTCTTCTGGCGCTGGGATCTGCGCGGGAAGAGTATCAGCGGGCTTTGGCGGCCCAGGGTGGTGCTGATTGGAGTTGCCGTTTTCGTCCTGCTGAGCGTGATTCTGTTCACCTGGTTTGGCAGCAACTGGAAAGCATTGGCCGTCCTGTTGCAGGCGTTTCCAAATCTGCTGGCACGGGCAGGCGGTGAAGGCCATCAGAAGCCCTTCTGGTATTTTGCCCAGCTTCTCACCGGTGGCCGGTCGGGCGGGTTGATCTCCGTCCTGGCCCTCATCGGGTTCGTCCAGAGCACCAGAAAACGCGATGCTACGGCCTTTGGCCTTCTCGCGTTCTATGCGTTTTTCATTGCCGTAATCTATAGCCTGATTCCGTACAAGACGCCGTGGCTGGCCCTGAATCTCTGGCTCCCGATCGCCCTGTTTGCCGGCCGGGGAATCGATTCTCCCTGGCGCCTGGCGGCAAAGTATCCTGCTTTTCGAATCCCTATTCGTGCCGTATGCATCGCGGTGGGCGCGGCGCTCGCCGTGTTGGTCGCCCACGATACGCAGCAGCGAGTCTTTCTCCATGCAGCCGATGAAAGCAATCCGTATGCCTATGCACACACCTCTGAAGATCTGCTCGGGCTGCCCGCGGAGATCGAAACACTGGCACGGCAAAATGGGTTGGCAGCGCCGCGTATCGCCGTCATTGCCGCCGATCCATGGCCGCTTCCGTGGTATCTGCGACACTATGCCGAAGTGGGATTCTGGCAACCAAGTCAGCAACCGGGAACGGCGGATTTTTATATCACTTCAACCGAAGCTGCGGACGAACTCAGCGATCAGTTGCAGGATTTCCGCCCAGACTTTTTCGGACTCAGGCCGGGTGTGCTGATCGTGTTGTGGTCGCCCGCGCCGAAATGAGATTGCATGGCTGACATTCACCAATTCAATGATCGCGCCATGGCGACACACTTCGAAGTGCGCATCGCCAATGAAGAAAGAGCGTATGCAGCGCAAGCTGCGCAGGCGGCCTTCGACCTTCTGGCCGGGCTGGAGTCGCAATTAAGCCGCTTTCGCGCCAACAGCGATATAGCACACATCGCCGCGCTCGCACCGGGCGAAAAGATGCGCCTGAGCGAGCCAGCATGCGCTTGTCTTGAAATAGCAAAGAAGATGGAATTGGCCACTCTCGGCGCGTTCTCGCCAACAGCCGCCGCTTTGCAAACGCAGGGCTGCCTGCCCCAGTGGACTCTGCTGCCGGAGGAGCTTTCCATTCAGTGCGAGAGTGGGCGGCTGCAGTTCGATCTGGGCGCCATCGGCAAAGGGTTTGCACTTGACCGGATGGCGAAGCTGCTGCGCAGCTGGGATTGTCCGGCATTCTTGCTGGTCGCGGGCGGCAGCAGCATTCTTGCAGGCAATCCACCACCGGGGAGTGCTGGCTGGTCTTGCGGCCTCGGAGCGGATGACGTGCCCAAACGACTCCTTCTGACCAATGCTTCGCTGAGCGGGTCAGGGCTGGCGGTAAAAGGAAATCATATTCTCGATCCCCGCACCGGCCAGCCCGCGCTGCGGCAAGACCGTGCCTGGGCGCTGGCCAATACAGCAGCTGAATCGGACGCCCTTTCAACAGCCTGCATGGTTTTGAACGAGCGGGAATTGGAAGAAGTCCTCGCGCAGGATTCCTCGTGGTTATTCTTTCTGGAGCCGCATGGAATCAACCAACCAATGGGAAACCGCGTGCCTCCTCCGCAAGCCTGACTTTTTTGCAATTGGGCGCATAGCTCCGCAGGCGAGATACAATTGCGGCGGTACTCTGGCACCATTCCATCGGGTGCGAATTCCCCAAGGAGCGTCCTGACGAATGCGAACGGCATACCTGCTTTTACCCGTCAATATCACTCTTCTTGCATGTGCGGCCCATGCAGCCAGCCGGCCGGCAGACATTGCGTATCGTGCGCAAATGATCGACCCCGGCTACAACGAAACTGTTGCTGTGGCTGACTTGAACAACGACGGCAAGCCCGACATCATCTCCGGCGATAGCTGGTACGAGGCGCCCACGTGGAAGAAGCATTCGCTGCGTCAAATTGATTACAGCCATGGCTATATCGACAATTTCACCGATATCGCAATCGATGTGGACGGCGATGGCTGGACTGACGTGGTGCAGTTCAGTTACTTTGCGCATAACATTGTCTGGCTCAAGAACCCGGGCAAGAGCGGCGGCCCTTGGAAGGTGACCGAGATCGACAATAGCGGTCCGACAGAATTCGCGTTCCTGGTGGATCTGACCAACGATGGAAAGGCGCTCGAATTTCTTCCTGAGTTCGATCGTCCAGACGTACCTCTGGCATGGTTTGAACTCGTCAACGGAAAATTTGTGAAACACATCGTGGCGCAAAAAAGCTTCGGTCATGGAATTGGCGTCGGCGACGTGAACGGCGACGGCAGGATGGATATCCTGACGCCCGAAGGATGGCTCGAAGCGCCGCCTGATATTCACGCGCCCGGCGATTGGAAGTTTCATCCGACGGACTGGGCTCAGCATCCGATTCCCCCCGCAGGCCGCGGCACTGCGCCCGAGCCATACCCCGCACATCACAATTGCCAGTTTGGCCGCATGTACCTGCTCGACATCAACGGCGATGGCCGCAAGGATATGCTGGCCGGGATGGCCCATGACTACGGGCTGGCCTGGTATGAGCAGACCGAAGATGGGCATTGGATTCAGCACGTGATCGACAACACCTGGTCCCAGGCCCATGCATCGTTGCTCGTGGACCTGAATGGAGATGGACAGCCAGATTTGATTACCGGCAAACGCTATTTCGCGCACAACGGAGCAGACCCGGGCGAGCGGGAGCCGATTGGCCTCTACTGGTATGAGTGGCGCAAAACAACGCCCACCGAGGCCACCGCAAACGCTCCCGGCAACGGCGGCGTCGAGTGGATCCGTCATATTGTCGACTATGGTGGCCGCATGGGCGGAGGGATGCAAATTGCCGTCATCGACATCAACGGCGATGGAAACCTTGATATTGTCAGCGGCGGGAAGGCCGGACTCTTCCTCGCCGAGAACCTGACGAAGTCGGAAAGCTCAAAGGCCAGGGTTCACTAGAGTTTTCACATCGCTCCATACGCACGATAAATGGTCGGTCCTTCCATTTGCCCCGACCTTCCGACAAATCCTGACCTTCGCACGCGTGCTGAGGCGACACTCTGTTTGCGATCGCCCTGGGCAGTTTGGGCGTGACAACAGCCGCGGCCATGTGGTTCGTGACGGTTGTGGGGCTCAGCCTGGGTGGTGGACAACTGGTCCTGGGTTCTGTCTCCGCAGTGATGGGTTTCCTCGTTTTATGGGGATTTCGATACCTTGAACGTCACGTTGAGCGCGATCAACTTGCTCAGTTGAAGATCAGCGCCCAAGGCAGTCAGCTTCTTGCTGATGAGCTTCACAACCGATTAATTGGCGCGTATTTCCGAATCAAATCGCTGTCAGTGACCACTTGCATTCGAGAGCACCAGAGAACCTTTGCGTGCGAGGTCCGCTGGCCTTCCCTGCAGGGGAATGTGGCCGTTCCCCCACTCGTTGCGGAACTTGAACAGCTGCGCGGAGTGATCGAGGTCGAGTGGAGTTCGTTGGGCCCTGGTCCGGAATAGGCCGGTGCCTGTCGGGACTCGTCTGCGAGTGCGCAAGTCTCATGTGACAATTGGGGCGATCTAAGCTTCAATTTTCCTCAACTCGCGAGGTTGAATCCGAGAGCTCCCGTGATAGACATTAAAATGGTGATCGCGCAGAAAGCCCACCAGCGTAATGTCGAAGTCCCGCGCTACGTCGACCGCCAGGCTGGAGGGTGCGCCCACTGATGCCACCACGGGAATGCCGCCCATCACCGCCTTCTGCAGCAACTCGAAGCTCGCCCTGCCGGAGAGGAGCAGCAATCGATCCGTGAGCGGCACACGGTCTTCGAGCAGCGCCGCGCCAATCAGCTTGTCGACTGCATTGTGTCGCCCAACATCTTCCTGCAGAGCTTCCAGTTCTCCCGTCTCGCTGAACAAGCCCGCAGCGTGCAGCCCGCCGGTCCGGTTGAAGACCCCCTGCGCCTCTCGCTGCTTTGCAGGCAGCGCGCACAGAGTCTCGGGATCCATCACAAACTCATTCCTGCGCCGCGGTGGGCATACTGTTCGAAGTGCCAGAAGCGAGGCCTTGCCGCAGATTCCACAGCTTGAAGTCGTATAAAAATTACGCTGAAGCGTCCCCAAACCCACCTCGACGGTCTGCGCCAATTCCACCGTGACCACATTTCTCGCGGAGCTGCTCCAAAGCTTCGAGTTTCCTCCCGCCTCCATCAATTCTGTCGATATCGAGTCAATGTCCAACCCGTCTCGGATCACGCCCTCTGTGAATAAAAACCCCGCTGCCAGCTCGGCATCCCTGCCGGGCGTCCGCATGGTGACGGAAATCGACTTCAGCTCGCGTGCCTGCGCTGGTCCATACGCCAGGCGAATCTCCAATGGTTCTTCGACTGCCAATTCATCTTGGCTCGCTTGAAAATGCTGGCCGTCGAACCGCTCGATAAGCGAGCCCCGGCATTCGTCAATCGTCTGCTTCAGCAATGCGCTTATCCCTTCCCGCTGTGATCTGCCGCTGCGCCAACCGCGCCCAGCATCCGTGCCATCAATGACAATCCGCGTCGCGTGTCCGGTGCGCGCATGCGCTTGAACAACTGCCAGAGACTGGGCGGTTCCTGCTCTGTCTTGTGCTCCTCCACGGCCGTGAACATGGCCTTCGAAATCCGCGCGAGCGGTTCCGGTTGCAGAGTTCCAAAGATCTTGCCCAGAGCCAACAAATTGCGGATCGCGTTGATGCTCATCGGTTCGGCCGAGTAAGCCGCCAGCGAAGCCACGATCGTGTCCTTCGCACCAATCGCCCCATGCAACGCATCCAGCACGCCCTGCCGGTGCGCTTCCTCGAGAAGATCAAACGCCACCAGCAGCGCTTCAGCATGTTCAGTCGGGGCCGCGGCTAGCCGGCGCCCCAACTCCAGCTTCGGATCGACTTGTTTGGGCACAAAGTGAATCGGATTTGCCATGATTGCCCCGCTCCAACATGGGCCGACAATGCGGGCTAGACCGTTGTCGTCTTGATCTGCACCAGCTTATCGCCCAGGCTCTCGCCCGGTACGCGATAATCCGCCCGCTTCCATTTGCGTTCGATTTCCACGCCTGACTGAGGGGTTCGCTTGCCGTTACGAAAATTCTCTGCCGGCAACGGGCTTGGGCCCGTCTTTTCGACAATTGTCATGTGCACTGAAGTTTCTTTGTACGCCGGTGTATGCGTGGCCCGGTCAACCTGTGCGCCAGTCAATCGATTCACTGGTTGCAAAACGGAGTTCAGTGGCATGTAAAGCTGCGAACCCTCGACGCGATCTGTCACAAGAACCGGCACGATTGCCTCTCCGGCCGCGCTGCGCAGATTCACCATCGTTCCCGTCTCCATACCCCGCACCCTCGCATGCTCGGGCGAAACTTCCACGAAATTCATCGGCGTCATGCGCTTGATCCCCGGAGTCCGATAGGTCATCGAGCCCTGCTCGAAATGCTCCAGAAGCCGCCCATTGTTCAGGTGATTGGGGAACTCCTCGTTGTGAACCTCGCATGGATCTATCCATTCAATCGGGTGAAAATGCGCCTTGCCATCGGGGAACGGAAACTTCTCCGTAAATAAGACTGGCGAATCTTTCCCGTCCTTTGCTACCGGCCATTGCAGGCTGTTGTAGCCTTCCAGCCGCTCGTAGGTGACGCCCGCGAACAGCGGCACCAACGAGGCAGCTTCATCCATAATCTGCGACGGATGGTGATACTCCCACCCCGCGCCCAGTCGATTGGCGACCAGTTGGATAATCTCCCAGTCCGCCTTCGACTCGCCAAGCGGCTCCAACGCCTTGTACAACCGCTGAATGCGCCTCTCGGTATTCGTAAACGTGCCCTCTTTTTCAAGGGACGGCGATGCCGGGAGAATTACGTCCGCATAGGCACAGGTCGGGGAGAAATTCACATCCTGCATCACCAGGAATTCCAGTTTTGTGAATGCGCTTGCGACGTCATTGGAGTTGGCGTCGGAAGTGATAGTATCTTCGCCCTTGATGTACATTGAACGCAGTTTGCCCTCATGGATTGCGCGGATCATCTCATGGTTGTCCAGCCCCTTGTTCGTCGGCAGCTTGACACCCCACCCCGCCTCGAACTTCTTTCGATTGCCTTCTTCCGCCACCTTCTGGTAGCCAGGATAGGAATCCGGCATCGACCCGAAGTCGCTCGCGCCCTGCACGTTGTTATGGCCCCGCAACGGATATGCGCCTGTTCCCGGCCGCATGTAATTCCCGGTCAGCAGCAGAAGATTCGAAATCGAAGTCGACGTATCGGATCCGCCGCAATGCTGCGTCACGCCCATCGCCCAAAGGATACACACGCTTTCGGCCTCAGCGATCTCCTTCGCCACGCGCTCGAGCAGTTCACGCGACAGGCCCGTGGTGCGCTGTGCAAAATCCAGCGTGTAAGGCTCAAGAGACTTTTTGTATTCATCAAACCCATTCACCCACCTGGCGACGAAGTCCCGCTTGTGCCAACCCTGGTCGAGGATGTGTCTGCCCATTGCATTCAGCCACACCGCGTCTGTTGACGGCTTCGGCCTGAAGAAGACATCCGCGCGTTCCGCCATCTCGTGCTTGCGCAAGTCCGCCACAATCAGCCGCTGTCCGCGATGCTTGTGCGAACGCTTCAACCGCGTTGCCAGCACCGGATGGCTCTCCGCGGTGTTTGACCCGATGACCACTACGAGCGCTGCCTTTTCAATATCCGCGATTGATCCGCTGTCGCCGCCGTAGCCCACCGTGCGGCTCAGTCCCATCGTCGCCGGAGTCTGGCAGTAACGCGAGCAGTTGTCAATATTGTTGGTTCCCACGACTGCCCGCGCCAGCTTCTGCATCAGATAGCTTTCTTCATTCGTGCACTTTGACGAAGTGATAAACGCCAATGCATCCGGCCCGTCTTCCGCGCGTATCTGCTTGAACTTCATTTCGATCAGGTTGAGCGCCTCGTTCCACGTTGCCTCGCGAAACGTATCTGCGCCCTGCGGCGTTTTCGTTCGAATCAGCGGCACCGTGAGCCGATCTGACGAGTTGATGTAGTCCCACGCGAATTTGCCTTTCACGCAGGTCGAAATTCCATTTGCAGGTCCGTTCGCGGGCTCGATCTTCAAGACATGTCGGTCGCGCGTCCATACATCGAAGGAGCAACCCACGCCACAATACGTGCACACCGTTTTGGTTCGCTTCACGCGCATTTTGCGCATTGCGGATTCGCTCGCAGAGAGCGCCAGAATCGGCCCGTAACCTACCTCCGGCTCAATCGCTTTCACCGTCTTGATCATTGTATTGAGCACACCTGCCGGCAAGCTGGTCAGGTAGCCCGCGTGCCCCAGCATGGAGTTCTCCATGAGCGCATTGCACGGGCAGACCGTCACACAGTGGCCGCAGCTCACGCACGACGAACCCGCAATCTGCTCGCCGCCATCCCAGAGCACGCGGGGATGCGCTGCTTCCCAGTCAATCGTCAGGGTCTCGTTGACTTGCACATTCTGGCAGGCTTCCACGCACCTTCCGCACAGGATGCACTGGTCCGGGTCGTAACGGTAGAACGGATTGGAGTGATCCTGCACATATGGCTTTTCGCGGTACTCCCGCACCTGGTGTTTCACTTCCAGGTGCTTGGTCGTATTGTGAACTGTGCAATTGCCGTTGTTGTTGTCGCAGACAGTGCAATAGAGCTGATGATTCTCCAGGATTCGGTCGAATGCTTCGCGCTGCGCCATGTCCGCGCGGTCGCTGCAGGTCTCGACGGTGATTCCCCCGGTCACTTCGGTCGCGCAGGCCCGAACCAGCTTGCCGTCCACCTCTACCATGCAGGTGTCACATGACTGAATGGGGCCCATCTGGGGGTGATAGCAGACCTGCGCCAGATTCCGACCGGGCAGGGCACGGTTTACCGTCTCCACCAGCAACTCGCCCGCGACTGCCAATACTGCGGCGCCATCGAGTGTGATGGTGGTATCCGGCTGCTGTGTTGCGGGAGTGTTCAAAAGGCGCTTTTGGAATGGCATAGGGATTCTGATGCCTGACGACTCGTACGCGTTTCCCATAATACGCTGCAAACCTGACCGCTTGCCCAACTAAGCAGTTCTTTTTTGCTTTCCCGTTTGTGCCGCCCACATCCAGTTCCCGGGCTTTCGATCAATCCCTCTCGCTGGATTACCGATGTGGACAAGTTCCGGCGTGGACGGATGCGTCAACGGGCATCCATGTGGCGCTGGAGCGTTCCGCGCCATATTGTTGAATGCCGCCATGCAGGTGCTGCAATTCATGTTCTAGTGTCTTTCGTATCGTAAACCGCGATCCAATGGAAGCCAATATGCCGCAGCTTCTCCGGCAATGGTTTTCCAGGTAGGAGCCTTGTCGCTGGCAAGGCTCTCACGGCGGCCCAATCGGCGCCGTTGCGGGGCAACTCTCAATCCCGCTGGGCATCTGAATGAGCAGGGAGCACTGCATATGCCGCGTCCGTTCTGGTCAGGCCACATCCAGATTTCTCTGGTCTCCTTCGCCGTCAAACTCTTTCCCGCGATCGAGGTAAAGAGTGAAATTCGCTTCCACCAGATCAGCCGCAAGACAGGCGAGCGAGTCCGGCATCAAAAGGTATCAGCCTCCGATGAGGAGCCGGTGGAAAACGCAGATATCGTCAAAGGATATGAATATAGCAAGGGAGAGTACATCCAAATAGAACCATCGGAAATTGCGGAAATGCGAATCGCCTTGCGGAGCACAATCGAGATTCAACAGTTCGTGGCTATCGAGGAGCTGGATCCGACCTTCTTCGAGAAGCCCTATTTTGTGTCACCGGAAAACGATGCCCATGCGGACGCCTTTGCGGTCGTCCAAAGAGCTTTGCAGCAGACGGGGAAGGCGGGCATTGGCAAAATTGCGGTTGCAGGCCGAGAGCACCTCATTGCGATCGCGGCGCCAGCCGACCTAAAGCTTGCAGGGATGATGGGCTACTTCCTGCGCTATGCCGAGGAGATTCGGAACGCGGCGGAATATTTCTCCGAAGTGAAGCCAGGTAAGGTGGACGAAGAACAACTCGCACTGGCTAAGGAGCTGATCAAACGCAAGACGAAAACCTTTGACCCCCAAAAGTTCACAGATGACTACGAAGTCGCCTTGCGCGAACTGGTCGATGCCAAGCTGAAGCACATTCCGCTGCCCAAGCAGCAGACTGCCCCGCGCGGAAAAGTGATTGACCTGATGGATGCTCTTCGACGCAGCATCAAGGAGCCATCTGAACGGAAAAAGCCGGTGGCGCGTGCCGGCGCCGGCGCGCCCAAAGAGAAGCCTGGACCAAGGCTGATCCATTCTCCTGCGCGAGCAGCGGACAAGCGGCGGAAGTCCGCCTGAGCCAACTCAATGGCCAACAGACAAGACAGTCCGTCCAGTAAGGCTTCGACTGCCGCAAGCGCGCCGTTGGCACGCTACCGCTCCGTGCGTGACTTCGGAAAAACCTCTGAGCCAAGCGGCCACTCGCCCCAAGAGCGAACTGCACACGCATCTGCAGTGCTGCCATTCGTCGTTCAAAAGCACGCGGCGACCCGGCTTCACTACGACTTTCGGCTGGGCTGGAATGGCGTGTTGAAGAGCTGGGCTGTCACCAAGGGGCCAAGCTATTTTCCCGGCGACAAGCGCCTCGCCGTCGAGGTCGAGGACCATCCACTCGAGTACGGAGATTTCGAGGGCGTAATCCCGAAAGGCCAGTACGGCGGAGGAACTGTGATGCTTTGGGACCGCGGGACGTGGGAGCCCCATGGCGACGTCGCGGAGGGTCTGAAGCGAGGCAATCTAAAATTCACACTTCATGGCGGAAAGTTAAAGGGCAACTGGGTTCTGATTCGCATGGCAGGCCGCGCTGGCGGCAAGGACAAGCCCAACTGGCTCCTGATAAAAGAACATGACGCTGAGGAACGTGGTTCGGGCGATGAGCCCATCACAGAACAGGCACCGGACAGTGCTGCCTCCGGGCGGACAATGGAAGCGATCGCGAATGCAAGGGACCGAGTGTGGAATTCCGCGGAAGCTCGAACCTCAGATCGTGAACGGCCGACGTCTCCCCAGCCGACGTCCGGCTCCAAGAAAGCCATCCCCAGACTCATGAATGACATTGCAGACGCTCCCATGGAGGGTCTGCCACAGTTCATCGCGCCGCAACTTGCAACCCTGGCGAAGAGCCCGCCGGCGGGGGACAGCTGGATCCACGAATTGAAGCTGGACGGCTATCGAATGCAGGCGCGCTTGCTCAATCAGCGAGCGAAAGCGACAGCACAATTGCTCACTCGGACCGGGCTCGACTGGACGCATCGGATGAAGTCAATTGCCGCGGCGGTCGCCGCGTTGCCGGCGAAAAGCGCTGTGCTCGACGGCGAAGTGGTCGTATTGGCCAAAGACGGATCATCGAGTTTTGCGGAACTGCAGGGCGCTTTCCAGGATGGCGCCGAAGCTCAGCTCACTTATTACGTCTTCGATCTCCTTCACCTTGATGGGCGCAATCTTAGAGCCCTCCCATTGGTCGAAAGAAAATCGATTCTGGCCAGGCTGCTGGCCGGCAGTTCATCAGACGGGGTTCTTCGGCTGAGTGAGCATCTTGTCGGAGACCCCAGTGCGGTTTTCAGCCACGCGTGCCGGCTGGGGGCCGAAGGGATTATCTCAAAACGCGCGCGCGCCCGCTATTCATCGGGGCGTGGGAGCTCATGGCTGAAGTTGAAGTGCTACCACGAGCAGGAATTGGTGATTGGCGGGTTTACGCTTCCGTCAAATCGAACTCGCGGAGTTGGCGCGCTGCTGTTGGGATACTACCGCGGAGGCAAGCTCACGTACGCGGGTCGCAGTGGCACGGGCTTCACGCAAAAGACCCATCGCATGATGCGTGACCGCCTTGATAAGCTCGTGCGCAAGGACTCGCCATTCGACACTATTCCCGCGAGCGCCGGCCGGGGCGCACACTGGGTCAGGCCGGAATTGGTTGCGCAAATATCGTTTGCAACGTGGACCGCCGACAATCTGGTGAGACAAGCAGCCTTCAAAGGCCTTCGTGAAGACAAGCCCGCAAAAACAGTCCGGCGCGAAGTGGCGCTGGGCGCTGAGGAGAAGAAGCGTGACGTCAAGGCAGATGCGTCTGTGGCGCTCCAATCAAAGTCGATTGCCGCACGACGCGTTTCAGCTGCCGCATCCGGCTCAAATGAATCCTTGCCCATTCGCCTTACCCACCCCGGCAAAGTGTTGGACACGGAGTCCAGGCTGACAAAGGACGCCCTGGCCCACTACTACCTGGAAGTGGCAACCTACATGCTCCCTTATATTGAGGGTCGCCCGCTGACTCTGGTTCGTTGCATCGACGGCACCGGGAAATCATGCTTCTATCAGAAACACAACAATGCAACGCTGCCCGCGGATATCGGCGGCATCGACATCATCGACAAAAAGACAGGCGTGGCCGAGACCTATATCACCCTCTCCACACCGAAGGCCCTTGTCGAACTGGCGCAGCTGGGGGTACTGGAACTGCATTCATGGGGTTCTCGCAATGCGGCCGTCGACAAACCAGACCGCCTGGTAATTGATCTTGACCCGGACCCTGCAATCGACTGGAAAACGCTGGCCGCGACTGCTGCCGAAGTGAGAGAGCGTCTGAAGAAGCTCAGCCTCGAAAGTTTTTTGAAGGCGACCGGAGGCAACGGCCTCCATGTAGTGGCTCCGATTCGTCCAACGAGTTCCTGGCCTGCCGTGAAAGAGTTTGCGCATAACCTGGTGCTGGACATGGAGACCGATGCGCCAGATTTATTGCTAACGCGCATGACCAAAGCCGCGCGGAAAGGGAAAATATACCTCGACTACCTCCGCAATGAACGCGGCGCAACTTCAATTGCGCCGTACTCTCCCCGTGCGCGCGCGGGTGTGCCGGTCGCACTTCCGTTGCGATGGGAAGAATTGAAAATGAAGCAGCGGCCTCGCTTTCTTGTCTCCCAGTTTGCGCGCTGGAAGAAGCGGCTGCAGGAAGATCCATGGAGAGGCATGGGGCTGCTCAGGCAGTCTCTTCCCGTCTCAAAAAAATGATCGAGCAGCCAAAGCTGCTGTACGATCCCATGCCGCCCATCGCTATTCGGGCGTCACCGGTGCATAGATACAGTAACCGCGCGGCGGGGCGGGGAACTCAGCATTGCCGTCGCCGTCTGTGGTGCGCTCGTCCGGATGCGCAGTATCATGACCATCCCATGCCACCGGTCTGAATTTCTGGTTCGCCCACCTTGTTTTTGCCGAGGTCCCGCTCCACTGATTTCCCAAATTGTTCAGCACGTAGATCAAGCCGCTCTGGTTTTCGGTTCCAGCTCGCTGCATGATGTAGAGATCGGGGTCGGCGTGGAGCACGGTCGACTCCCCGCCGGCGTGCTTGTGATGTGCAGCAATCAGTGCGTCAATTCCGTTTGGGGTTTGCGGGCGAGCTAACTCGCAATTGAAATAATCCCACCAGAAAATACATGGATACCCGTCGCTGGCCAGGATGAACGAGTAGCCGAGCATTTTATCGTTGATCACCTGATTGCCGCCCATGTCGTGGTTTTCAGTAAAAGTGACGGCATTGAATGGGCGAGCTGCCGAGACAGAATCGCCATTCGTCAGGTTTCGCAAGTCGTAGTTGGGAGTATCACAAACGTCTTTGAGCTTGTAGCGCAGGGGAAAATCAAAGGCGGCAATTTGTTGATCGGTGACGGCCCGTACTCCGTCAAGCCATCCCTCGATGTCATCCGGCCCCGACCAATATTCACCCACGATGAAGGGCGCAAACTCCGAACCGTTCTTTTTCTGGTATTGATACTTTGCCAGCAGGCCAATCATCCATGCGCCGAATCCTTTTACGAAGTCGAATCTCAAGCCATCGAAATCCAACTCCTCGATGGCCAGGCGCGCATATTCAAACATGGCTTCGTAGACGCGCGGATTGCGATGGCACAGGTGGGGAAAGCCAGCGAAATTCTCGCCTTCAATCATGGCGCGTTCATAGCGGCAGGGATGGAAGCAATTCCAATCGCGGGGAAACTTGCCGCTCTGTGGCCTGAATTTGGTCCAGCGCTTGGCGCCATCGATCGGATTTGTTTCCTCCTCGTCGGCGCCGGAATTATGGTTGATCACCAAGTCGGCGATTGCGCTTATGTTGTGCTTGCGCATAACCTGGATCAACCTCTCAAGCTCCGCACGATTGCCATAGAGAGTCTTGACACACCCCTTCTGGTCAAAGTCCCCGAGATCGAAGTAATCATAAGGATCATAGCCATTCGAGTCCGCATTCGCACATTTGCTGAAGGGCGGGAGCCAAAGTGAATTGATTCCCGAGGCAGCCAGCTGCGGAACCATTTCGGCAAGGTGATTCCACCATTCCCCGAGCTTGTTTTCCTTGATCGGAGCGTCCCAGTAGAACGCCTGCATCATGACCGCCATCGTAAATCCTCCTTGCCTCGTGCCCGTTCCGGATTGAAGGGAGCAGGATGCCGAGTCAGGTTCGGAGTCTTAGCGTCAGGCTCACCCTCTGTCCTCGCTGTACAAGGTCTCTTATCAAAGACTTCGATGCGGAGGTCGTTCGAATAGCTGCACTGCAATTCCCGGTTTACTGCCCGCTTCGATCTGCGTCAAACGCTCTTGCCGCCGCCTCTGCGCCGTGCAATGACAATGTGTCTGCACGGTGCCTGTCAGCCGGCATGTCAGATCTGCGTGTACCAAATAATGAAACGCTTCTGGCCGTGCGTTGCAAATTTGGCATCAAAGCAACTGGCGCGCTGCGATTGGGGACTATGCAGGAAGAACGCCGCATTCAAGCACCGGAAGTTCAGAAATCCTGCCTCGTTGGAACCGGTGAGATGGCGGATCGCATTCGTGCGCTTGACTGGCAAAGGACCGCGATCGGGCCAATTTCCGAATGGTCCGACACACTCTTGGTCGCGGCGAACCTGATGCTCGCCGCCAGCCATCCCATCCTTCTCCTGTGGGGTCCTGACCTCATCCTTCTATACAACGATGCCTTCAGGCCCATCCTCACAGACCGGCATCCGCAGGCGCTGGGTGATCGGGGTCGGGAATTCTGGGTGGATGTGTGGCCCGTGGTCGGGCAACAACTCGAATCGGTGTTTGACAGCGGGCAGACTGTCTCAAACGAAAACGCGCTCGTCCCCATCCTCCGCAATGGAAAGCTGGAAGACGCGTATTTCAACTACAGCTATAGTCCGGTCTTCGATCCTGCGAGGCAGGTCGCAGGAATCATCACCATCTGTCAGGACGTCACCGCAGCAGCGCAAACCGAGCACGAGCGGGCTCGGGCAGAAGCCGCATTGCGGGCCCGGCAAGATGACCTGGATCGAACTCTGCGGGCACTCCATGCAGAACGGGCACGACTGCTGAGCGTCGTCCAGCAAGCGCCGGCGTTCTTTGCACTCCTTGAGGGGCCAAGCCATGTTATCTCGATGGTCAACCCGCTCTATATGAAGCTGGTGGGAAACCGCGACGTCTTGGGCAAGCCGGTTGCCGAAGCGTTGCCCGAGGCCGTCGAGCAAGGATATGTCGACATGCTCGACCGGGTTTTTCTTACCGGCCAGTCTGTCGCCGGGCATGATGCGCGGTTCGACCTGACCTGGGCGGAGGGGCATGAGCCCGACGAGCGCTATCTCGATTTTGTCTATCAGCCTTTGCGGGAAGACGACAACTCAATCTCCGGTGTCATTATCCTCGGCGTGGATGTTACCGAAAACAAGCGTGCGCAGAAGGCCCTCATCCAGAACGAAAAGCTCGCGGCCGTCGGCAGGCTCGCTGCATCCATCGCTCATGAAATCAACAATCCATTGACCGCGGTTACCAACCTTCTGTATCTGGCTAGATGCGCGGGCTCTCAGGAGCAGGTGCGGGATTTTCTCGACCGGGCTGACGATGAGCTGCGCCGCATCTCGGTCATCACCAACCAGACACTCACTTTCAGCAAGAAAGCAATCCATCCTCAATCTGTTCTAGGCGCCGACTTGATTGAGAGTGTGGTCAATGTTTATCGCAGCCGCCTGCTGAACGGCCATGTGAGCCTTGAGAGAAGAATTCGATCGGGCCGGCAGATAGCCTGCTTCGAAGGGGAGATCCGCCAGGTTCTCAATAATCTGGTCGGCAATGCCATTGACGCGATGCATGGCAGAGGCGGGCGGCTGTTGGTGCGCAGCAGAAACTCGACCGACTGGGCCACAGGACGAGAAGGGGTATCAATCACAATTGCGGATACAGGCGTCGGTATGAATCCCAAGATCCGGAAGAAAATCTTCGAGCCTTTCTTCACTACAAAAGGGCTGAGCGGAACCGGTCTGGGACTTTCCGTGAGCCTGGATATCGTTGCCCGCCACCAGGGGTCTCTGCGAGTGCGAAGCCGGCAGACGCCCGGCCCTTCAGGCGCTGTCTTCAGCCTGTTTCTGCCGTGCTTGTCGTGAGGCAGTGGCTCTAACAGCTCTGCCGGCCCTTGCGGGCAGACCCACGACAAGTCACATCGTGTAAGCCACTGAAATGCGATTTTCTTGGGCCCCGTTCAAACATCAAAATGGCCGGCTTTCGGGCTGAACAGAATCACCATGCCCCGGCACCGCCGGCAACTTCGAGTTTTTGTCGTCGATGATGAAGCTGTAATTGCAACCACCCTGGCGGTGATTCTTCGCCAGCAGGGATTCGAAGCAATCTCCTTCGATGTGGCTCTTGGTGCTTTGCAGGCCAATCAAGACAATGTTCCGGACCTGCTCATCTCGGACGTTGTGATGCCCGTCATGTCGGGCATAGAGTTTGCCGTCAACGTGCGCGACCGTTGTCCGGACTGCAAGGTGCTTCTCTTCTCCAGCCAGGCGCAACAGCCAATCTGCTTGAAAAGGTCCGTGCCGACGGACATGACTTTCAGCTTCTCAACCCAGTGCATCCGTCCGACTTGCTTGCAAAGATACGTGCCGTTACTCAGGCGCCATGAGGCGTCAGCACGCTTACCTGTCGGGATCCACATACCACCTCCTTTTCGACTCGTAAACATCCGAAAATGCTGTACGGGCATGTGGGCCCATTTCTTGTTGCCCCGATCAACCTTTCGCGAGGTTCTTGCATCCATGCTAAGCGGGGCAGCAGAAGTACTACCGATTGACCGTCATTCATCAAGAAGAGTCAGAAGAGGAGCAAATTGATGCCGCCCCTTCCCAAAGAACTCCGCGTTTTTGTTGTCGATGATGAAGATGTCATCGCGTCTACCCTGGCGATGATTTTGCGCTTTCAGGGTGGGTTCAATGCCAGATCCTTCAATAGTCCCGTTGAAGCTCTGAATGCCGCTCAGACTGATCCTCCCGACCTGTTGATTTCCGATGTCGTGATGCCAATCCTTACCGGCATCGAACTCGCCGTTCAAATGCAGGCTCTGTGTCCGCAATGCAAGGTGATGCTGTTTTCCGGGCACGTTGCGACCGCGGACCTGCTTGAGCCCGCCCGCCTCAATGGATACAGCTTTGAGCTGCTGTCCAAGCCGGTACATCCGGCAGATCTCCTGGCCAGAATCCTCCAACTGACGGATTCTCCCCCCCCGCCGCCCCCCTGGGCCGTTCAGGAGTTACAGGCCGAAGGTAATTCCGCGTAGGTCCCGATACTGCTTTCCCCCAGCTCGGCCTTGTCATGGGCCACCCGTCAGATCGTGCCAATGGTGCCCGTGTGCCCTTGCACACGCTTCAGGCAACAAATACCATACAGTCGGCATCGAACCTCGTGGCGTCTTGTGTTCAGGCCCCGAAGCTTCGCCGCATTCAGGTTGTATCAGGGGCACGGTCGATTACCATATGTAGTCAAAGCATTGATTTGTCACTATCCATAAGCATGCCCGGATTTGAGTGGCGAGGAAGAAAGAGACCATGCACGACGAGACCGATCGCCTCAACAGCCGCAATGAACACTCGGCTGAGCAAGCGATACAGCCGCAGGAGATGAGTGATCTTGTAGGCAAGTTCAACTGGGCAACAACTCCCCTCGGGGCCGCCGCATCCTGGCCAAACGGACTCAAAGCCGCGGTTCAAATTGTGCTCACCTCCGGCTTCCCAATGTGGATGGCCTGGGGCCCGGAACTAACTTTCCTCTACAACGATGGTTATCGCCGCACCACACTGGGCAAAAAGCACCCCTGGGCGCTGGGTAGGCCGGCCTGGGAGGTATGGCATGAAATCTGGAAGGACGTTGGTCCGCTCATCCGGCGCGTGATGGAGACACGAGAGGCGTGTTGGGAAGAAGGCCTCCTGCTCATTCTGGAACGCAGCGGTTATCCCGAAGAGACCTATCACACCTTCTCGTACAGCCCATTGGAGGGGCCCGACGGGCAGATCGCGGGCATGCTCTGTGTGGTCATCGAGGACACCGCTCGGGTCATAGGCGAGAGACAGCTTTCGGCACTCAGCACCCTGGCAGCTTCACTCGCGGGCGCCATTACCGAGCAGGAAGTCCATTCCGCCATTGAACGAGGAGTTGCAGATCAGCGGGACATGCCCTGCACGCTCACCTACCTATTCGAAGGGGACGGATCGCAACTCAAGCTCGTTGCCAGAACCGGGATCGATGCCGATCATCAGGCCGCATGCGCGATCATCAATGCAAATTCTAAAGACGCGCCATGGCCGATTCATCTGCTGCTCGAAGCCAATCGTGCAGTCACCGTGGAGGACCTTGCCGCGAACTTGCCCGAACTGCCACATGGATGCTGGGACATGCCGCCGGCCCGTGCCCGCTTGGTCCCGATCGCAAGGCAAGGACAGGAGAGACCGGCAGGCGTTTTCATTGCGGCTCTCAATCCCTATCGGCAGCTGGATTCCGCTTATGCGGATTTTCTGGATCTGGTTGCCGGCCAGATTGCTGCC
>Ga0302320_10011486_pt1 | contig 18725 bp, 20 predicted proteins | sample Bog_T0_3_FD_202130 | JGI IMG/M metagenome (GOLD analysis project Ga0302320, IMG submission 202130) | Peat permafrost microbial communities from Stordalen Mire near Abisko, Sweden - Bog_T0_3 | ecosystem: Environmental > Terrestrial > Soil > Wetlands > Peat | place: Sweden: Abisko, Stordalen Mire...
ATTGCCTGCTCATCGCCTCCAACGTCAAGCCCGGCGTGCCCGCCGAATGCGTCTTCTCCACCCGTTACCTGCGCGATGCCCTCGCGGCCACGGCGGATGACTCGTTGGAATTCCATCTGGCGGCCACCCGGCTCTGTCTGTTCAAGGCGCCCACGCGCGACTGGCGCGCGGTCATCGCCCCCGTCAAGAAGGAGGAAAAGAAGCCCGCCAAGCCGGCAGCCGAAAACCCCGCGAAGCAGGGCGAAACTCCGGCCAAGCAGGGCGAAACTCCCGCCAAGCAGGCGGAATCCCCGGCCAAGCAGGACGAAACGCCTGCGCCCGCCGCCGCCAAGCCGGTCGTCAAGACCAAGAAACCTGAACTGGTAGGAGCGAAGTGAAACGAACCGTCATCATTCTCCAAGGCCGGATCGCGGAAGGCAAAACCACCATCGCCAACCTGATCGCCGCCAGCGGCGGCTGGCAGGTGGAGGACTTTGGCCGATACGGTACTCGCGGCGTGCGCGAGTTGGCCAAGATCCCCAAGCTCATCATCTGCTGCGATAGCGTGGACGAAAAGAAATTCCACCACTGGTGGTCCGCCGTCGTGGCGGATGCCCAAGTGTTCTACTGGAACATCGAGCGCAAGGAACTCGTGTTAAAGAAACCATCAACCATCACATTCAAAAACAAACACCAATAACATGTTCGCACAACTACAACAAATGCTCCGCAAGGGCGACACCGTCACGGTGAACGTCGCCATTGAAAACGAAACCGAACTCCGCGTCACCGTCTTCCCCAAGCTGTTCACCCTCGATGGCGAACACGGAGCCGACCGCCAGGCGCTCAACACGCCACTGTCTGTCGTCGCGACGCCGGAAGAATTGGACGGGCCAACGTTCCTCGACACGCTCACCAAGTTCGCCGCCTCCGCCACCACCACACGGAACACGCTGGACGAGGTTGAGGCCGCACACAAGGCCGCCGCCGACGCTGCCAAGACCAAGTCGCCAAGCCGAGGTTCGGCCAAGCCAGGGACCAAGCCCACCAAGGCATTGCCCGCCGCCAAGCCCGCCAAGCCCGCTGAACCAGAGCCGGCGAAGGAGGATGATCACAACGAATCACTCGACATTTAACCAGACAATCACCCTCACGAAAGAAAAAAAATGAAAGTTGAACAAATCACCCGCGTATTCATCTGGAAAGGCACCAAGCTTCCAGACCCAAACCCCACCGGCAGCATCGAGTCTGTGCGCGACACGCTCACGCATTCGCACCCGGAGATCGCTAACGCCGCGATTGATGGACCGAAGGTTGACGGTGCCACTCACACCTTCACTTTCGTGGCCTCTGTCGGCACCAAAGGCTGATTTGACCACGCGACGTGGCCACCCATGCTGCCGCCGGATAACTAAAGCCGGCGGCGGCATGGTCAAGCTTATGAAAAAAACCACCGCCGCCACCGCAGGACAGGCAGCACTCCGCGCGCTCATCAACACCATCCCCGACGCCGCCAATCAATGCCCGCTGCCACTCGGTCAACCCGATTTCGCCAAATGCTCCAAAGCCATCGCCCAATTCGCCGCCACCGCCAACGACGACGAACCCAGCCAGCCCCTGCCATTCCCGTCGGCCTTATTGCCGCCCCCTTTGTAGCCGCCGTTAATTCCCCGCTGGCCCTGCCATCCCTCGCCGGCATCCCCGGCGCGTTCGTCTCCCGCGACGCTGCCGGCAACGGCCAGCTCAAAGCCTGCGCCACCACCCTGGCCGACGCCGGCATCCTGCGGCCCGAACACATGGGCCGGCTCCGCCGCCAGCCAAAACCCAACCAGACGCTCGCTGCAGTCTTCAAAGCCGAGTCTGAGCCGGTCGCCAAACAACTCATTGAGATCGCGCTGGCCGACTTGGCCCGCCAGCACCGCCCCAACCCGCGCGTCAAACTCTCTGTCATAGTGGCCAGCGATTGCGCCCTGTTTAATCAGGAGGATTACGACAGCCTCAAATGCGACTACGCCGCCGGCGGCCTGCTGGTCTCCTGCGATTGCCAGAACCCCGTCCACCTGGAGATCGGCCCCAATCTCCAACGCCTCGAACAGAGCCACCCCGGCCTCGGCCAGACCGTCCTCTACTGGATCAGCCGCGGCCTCGACACCACCGTGCGCGCCTGTGACCCCCGCACCGCCATCCATTGGGCCAGCAACAATTACTGGCAGGGCGAAGATGACGAGTCTGGCTGGCTGGAAGAACAGATGGACGATGCAGAACACTACCACAAAGAACGGATGGCTAAGCTGCCCGAATCTGAGCGCACACCGTTTGATTCCGCCTTGGCCGCCCAGGAACTCGGCACGGTCACGCGAGCCAAAGTCGAACAGGAGCTGCCTCAACATATTTGCAGCGGCAAACCCAAGCTGTCACGCCAAGCGTTGCTCCGCCTCCGCCGCAAAACCCACCAACCCATCACCCACATCATTGACGCCACGCTCGCCGTCATGAAGTGCCAACCGGACAGCAAGGACGCCCCGAAGAATGACCTCAGCCATCTCGAGTTTTGCAGTTGGTTCGTCTGCCCCTATCTCCTGCGCTGGCACCGCCCCGCCAAAGGCGACGAGGAGGAGCAAGACTCACTGGGCATGTTCTGGGATGACTACCTGAACAACGAATACCAGGCTGGCGAAACCAACCTCACCGCCAACAGCGCCTTCCTCTGGAAGCAAGCTGAACCCACCGGCATCGTCAATGCCTTCCATCGGTTCGCCGACTGGTGCCGCACCCTGCAAGCCGCTGAAAACCTGCTCACGGCCATCCACCCCCGCGAAATCTAATTATGCCAAAAGATAAATTGCCAAGCCGCGGTTCGGCCTTCGACGTCGCCGCCCACTTCAGCGATGTCCCACGCAGGTACACCCTCAAGCAAGCCATCCTGATTTACAAGGACGAGCAAAGCGATTGCGCCGCCTCCATCCACGAGGTGGCCGGCACACAGCCCGGCCTCCTGCCCGGCCAGCCCGTCACCATGGCCGCCCTCGAAGCCCTGCTCACCGCCCTCGGCCGCCGCGTCGGTGGCGGATTCATCGCCCCCGAGATCCTGAGTGTCGGCCTCGACTCGCTTGTCTGGTGGTCTCCCGCCGGACGCCGCCGCATCTGGTTCAAGCCCAACGCCGACGGGGAGGATGTCAAACGCCTGCGCCAAGTCAGCGGCCAGTTCATCTGGTACCCTCCACTCTTGTTCAAGGCCCGGCCCGACGCGCTCAGCGCCTTCGCCCTCGTGGCCAACGAGCGGCCCAAAGCCCACACCCAGCTCTACAAGGCCCCGTTCTGGAACCTCAATGACGGCGGCATGTGCAATGGCGACATCAAACTGCCGCCCGTCGCGGCCGAAAACATCGGCCGCTTTCAAACCGCTTTCTTTGACTCCGCATTCACCCACAACTCCCAGGGAGGCCTGCTCACCACCCACCCCGGCGGATACATCGGCCTGCTCGCAGCACTCGCCAAACGCAAGTCCAAGCCAGACACCGCCTTTTGGATGAGTCATCTCGTCCACACCCAGCAACAAGTCCAAACCCAAATCAAACGCAGCGAATGAAACACCCACTCCGCCCACGATTTCGCGACCGCCAGATCCGCATCGGCCTCGCCGGTGCCGGCGGCAATGGCTCCCACATGCTCGGCGGCCTCGCCCGCCTGCACACCGCGATGCGCGCTCTCGGCCATCCCGGCCTCGATGTGCATGTGTACGACCCCGACCACGTCTCGCCCGCCAACCTCGGACGCCAGTTGTTCAGCGCCGCCGATCTCGGCTCCAACAAAGCACAAGTCCTCGTCAACCGCATCAACTGTTTCTTTAACCTCCAGTGGCAGGCCCACCCCACCAAGCTCACCCGCAACTCCGGACAGTATTGGGACTTCCTCATCGGCTGCGTGGACTCCGCCGCCGCTCGCCTGGAGCTGGACCGCTGCAAGTTCCATTACTGGCTCGACCTCGGCAATAGCGCCAAGTTCGGCCAGGTCGTGCTTGGTGAACCGTCCCGCGTCAGCCCGCGCAGCCGGCCCGAGTCCGTCGCCAAGTCCTTCGGCCGCAAGATGAGCAAGAACGAACAGGCCGAGCATGAGGAATGGTTGAAGTGGAAAGCCAACCGGCTGCCCAACATCCTCGGCGTGTTCCCCCAACTCAAGCGCAAGCGCAAAGTGCCAGGCCGAGGTTCGGCGGAGGACAACACCCCAAGCTGCTCGCTCGCCGAAGCCTTGGAAAAGCAGGACCTGTTCATCAACCAGGGCGTGGCCACCTTCGCGTTGCAACTCCTGTGGCAGTTCATCCGCGAAGGCGGCCTGAACATCCACGGGTATTTCATCAATCTCGAAACCGGCAAAGTCACACCGTTGCCGATCAAATGACAATCACTAGACTCATGCTGGGCCGCCGCGCGCGCCAGTTCGAAAACGATGACCCAAAAGGCAAAGTTATCGCCCTCAAATGGATGCTGATTTTCGCCGTTGGCAACGCTTATTACCAGACCGACATGCTCTGGCCAACAGAAGACCTGCCCGAGCGATCCGATGTTCAGCAGCACATCGATGCGCATCCTGACACAGTGCAAGCCATCATCGCCACCAGCGGTCCCAGAGGCATTGGCTTCACTTTTCTCACCGGCAAAAATGACCGAATACTTAAATGAAACTGCTCCAACTACTATCGGATGAACAAGCCAGCGTCCGCCTGCGCAACAATATTCTCACCAACTGCGGACACGAAATTACCGTGCTTGAATTTCTCAACCGCTGGCCCACCTCCCATAGCCGTACGCGACGCAACTCATACTCAGCGAAAAAGGGATGGTCCGGCGGACTTCAAGGCTTTGGCGCAACCATGGATGGCGAGTTAACAGCCATCCTCGATCGCTACCCCGAAATCACCAACCCACCGCCACCGCCGCCACCACTGCCCCTTAAACTCCTGGACCCGCAACCGCCAGTGCCTTGGGTTGACTAATTTATGTTGAAAGCTATCACTCTCTACGAACCCTACGCCAGCCTCATGGCCATCGGCGCCAAGCGTAACGAAACGCGCGGCTGCCGCACATCGCTTCGCGGCGACATCGCCATCCACGCCGCCAAGAAGGACTACGGTTGCTCCGAGGCGGTGGGGTATGCCGCCGTCAAAGCATTCCGCGACCGCGGCCTTGAGCCGTCGCCCGACACACTGGGCTGCATCGTCGCGGTGGTGAACCTCTACGACGTGCAGCCAGCGGAACGGGTTTACCCCACCTCGAGCGCCGAAGAACTCGCGTTCGGAAATTATCTGTGCGGCCGCTGGATCTACCTCACCCATACCGTGCGCCGACTCGCCAAGCCTGTCCCCTGCCGCGGCTACCAGTCCATCGGCTGGACTGTCCCGCCCGACGTGGAGGCGAAGGTTCGCGAACAATTGCCCAAGGTGATCACCTTGGAATGCTGCTGCTGCGGCCAGCCCGCGCCAGCCTTCAAACAATGGTGGAATCGCGACACCGGCTACGGCATCTGCGCCACCTGCTATCGCCGGATTACCGCCAAGGAGGGATGCGTGGAAGCACTGCAACGCTATGGCCATCCCGGCGTCCACCACTCCCTATGAACAAAATCACTGTTTGGAAAATCACCGGCAAACGCACCCGCCCCAACGGCGGGACCAGCGAACTGCTGGCCACCGCGTTCGGGCCGGACGAAACCGCCGCCCGGCGTAACTTTGAGCGGTCGCAGGCCCGGATCGCTCAGACCCATCCTGAGCTGCCCATCTGGCAATCATCCGAACTCACCTTCACACCAGTCGAACAAGTCGAACCAATATAAATATGCGCATCGTCATCAACTCCCGCAAACCCGCCACCACCGCCGGCTCACCACCGGCAGCGGCTGGCCTGCCCGCCTTAGCTTTAGCGCAGGCGGGCCGTCATACCGCCATCGCGCCAGCCAACCTCCAAGCTGTGCTCGACTCCGCCGCCAACGCCGTCCACAAGGGCCAAGCGGCTTATTGGACGCCGACAGCTTGGGCCGAAGCTCTCGCGTTGCCGCTTCCGGCATACCGTCCCGCCATGGTGGATCTCACCTGCGGCAACGGCCAGTTGCTCGCCGGCGCCGCCGCCCCTGGCACCTTCCACCGGCTCGGCTGCGACATCGAAGCCCTGCCCGACGACCCCGAACAACTCATGGGTGCCAGCTTCCCGGCGCGCTTCATTCAGGCCGACGTCACCTTGCTGGCCAACTACCTCCATCGTGCCAACTGGATGGCGGATTGCTTCGTTCTGAACTTCCCGTTCGATCACCACTGGTACCGCGAACGTCTCGCCTTCCTGGGTGATTCCAATTGCCGCGCGGTGGAAATGGCGTTCTCCAAGCACGACGGACGCACCAGCGAGGACACGATTGACTCCACAATCGCCGGCCTGTGCCTTGCGCTGGACCGCTGCTCGCCTTGGGGCGAAGGCTACATCATTGCCAATCACAACACCGTCAACCGCCTGCTCTGGAACGACGACGCACCCCACGCCGCGCTCGCCGCCCACATCTGGTGTCGCGTCACCGTCAATCACAACATCTGTGACGGCCGCGAAGGGATGCTGACTGACATCCTCTACTTCGCGCGCTCGCACACCAGCGGCTGCAACAAGGAGATTCACTCCATCACGTCGCTGGCCGAAGCCGCGCAGCAATTGGCCGTGGTTGGCAAGTCGCGCCTGGGCCTGCGCGCAGGCAGCGTCGTCCGCCAGTACGAAGGCGGCCACACCGCCAGCACCGCTGAACTGTGGGATGCCATCGGCCTCGAATGGCGCACCGATCAGGGCAAGAACCGCCCCACCGACCAGCGTTGGAACATCTGGCTGGATACCGACGGCACGCTGGCCACCAACCTCACCCCGTTTCAAGAAGCCGCCGAACCGCTCAAGAAAGAACAGTACGTCCGCCTCCACGCGCTGAAGGGCAAGCACCCCATGCAGCTCATCTTGCAGAAGGCGGAACGCAAGGATCTCGAGCGCGCCGTCTTTGGCACCATCTGGCGCGTCGCTCCAGCCGTCATCGAGGCGGTGCAGGGCGCGCTCGCCGAATACAACGCCGTCCGTTCCCCGCTCTATCCCCTGTCCCAAATCCAGCGGCTCGGTTATCTGGATGACAACGATGACATCCTCTGTTTGAAAGACCTGTGGTTGGTGGATGGCGTGACCAGCCTGGGCGGGACACCCATGCCGCCCGGCGAACCAACCTTCAAAGCCGGCCAGCGTTATACCATCCGCACCGAGACCATCAGCGTCACGCGCCTTGGTCAGAAGATGAACGTCACCGGCTCGCTGGATGACGTGAGTTGGGAAGGCAGCGAGCTGGCGCTGTTCATCCGCGACGGCGAAGGCATTGAGCGACTGTTCATGGAAGGCCACCTTGCGCAATCGAACGTGCGCCTGTCCATCCAAGCCGAAGGCGCGCCGTCGCCCATCGAGTTCAACCTGCAACACCTCATCGAACACTTCGAGATTCCGGAAGTCCCTGATGTGGCCGCCGTCCACCCCGAAGCCTACCAGCATAACCTTGCCTTGCTGCATCTCATCGAAGAGATTGTCAACAGCGCCAACCAAAACTGACATGCCAAAAGAACTCATCACGTTCGGCTCGCGTGTGACCGCGTGCGACTGCCTCATGGTCGGCCGCGTCAACATGGTCTGGCGCGTGGAGCGCCGGTCTCCGGCACGGATCGACCAGCAAGACCAGTCCCGTGGTCCTGTGGTCCGTAGTCCCGTAGTCCTGTATTTCCGCGTCCAGTTCCCGCCCCGCTCGCCGTTCATTGGCGACTGGGCCATCTATCGGTCAGGCGAACTCGCCCTGCTCATTGACCGGGTCAAGCTCACCAACATCAACATCGTGGCCATCATGCGCCCCAAATTTCCCCGTTTCCAAACCTAAACCTTAACGACCCCTGAACCGAGACGAGCCGGACCAGCAACCATGGCCAAGCTGGCGACGACTCCGGTGGTTAGGCACGGTCATGGATTAGATGCCGGATAGAGATTCTCAAATTTGGGTCTTACAATGGTTCCTCGGCCGCTAATTTCAGTTGCCGCGCCTCTTGCCGTCTTCACCGAGTCCAAAATCAAAATAAATCTATTAGTCTGCACCGGGTCATGCCTACTTGTTATTCAGCTACGACCGGTTCGTTGAGCGAAACCGGCCTTCCAGCAAAATACAAAAGTTGCAAATTATTCATGATCAATAGCTTGGCGTTGGGTTCGAGCGCCGCTGGTTCGTATATTGAACCAGCTTAATCCGCGGACAGTTTGGAGAGCGCACTTTATCACCGGCGTGTCACAGGCAGGTTTCAGCTAAAGCCCTGAAATCTCCAAAGAAGATATACCTTGCTCGCCGCAAATCGCTCGCAACTGTTCCTTCACATTCTCTTGAAACGGCTTGCCGCTAATAGCTTGGAATATTGCTCGGATTTCAGCAACGTTGACTTTCTCGGAAGTTTCAACCCTCATTTCTGAGCCAAAAGACAAACCAATTGGCGTGTTTTGCGTGTAGATTATTTTTATCATGGCTTGCGCAAATAGTGGCCTACTCCTGCCACTTTAGCAACTCCCCTGAACAACAATGGCACTTCATCTTGACCTATCGCGGCCAATGCCCTACAGTTAATGAAGGCTTCGGCCTTTGGTTGCGTCCCGTCAGTGCTGAAACACTGGCGGGACTTGATTTAGGTTTTGGGATCAGGGCGGCGTGTCCCGCGCTAATGATACGCGGTTTACCGTTTCGGCTCCCCAGCCTCGCCGCCCGTTCCAAAATCTTCTTTGTAAGCATCAAGGGGCCGATAATAATTCTTTCCCCCAAATTCAACACAGATAATCCGCTTGCCACTCGTCAACCGGTTTAGCGTCACCCCGATTGCCGTGCTAAAATTGCTGGGCTCGCATTTGGGGTTGAATCCATGGGCGAGGATAAAATCTCGAATCTGGGCCGCAATGACCCCACGCGCCGTGCCTTTGCCGTCGCGCCACAAACAAGCGATGGCGTCAAACACCGCTTCGGTTGTCCCTGCCTCGCTGTATTTATCGCCCGGTGTTTCCGCCACCCGGAAGTTTTCCGACTCGCGCGCCAGTTCAACCGCCGTTTGCAGTTTGGCTTTCAAGGTCAAAAGCTCGCCCTCTTTGGCTCTGATTTGCTGCTCGTAACCCTTGATCAAAAGGTCCAAGCGGTCATTTGATGTGCTGCCGTTCACGCCTTTCAATTTAGCATGTTTGGTTTTTACGTCAAGCGAAATGTTCGGCTTTCTAAACAATTGTTTGCGCGGCTGTTTTATGGTGTTTTTCATGCGGAGTTTAAGGTTTGACGGTTGCGGCTTAAACAGTCAACTTTGCTCCATTATATGCCAAACCTTCCCTACCAATGGGCGGAGCGTATCGAAACTCTTGCAAACAAACTTGCATCTCCCGGCACCGCTCCAGAAGAGAATCGTAAAATTTCAGTTGAGCTAAATATAACCTTGGACGAACTGCGGAGGGAGATGCGTTTGCAACGACCCAAGAAGCGGCATCTTGGAAGTTATTCGGCGTTAGCTCTGGAATCAATTTCAAGAATCTCCAGTGCCGTTGCCAGCGGGAATTTGTCGCAATCTGATCTGCCTCGTCTTTCCAGGTCTTTTCAAGAGCTTCGTGAATCCACATTTGCAATGGGGGACGGTTGAAATGCTCGTCTTTAAACCGTCGCCCCATTTTCCAAACCACAACACCAGCGGGGGTTAATTCTGGGTATTTGCGCCGGGCGATCCCGCGCAGCCATCGCAAATTCTCAACATAGTCATGCCCATTCCGTGTTTTTCGCCTTGTGCCAAAACTGGCGCGCCATAGATTAAAAGGCGATGAACCTCGAAAAACTTTCTCGCCAAGTCATTCAAGACGCGGTTGCAAACATGGCATTCTTGGCGGTTGTGGCAGGTGTCATTTTTGTCCTGTCCTGGTTCTCTTGGTGGGTGGGTGTCATCCTGTTTTGGGCTCTGGCTGTCGTCGTCACGCTTGCCGTTGGCGCATACACCCTCACCACGCTTGCGTTTTCCGTGTACTGGGCCAAGCATCTGCTGACCGGATCAAAGGACAATTGGAGAGAGTTTCGGGAGGGGGCGGAATTGATTCCTTGTGCGGTGTTCAGAACTGCAGAATCAGCAATTGCACTGTTTTTAATGTGGTGGCTTTGGCGTCATTTTTACAGGCCATAGCCTGCCAAATTAGAAGCCCGTGAGCAACAATTTGACGCACCATTACCAAATATCATACAGCGACGGTTCGTATATTGAAACCGAGCCTTTGCCGCAATAAATCGCCAATCCTAAATTTGTCCGCCCGCCTCCCGGCGGGCTTTTCATTTCCCCAATCGTAAACCGTAAATCGCAAATGCTTATGACCTACCCTCAAATCATCCAGTCTGTTATCAACAACAATGGCCCGTGCGGCTCGCACTTTGGCTTCAAAAACTTCCAGCTTGAAGACTACGCGCGCGGCGCGCTCCACGACGGCCTCGTGCTCGGGCACGACACCGGCGGCGGCAAGAGCCTCGCCCTGTTCACCTGGCCCGCCCTCAAGGTCGGCTTCCAAACCGAGTTCGCCCCCGGCGAACCGCGCGAACTCAAGCCGCTCGCCCCCGTCCTGCTGGTCGTTCCCGGCGACCTGCACCACAAGACCATCGCCGAGGATGCCGTTCTGATGAAGGCCAAAGTCATCCCCATGAATTGCCAGGATGACTTCATCCGCCTGTCCACCGTCAACAGCCGCAACGGCAAGCGCGAACTGCCGCCCGGTTACTACCTCACCAGTTACACCCAGCTCACCGGCAATGGCGTCACTCCCTTCCCGGAGTACGACCCCGCCAACGTGGTCGGCATGATGCAGATTCTCGGACTGACCGACAACGACTCCGCCGAATACTTCGACGAGCGCGGCACCCTGTTCGAGCGCCACTACAAGCGCCTGTCCGCCATGCCCACCATGACCCGGCAGGAGTTGAGCTTCGCCCTCAACACCGCCTGTCAGCAATACCCCGGCAACGAAGGCATGAAGGCCGAACTGCAACACAGCTTCGACATCCTCGAACCGTTCCATTGCGACGTGTTCAACCCCGGCTTCAGCGACCTGCAGCCCGCCAAGAAGGCCATCGTGCGCGGCCAGATGACGCTGGTCATGTACAACCAATACGCCGCCAGCATCGGCGCCGGCAAGTGGTACGGCCAGTCCCCAGGGTTGAAACGCACAGAAGGCCGCATCGGCGAAGCGAATGAATTCGTGGAGCTGAACGGCGCGGACCACACCCGCTGTCTGGCGCAGAAGTCCGCCGATGGAAGTTGGGGCACCTACCGCATCTATCTGGATCCGCCCTACGTCGAGGAGAACATCCAGACGCTCGCAACCTACACCGAGAAAGCCGCCGCCGTGGATGCGGTCGAACAACTGGCACGGAAGGACTTGCGGTCCGGTGGCCAGTCCGGCTCGGACTTCAAAGTCAAATGCATCTACTCCCCGTCGCTCGCCGATCTCTGCCAGGATGCGTTCGCGGCCTGCGCCATTGATGAAGGCGTCAAGATGAAGGGTGAGGATACGACTGTCGGCACCGGCGTCCGCCAGATCAACGCCAAGTTCAAGCTCGTCCTGACGGCCACGCCCATCAAGAACCGGCTGCCGGATGTGTTCCGCCTCGCGTGGTGGGCCACCGGCGCGCGCCCCAAAGCCCATGCCCGCTTCCCGTACCCCGACGAAGCCGCCGCCCGCGAACAGTTCGCCACCACCTTCCTCATCAGCGAGCGCAACCTGACCAAAGAGCGCAGCAGCGAGTCCTCCCGTCGCTTCAAGAAGCTCACGCCGCAGGTCTGCAACGTGCATCGCCTCTGGAAAATGTTCGCGCCCATCATCCTCCGCCGCCGCAAGGCCGACTTCGGCGAGGACATCGTCACCAAGACCCGCCACGTCGTCCGGGCCCCCATGGGCAAGGAGCAGGCCGCCGTGTATGCCTTCCACCTCGAAGCCAAGTACCGGGACAAGAATGGCGGTCCAGCCATCGGCGCGCAGTTGCAGGCTCTCCGCGTCGCCGCCGCCAATCCCGCCAGCGAACTCTTGGAGCGTCCGGATGGCGACTTCAAGACGCCCGGCTCGCCGCGAGCCAAGAACAGCTACATCCCCAAGCTCCACAGCGCGCTCAAGCTCATCCAGCAGTGCATTGCCCGGGGCGAGCAAACCATCGTGTTCAGCGCGTTCAACGATTCACTGGACGTGTTGAGCGCCCGGCTCACCGAGGCTGGTGTCGCGCATTGCGTGGCCGACGGCCGCACCAGCCAGAAGCGCCGCGGCCAGCTCTCGGCGCAGTTCAAGCTTGGGCCCGGCCGCTCGCCTTATCAGGTCATGCTGGCCGGCGTCGAGTCCATGGCCGAAGGCCACAGCTACCCGATGTGCAACAACGTCATCCTCATGTGCTACTCGTGGGCCTACGACAAGTTCGAGCAAGCCATCAACCGCGCACACCGGATCAACTCCGTCTGGAACGTCAGCGTCTATCCCATCATCTGCGACCGATCCATTGACCGCAAGCTGGAGGCCATGATTCAGGAGAAGGGCGACGCCTCCGAACTGGTCCTCGACGGCCGCCTCATCGGCGAGCAGTCCAGCGAAGTCAACCTGGCGGAGTTGCTGGAAATCGCCAAGAAGGAATTCGCCGACGGCACCATCATCACCGTGGACGAGAAGGAGCTGGAAAAGGAATGGCCCGCCTTGCGCTCCGAACTCAGTGTCGGCGCCCGCGCATGGCGTCACAAAGGACTGGAGCTGATTGGCGTTCCCGACAGCGCCCCCGTTGCGCTGGAACTCCCCGACGTTCCAGGAAATCCCGTAACGGAAGTTGCCACCGAACCAGTCCCGGAGCCCACGCGCTTCCACATCCCCGCGTCCAAGCCCCGCCCGGTCATCGAAATTAAAGGCGACGACATCAACCTGTTCGCCGGTCTCCCGCTGTTCGAACTCGCTTAACCCATCTGTCCCCTCACGCATCACGCATCACTATTTATGGCCCACGTCAAACTCACCCCCGAAGTTCGAGACATCCTCGAACGCTCCACCATCACCTCGTCTACACTCCGGTTGCCTCAGCAACTCCCCCGCAACCTCTACGATGCCGTCATGAAGGTCATCAAGAATTGTGGCGGCGAATGGAAGCGCGGCCCGCAATGCCACGTATTCAGCGGCGATCCGCGCGTCAAGCTCGGCCTCACCCTCACCACTGGAGTGGCAATGGACCAAAAGAAGGCCTTCCAGTTCTTCCCCACGCCGCCCGAGCTGGCCGCCCTCGTCGCAATCCGATCCCACGTCCGCGGCTGCTCCGTCCTCGAACCCTCCGCCGGTCACGGCGCGCTGGCCACGGCGTGCGTCAACGAAGGCGCTAACCGCATCGCCATGATCGAACTCAACCCCGACAACATCCCATATTTGCGGTCAACCTTTCAGAAGCTACCCGAGGCCTGGCGGCTGCCCAGCGTCCATTGCGGCGACTTCCTCACGGTCACGCCCGCCACCGCTCCCATCGGCTTCCGCTGCCAGTTCGAGCGGGTGATCATGAACCCGCCATTCAACAAGGGCCAAGACCTCAAGCACATCACCCACGCCGTCACCCACTGGCTCAAGCCCGGCGGCCAGCTAACCGCCATCATGCTGCCCCACACCAACGACGAGATCAGTCAAGCCCTGGGCGCAGCCGATGACCTTTGCAGTTGGTCCACCGAAGAAATCGAGGCTGGCGCCTTCAAGGCGTCCGGCACCAACATCCGCACCAGCCTGCTGCTGCTGGAGAAAAGCACGAGCGCCGCCGAAGCCAAAGTCCTCCCGCCCATCCCGCCCCAAATCGCATTCCACGCCTCCTTGAGCGACCTGCCGCTGTTTGCCGGCACTTGACACCCAAACTGCCGTAGTGCATATTTGCTATCAGCACGAACTACGTAGAACTACATTGCAGTCTATTGAAAGTGTATTACGCAGGGAGGCATAAGCCACTTAAAGTCTGTTGAAGTGGGTGATAAAGTTTATGACTATTAAATTCGACGATCCTGATCGGCAACTGATAATTCTCGCATTGGCCCATCTCGCCGTGGAACGGCCTGCATTGGACGCCGCCCTCACCCGGATCGCCCGGCGGTGTGGCCGCGGCGATCTTGGAATTGAATTGTTCAATGACCAGAAATTCATACACAACGACGACCTCGCCCTCGCGAAGCAGGTCTTCTGGCTGAACCCGAAGACCGCCAAGACGAAAACCAGACCTTTCAAACCAAATTAACCATGAATAAATGGGGGCTTTTGCCCCCAGTGCCCGACCCAGTACCAAAATGAATATGCGACGATCCAAGCCACAACTAAACGTGCGTGTGAATCCCTTGGTCATGAAATTGATCCAACTCGAACGCGCCAGCATCCCCGGCTGCGCCGGCGACGGTGCAGCTTTGGAATCCATTGTCTTTCGCTCCGCCAGTTCACCGGAGGCCCGCAACGCTATCATGCAAGCCGCCATGAGCGAACCCCTCATTGCCGCCGCTCTCGCCTTTAAGCATCACAAGCAATGAAAACACCCGACTGCCACCACCACACGCATGGCCCGCTCACCGACATCTATCTTCACGGCAACTGCCATCCCGGCGCCTGAAAGGTTTGCTCGGTGTCCCGCCCGCCGCCCTCGTCGCACTGGAAGCCGGCGCGGACAGCGAGCCCGTCCCGCTTCATCCTGCCTGCCGGGTCGAGGCTTCCTAGCGAAGGCCGGCCCGCCCGCCGCCCGGTGCCCCCTGTCTTGGAGAGCAAGGGTGAAGACCTCAACCTGTTCGCCAGCCTCCCGCTGTTCGAACTCGCATAACCGGACAGGTGAGCCACCCACCAGGAATCGGAAGTTTCCGGCAATCCCCTGTCGCATGGCTCCAACAATTCATTCCATTTCGCTTTTCACAGGCAGGTAGAAAAAATACCATCTGCGCCGGAAGCATGTCGCATAAAAAAATCACACGGCAATGACCAGATCGTGCCGGGTCGCAATTCGTATCGCCGGGGCATTGCTGACAGGTTGTGAGAAATGGTTCGACGTGCGAAAAAATGCCTTTGGTTCGGCGCGGTAATTCGCGCTCGTTAATTGAACACATTGTGTCCGCTCCGCTTACATTTTTGGGTCCAGCAATTGAGCTTATTGGCCGTAACGCAAACGTGCTTCCGGCCACAGGTGGCGCGTTTGAGGACATGGCAAGGCCAGATGTTGAAGAAGCCGATGACCGTTTCTTCGGCTCGAAGACAGATGCCAAAGAGGGATTTCAAGACTTTGCAGAGACCCCAGCCCCAGATTGGCGCGACCTCTACCGCAAAACACCGGCAGTCTATCGCACCGAAAAGCACGTCTTCCGATATTTTTGCGACGGATCCATCAAGACCTACTTTCTAGGCACGGTCATTGAAGGTGATCGTTCGTATCCGCTCGAACTGACGCAAATTGGATCGGCAATCGTCCATCGGAAGGATGACGGCACGTTGGAGGTGGCAAAGTTTGAACGCGAGATTCTCTTACTAGTGCCGCACACGGGCGGCGGTGGTATTTCCGAGTCGCTCTTCACCGAATTGAGAAAATTGCAAAGGCCGGGTTTCCGGGTGATTGATGTCGAAATCCCGGACGATCTCAGCAAGACCCGCCAGGATCCGCGTGACAAAGCCGGCGCGAAGGCGCGTTTTGAAATGCATTTGCTGGAAACGCGCCTCATCACTGAATTTGCGGAAAGACGCGCGCCAGAGGAATGGACGGTCATTGATGGTGGCGTCCGTCGCGGTGAGTTCATCGAACTCCCTCGCACTGTCGGCGTCGCAAAATCGTTCGACCGGACGCCGACGTTCACGATTCGCAAAGGAAACAAGGGCACCGTGCGCAAAGACATCAGCCGCCTGCTCTCGAATCTGGAATATGGCCACCGCACTGTCGCCTTCTTCGCGCACGGAGGGCGAGTCGCGTTCTGGTATCTCCGGTTGCGTCAGCAAGGAGAGGTGGATTACCCGCTAATGGGCGTCGTAAAGGTCGAGATTCCGACGGAAGAGGCCGGCAAACCGATCGCAGCAGAACTCATTGATTACCTGAGCAGCGCACTTGTCGGCGAGCGCAATGTCACCCCGCACGGTCTCGACAAGCGCTGGCACGCGCACCTGTATCCGATTTTCCAAGCGGAGCGCGTCATTAAATCCAATTTTTTTACCGAAACCGTTTTGCTGGCCTCCATTCGCTGGCCAAAGCGTAAACCTGAACTCTGATTCTTATGCCCGACGAAAAAGAAAACACTCCACCGATCGTCATCGGAAAAACCTCGGCCACCGAACGCGACGCCAACTCGAGCGACAAATTCAATGTCTGGCTCGCGCCCAAGCAGATCGTTAACCCGTTCGACATTGTCCAAGTGGAGCACATGGGCGAAGCCCTAATTGACAGCAAGCCGACTGGCAAACCTTCACGTTCTTACGGCCTCGTGACAACCATTGAACACAAGACTGACTCACCGAATCACCTTGCCAACTTTGTTTCGTCGAACTTCGGCGACGTGAACGAGAACAACATCAACACCCCGCGCGTTGGCACGAACGTCGCCAAGGTCAATATCCTGTCCAACAATGGTGAAGTTTACATGCCGGTGCAAAACGACCGTCCTGTCACGTTCGCATCGTCCGAAGGGATTCAGGAGGCTCTCGGCATTGATACAATGTCTGAAAAAAACAGAATTCCCGCTGGCCTCATCAAAATGAGCAATGGCGCTTCAACGGTCGCCTACATAGACCAAGAATTCATTCTTGGACCGGAGGGTGCGCACATCAACATGTCCGGCATCAGCGGTCTCGCGACCAAAACATCTTTCGCGATGTTCATGATTCAGTCAGTTCTCCAAAAGGCTGAGAAAACGAAGGATGAGAGTGGCGTATCAATGAGCGACAAGATCGCCGTCATCATTCTCAACGTGAAGCAAGGAGACCTGCTCCAGATTGACCAGCGCCCCGACAAAAATCCCAGCGTCGAGCAAAATGAAATGTGGGAAGCGATGGGCATGGAAGCGCGGCCGTTCAAGAACGTTCGCTATCTGCTGCCGCGCAGCAACCAACCTGGAATGCCCAACAGTTTCCTCGAACCTGCTTGCGGTTATCAGATGTTTGCCTACGCGTTGCAAGATGCAGCCGACAAGTTGGACCTCTTGCTCTCGGATATTTCTGACCAGTCCGGCGCGATGGACGCGCTCGTTGGCGACATCGTGCAAGGGTTGATGAACCGCGAGGCGTCTTTCAAGAACTGCAACAGTTGGGACAATTTGCTTAACGGCGAGCCACTCGTGAAGAACGGCAAGACGGAGAAGTGGGGCGACCACTACGTTTCCACTATCGGCAAACTCCGCCGCCATCTCCGCCGCATCATCCGCACCCGGAGCACTGGCATTTTTGCAAACGCCCGCGCTCGCAACGAACTGAATCTCGCGGAGCAAATCCGCGAGATCGAAGGCGGCAACACCTACGTTGTGGACATCGCCCGCCTCAATGACGAGGAACAAAAACTCGTATTCGGCGATGTCCTCCGCACAGTTTATGAGTTGAAGGCAGAAGACCCAGAAAACCGCACTAGCAAGAAGCCCATCCCTGAGAAAGTCATATTCTTCGTGGACGAATTGAACAAATACGCCCCGGCTGGCGTGCGCGGTTCACCGATTTTGGAGCAAGTCCTCGACATCGCGGAACGCGGTCGTTCGCTCGGCGTGGTTCTTTTCTCCGCCCAACAATTCATGTCGGCTGTCCATTCGCGCGTTACCGGCAACTGCGCCACAAAGATTCTTGGTCGCGTAGGCGCGAGTGAAATCTCCACGCCTGACTATCGCTTTCTCGACGACGACTTGAAGATGAATTTGACCCGGTTGGGCAAAGGCGAGTTGATTGTGACCCACGCCGTTTACCGCCAGCCGGTGAAGATAGTTTTCCCACGTCCTGCTTACCGGCAGCGCCAACCCGGAACTTAAATTATGCCCGATAACGAAACCGCTCTCCACGCTGCCGCGAAAAAACTGGCGGAAAAAACCCTCGCCGCTGCTCAATATGCGGCCAACGAGGCCGAGTTTCGCATTCCCTTCCAAGCGGCAATCGCCGAAGCTGCGCAAGCCATCGGCGCGCCCATTCAGCCGCGAGATGAAGTCAGCCTTATCGAAGGCCGCGCTGACACCGTTTATAACCGTCTTGTAATCGAATACGAGCGCCCGGGCTTCCTAAAAAACTACAATAAACACGGCAACAACCAACACGCCATCCAGCAGGCAAAAGACTATATTGGGGGACTACAACGGCGCGAGCGGCACAAGATGGAACGCTACGCCGGCGTTGTCTGCGATGGTGGCTTTTTCATCTTCTGCCGTTTCCGTGATGAGCAGTGGCGCGTCGAGCCGCCCGTGCCAGTGGATGTTTATTCGTGCGAGCGGTTTCTTCACTACCTATCTGCGCTCCAAACAGAGCTTGCCACCACGCCGGAAAACTTGCTTCGCGATTTCGGTGAGAACACCCCCGCTTCACGCAAATGTGTTGCCGCGTTTTACCAGGCCGTCACTACATCAAACAGCCCGAAGATTAACGCGCTGTTCCGCCAGTGGGCGCGGCAGTTCAGTGAAATCTGCGGGTATGAGCAGGACTCGCCCAAGTTGGATGTCGAACAGCTTGCCCGGCTTT
>Ga0302320_10011488_pt1 | contig 18724 bp, 18 predicted proteins | sample Bog_T0_3_FD_202130 | JGI IMG/M metagenome (GOLD analysis project Ga0302320, IMG submission 202130) | Peat permafrost microbial communities from Stordalen Mire near Abisko, Sweden - Bog_T0_3 | ecosystem: Environmental > Terrestrial > Soil > Wetlands > Peat | place: Sweden: Abisko, Stordalen Mire...
GCCATTGCCCGCAACTGTCGTAATGATTCCGGTAACTGCGTTTACCTCCCGGATGCGCTGGTTAGCTGAATCGGAGATGAACAAGTTACCCGCACCGTCTGGCCTGCCCGATGTTTTGAACCAGATTGCTTGTTAGTGTAGCGCAGCTTCTTTTGAGGTCAAGTAGCCGCCGTCGGGGGTGTGGAGAAGTGAGAGGCGCACTTTGCTTTCCACTTCTCCATACCCCGTTTTCGATGCTGCCCAGGCCGCCGGAGCTGGGGGTCGATAACCCAGCGAGGAGTGCGGCCTGACCGTGTTGTAGTGGACACGCCAGCGCTCGGCCAGCACCCGAACCTCCTTCATCGAGTAGAAGATCTCTCCGTTCAGGAACTCATCGCGCAGCTTCGAGTTGAAGCTCTCGCAGTAGCCGTTCTCCCACGGCGAGCCGGGCTCGATGTACAGCGTCTTCGCTCCGGTGTCTGCCAGCCACTTGCGCAGATCGCTGGCCACGAACTCCGGTCCGTTGTCGGAACGGATGTGCTCCGGTATGCCCTTCATCACCATCACGTCGGCCAGGGCCTCGATCACCTTGGCTGAACTCCATCTCCTCTCCGACCTGATCAGCAGGCACTCTCGGCTGTGTTCGTCGATCAGGTTCAGCATCCGCACCGTCCTTCCGTCGTACGTCTTCGCACTGACGAAGTCGTAGCTCCACACATGGTTCCTATGCTCTGGCCGCAGCCTCACGCACGATCCGTCGTTCAACCACAGCCGCCCGCGGGGCTTCTGCTTCTGCGGCACCTTCAGTCCCTCGCGTCGCCAGATGCGTTCGACGCGGTCCTTGCCGACACGCCAACCATCATCCCGCAGCACCACCGTGATCCGGCGGTAGCCGTAACGACCATACTGGCTGGCCGCCGCGATGATGGCCTGTGTCAGCGCATCTTCATCCTCTCGCTGTGTTGGCAGATAGCGCTGTGTGCCGCGTGGCTGGTTCACCAGCCGGCATGCCCGTCGCTCGCTCAGGCCCTGTTCCTGTGCATGATCCACCGCCACTCGCCGACGCTCAGGGCTTAGAAGTTTCCCGAGGCGATGTCCTTCAGGATCAGCTTCTCCAGGCTCAAGTCACTGACCAGCCGCTTCAACTTCGCGTTCTCCGACTCCAGTTCCTTCAGCCGCCGCGCCTGGTCCACCTGCAGCCCGCCATACTCCCTGCGCCAACGGTAGTACGTCTGCTCGGTGATGCCAGCTTCCTTGCAGGCCAACGCCGTCGTCTTCCCGTTCGCCACAGACACTTCAATCTGCCGCAGCAGGTTCACCACCTGCTCAGGTGTGTGCTTCTTCCCTCGTGCCATCGTCCGCTCCTTGATTTCCAGTTTCTATCAAACCAACTGGTTCAAAAAACGCCGGGCACTCCACAGGCTACGACTTGTTGTGCGATCAGGATTGCTTGACTGCCACTCGGATTATTACTGACCGGTTCTTCGCCCTGTCCTCCTTGCTATTGTTAGGGAAAAGCGATTCCTCAGAACCCTGTAATGTAAACATTTGTTCGGGAATGTCTGCAGATGCCGCGAGAAAGTGAGCTACCACTTGTGCACGGGCGATATTCAAGAACCGTTTGTTGCGAAAATGTGCTGTTCTCGTTATGGGGAGATCATCGCCATACCCAACGACGCAGACATACGGCTTGCTTGATAGATTGTGAAGTTGTTCTGCGACAGCGGTTAGAACAACTCTGGCCTGAGGTGTTAGCACGTCGGAGTCCTTGAAGAGGCCTTGGTCAAATCGCAGAACCGAAGTTTCCTCTTCCGTCGTCTCGGTCACCCCACGAAGGTTGAACTTGATCTCGGGCACGCTAATTACCTTCGCATGAGTTGGCTGTGATGATGCTTTGATCTCCGTTGCCAACAATCTTCGTTGCTGCTGCCACCACATGTGTAATCCGAAGTCAGTCACAGCGATGAGGGGTGCGATTAAGACAATTCCCAAGAACCATTGGCTCATCGCGCCAAACCATAAATGCCGATTCATGCGACCGAGACGTTGCAGAGCAGCACGATAAGATTCGTTATTGGTATCTTGCCGCACTGCTTCACTCCAGAATTTCTCTGCCTCCGCGAATCTGCCTTGTTGCGCCCGAATTCGGGCAATAAGGTCAAGAACAGGAGGTGTAGCACTTTCTGGATTGAAATCAAGAGCTAGTTCAGCATCCTCGTAGCGGCCCATTCTTGCCAACTCGCTCGCTTGCGAGAGGGCCGCCTGCCTTAACAATACCAATACTTGACTGCCATTAGGCACGTGCGCAGACGAAGGCTTTTGTTCCTGATACAGTCTGGAAGTCATGATTTGCTAAAGCTCCCATTAGATAACGGTGGAGTCAAATCCTTTTCTCATCGCGTCTTGCTGCGCGGGTGGAAGCAGGGCTAAGAGTTGCTGAACAATCGACCTCAAGGCATCTACATCATTGGAATTGATCGCCTTGCGTCCGCCATTGATGAGCAACTCGGCCTCATCGCTGTCTCGCATGACACCCTTCATCCCTTCCAAATGGTTCAGGAGCCCTACCCAGAATCCCGGTTGTTCGCGCATAATCCGTAGGCGCAAACTTGAAATCTCGCCCACTTTGCGGCGTAATAGATCGGAGTCATGACTCTTGATGATCTCCTGAATGTCTTGCTCCAAGGCGGCGACCATTTCACGATCGCCAGGCTTGCCATATTGCCGGACTACTTCCTGTGTGTCTCTGACCTCTTCCTCGGCCTCACGAACCAAGTCAGGCCATTCCAGTGCATCCTCGGCGTCATCGATGGCCTGCCTCAAATCGAGTAGTCGCTTTCCGCAGTTGTCGGCAGATTCCGGGTCGTCCAAGACGGAGCCTAATGCTGCATCCACATCATGGACCATCCGTTCCCCGTCAATTCTTTGGAGCGTATCCCGGGCCTTACCGTCAGTGACCGTGTCGGCTTTCTTGCGCACCCCCTCCAACCGTTTCTTCTCACTTTCCACTTCCTCTTTGAGTTTATCCGGCGATTGCTTGACCTTCTTGTCGCTAAATACATCTTCAAATTCTTCATCAATCCATGGGATGTATGCCTTGGTGCGAATCAGCCGAGATTGATCAATCTCAATAAACACATCAATTTCACTGCCGACTGGGATATCCCGCTTAATCTTAGAAGCATTAACGGTCAATGTGCCGATGAGCATATTCCGATCAGCGCGCCGAAGATTCTCTCCCTCGACGACGGGCACGCGAATTAAGTCACCTCCCTCCCCGCGCTTCGCCTCCACCGCGGTTTTTAGGGTAATGCGTCTCCGGGCCGGCAAAGGTGTTCCCTTTTCGATGAAAGCACGCATCTCATTATTAGCGAGCGCCACTCCAAGGGTATGAGTCAGCGGAGGATCGGCAGTTTCCAGATCAATCCTATAAGTGAGCCTATCGGGAGAAGACTTCTGAATCGAGCCACTGGCATCACAAAGCTCGATGAGGTATAGATTCGGCCGGGCCGCCTCAGCCCAAAGGTTAGCCAAGAAAGTCCCATCGGGGGCTAAGCCAATTTTCCCGCTCCTCCATGGTGGGCGAACTCCTGAGTTTACAAATTCGATGGTGTAACCAATGATGTCGCCTCCTGCCAACGCCGCCACTCGCCCACCCACGGTCGGTTCGGGATCCGAACCGACCGGCTTGTAGTCAAGGTCAATAGCAAACTCGTCAGCTTTCGGTGGCGGAGGCGCCAACCTTTGGGTTGCGGCATAGACTGCAGCACCTCGGGCCACGACGGTCATCGGGTCGATACTGAATTCGAGTGCAACCCCCAGACCTTCAACTGGATCGGAGAGTCGCTTACGAAGATATGGGGCCTGAGTGGGACCACCGACAAGCAGAATTTTCTCAATATTAGCTGGCCCGAGCCGCTTATCAACCAGCACCTTGCGGCACGTATTAATTGAACGGAGAACGAAGGGTTCCATCAGTCGTTCTACGTCTACTCGTTGCAATTCATACTCAAACGAGACTCCCTGACCATTGTCATCATTGCAGAGAAAGTCAATTAAAATGGGCGCTGTCTCGTCTTTCGATACCTGGATCTTGGCCTCCTCAGCATGATACTTAAGTTTCGCGAAGGCACTGAGCCACTTGGGGTTGCCCTTGCGGAAATCAGTCAGTTTGTGATCTTTCAACAATGCCGGAACCAGCAATTGGCTCACGATCTCCCAATCGATCAGCTTCCCTCCGAGGTGGTTGTCTCCGCCGTGATTCACGACCTGAATGACCCCATCACGAATTGAGACGACCGCCGCGTCGAACGTGCCCCCACCGAAGTCATACACGAGCCAGAACACTTTGTCGCTCTTGCTCTGGAAGCCGTAGGCCATGGCGGCAGCTACCGGCTCCTGAAGTAACGGGGTGTTCGATAAGCCGGCCATCAGGGCCGCATTCTTGGTCGCCTGAGTCGATGGCATCTCAAAGGCGGCGGGAACAGTAATTACTGCCGCATGTAGATCTTCTCCTTTCGCTCGCTGAATGTCCGCCTTAAGCGACTTCAGAATCTCCGCTGAAAGCTCCTCCGGGCGCATCTCTCGGCCACTTTGCACAAACTTGTAGCTTGCATCCGTGCCCATTTGGAGCTTGAACTCAGCGAAGGAATTCCCTGGATCCACCTCTAGCCGCTTGTAGGCTGTCGCTCCGACAAAAATCTGACCGTTCTTCCCAAGACAGACGGCGGAAGGGGTGCAGTCCGAATTGGCGTTGTTGCGGATCACATGAATTTCCGTTCCGTCAAAGACCGCGATGCTGCTGTTAGTGGTTCCTAAGTCGATTCCATAGTCGATTGTCGTTCTCGTCATCTCATTCTCCTAAGCTGTCAGTAATCTCGTATGGTCCTATTGCTCACTAGGCAACCCTTCGGGGGTACCGACGATGACCTCGCCCGTCTGGACCAAATTGTCCTTGAAGTAAATCGTTGGTTTGATCGTCTCGATGATCATGTCGCGTGTTAACCCAACAGTGGGTTGGAAGGACATAACTTGAAGGGATCGTCCTAGATCAAATATTTCGCCGGTGTGATCATAGATTTTGACGCCCTCTTCACTGAGGGCATCCCATACCGACTCGAAATGTCGGTAGGCACGTTTCATCTCCTCCAAGGGACGACCCGTATCAGGTTGAATCATCTTGAGCCGCAATCGCCATAGCCCCGTTCCCAGATCTGAAACGAGTCTTGGGCTGGGCCCGTCCTGGCCCTTATGCTGTCTTCCCAGAAGGTCTGCAATCTCCCGTAGTTGTGTGCGAGTATCCGCCGTCAACGCAGATGGTGCAATGCGGAACTCCTTTGGGTATCTCAGTTGTCGGACCCTTGACCGCCAATCCATGGATTCGTCCCCTCTCAGGTTTATCAACTTGCGGGTTCTGTGCCGAAATGCCAGCCGTCCTTTAGCAGTTCTTGAATCCGGGGGTACTTCGCGGCTTCATCAGCGGGTAGAATATTTTTTCTAAAGTAGCGTTTTGCAAGGAAGCTGCCGATGAGGCTGCCCCCAATGCTGAATGCGAACAGCAGCATAGCTGCCAGTCCTCCATTATCATCGGTTGAACTCACTACAACACCGCAACTCACTATTCCGATGAGGATACTCGTCAACACCGCGAAGGTAGCCCAGTTGCTTGATCTCTTGTGAGCCAATGCGCACTTCTTGCATCGGGGAACTGTGACGGTTCGCTTACTCCATGTGATCCTGGTCCCTCTATACGAGGGTGTACGCTGAACTTCACCGTACATCTTTCGCTCAACACCGCATTTGTCTTCGCCATTGTCATCTTTACAGAAGAAGCAAATGCCCATGTCTCGATTAGTCTTGACAATGCGGAGGTTCTCCTCAATTCGAGTCCGCATGGCAAGTCCGGCTGCGATCGGCAAGACCGATTCCAGCAACAACGCAGACTTTTTCCAGTTTTCGGTCTTGTTTCCGAAGCCAATCTGGCACCGCAACCCCATATTGGCGACCTCGTCATGGCTTCCGTCACGCACAGGGTCCCCTGCAGGTAATAGTGTGTCCACAACTGCCAATAATGGTGCGGTTTGGATAATAAGCCGTTCGGAAACTTGGTCTCCTTTCTCAGGGTGAACATCAGTCTCCTTATCCGATGCCTGGCAAAGGGTCTTTATTCTGTCGCGTATCGGCTCAATCGCGCGGCGCAGTGCGTCCTGGACAAGCGCGTCGTCAAAACCGGAGGCCTTCATCACAGCGAGGTGCAGCTGTGCCTCGGTAGCATTCCCAGCTTCCGCTGATCGCACTGCCAGTTGTGCATTTATAAACAGCAGGGCCAACGGCAGAGATGATTTCATCCGCCTAGCTGTTCCAGTCGTTAGCCTGGGATCGTCGATATCCCGGATGCGCGCTGTCAGCCGGCTCCAGAATCCTTCGTCCTCAAGCAAGACCTTCCAGCGCTTGTAGGCCGACTGCCACAATTCAGTGCGATCCTTTACCCTGATCGCCGCACTCCGGCCATCTTGGAACTCCAAGTCCAGCGCTCTTGCGTGCATAAGTACAGCCAGGTTGTGCATGGAAACGTTACTAATGCTCTGTTGGCTTTCGTGCTTCTGCCAGATTCCAGCGGCCTGGTCGTTATCGCCTTGGCGCATCGCAGAGAGTGCCTCATCGTCTTTACTTCCTCCCAGTTTGTTTGGCCAAAACCAGAAAAATTCATCCACAAGCCGGCGCTCAGGGTCGCGTAGACGATCCACGGCCTCCCGGACTTGGTCGGCGTCCGGTGCCGGCGTCAGTGGTAGAGCACTTGGCAACCGATTCCCACCATACCTCTCCGCCATCCGGAGCTTCTCGGATTGACGCGCGACATCGCCGGCCGAGGCCTCCACTGCCAAGCCAGTCACTCGAAAGGCATTCTTGCGGAAGATGTCGGGGCGGGCAGCCGACAGCAGTATTTCCGAACCGCCCAATTCCGTATGCTCACCATTCGTCGCCATCTTTCTCCTTTCACTAGCTGATACGCTCGCCGCGGCATTTTCTCGCACTCTACCGGCTGAATTTTCAATCAGTGGAGGTTACCAGCTTTCGCCGGCACAGGAGCCGCCAAGCTCCGTGTTGCGGCAAAAACAGCATCCCCGCGAGCGATAACAGTCATCGGGTCGATACTGAATTCAAGTGGAATCCCCAGACCTTCAACTGAATCGGCGAGTCGCTTGCGAAGATATGGAGACTGAGTGGCACACCCAACCAGCAGAATCTTCTCAATGTTAGCTGGCTCGAGTCGCTCGTGGAACAGCATCTTTCGACATGTATTAGCCGAACGGAGCACGAAGGGTTCCATCAGCCTTTCAACGTCTAGCCTTTGTAACTCATACTCAAACGACACCCCTTCGCCATTATCATCATTGCAGAGAAAATCGATGAAAATCGGTGCTGTCTCGTCTTTCGATATCTAGATCTTGGCCTCTTCGGCGTGATATTTCAGCTTTGCGAAGGCACTGAGCCACTTGGGATTGCCCTTGCAATAATCACTCAGCTTGTGATCTTTCAACAATGCCGGAATCAGCAATTGGTTCACGATCTCCCAATCGATATACTTCTCGCCAAGATGGTTATCTCCGAAGTGATTTCCAACCTGAATGAACTCATCACGAAACGAGATAATCGAAGCGTCAAATGTAGCCGCACCAAAGTCGTACACGCGCCATGAGGTACTGTCATCCTTCTGCTCGCGCTTTACCTAGTCGCGCTCCAAGTTGAAGTGCAACATTTTCTGGAGAAGATGTTGCATGGTCAGATCGTATCAACAACTGAGTCTTGAGGAGCGGATCGAGCTCCAGGTGCAGGTGGACAGGGGCTTGAGTACGCGCGCAATTGCGCGCGTACTCAAGCGGGCGGCGTCTACGGTGAGCCGTGAGATGCGGCGCAACGGCTGGCAGCTGGTGCGGCGCGGGCGGTCGCGCTACAACGCAGCCGAGGCCCAGCAACGGGCAAGGCTGATGGCCGGCAAGCCGCGTGTGGAGCGCAAGCTGGTTCCCGACACTGCTGCCTGGGCGGCGGTGCTGGAGCTGTTCGCGGCAGGCTTGTCGCCCGAGCAGGCGGCGCGTACGCTCAAGCCCATGCACCCGGAGAACCCCGGCCTCCACTTCTCGCACGAGACCGTCTACCAGGCCATCTACGCCATGCCGCGCGGCGAGCTGCGCGCCGAAGTCGTCGCTCTGCTGCGCTTCGGCCACAGCAAGCGCCGCCCGCGCACACGCGGCCAGGACCGCAGGGGCCAGATCCCCGACATCGTCAGCATCCACAACCGCCCAGCCGAGATCGCCGAGCGGCTTGTCCCCGGACACTGGGAGGGCGACACCATCAAGGGCCGCTACAACCGCTCCGCCATAGGTACCCTGGTCGAGCGCAAGACCCTCTTCGTCACTCTGGCCAGGATGAACGGCACCGGCGCAGAGGCCGCCCTCGATGGCTTCTCTTCGGTGCTGGCCAGGATCGACGCGCAGCACAGGCTCTCCATGACCTACGACCAGGGCAAAGAAATGAGCCGCCATAAAGAACTGACCGAGAAGACCGGTGTCAAGGTCTACTTCGCCGACCCGCACAGCCCATGGCAGCGCGGCATCTACGAGAACACCAACGGCCTGCTGCGACAGTACCTGCCCAAGGGAGAAGACCTCAGCATCCACTCCCAGAACGACCTCGATGCCATCGCATGGGCACTCAACACGCGACCCAGAAAGACTCTCGAATGGAAATGCCCAGCAGAAGTCTTCCTACCCAACTTCGACTTCGTGACATTCTGGCACCGTACCTTCAACCCCGTTGCGCTTCAAACTTGAAACCGCCAATCTTAGAACCCTACAGCAAATGGTGTCCCGACAGCCGGTGGAATTATCGTGGTTCGAGAAAGGCGATCGGTAAATTGGTTATACATAGTCGTCCTGATGTTAGGGTATGAAGATGCTACATAGCCACTTAGACGCTCATGCCTTTGCGCCACAACTTCACCCAGTATTCAAGCTCTTCGCGTAGCTCGGGCCAACGGTTGAAAGACTCTTCCATCATGTCGGCTGCTTCAGTCAATCGTCCGTGCTGGCGCGCCAGATCCAGTGCTTGATCGGCCATCTTCCGGGCTTCGCCTTCGTGCGGCGATGAGTGTAGTCCAAGTGCTATCTTGGATTCGGCGGAGTTACTGCTCTCCTTCAGTTCCTTATGGGCTTTCCTGCGGTTAGGCATCCACCGTGACAGATCTGCGAGAAGCTCTTTGGCAGTCGAATAACGATCCTTTGGGGTCACTGCCAGCGCCCGGAAGAGAATCTGGTCCAGGAACGGATCAACATTAAGATTGAGTCTACTTGGGGGAATTAGCGGACGCTTAAACCTATCCGTATCGAAGGTGTCGACTTCGTTCGACTCGGCATACGGGAGGCGATCCGTGAGCAAGAGATACATCGTTGAACCCAGTGCCCATACATCCCCGGCACAGGAATCCGATTGGTAATCGACGAAGGCCTCCGGCCCCTTGAAGGAGCGCGTTCCGCGTGTGGTAGCGTGAAGGGTTAATGGATTCACATGTTTAGCCAAACCAAAATCGCTCACTCGCACACGGAGCCCCGTATTGTCGTGCCCCACAAGGATATTCTGGGGCTTAATATCGCGATGGATGATCGGAGGGTCCTCGCTGTGGGCCACAGCTAGTCCCCTACAGCACTGGCGCATTATTTCCACTACAGTCTCCACCGGGACGAATCGAGCACCGTGCGATCTCCAGAATTGTTCTAAGCTCCCGCCCGCCACATATTCCATTGTGAACAAACCACATATGCCCCGAGAAGTTTCGGTAGTGTCCGCGTCAAAAACGCGAATAATGTTGGGGTGGCCGAGTCGTGACAGTAGCACAGCTTCTGCGAGAACCTCCTCAATCTCCTCCACGGTTATGCCAGTTAGCTTCAATATTTTCATCGCCTGTCGTCCAAAGAAGCGATGTCGAACACGGTATACTTCGGCGAAAGCGCCCTCTCCAAGGAATCTCTCGACTTCCCACTTGTTGCGAATTTTTTGACCTTCCGTAACCAATCCCATGGATATCCTTCAATTGGTATTCCTGCCTATGCCCAGGTCTCAATGTACGCACCATCGGGAGAAGCTATTCGAACAGCTTTGTAACCTTAACGCCATTCCGGACAAGAAATGAACCGCCAAGGCCCCCGCCGCTTCTTCCCCAAGCCTTCGCGAGATGTTCAGTGTTGATCTGATCGGATCCTTGTTCGGCCCCCGCAAGAACCTCAGCATTGCACAATATCTCAAGGAGTTCGGCGCTAAGCGAAGAAATTCTCAATGGACGGTCATGTTGTGTAGTTGCATTCCCTCGCGGGAGTTCGACATACAAGAGCTCTGCTAGAGCTTCGGAACTAATACCCACACTCCTAATCGCGCCCCCAAATGTGCCCTCTGGAACCCGCAATAACCCATATAAAAGATGAACCCTATGCAGCACATCATAATGCGTCTGACCAGCAAACTCCTCAGCGATCTCCAAAGCGCTCGTTCCGGAGAGATCAAAGCGAGAATAATCTAGTACCCCGCCGTCTCGAAAAAGCCGACTGGTGAGACAGGCTGGCACGATGCCGCGACGCCGAAGGCTGGCTCCGGTTTGCCCTCCACCGTGCGTGACGAAGGCTCTTAGAAGGTCATCCCGATCAATCAATCGCCCAGCAGTTGAGGCGCTTGCTTGGGCCATAAGGAGGATTTTGCTCGTATTCGAGGTACATGGGACGGGGCCACCGTCTAGGGTCGGCGCCATCTGCTCGTTTGGTGCGTCGATCTGCGATGCCGAGAGCCCAAGCCTTCCAAGAGACAACGAAATTGGCCCTTGGGAATCGGCTAGAAAGCCTCGGAAGAGATCAAAACTCGTGACCAAGGTTCCAGACGGACGTGTCGCAAACCTTAGCGCCTGCCACAGTTCTTCCCACGCTTCAGGCGTGCATTCCGCCTTCCTCAATGGTCCGACAACCATAACTTCGACTGATTTGATAGCTGGATCGGATGATGCTTGTTCAGGAGCCAAACTGCCTTGGATGCGTTCCACTTCATCTTCCCAGAAACTCACTCGCAGAGTCGGGTCCCCATACAAAGCGAACGAGGCCCACGTTGCCCCGAGGCCAGTCTTTCCCTTGACCGCCAGACGCGCTTGACGCACGGCGCAACCTATTCCACACCTGCCACTCAAGGCAGCATCATAGAACGCCTTGGCAAACATCTGCGCGCCGCCGTCGGGAATTCGATAGAGCGCGCCAACAACGGCGCGTGCGCCCCCGGCCAGGAATGCCTCGGTGAGTCCTTTCACTACTACACCAGATTCACACCCATTTAGAAAGACGACGGGGCGGCTGCGAAGATGCGATCGGACGGCTGATGCAGTAAATACTTTGCCGTCATGAAGTACCAAAGCATACTCGCGAGCAATATCGTCATACCGGATGTGGCCCGCAAAATGGATCAGTTTGTGTCCCTTGCGTATCTGATCGAGGAAGACCGGGAACGTCGCTTCCTTGCCCTCCAGGAAAGAGCATCGAACTCCACGACGTTCTAGGAACTGCACTACAGCTCGTGCCTCGATTTCAGTTTCGGGTAAATCCTCGGTTGGATTGGCGACAACGAGCGCGGTGGGTCGAGAAATGCTTTGGTGGCGAGCAACAGCTCCGCCGACACCGGACACCAAGCGGCGACCTATGTCGAACTTCAAGCCAAGAAAGTCATCCCCGCCTTCCTCGTTGATTAGCTCCCAGGGGACCCTCGGGTCATCCGTCGCGATCAGCAAAGGCAATCCGCCTCGCAGTGCACTCAACTCCTCCCGAACCGCGAGGGCTCCTGGATTTCCCCGAGGGAGGACCGTGTCCAAAAGTCCCCTTCCGGCCTCTGACAGTGCCCGTTTGTCAGGAGGGTCCCCTGTAGCGTTCGACTCCGCAATCAGGCGCTCGATGCTCTCTAAAAAGTGATCAATTACTTGAGCGGGTGCAACGACGTCACACGCAGTTTGGATTGGCTTCATTCGAGACTCATCGCTCCGGTCGAGAGCGATTCGATACCTGCCGGGTTGCACTTTCGCGATGGTCAAAACGCTTGGCCGCGCAAGTTCACGGTTCTTCTGTCTAGCGGCCGTTTTCATGGAGTGAACTGGCCTTTCTCCACCAATTGGAACAGGATGAGGTACGGCCCGGACTTGATACCTTCAAATGTTATTTCGTATTGGTCTTCGGCAGCGTGAATGGTCTTCCCGCAGACCGAAACACCCGTTTGTCCGATATCCGCGAGAATTGCCAACGGCGAGGAGCCGACCGGCCAATCCGCAATCTTTACCGTAATCGTATCCCCTATCCGCCTAACGGTGGCCGCAGAGACTGACTGTGCTCCAGGCGCTTCAAGTATTGCCTTACTCCCCGTCCGATTAGTTCCAGGATCAAGGCTCCTCAACGCAAATGCCGGACTGAATCTCCAGCCACCATGCGGTTGGCTCGCATCGAAGAGGAATTCAGCTCCGGTTGAGCGCACAATTGTCTTGAGAGTACCAACCGTAGTGCGACCAACCCCGCGAATGCATCGATCGTACATAGACCGGAGACTCCCGTTGCCTTCCATATACGAAGCCGACGAGAGGGCTGAGACGAGAGCTTGCGAGGCGAATGCCTTTGCTAACTCTTTTGTTGTCAATCGTGGGACAGCGTGGGCAAGGAAATTGATGCTTCTCCCGAACTCGGTGCAGGCATCACAACCAGCGACATGCTCCTCGATCTCACGTTCGCGATTCGAGGGGAGACAAGAAGTGAAATAGTCGATCAACTCGTCGGGCTCTACATGGTTGGGTTTGGAGGCACCATTTGTCATAGTCTTGTTTGATTCCAAATACTAACCCATCGATCTGCATTACGCGGGCGCGAGCACTTTCTCGCAGTCGATGAGAGAAAGCGGCCTCTCGATCTGCGATTCTGTGCAACTCTTCGCGTAATGCTGATTAGAGTGTTCCGCTATTTCTGCCGGATTGCATTCGCAAGGGGTTTCTGAGGGTGGAACTTGAACGCCAACCAGCTCTCCTGAAAGGAATGTCACCAATGGGAGAAGATAAGCTACCAACCGATTCTGGCCAATCGGATGGTCTTCAACCAAATCAGTTCGATAAGGTTGACGAAAGCACTCTCCGACCGCCGCCTGAAGGTACTGGCGAAAGTGTGTCCGCGCAGCGTGACCAGGTTGTGTCGCGGGCATTGAGCGAGGCACACGAGTCCTTTCAAGAGCTACGGGATGCAACAGTTACTAGATGGGAGCAGGCGCTTCAGGTATATAGGAATGCTTATGGGAACACCTACGTTATCTGTCACATCTCTGAACAAATAGATAAGTTCAAGTCCACATGGTGCACGAATGCGGCTATTCCTTCCCAGGCTGATCGTACTGCGTGGGATTGTATGATGGCAGGCGAGGAGGAGCAGGAGGCAGCCTTCAGGCTTCAACGGGCCTTGGACGACTTTGCCAAGAACGCACCACAGCTGAAAGCCACACTGGCTCGTATACGGCACATCGAGGGCCAGCTGGCAACTAGTCCTCATAGACGGGGAGCTGGCGTCACTGATGAAAGCTTGATTGCAACACTGAGCGACGGTAAAAATAGGCTCGAACGCTGGGAATTGAGTTGCTGCCTTCAGTCTGAGGAAGATCTATTGATAACCCGCGGGCTCCAGGATCTAAGAACTGGTCGCTTATTCCTAAGAAAAAAGTGGAACGTATCGGAAGCGCGCAACTATCTCAAAAGCTCCATCGCCAAGTTTCAAATAGCGGAACAGTCCTGCCAGGATACAAGAAGACAGGAACTCTTATCTCTTTACCAAACAGCGGCCTCTAAGGAACTCGATGGGCTGTCGTCTCAAACGCCAAAGCCACTGAACGTTTCGGAGTCCGTCCTTGGAAGGTTTGCTCGTCTCTTCAAAAGGCCATAGGGGAAGAAGCGGTAAGTAGTTATCAACTGTTCATATTCTCTGTCCGCAGTAATAGACATCCTTACTGACCCAATCACAGAGTCAGCTCTACAGTGCTTTTGCCAGCAGTACCGTTCGACGAAAGACGTTATGTCGCCAGATCCGAATGTCTTCGCAAGGATCGTCTGGACGGGTGAAGTAATCGCTGAGAATCGTCTGGCCGACCGTCGGTGCGGAGGGTTCGTCCAGATAATCGGCCACTTTGGTTGAACTCCAGTTTACCGATTCTCTTAGTGGACCAAAAACACGGTCGAGTATCGCGGTTGGAAGTGATGCGGCAGTATTCATCCCATCCTCCAATTCAATCAATAGTTTTCGGATCGTGGAGTTCGCCATTTCTTCCCGCGCCAACTCTTGCGGCTTGCATCCTAGACACACAATGAGACCGAAGACGAGGACCTCATGAGGGGGACGTCCGGTTGCTCCGAACGCTATCCGCAGGACGGATTCCTTCAACTGCCAATCCGCGCAAATCTCCTCCGGAGATGGACTTGGGTCAGCAATAGTGTCCGCAATCGTTGTGAGCGTGGCGCTGCCGAACGGATCGCTCTTCGATCGACGTTGCAGATCGGCCAAAAGCACTGTCACGAGCGCTTTTTGACGTTCCGACTTACGGTAGTAATCGACCATGGCGGTAAGAGCCACGGTGTATAAGAATGGGGCAAGGCCGGCCTTCTCTCGTCGCAACCGATCAAGGTCAAATTTAGGAAGGAATCGCCAAAATTTTAGCCAAGCATCATTCAGAATCTCGTCCACATCAGCATCGCAATGTGCCCTCATGCGAACAAAGCCTCGCAGCCGGCGTTCATATTCGCGGAAGAGAATCTCGAACGCAGGATTGCCTGGGGATGCATCCCCCTTAAGCTCGACAATGGCTTTCACTTCCTGCGCGGGCGATAGAGGCATAAAGTTTTAAAGTGGAGAGCGACTGATTATATCCCGAAGCGCATGCGGATGAACGACTCAATTATTGCCACTATTCGATTGCAAACCCGTCGGGTGGGCAGAACATCGGTGCTCTCGTTCTGAGAGAGCGACCTTCAAGGGTGGGAAGACGGGCGCAAGAAGAGCGGGCCTGTCCGAAGACAGGACCGCCCTTTTTCTTATTGTTATGCCGCCTTTCTGGCGATCCTGGTTGCTGGCTTTGGATCGACCCGCCTCGCTGACTTCACCTTTTCGTTTGCGGCGAACTCCTGCCTTACCTTGCGGGCAATCGCATCGGTACTCGTTAGACCGGCTGTCGGGAACTCATGGCGTCGACGAAAAGCTCCAGCGGGGCGAGATCCCCCTTCTGGATGAATTCGATGGGAGCATGGTTTTCAAGGCTCCGATTGGGGGCGTTGAGAAAGATGCGGGCATTTGTCTTGTCGCCGGCGTAGAGGTCCACCAGCGCTACCCAGATTCGATACAGACGACGCAACTCTCCTTGGAGGCTGCTGGCATCGGGGGACTTGCGGACACCGGGGGCCTTCCGCCCAATGGCCTCCGCAATGATCGCAACCGGGACATTGAGTTCCCGCGCGATCCGTGCCGCATCCAAGCGGCCCGTGTCGGGGTTGAATAGAGCTGGTTCCATTGCCGGTACTGTGTGGGCAGCAGCCATAAAACACCTCTACCAGAAGATTATAGGACCGCAGAAGTTGCGTCAAGGTTATTTTCGTGTATCTCTCCGGTTGCGATGCAGGCATGTAATAGTTCCTATGTCGGGGATGTAGCAGGGGCCATTCATATATTCAACCTATCGCGCGATGCCAATTCCCTCGTGTTCAATCTCTCGCAGAGCTGGGATGGGGATTCGGCTCTTGGTGGCAGAAGGCGACATGATTTCGTGCCGAGGCAGATCGGAGTCTCGGTAGGTCCCGAGAGCCAGATCGTGGGCGGCCGTTTTCGTGATGTCTGACGCCAATCGCTCTCCCAGCGTCTCGGCATTATTCGTATAAACACGGGCATCGTCCGCAGCACGGGAGATGGTGACGTAGGCGAGCCGAGTGTTGATGAGATTGCGCGAGGAATCGGTGTCGATGTTGGCGAGCACCCTGCCGGCGGTGAGGCCTTGTGAGCTGTGCGAAGTCACGGCATAACCGTGGTCGAACTGGCGGAACTCCGCCGTGTTGAATGTGACGTTACGCGGGAATTTGCCGTCCAATTGAACGGTGATGGAGCCGTTTTCAAGTCCAACGATGGTTCCAAGGTCACGGTTTGCAACCCCCAGATCTTTATTCGGCACTGTGAACTGAAGACGGTCGCCTGTGGCGAACTCACGCTCGACCTCACGAAAGACGTTGACACCCCTCAATCTTCTCGGGTCATAAGTAACGCTCGCCCCGGTCTCCAGTTCTACAGTGAGTGTGTTGCGGCGTGGTAAGGAGACGCATTACGAGCAGATCAATCCAGAGGGAGTGCAGGGGGCGGAGCGTCTTGCGCTCTGGCGGTCGTGACGTTATGAAGATCCAGCCTTTACGTTCCTTCGCCCAGGTCCGCGCATTCCAGATTCGATCAGTCTGGGGCTTTTCGGGGAGGAGTCGAAAGCACTTCGCCACCAATCCGAGCGAAGCGAGGACGCCCGCCCGCTGTGGCCCTGCTTTGCGGTCGATGTAAAAAGACATCTCGGTGCCGGCAACCAAACTCTCCAGGGTGTCACTGCTCGCCATCCATTCGGCGAGTTGATGGGGAGTCGGGCCTTTCTTCAAGAGATGGGCAAAGATCTGTGCCGGGGTCTCATGAAAGAACTCGTCCTTGGCATCGTCGGCTGGCTGATAAAGGGAAGCGGCGATGGCATCGGCCTCGGCATTGGAGGCCATCTCCTGAGCTGGCCCCCAGTAGGGACAACGGTCATCCAGTGGGTTCAAAACGATGTCGCCGCGCTTCGGATCGTAGAAACGCTGGAGGTATTCGCAGGCCGGATCGTAGACGATGGCGGAGTCTTCCCGCTCCCGAATCTGTCTCAGGATTTGCATGATGAGCTGGGTCTTGCCGACACCGGTATCGCCCATCATCTGGAAGTGCTGAGCTTCCTTCCGTCGCGGAATTCGCATCATCTTGCCCAGCTCGGTCGTCTTGAAGCCGACACCATCGCCCTTCTGTTTCTTGTTGAATTCCTCGGGGGTAAGCATCTGCGGGCCGCGTAGGATACGCCCATACTTCAATTGCTTGAACCGCTTGATATCGCGCGGAATGGCAAGCCAGAGCATAGCGGCGAGGGTAACCACTCCCTCCAACAGACTCACGGCAAACAATCGGAGCAAACCCTCATCTTCGTACACGGTGGCACGAAGCCACCGATGCACTGAGATGTCTGCCAGCTTCTGCTCCGGCCCCCGAAAGAACCAGCGATACCCCTGGGCGATGGCGAGATCGGAGAGAGCCACGGGTATGACGTTGCCGTTCGGGAGCGTGGATTGGCCGGGAACAAAATCTACCGGGAACGCAAGACGCGGCTTGCTGCTCGCACCTCCCAGATAGAGCAGGCGATACGTCTCGTGAGCCTTAAATGTGCTGCCTATCTGAGAGCGCATGTACTCGGTGATGTAGCTCTTCTGCAGCGGAGTCATGGAGAACGTGAGCCGCTGCCAGACGAACAGGCAGGAGCAAAGGATCGCCGTCGCGACAGCGGAGTAGCTGAAGATGGGTACATGCGGAGGCCAGATAATCGACTCTTTTCGTCCCCATTGGATCGCCATCGTTATTCCTCCCTTGTTGCGGTTCCGTTGTACTGTTGCTGAATCTCCCGAGCGACCTTGCGCTTGTCGGAACGCACCGTTGCGCTAATGCGAGTGAAGTCTTCAGGAGTCACCTTTTGCCCCATTGCCAGCGGCTTGAGCAGGTTGAGCAGGATCATCCGTGTGGCGATGAGTTCGATGAACAGCGGGTCGTTGCCAGCGCGACGGGCGTCGCGCAAGAGAACCTCGCGTGCCCATTCGCTGGCTGACTTGCCTTCGGACTCCGCTGCACGGACCAATTCCAGTTCCTCTTGGATGGTGAGTTTCGTACCGAGACTCCGAGAGCGACTGGCACGAATCTTGCCACGACCGAGGCGCTGGGCAACCTTGATTCCGTCCATGATGAAAGCAACTCCTTTCTGCATTTCGTCTGGTTCCCAGATAGGAACCTCACGTTCCTACTCAGGAACCAATTCCTGCTATGTGGTTCGCTTTGTTGTGGTTCGCAGCCGGGAACAAAAGGCTCATTTGCACGACCCTACGAGGGATGGAGTGTCAACATTCTTCCGGTGCGAAGCACCGTTGTGGTCCTGCCACGGATATAGAGGGATGATCATGCCTTCAATACCGCTGCAGGAACCACGGGCTGGACGCCGATTGCAGGCTTCTTCGCAGGCGGTTCCGCTGATTCGTTTGCCGGCGCTTTGCGGATGCGAAGCGTCGATGCAACCTGACGCGCTTCGGGTGACTTCACGAAGTCCTGGAAGTCACGGTCTTTGGCGAAGACATAGGCGAGCGCCTGCTCGACAACATCATCTGCAGAAGCATGGATGAAGGCGGCATACTGATCGACCTGGGTATCCGAGCCGTAAAGGCCATTCCACGTCCGTACCGCTTCTGGAGGCAGTATTTACGGCGTGTTCTCGCATGTGAAGCATCTGACGGGCAACCGGAAGGAATTTGCGCCCGGTCTCCGTCAATTCCGCACCAGCGGGCACTCGCTTGAAGAGTGCCGCGCCGAGCCCTTCTTCCAGACTCTTGATGTGCTTGGTTAGGGCTGGTTGG
>Ga0302320_10011492_pt1 | contig 18719 bp, 15 predicted proteins | sample Bog_T0_3_FD_202130 | JGI IMG/M metagenome (GOLD analysis project Ga0302320, IMG submission 202130) | Peat permafrost microbial communities from Stordalen Mire near Abisko, Sweden - Bog_T0_3 | ecosystem: Environmental > Terrestrial > Soil > Wetlands > Peat | place: Sweden: Abisko, Stordalen Mire...
CCTTCCGGTCGCGGGTCGATTCGACGCCCGACTTGACGTAATGTTCCATCACGTCAGCCCAGGTCCGGGTGACAAATTCAGGCGAAGCGGCAGAAAGGAAGACCTTCGCCATGCCCTTGTTCAAGGCCGGTTGCTCGACGGATTGGTTTTTGGCTCCGAGTAACTTTTCGGCGTGAACGCGCTGGGTCGTTTGGAGACTTTCCCTTTGGCCGGTTTCCTTATCGAGGCTGTAGTAGATGCCGTAGGCACGGCGGACGAGACGGTAACGATTTTTCACGAGGCTTTCTCCTGTGGTCTCGAAAGCCTATTTGTTTCTGGGACATACGGTTAACGGGTAGTGGGTGATTGGTGCCGGGATAGTAGAAAGCTGGTGGCCGTCTAGTGCCTGGCGTCAAAAGTTGTACCCTGTTTTGTACCCTGTTTGCCCCTTTTTGAGCCCTATTCGGAGAGTGGTCCCTTGTCCTTCAAAAACTTAGACAAGGGCTCCGGAGGTAGGGCTCGAACCTACGACCAATCGGTTAACAGCCGACCGCTCTACCACTGAGCTACTCCGGAAAAATGGTTGGGAAGTGAAAGTAAATCATAGGGAGGAAGCGGAATCAATCCTTTTACCGCAAGAGGCTATCCGGAAAGTTGGCGCGAGGGGCGGGGGAGCGTCCGTGTTCTCTTTCCGCTTCTGACGAGCAGGGTGTTTCCCGGCGGCTAGGGCCCTGGCTTCGGTTCGGGAGGCGATCCGGGAAGAGATCCCGGCATGGGTTCGAGGTTGGGCCCGGTGTCTGGAGCCTCCGATTTTTGTTGGGCAGGCGCCTCGGCTTTTTTCTGGATGTCGGAAAGTTTTTCGCGCGGGGTATTTGGATTTTCTTCCAGGCCGCCAAGGACGACGATGTTGCCATCTTCCAATTTGGTCAATTTCGGAGGGATGGTTTGGAATGTTTTGAAGACACCTTGGTGCAGAATTTTTCCGCTCGGGTCGGCCCGGGTATAAAGGTAGGTGCTCATGGCAATGGGTTGCATGACGTGGAGGTTGCCCTGAGGATCAAAAAAGACTTCGGGATCGATGTAGGCGACGACTTCACCCAGGGAGAGGTTGGCGTAGACGACATTTTCGCTCGGGTCTTCCACTCGCAGGTAGAGATCGGTCCTGTCGATCTGGGGCGAAAACCGAATGAGGGAGTAAACCCGTTCGGAACCCTCCACGGGCCGCGCCTGGCTCCAGACCTGACGGCCCCGCAAAACAGTGAAGGGCACGCCATCGGAGATAATCTGGCCTTCGCCGGGCAGGTCAATGACGGCGGCGGCTTTGTAATCGCCTTCTTCGCGGAAGGAAAAAAGCGGAGTGAGATTGACCCGAAGCGTTTTGGTTTCGCCGACTTTCAGCGTGAGCGGCTTAAAGGCGGCATCCCGTTCCTGGTGCACCGGCAGGCGATTATGCTTGGAGACGAGGAAGGAAAGCCACGGGTGCCCCTCCTCATTATTGAGGACGAGATCGCTTTCCCCAATGTTTGTCACGGCAACGAGTAAATCGACTCGCTCGTAGAGAAGAAAATTGCTCCGTTCGGTTTGGGCGGAGACTTGAACCTGGGCTGGGGCGAGGGAACTTGCGGCCAGAAAACAGAGCGCGCCGAGGGCGGCCAGATATCTCATACTTAGGCGGATAATAGGGCGGTATGTGAGGAAAACAAGATGTAACTTCCGGCAGGGTCTTACGGTTTTGGCGTGAAATCCCGTAAGCAACGCGCATTCTCAAAGCCATGTCGTTTGAAATTCCAGCACCTCAACTGATCGTGACTGTCCTCGGCTCGGGCACGTCCCAAGGCGTGCCGATGATCGGATGCCGTTGCGCCGTCTGCCAGTCGCTCGATCCGCGGGACAAACGGACCCGCTCCTCCATTTTCCTGGCCACGCCGCAAGCCAAAATTCTCGTCGATACGACGCCCGATTTGCGGCAGCAGGCGTTGCGGGAAAACCTGGACCATCTCGATGCCGTGCTTTTCACCCATCCCCATGCCGATCACATCATGGGTTTTGACGACCTGCGCCGTTTTTGCGAGATACAGAACGAGCCGCTGCCCATCTACGGGTCGGCGGAAACGCTGAGCCAGGTGGAGCGCATTTTTCACTACGCTTTCAATCCCAAGAAGAAAGTGCCCGGTTATGTGCATGTGCTGCCCCATGTCGTTACGGACGCCTTCGAGCTGGGCGGCATCGAAATCACTCCGCTGCCGGTGCCGCATGGCGCTGTCTCCACACTCGGCTTTCTCTTTTCGCGGGCGGGGCGCAAGCTCCTCGCCTATCTCAGCGATTGCGCTTCCGTTCCAGAGCCGGTTCGGGAGCTGGTCTCGGGGGTCGAGGTGCTCATCATCGACGGATTGCGCGACAGGCCGCATCCCACCCACCTGACGGTCAGCGGCGCCGTGGAGGCCGCGCTGGCGATCGGCGCGAAATCCTCTTTCCTCACGCACCTCACGCATGAGAAATCGCACGCCGACCGGCTGAAGGACCTGCCCGCCGGCATCGAAGTCGCCTACGACGGGATGAAATTTGAATTTGAGTTGGTGTAGAAAACACATCGTTATTAATGAGCGTGTATTCCCTTCATTTGACCATCCGCGCTCAGGAGGATATCAATCAGTTTTGGGACTATGTGCCTCAAGATTATTGGGAACCTGCCGAACGTTTTATCGACAGCCTCCTCGAACGCACCCAGGATTTGGCCGGATTTCCCTACATGGGACCGCCTGACGCCGAGTTAATCGACGTGCATGCGCTTGTCGTTGGCCGCTTCAAGGTCTTTTATACGGTAAATGAATCGACCCGAACCGTGATGATTTTGCGCTTCTGGGACACTCATCGCGATCTTCCTATCTGGGAAGATTTAAGCGGCTAATTTTTTGTGACGGACAGGCGAGCCAAGCGTCCGCCGCTTTGTGGCCTGAATCCGGCGTATTTCAATTATAGCTTGCTTCCAAGGAAGAGTCCGTCCGGCGGCAACATCGGCGAGTCCTTCTTTAACGGCGACAACTTCCCTAGCCCTCGTCTCGCGGTTGATTCTAGAGCTGGTTGCCATGTTTGGCACCATACACTCGATCGCACCTCGGGGCAATGTCCAAGTCGAGGCCTTCACTTTGCGGCTGCTTCTTGTGCCGCGCGAGCCTGGGCTTTAGTCAGATTGTCCTGTGCGTCGCGGGAATCGGGCATCAATCGCAGAGCTTCCTGGAATTGGGATGTCGCCTGTTGCACCTGCCCTTTTTGCATGAGAACATTGCCAAGGTTATTGTGGGCCAGGCCATAGTTTGGATTGATTTCCAACGCCTTTTGAAACTCGGCCATCGCGTCGTCCACCTGGACTTTTTGTAAAAATGCAACGCCAAGATTATAATGGGTCTTGGCATTGTTCGGATTAATTTCCAACGCCTTTCGGAACTCGGTAATCGCGTCGTCCACCCGGCCTTTTTGCAGGAGAGCTCCGCCAAGATTGTTGTGGGCCATGCCTTGGTTCGGATTGATTGAGAATGCCTTTTGGTATTGCTCCATCGCTTCGTCCAACCGCCCTTTTTGCAAGAAAGCACTCCCGAGGTTGTTGTAGGCATCGGCGTAGCCGGGGTAGAGTTCCAGGGCCTTTTGAAAATGGGGTGTCGCATCGTCCGGCCGCCCTTTTTGCAAGAGAGCATTGCCAAGATTGTTTTCAGCCACCCAGCAGCTTGGATTCTGAGCCAGCGTATCGATCCACAACGTCTCGTTGCTTTCGTAAGCCCAGGTCCGCTGCCAACTCGTCACTCCGAGAACCAGCAAAAGTCCGGCGCCGAGGCTCGATTGCAGCCACGCTTTTTTTGGAAAAATAAAATCGGTCAGCCAGAAAAGTCCCGCTCCGAGCAACGCCAACGGCCCCATGCCGGCCAGATACTGGAAATGATCCGCCGCGAACGAATAGCGGAAAAAAGTGTTATCAATAAGTCCCAACACCGGAAACAGCGCCACCAGAAAATAGGCCCACGCCAAAAAACAGGGCCGTGCCCACGAATCGCGTTTGGTCCACAAAACGACCGTGACAACGATCACCGCCAGCAGCGGCAAATAGGAAAGCCATTGCCCCGCGTCAATCTGCCAGCGTGGATAAATCGCCACCAGCGGGTGCGGCCAAATCAGCTTGCCCAGGTAAAACCAAACGGCGTCCCCCGCCGTTGCCAGCCTCTCCGGCCAGGTCCGCATTCCGTGCGGATCGGATTCCGCCGCCAAGTGCACCCCCTGCGTCCATATCGAGACGACTCCTGCGGCGAGTGACATCAGGAACACCGGTCCCGTGCTTATCATGCTGCGCCAATTCCACTGGCTCCGCATCCACCAGGCGCACAAACAGAGCACGACCGGCAGCACCACCGTGGATGATTTGCTCATCATCGCCAGCGCGGCGAAGAGCAAGGTGAAGCCGTAGCTCCAATGGCTTGCGGGCCCGCCGGGATTTCTTGTGTGAAGCCATTTCACAAAAAAATAAATCGATAGCAGGAAAAACAGACCCGACTCCGTGTTCTTCATTTCGGTGATCCACGCCACCGACTCGACTTGAACCGGGTGCACGGCCCACAACGCCACTCCCAGCCATGCGCCGGGCACTTGCAAGCTCCGCAAAACCCGCCACAGCGCAATCGCGCAGGCTCCGTGCATTAAAATATTTACGAGATGGTACGGCAGCGGTGCCAATCCCCACAGCGCGTGCTCGACCCAGAAGGTTGTGAGGGTCAGCGGACAAATATCAGCGGCGCTCGTTGTCCATATCTCTTTCAAGCCGAGCGGCCCGATGATGACCGGGTTTGCGGTGACCAGTCCCTCGTCGTCCCAGATGAATCCCGCGTGCCATGCGGGCAAATAACTCAGAACGACGGCAAGAACCAGAATCGAGCCGAGAAACCAATCGCTGACGAACCATGACGGCTCGCCGTGGGCGGCTGACCCTGTTGCGGGAATATTCCTGGAGATATCGCCGCCCGCTCTCTTGCGCTTGGATCGTTTCGCCATAGAGGCTGTCTGGTCTTTCGGAGAGGTGCGCAGGCTATTCTACGCTGGCGAGATCACTTTCAAAGAAATTGTTCTTTAAAAAACCATCCCCATATGGGGGATGCTCGTCTTACGCGCAAACGCCTTGCAGTCACAGGATGTACCCTGCTTTTGTTGTTAGCGCAACATTGCCGACTTCCTCAACGCCTGCAACTTTGCCAAGCTTACTTCTCCGGTAACATTTATCGTGAGGCAATGCGCTGAACGCCTACCAATCCATTTAAACGTCGGCAATCGGAAATATTTAACGAAGAATCACGAGGAGGGCGGATAGCAACGCGCCCTTGGTTAATTTTGAGATCGGTTCTAGAATAAATGCTCCATGGCCGGCATCATTCCCCCCGAAATCGTTGAACAGGTGCGCCATGCCAGCGACATCGTCGACGTTATCGGCGGCTACGTCCCGCTGAAAAAAGCGGGCGGAAAATTCAAGGCGCTCAGCCCCTTCAACAAGGAGAAAACGCCCTCGTTTTACGTCGACCCGGCCCGGCAAATGTTCAAGTGCTTCAGCAGCGGCCACGGCGGCGACGTTTTCAAATTTCTCATGCTGATGGAGAACATGACCTTCCCCGAGGCGATCCGGCGTCTCGCGCAGCGTGCGAGCATTGTCATTCCCGAAGGCGGCCCGCACGATCCGCAAGCGCGCAGCCGACGCGAGGAACTGCACGCGCTCTATGCGGCTGTCGCGGCATGGTGGCAGAAGCTGCTTCATTCCGATCCGGCGGCGGAACCGGCGCGGGCCTATCTCAAGAGCCGCGATTTTCCGAGCACGCTGGCGGATGAGTTTGGTCTCGGCTATTCGCCCGACGGCTGGGATACGACGCTGAAGTGGGCGTTGAAATCCGGCTATAGCATGGAGGCGCTTGAAACGGGAAAACTCATCGCCACGGCGGAGTCGGGGCGGCAGTACGATTTCTTTCGAGCGCGGCTGATGATTCCGATCCATAACGACGCGGGCGAAGTCGTCGCCTTCAGCGGACGGCTGCTCGATCCCGAGGCGAAGGCGCAAAAATATGTCAACTCGCCGGAGACGCCCATTTTCGTGAAGAGCCGCATTCTCTTCGGCCTGAACAAAACGAAACGGCCCATCATCGAGGCCGAAAGCGCGATTCTTTGCGAGGGGCAGATCGATCTCATGCGCTGCTGGCAGCACGGCATCCGCAACGTCGTTGCGCCGCAGGGCACCGCTTTCACCGATCCCCACGCGCGCATTCTCAAGCGGATCGCAAAGGAAGTTGTCATCTGCTTCGACGCCGACCGCGCCGGGCAGTCCGCCGCGCAACGCTCCATCGATGTGCTGCTCAAGGAAGATTTGCAGGTGCGCATCGCGCGCATTCCGCAGGGCGAGGACCCCGATAGCCTTTTGCGCAAACAGCCCGTCGCCGTCTTTGAAACCATCCTGCGCGAGGCGAAGGATTACACGCGGCATCTGCTCGACACCACCTGTGAGCAGGAAGACGTTGCCAGCCCGCGCGGACGCGGCGCGGTGGCGGTGAAAATGGCGCAGGTCATCGCGAAGATTCCGAATGCTGTCCAGCGCGAGGGCTTTCTTCTCGACGTCGCGCGGCGGCTCCAGGTTCCGCGCTCGGCTCTTGAGGAAGAAGTGCGCAAAGCTGAGGCGCAGATTCGCCGCAGCGAACTTCAGCAGCGCAATTATCCCTCCGCGTCCGGAGCGGGAGAAGAGGAGGGGGAAGCTGCCGCCGCCGCGCAGTCCGAGCCGCAGGAGCCGATTGAGGACACTCTTATCACTGAAGCCTTAATTTGGCTTTTGTTAACGAATCCAGATCTAGTTCCCCATGTCAGCCGCCGACTTGATCCGGCCTGGGTGGAGGGGTGGGGTGGAGCAGAGGTGCTTTTGCATCTCATGGATGCGTACGCTCACGATGCATTTGAGAGCGTCGAGCAGTTCATGGAAGAATCGGGTGAGAGAATCAGAGAATACTTGGCCGGATTGCTCTTAATACACCCACAAATGCCGCCTGAAACGACTGCGGAAGTTTATGCTGACAGACTCGTGTCCAACTTCGAGAAAACCTGGAAGCAAAAGCGCTTCCAAATGCTTACTCTCGCCGTCAAATCGGACGAGCTTTCCGTGGAAGAAAGGTTGAAGTACGCCGTAGAAATCGAGGCCATCCGCCGACAGTTCCCTAATTTAGCGCCTTGAGTCTGTGGGTGGCCCGGGCCACTTGTTGCCCGGGTCGCCGAAGGCGACAGGAAGCGATCAGATGCCTAAACGTCAAGTCATCGATTTACCGGGAGAGTTTCATTTTGTAACTTTCTCCACCTATCAGCGACGCCAATTCCTAGCCCCGGAACGGGCTCGAAGTATTGTGTTGGAAGTCTTGCGAACCTGCCTCGAAACACATGCTGCCTATTGTTACGGATTTGTGGTTATGCCCAACCACGTCCATGCTATTCTTTCCGTTGCGCATGAGGCTACCATCACTTCTTTTCTTCACGCTTGGAAGAAGACGAGTTCTTACCGGATTAAGCGTTTTTACGCACAAGAACTCACAAAATACCATGAACTCTGTCCGGAGAATTGCCCCATCTGGCAGGCAAAATTCTATGATTTCAATTTAGAATCAGACAAAAAATTCCTCGAAAAACTGGAATACATGTATGCCAACCCAGTTGCGGCCGGATTGGCTTTGACGATACTTGATTGGACGTGGAGTTCGGCTCGGTTTCATGAACTTGGTGAAGATGTTGGGGTAAAAATTACGCAATCTTATTGAGTCGCTTCCTGCGCGCTACGCGCGCCCGGGCAACAAGTAGCCCGGGCCACCCGAAAGAGGCGCTTCTTTACGTTTGGAGTTATTTCACCCTCACGTTAAAGAACTGCTTGACCGCAAGGCTTCTCCATAGGATGCTAGTTAGTTCTTCGCATTCAACTGCTTCCCCATTGCTTCCTATGCCAAAATCGAGCCGATCCATTACTCCGAAAGCATCCTCCAAAAGCCACCGCCAGACTGCTCCAAAACACAAGGTAACGCCCCCCGCGTCGAAGCCGTCCAAGAACGGTCACGACAAGAGCGAAAAAATTGTCGCCAAGAATGGTCACAAGGCCGAGGGAACGTCCTCCGTGGCCTCGCCATCGAAGTCGATCACCGACACGCACGAAAAGGACGCCAAGGGAGTCCAGGCGGTATGGACGGGCCAGCCCGAGCGGCAGGAACGGCTGCGCGATCTCGTCAAGCTGGCCAAGGACCAGGGATATCTCACTTGGGACGATCTCAACGAGGCGATTCCCGAAAGCGTCAATAATCCCGAGGAACTCGAAGCGATTATCATGTTCCTGCGCAATCTCGAGATCGATGTCATCGACGCCTCCGAGGTTGACCGTTACAAGCAGAGCGCCGCCGGCACCGAAGAAGAACTTTCCGACGAGGAAAAGACCGATGCCAAGCTCGATATTCTGGACGATCCCGTCCGGATGTATCTCAAGCAGATGGGGCAGGTTCCGCTTCTCACCCGCGAGCAGGAAGTCGAAATTTCCAAGCGCATCGAGGACGCCGAGAGCATGGTGCAGAAGCACCTGAATCGCTTCGGCTTCACCGCGCGCGAATGCCTCAACCTCGCCCGCAAACTCGAGCAGGGCCGCGAACGGTTCGACCGCGTCATTCAGGACAAGAAAATCGACAGCCGCGACAAGTACCTCGCCACGCTCAAGGCGCTCGTCCGCAGCGTCGAGTCGGCCAACCTGAAAGCCGACCAGGCCTACACCAAGGTCGTCAAGGCCCGGAGCCATCCGAACACGCTGGTCAAGGCCGAGAAGGAATTCGCGAAGGCCGACGGCGCTCTTCAGAAACTTTTCGTTCGTTTTTATTACAAGCAGAAGGTCACCGAGGAATTTGTCATCGTTTGCGAGCACCACCACCACGAACTCGTCGAGGCGGAACACACGCTGGAAAAGCTTTCCAAGTCGCGCAGCAAAAGCCGCGAGCACCTCGCGCATGTGTCGGAACTCGAGCAGAAGCTCCAGGACATCGAACAGCAGGTGCGCATGCCGCTGCCCCGCTTTCACGAGGACCATCATCACCTCGTCGAGTGGCTTCGCAAGGCCCACAAGGCAAAGACCGAAATGGTCGAGGCCAACCTGCGCCTCGTCATCTCCATCGCCAAGAAATACACCAATCGCGGCCTCTCGTTCCTCGACCTGATCCAGGAGGGCAACATGGGCCTGATGAAGGCGGTCGAGAAATTCGAGTACCGCCGCGGCTACAAGTTTTCCACCTACGCGACGTGGTGGATTCGCCAGGCGATCACCCGCAGCATCGCCGACCAGGCGCGCACCATCCGCATCCCGGTCCACATGATCGAGACGATCAACAAGCTCATGCGCGTGCAGAAGCAGCTCGTGCAGGAGTTCGGGCGCGAACCCACGCCCGAGGAAGTGGCCGAGGAAATCTGCCTGCCGGTTGAGCGCGTCCGCGCCGTCCTGCGCATGGCGCAGCAGCCGATCTCGCTCCAGGCGCAGGTGGGCGACAGCGACGACACGACTTTCGGCGATTTCATCGAGGACAAATCGGCGGAGAATCCCTCGGAGATGACCGCTTACGCGCTTCTCAAGGAAAAAATCCGCGACGTGCTCGACACGCTTACCGAACGCGAGCGGGCGGTGCTCGAACAGCGCTTCGGCCTCGTCGACGGCTATTCCCGCACGCTCGAGGAAGTGGGCCGCCAGTTCCGCGTCACGCGCGAACGCATCCGCCAGATCGAGGCGAAGGCGTTGCGCAAGATGCGCCACCCGACCCGCATCCGCCACCTGCACGGCTTCCTCGAAGCCGATCAGGATGCCGGTGTGGTGTAGCGCAGATGTAGCGGCTGATTAGATGGCCCGGACAACTTGTTGTCTGGGTGCGCGAAGCGCACGACAAGCTCAGCAAGGATGACGAACCGCTTATTTGGAAGTCGGTTTTTTCTCCCCCAAAATCCTTTGCCAGCGGAGAAGCTGCTGCTTGACGAGCTTGGGATTTGGCGAGCCGGGCATGATGCGCGCCGCGAGTCCTCTTTCGAGCGAGAAAACTTCGAGGGCGCTTTTGTCGAAAACGGGACTGATCTTTTTCCACTCGGTCAGCTTGAGTTTCGTGATTGGAACTTTGCGCTGCTCGGCCAGCGCCACCGCCGCGCCGACGAGATGATGCGCATCGCGGAAGGCAACGCCCTTGCGCACGAGCCAGTCGGCGAGATCGGTCGCGAGCAAAAGCGGGTCGGCGGCCGCGAGATGGCACGCGTTGGCATGCACCTCGATGTTGCCGATCATCTCCGCGAAAACCAGCAGCGTGCCCTGCACCGTTTCCGCCGTGTCGAAGAGCCGCTCCTTGTCCTCCTGCAAATCGCGATTGTAAGTCATGGGCAGGCCCTTGAGAATCGTCAGCAGCGCGACGAGATTGCCGATGACGCGTCCCGTTTTGCCCCGGGCCAGCTCGGCGATGTCGGGATTTTTCTTTTGCGGCATCAGGCTCGATCCGGTCGTGTAGGCGTCGCCGATGCGGATGAAATGGAACTCGGCGGTGGACCACAAAATGAGGTCCTCCGCGAGGCGCGAAAGATGCACGGCCAGTAGCGCGCAGGCGGCGCTGTACTCGACGATGAAGTCGCGGTCGCTCACCGCGTCCATCGAGTTTTCCGAGACGCGCGCGAAGCCGAGCAGGTGGCGCACGAACTCGCGGTCGAGCGGCAGCGTGCTCCCGGCAATCGCGCCGGAACCAAGCGGCAGTACGTCGGCGCGCTTGGCGCAATCGGCAAGGCGCTCGTCGTCGCGCTCGAGCATTTCGATGTAGGCGAGAAGATGATGAGCGAGCAGCACGGGCTGGGCGCGTTGCAGATGGGTGTAACCGGGAATCACGACTTTGATATCGCGCGAAGCCCAGGTCTCCAGCGCGGTTTGCAAGCCGGCAATCGCGCTCCGGTTCGCCGCGATTTTGTCCTTGAGCCAGAGGCGCACAGTCGTGGCGACCTGGTCGTTGCGGCTGCGTCCGGTGTGGAGTTTGGCGCCGACGGGACAACGCGCGGTAAGCTCCGCCTCGATGTTCATGTGGACGTCTTCGAGGTCGGTCCGCCATTTGAATTGGCCGCGGTCGATCTGCCCCCGGATTTCCTCCAGCCCGGCGATGATGACGGTCAGCTCGCTCGGCTTGAGCACCCGGATGTGGGCGAGCATCTTCGCGTGCGCGATGCTCCCGGCAATGTCGTGCCGGTAAAGCTGCCAGTCGAAGGAGACCGATTCCGTGTAATCGCGCAGACGATCCGCAGCGCTGGCCGCGAAACGTCCGCCCCAGAGGGCTTTTGAGTCGGATTGGGGCGATTTGTTGTTAGCCATGGGACAACTCCTTTTTCGCTTAGGTCTTCGCTTGAGTCTTCGTTTTGGGCCGGGTGATTTTGAAAGGCGATTTTTTGTTGGTAGCCCGCGCACTCCGTGCGCGGGAAGGCACCGTCGCACGGAGTGCGACGGCTACCGGGAAATAGCGTTTCACTTCCTCCTGGGTCAGCACGCGATGCTGCCCAACGGGTAGCTTGTCGAGGGAGAGTTGTCCAATCTGAATGCGAACAAGGCGTTTCACTTCATAGCCGAACTTGAAAAACATTTCCCGGATCTGGCGTTTGAGGCCCTGGGTCAGCACGACCTTGAGCGTGCGTGGCCCGACCCGGTAGATGTCCTCCATCCGGGCGAAACCCTCCTCGATGGAGACGCCCTTTTTCATCTTCGGCCCGAGAGCAAAATCGAATTCGCGGTCGAGCGTGACGATGTAGGTTTTCCTCATCTTGGTGGAGGGATGCGTGAGGCGCTGCGCGAGATTGCCGTCGTTGGTGACGACCAGCAGGCCCTCGGATTCCTTGTCGAGCCGCCCGACATAAATCACGCGCGGCCAGCCCGTGGGGAGAAGATCATAGATCGTCCGCTCGCTGGTCGAATCGGGCGAGGTGCAGAGGTAGCCGGGCGGCTTATGGAGAATGGCGACGAGTGGCAGCGGCATCTTCACCGGCTTGCCGTGGACGAGCACGTTGTCCTCCGTTTCAACCCTCGTGGCGAGCTCGCGCAGGCGATGGCCGTTGATCGTGACGGCGCCTTCGAGGATAAGTTCCTCGCACGCGCGCCGGGAACCGAAACCGACCCGGGCAAGATATTGGTTCAAACGCACAAATGCACCTTTGGCTTAATTGCTGCAAAAATGCAATGCCGCTGATCGAATACCAGCAGAAAAGACCGCTTTTTGGAAAAAACTGCTGTATGCAGCGATTGCTGCCGTCGACGAAAATACCACCGTCCGCAGGACTTTAGACGTCCGGCTTGGTCTTGGGCAGGTTCATCACGCTGCGGCCCTCTTTCCAAACGCCGCGCTTTTTGAGCAGGTCGACGCGCTCGAAACGTTTGAGAACGTTGCGCTTGGCTGCGATGGTACCGGAGGAACGGAGGCTGCGATGCTGGGACATAAAGGGCTCTTTGGGTTAAAAGGGAACGCTTAGCTAAGCAGGATCGCCGGGAAGCACAAGCAGAAATTACCACGTTTGCGCTATCTTGGCGCTTGACCTCGGCAGCAATCAGGCGGAATTTTGGCCCATGACCTTGGTCACTCTGAAAAAAGCGGCGTTGAAGTTGCCAGAAAATCAGCGCATGAAGCTGGCCAATGCCTTGGTGGAAAGCCTTCCGCCGCACCGGGAAGCCGTTACCTTTGAAGACTTGGAGCGGCGGGCCGATGAAGTGATCTCAGGCAAGGTCAAAGCGGTGAGTTCAGAGGCATTCGATGCAGGCGTTGATCGGTTGATGCAAGGTTTTGCGCAAAAAAGCAATCTGTCATCCTGAGCTTGTCGAAGGATCAGTTCAGACTTTTTTCTTCTACACTTCTAACATCCAGAAACGGCCCACACGAATTGCGCAAGAGTTTTAGATATATCCAAGAATCATCTGCCACCTCCAATTGTCCATTTTTGTTATAACGGTAGTAGTCTTGTTTTTTTTTCATTTTTATAATGTTTCCCGTCAGCCAGGCCACTACCACAAATTCGCCTTTGCCTCGATCTTGCCAGCCATTTTGTTCCGTATACTTCGTTTTGTAATTGGGAATCGCAAGCTCAACCCATTTGGATCCATTACGGACATAGATTTGACTGCCAAACCAATTTTTACCCACATATGTGGTCAGGGCAAAAGCCTGACTATCGGGTTTCCAGAGAACCTTCGCTGAGGTTGGATTGATATCTGATTTATACTGATACCACTCAAAGGAACCGAGGACACCCTTCTCATTGTTCCCACGAATCTGAAGTATTCCAGAAGCTCCGTGAGGGTTGTCTGGGGACGGTTCAATCGTTACGTAAAATTTTCCGTCTGGTGAGGAACTCCTCTCGATTACAATAGGTTCGGCTCGGGCAGCCAAGGAAAAGCAAAAAAGGAGGACGAATGAAAGTGTCCGCATATTGTCTGTTAATCGAAGCCTAAAACATTCTGCATACAAGACCAATTGCAAACGGCCGAACTGATCCTTCGACAAGCAATATACAAAGCTTATAACTACAGTTGCTTACGCGAGTAACGGCTTTGTACATAGCGAATCGCATCCCAGATGCGTTTGGTTGACATCCGCCATAACAGTATATGGCGACAGAAATCTCAAATGGTAAGCAGACAGTCAAACTCTATTGCTCGGTCAATCGCGGAAAGGCGATGTACCAGCTTGCCTATTACGTGGGAGGCAGGCGGGTTCAGAAAAACTTTGCCGACAAGGCAGAGGCGAAGCGAGTAGCGAAGCAAATTCTCGGCGGGTTGACGAATGACGCGGTGGCGGTCGAATCAATGGCCACGCCGGAGTTGGAAAGCCTCATCGCGGCGCGGAGGGTTCTGGTGGGTGGTTATGCCCTGCATGTGGCGGTGGAAGAACACGCGCAAGCGGTGACGAAACTCGGGAAAGCGACTCTGCGGGAAGCGGTCGAGTTTTTCCTGCGGCATCATCGGACAGATGTCCCTCGCTTGCCGCTGAGTGAAATATCCGAGCAATTCGCTCGCTCACGGGAACAGATGGGCCTTTCGCCTCATTACGTCTTCCTGTGCCGAAAGTTCACGCGCCAGTTAGCGGAAGCCTTTCCCGGCTCGTGCCTGAGCGATTTAGCGACTCCGGCCCTCGACAAGTGGATCGGTGGGCTAAAGCTAGGAGCGACGACCAAGAACGACATGCGGCGTGTGCTGGGAACCTGCGGTAATTGGGCTGAAAAGCAGGGCCACCTGCTCAAGGGCTACAGTCCGTTCCCCGGCATGGTGCGGTACAAGGAAACGAAATCGGACGTTTCGATCTTCACCCCGGAAAACATCGCCAGCCTGCTCAAGAAAGCCGATGCGAGCGTGCGGCCCTACCTGGCCCTCGGTGCCTTCGCGGGACTTCGTACCGCCGAATTGCAGCGGCTCGACTGGAGCGAGATTGATCTTGATCGCGGCTACATCACCGTGGCGGCGAGCAAGGCCAAGACCCGGCAACGGCGCTTGGTGCCGATTTCCGACAACCTGAAATTGTGGCTCACTCCCCTGCGGCAAGCCTCGGGGCCGGTTTGCCTCCATACCTGCCCGCAACATGCGGCAAGGACCCTGTGTGAAGGCTTCACTTGGGCCAAGAACGGTCTGCGCCATTCGTTCATCTCATACCGGCTGGCCATCCTGCACGACACGGCGCGGGTGGCGCTGGAAGCGGGCAACTCACCGGAAGTAATCTTCGGCCATTACCGGGAATTGGTTACGCCGGAAGCCGCGTGCACATGGTTTGATGTGAAACCTGCTTAAATTAATATGTTCCGGCCATTCCGGGTTCGATTCCCGAATGGCCACCTTGGAACTCGTTCAGGCGTGGGTCGCTACCCGTTTATGGGATATGGAACGTACTTGCACGCGCGCCTTGCGCCGTCTACGCGCTGCCTCCGAGAGACTTTCCACCGCCATTTGTCCAAAAAAAGCGGCTCGCTCATTTGGGCTGGCCTTTGAGAAGTTGATAGAGCTTGCTGGTGAGGCTCGGATCACTTTCTTGGGATGACGTGAAGTAATCATCAAGGGCAGCGTAACCCTGGCGTTCCAAGGCGTCAATGCTGGGATAGCGGAACTCCCGCAACTTTTCCAAGGAGATCAGTTGGGGATCGTCGCCCCTATTATCCACCACCGTGTGGGTAACAGCAGGATTGTCCCGGTAGGCCGCGACAATCTTAAAGATGTTTTCCAAAGCTTGGTAATGTCCTTTGGCTGCCCGCTTGATGTTCACGACCCGGCCGCCTTTCGGATCGCTCCCCCGGCGAATAATATTTTGTACGGCCTTGTCAAACGGGCAGTAAACGAAGTTGATATGGACGAGTTTTCCGTGCTTCAGAGCCAGGTCGATATTGCGGCGGCTTTTGTCGAAGTCCTGCATGGTGCCGTCCATGACGATGAACGCTTGCTTTGTCTTGCCCGAAAAGCGAAGCGATGTTGTCTTGCCGCTCCCCTGGCCTCCGGCATTAAACAAGACGATGTTTTTCTTCACAGGGCACTTTCGTTTGACCAGGGCAAAATAAATCTCATCGGCCAGCGCCCCGGCCGGTTCGTGGGTCGCAAGTGAAAGCTTCTGTCGCGACTCCCTCTTTTGCGCGTAGGGCTGGTAAAGTTCCTGCGCGTTGTTCCGATCAACAATGTTCTCAAATCGTTTGAGATATTCCCGAATCAGGGCCTTGCGGTTTGCTGAAAAGTATTCGGCGACCTCCGTTTCAACTTTCTTCTCCCAAGGCTCCAGATCGGTACGCGGAGTGTAATGGAGCATGGTCGGCGTTCCTCGCGGAGCAGAGGGTTTAGTCGTCGGGCCAGTTTGCGGAATTTGTGGATTTTGTCCCATATCTAATCTACGGATGTTACGACGCCTTTTCGGGAGCCTTGACCTCCACCGGATCGGTAAGGTCGTCTGCTCCAATTTCAATCGAACGGGCCGCCAAAGAGTTCCAATCGGTTTGGGAGATGGCAGACGGCTTCTTGGCCTTGATTTTACGAAGCACATAGTAGGGGTTAAGGATCAAGGCATAACTTTTCGGTCCGGCAGGGCCTTCAGCGAGCCTGATAAAACCCAGCTTCGCGAGAATATCGATCCTCTGCATCCACGTTTGAACGGCTCGCTGTCCACCAAAACCGGACGCATAGGCCATTTCCTGTTGCTTGTTGGCCAGGTTCAAAAAAGCCTCGTCATGCATCCGGCACCAAAGATCGAAGTAGGTGGCAGAAACCGGCTGCCGATTTGACATCGCATCCATGATTCGCATGATGAGCGGTAAGGTGCGGGGTATGGTGGTGAATCCAGCCTTCTTTTTGCGATCCCACACCCCATCTTCCGGAATGTCGGGCCAAAGCTGGCTTCTGAGTGCGAGTTGTTTTGCTGCGATCTTACCTTTGCGAAACGGATTACCCAGTACGGCCATATTTTCTCCTATAGGAACTAAGTTTTTTGTTCTAACACTGACATCCCGTCGATCAGGTTACTCCTTCGAGTGCGCCATAGACGTGATGCCAACGCAAAGAATATCCACCACAAGTAATTTATGAACAATGATTTATGCGCTTATTATTTTTCAACATGAGTGCGATAGGAGTTCCCTGCCACTACCAACCTCTGTACCAGAGGATGCGACTCACTCAGTGAGTTGCAAAATCCAATGTTTTTTGGGTTTTGCAAATTTTTCAATTGGAGGCACTTAAAATTCTTTGCATGGTGCTCACAGTTCTCGCTGTTCTCATGGTTCTCGCGTACTCAATGTGCTCATCCGCTCAGCACCTGTGCGGAATGTCTGAAGTGCAGGCAGACGACGAGACCTACACAGGTTCTCCAAGGTGATTAAAAGTACCGCCGTCATCAAAACCAGACAGCGCCACGCACAGGCGGCGACCAACGGGAGCCCTCAACCCCGCGTTTTGAATCCCGCCCCCCTCTTCCTTCTGGGGGCGGGATCAAGACGCGGCACACGAACCTCCGAAAAAAGCAGACGCCGTGACGCGAGCACGCGGCGCGGCGGCTGCTCAGCCTTCCCACGGTCACACCAAGAGCCGGGATAGACATCCCCCACCGAAGCGAACAAACTTCCGTTGCTTGCGGGCGTGTTCTGGCAGGCAACCCGGCAGAATTTTCCAAAAAAAAAGAAAACGCAGTTGGTATTTACCCCGCAGGTTCGGGTTTCGCGGAAGATGATTTCCTGTTTTCGATCCACCGGCGCACGAAATCCCAAGACTGGCGAGAAAGCCATTGAATCAGAGCAATGACGAGGACAAAGGCAAGCGAACCTCCCCACCAAGGAAGCATCGTGAAAACAGCGGAAAGACAAATTCCAGCCAAAAGGCCAACCGTAATCCAATTAGCGCGAGACTCCTTGCCTAAATGCTTCACGAGGGCCTGATTCTCTTGGTGGAGGGTTAGAATCTTTTCCGCCGCCTCCGCCGTCCGTCTGGCCGACTCGCGATTGTCCTTTAAATCGTCTTTGAGGAGATACAGATCAACCCCGATACGTTCTAAGTGTGTGGCGATGGGCTTGAGCTGTTGATCGATCCTCTTGCCTCGGTCAATCGTGATGTTACCTAGGCCGACGATCTCCCGCAGGGTGTCATTGGCCCTGCGGGTTTCGTCCTTGAACTCAGCCACGACTGATGCGTTGTTTTGATCCGTCCGCTCGATCATCCGGCGTTCCAAATCGCTCGCCTTCGTCACCACCTGTTGGAAATCGGCTGTGGCCTTGACCAATTCCTGCGGCGTCTTCGCGAATTGCTCCGCACACGCATCGAGCAGGACGGCGAAGACGACCGGCCCACTTTTCGGATCGCCCTGAGCGGCATCGTAGTAGCAATGGGCGATCAAATCGCGCCGCGATCCCTGTGAATCGCCCTGCAAGTAGGTCAATACCTTGTCACTCATAGATCGTCCAGCGGGTTAAACTCGTCAATTGGGGGACGGGTAGCTTTGTCGGTGGGGCGGAATACGCGATTTTTGATCGTCGCTGGCTCCGGCACGAGCACGCGGGCTGCGTCCTCGCATTGGGTGAGCATCCGATTCAGGAAATACTCGATCTCAAAGCGGCAAATCTGCGGGATGGATGGTAGTGTCGCGGCTTCGGCAAAGGTCAGGTGCTTTTTCTTTTCGGCACTGGCCTGCTCGATGGCCTGAATCGTTGTCGCAGTAACGGTCGGTAATTCGAGGACGGGCACCTGGTTCTTTTTAAACAATTCCGCGAGGGCGGACTCGTCAAAGGCATGGCTGCGGAACCGTGCCGGGTTCTTGATGAGCAGATAATCAACGCGGTCGCCCAAGGCGCGGTAGGTCTTGGCCAGACTTGCCGTGGCGGTGGGGTCATCCGCCGCGAACATGACGACGGTCATGCGCGTCTGGCGGGCGTCGAGAGCATCAAGGACGCGAAGACTGGCCATTGCGCCCAGGAGGAAGTCGGTAGCCTGCGCCGGAAAGTCGGCGACTGCCATCGGCGTGTCGGGCAACTCCATGATGAGCTGCAAGAACTCGTCATTGGAACGGGTGGCATCGACAAACGCGGCTTCGGGGAACTTTTTGCTGAGGGTTCGATGCTCGGCATCGCAATCGACGGCGGCAATGGGTATTCCGGCAAACCTCGCCCAGGCGAGGATTATTTCAAAAACAAGGGACTTGCCGATGCGTCCGCTGGATTGGAAA
>Ga0302320_10011493_pt1 | contig 18718 bp, 20 predicted proteins | sample Bog_T0_3_FD_202130 | JGI IMG/M metagenome (GOLD analysis project Ga0302320, IMG submission 202130) | Peat permafrost microbial communities from Stordalen Mire near Abisko, Sweden - Bog_T0_3 | ecosystem: Environmental > Terrestrial > Soil > Wetlands > Peat | place: Sweden: Abisko, Stordalen Mire...
CCCTGGTGCACCTCAAGGCAAGGGAGCTCGAGCCGGCCATCCGGCTCTACACCGACGCGATCGCAGAGGAGCCGAGCGCGGCCTGGATCTCCAACCGCGGTCTCGCCTACCTCTGGCAGGGGGACCTCGCGCTCGCGGAGAAGGACTTTCGCGACGCGGACGCGCGGGAGCCGACGCCCCGAACGAAGGGTCTGATCTGCGAGGTGCGCGTCCACGCGTGCGCGCAGCCGAGCGCCACGCAGGTGGATCGAGAGTCGGCCGTCAAGGAGTGCTCGCTGGCGATCACCCTCGACCCGAAGAACGCCTCGCTCTACGCCTTTCGCGCGTCGGTGCGCGAGGACATGAATGCGCTGACCGACGCGCTCGCCGACGTCGACGAAGCGCTACGCCTCGATCCAAACAACGAGCTCGCCCAGCGCATGCGCCGGCACATCCTCGCCCACTAACCGAGGGACCTACGGGCAGGACTTGTGGGGGGCGAACCCGACGCGCTTGTTCACGCGGTCGATGATGACCAGGTTCGACTTCAGGACAGGGGCGCCCAGGATCGCCGCCACCGGAAAGTCGAGGCTCGGATCCATCGCGTCGAGCGCGGGGCACCACATGCCCTCGTAGGATACGAGGTACGAATCGGTCGCGTTGGCCTGGACCGTGATGGCCGGGTTGGATCCAAACACGAGCGTCAGCGGGGGCAGCGCCGCGTCGATCTCCGCCTTGGTCTGCGAGAGCGAGGTGCAGTTGTTGGGGCTCGCGAACCAGGAGGCGGTCGTCCCCGCGCCGAATATCTCGGTGAACTTCGGGCTGGCCGCGACCGCGTTCGTGAGCGCGGTGAAGGCTGCCGTCGGAAGGACGAAGATCGACGTGCCCGTATCGACCACGGCGTCGTTGTACTCCCCCGTCGCCACCGGGACGCTCGTGCCATCCACGGTGATCGATTCGAGGTTCAGCGTGTAGTAGTAGGGCGACACGATCGACGTCGTCAGCATGGGCACGTACGTCGGCGCGGCCGTCGTGACCGACGGATCGTACCCGCCGAGCCACAGCGTCCCCCCGCTGTCGCAGAGCTCGAGCGCGAAGATGTCCGGCACGTGCTCCGTCGCGACGTACTGGTCGAAGAACGCGTTCGTCCCCTGGAGGGCGCTCTTCGCCTGCCCGAGCCCGACGATCCCCTGAAAGCCGCCCGACTTCGAGTCGCACTTGATCGCCTGGAAGAAGTTCGTCTGCGTGTCGATGGCGACGAACTTGACGGGCACGGCCGGCGCCGTGCCGGCGCTCACGGCATCCTCGTAGATCTCGCCCGTCCAGCTGCCGGTGCCGTACTGCGACGTGGCCGTGGTGTGCTCGTCCACGGCGGCGGAGCCGGGCGTGTAGAGGGGGTTCGCCTCGGTGCACGTGGTGCACGTCTTGGAGGCGACGGCCATCGTCGTCGAGCCCGTGTCTATCGTCAGCTGGAACTGCTCGGCGCCCACGGTGACCGGCATCGTGTAGACGTTCGGGACGCACGAGTAGAGCGAGACCGCCGTGACGCCGGGAGCGAGCGGTGCGTCCGGCTCGCCGGCCTCGGACGCTTCCGTGTCGCCGGCGGAGGCATCCTCGTTCATGGGCGCGGCGTCGGGCGTCGGGGTGTCCTGGCCTCCGCTCTTGCTGCTGCTGCACGCAGGGGCGAAGAGCACGAGGGCTAGCGGAAGCCCGAGGGAGAGGAGGGGGCGTGTCGTAAGGCTAACGGGCGGCATGGCGTGCCTGGCGGCCTAAGCAACGACCGTACCTCACGGTCGCGCCCGGTGCCGCGAGGCTCAGCACGGGTCACGTCAGGAAGCTGACGCCATGGGCCAACGGCATGGGTATGATGACGTTGCGCTTTTCCAGCCGCGCGACCCGCCTTGTCCGGCGCTCAGTTGCCGAGAAACCACCCGCCGATGGTCGCCTGGAGACCAACCTCGGTGAGCTTCGACGAGGCCGTGCTGGTGCTCGCTCCGCCGCCGCTCGTCGTCGTGTTCGCCGAGAGCTGGGTCAGAAAGTTTGGACCTATACCGAAGAAGACGTGCTTCGCCGGGTGGATCATGAAGGGAGCGTAGAGCCCCAGCGTGAAGGAGTTGGAGCCGCTGCTGCCGTCGGCGCCGCTCTGGGACGCGCTCGTCGTCGCGTAGCTCACGTAGAGCTTCGGCCAGAACGATACCCAGTCGGTCAGCCTGATGTTGTAGCCGACGCGGGGGGCGATCCCGAGCACCGTGATGTTGGTGGACGGGTTCGACGTGGATCCGGACGCACCGCCGCCCGCGCTCGGCGTGCTGCTACTACCGAAGGAGTAGTAGTCGAAGAGCAGCTGGCCCCCGACCGACAGGTTCGGGATGACGAAGAAGTCGGCCGCGGGCGCGACGCCGAACGCGATGCTGGAGCTTCCTCCCGCGCCCCCCACCCCGCTGTTGGCCCCGTATTCGAATCCCACCGTGGACTGGGACCCCGCCGTCAGGGGTATCGAGCCAACGGACCCAAGGTTTATGGGCTGATCGTCGGAGATCACAAGCGTCTTGGCGCTGCCGAACGTCGTCTCCTCCGCCAGCGCAGCCGAAGAGACCACGCACGCCGCCAAGCTGGCTGACACAACGATCCCGTACCGCATCCCCTGCTCCCTCCTCCGCGCACGAGCTGTACGCGTGGAGCAGCACTGTAGTCAGGCTCGGGTATAGGGGAAAAAAAGAGGAGGGTCGGGTGCGACCCGACCCCCGGGGGTGCTCCTCAGATCGCGTGCTCGGCGGCGTGGATGCCGAGCTCGGTCGCCCGGATGGCCTCGTCGATGTGGTGAATCGCGCGGGCCTTGAGGCCCTGGGCCTGCGGGTTGTCCTCCTCCTCGGCCATGTCCTTGTGCGCCGCCTTCAGCGCATCGAGCGCCTTGTGGAGGCGACCCTGGCGGGGCTCCTTGGCGTCGACGGGCGGATGATCCGCCAGGTTCTTGCCGTCTTCGATCGCGGCGACCTTGATCTCGTTGATGGCGCGGTCGATCGCGTCGATCGCGCTGTGCTCGTCCCACTTCATCGCGCGGTCGCCGCCCTTGTGCTCCAGGTTGAAGCGGGCGTTACGCAGATCGGAGAGCGCGTGCAGGTACGCCGGGTGCGCAGCGGGGGCCGGCGGCGGCGGAGGGGCCGGCGGGGGCGGCGGCGCAACGACGACCGCAACGGCGGGCGGAGGAGGCGGCGGAGGCGGCGGAGGCGGAGGCGGGGGGGGCGGAGGAGGCGCAACCGCGACGGTCGCGCTCCCGTGAGCCGCGCATCCGGAGAGCGGTGCGATGACGGCGGCGGCTACGAACGTCAGGAGTGAAACACGAACGATGGTCCTCATGTCGAATGGCCCTTCCTTTGCGTGACAGACGCACGCTAACGGGGCCCGATTCAACCATTCGCGCGCTCTTTCGCAAGACATTTCAACTGCCCCTGGGGGCGCGGGTGGGTGTGTGGGTGCGGCGAGCTCGAGCTTGCGGTACCGTCGCCCCCCGACGCCTCACCCGGCGGTCAGCTCGGGCAGGCGTTCCCATGGGTCACGGGTCCGCCCGATGGCGTTGTACTCGCAGAACGAGACCGCCGTCCCGTGCGTGTCCATCAGGTGGTGGCAGCAGTTGGCGATGCGATCCTGATCGTAGCTGTGCTTGTCCATGAAGGGCTTGATCGCGATGGTGAAGACGTCCGTGGAGCGAACGACCCGCTTCGCCAGCCAGCCCACCGCCCGGCGAACGCCCGAGCCTCCTGCTGTTCCGAGAGCCCCCTGGAGCTCGTCGGTCGACAGCAGCGTCTTGTAGGCGACCTCGCCCAGGACCTTCTCGAGGTCCACGTAGCGCACGATGTTGCGGACGAGCCCGAAGCGGCGGACAAAGAGCGTGATCCATCCGCAGTTCGGGTGGCTGCATGGGATGGGGACGAAGTCGCTCGGCCGCACCTGCACGCGGGCTTGCCGGGCCACCGCCTTGACGATGTCCGAGAGGGTCAGCCGCTCTCCCGGGGGCTGTGCGAGGTCGTACCGGCCCGAGTACGTCGCCGGCTGGAGCGCGATGACCTTCACGTGCTCGTGACGGAGCCCGAGGTCTACCACCGCCCCGACCTCCTCCGCGTTCACGTTGGCCGCGAGCGTCATCGTGAGCTGCATCGGGACCCCGAGCCGCCCCAGGTTCGCGATGACATCGTGGCGCAGCCGCGCGGGGGTCGCGGCGCGGAGCGCCTTGTCCGTCTCGTCGCGCACCCCGTCAAACTGGAGGAGCACCATCAGCTTCGACGCGAAGGGCGCGGCGCGGGCGGCGACCTCGGGACGGGCGAGCAGGATGCCGTTGGTCGGTAGGTAGATCTTCTTCACGCGCGGCTCGGCATAGAGAAAGCCCACGAGCTGCCAGAAGTCGGGGTGAAGCATCGCCTCGCCGCCGGTGAGCTGCACCGAGTCGAGGCCGCCCTTCTGCTCGACGAGGCGGGTGATGTAGCGCTCGAAGTCGGCGCGCGGCATCTTGCGATCGCCCTTCGCGTCGCTGTAGCAGACGGGGCACGCGAGGTTGCACGCGTTCGTGACCTCGACGAGCACGGTGCACGTCTTGTTGGCGCTCTGGTCGGTCGCGTCGGCCCCCACCGGACCGCACGTCTCCCCTTCCCCGCAGCACGCGGCCGCGCCCGGGGCCTCGAACGGCGGAATGTCGAACACCCGGTCCGGCGCAAAGGAGCGGCCCGCAGAGTCCTTGTTCGAAAGGAAGTAAAACCGCTCGTCGTTCTCGAGCAGAGCGTCCGTGAAGGAGTGCTCCGGGCAGCGCTTGCGCATGACGACGCGGCCCCCCCGGGCGAGGACGATGGCCGGCACGTAGGCGAGGCACGCGGGGCAGAGGCTTATGGTCGTCTTCAGCGCGCGGGCGCCCGCGAGCCTCTCGCCCTCGAGCTCGAAGAACGCCAGGGAGGCCGCGAGATCGCGGCCCCCGAGCTCCGCCCGGAGGCGGGCGAGCGTCTCGGCCGCGGCGGACGGCGCCTTCGCCGGAGCCTGGGGTTGCAGTAGCGAGAGCTTGCGCCGAGGCGCGACCGACACGTCAGACATGGGCTGCTGCCTCCTGCATGAAGAGTGCGCCGAAGCGGAAGAGGGCACGATGCAAGGCGGGCACCTCCGTCTTGAAGCGGCGCATGCATTCGCCGACCTGGTAGGCGGAGAAGACCAGGTTCGCCTTGGCTTCGGCCCGGCCATGCAGATCGAGCACCCGGAGGGCCTCCGTCCGCCCCACGAGCTCCGTGACGGCGTCACGCGTGTAGCGCACGTGGCGCTCCTCGTCGTCCAGGACGGCGGCGACGACGGAGGCAACCGGGCTCTTCGCGCGCTCGCACGCCTCGGCGTGGTAGGCGACCGAGCGCGTGATGCGCTTCTCGAGGAAGTGCGCGTGCGCCAGGAAGTGCGCGAGCTTGGTGCGGGCGACGTCGTCGCCGTCGGCCTCATCGATGCGAAAGGCGACGGGCGTGCAGTCCTTGATGACCACGTTGAAGACGTCCGGCCCATCCATGTCGACGACCGCCTCGCCGAGCTTGCGTATGGCCCCGGCGTACATGCGATCGTGGCGACGCTCGTCGTCCCGGTGCCGCGCGAGGTCCCGGGCGAGCTCCGGCCACGGGGCACGCTCCACGGGGAAGTAGTCGTCGACGAGCTGCGGGTGGCGCTCCCCCGCGCGGTACAGGTTCAGGACCCACGCGTGAGTGGTCGGGTGGCTGGCAAGGTCACGGTGCCAGAGCGCTTTGAGGGGCGAGACGACGCTCATCGCGAGCAGACGGCGAGGACGAGCCCCACGACGACGAGAACTCCGAGGACGCCGAGGGCCATGAGCGAGCCCAGGACGATGAGGAGAATGACCCACCACGGGCGGTTCTTGCTGGCCGGCGGAGGCGGTCGCCAGTCGTACGGGGGCGGGGCAGCCCCCTGCGGAGGCTGCGGCGGGCCCGCCTGCGGAGGAGGAGGCGCTGCTGGCGGAGGAGGCGGGGGATCTTGGTTCATGTGGACGAGGGCTGGAGGATGGGAGAGCTCACGCGGCTCCGCGCCAGAAGGAATCCGACGCCCAGCGCGATCATCACGAGCGAGAGCACCTGATACACCGAGACGACGCCGAAGGGCTTGGGCGTCGCCCGCAAGAACTCCGTCCCGAAGCGAAACACGCCGTAGAGCACGAGATAGAGAGAAAAGACCCGCCCTTTCAGCAGACCGCGGCGCACGAGGCCGATGAACAGGGCGCCCGCAGCGAGCTGAAAGACGATCTCGATGGCCGGTGCCGGCCAGCGGTCGATGCCGTCGTCGTAGCGGATGGAGAAGAGCCCCTCGTGGGGGAGGCCGCGGCAGCAGCCTCCAAGCAGACAGCCGACCCTGCCCAGCGCGATCGAGAAGGGCAGCTTGGCCGCGAAGTGGTCGTTCGGCGGCAAGGGGTAGCGCAGGAGCGGCTTCGCGAGCTCGGCCGTGAGCAGCCCGCCGATGAGCCCGCCCGTGATCGAACGGCCCGAATACACGACGTCACGCCAGCTCTCGAGCGGCACGACCGGCCAGCCTCGATCGCCCATGAGCAGGGCGATCTTGGCGCCGACGATCGCCCCGACCAGCGTGATCGCCTGGACGATGTGGTAGCGGCGTCGCAGCGCCTTGTCCGTGATGACCTTCGACGCCGGAAAGGCGAAGAGGAGCGCGAAGCTCGCGAGGACGATGTACCGGTAGATGTCGGGGTCTTCGTGGATGGTCACGACGGCTGCCCAAGAGCATCACCCGAGTCCTCGCCGTTTGGTAGTGTCCCGTTGCGTGCAAATGAGGCGACAGCCGCGGACCTCGCGGAACCCGGCCGCCGCGGTGCTGGCCGTGGCGACGCTGCTCGTCGTGGGGTGCCGTCGCGAGCCGTCGGCTGCCAGAGGGCTACCGGCCGCCGGCGGAGGGACGTCAGCCCTCGCCGCGAGCGCGGAGCCCGACGGTTCGCGTTCGCTGACGAGGCATGTCCGGCGGAGGGCGTCCTTCCCGGTCTCGTCGATCGGCCTGACCATCGAGGACGTCCACATGTCCCGAGCCTTCGACGACGTGCTGCGGAGGACGGGAGCGGCCCTGGTCGTCAACGGCGGATTCTTCGACCCGCGGGGCGAGCCGCTCGGGCTCGCCGTTTCCGGCGGCAAGGCCCTGAGCGCCTTCGCGGCAGGGATGTCCGGCGGCGTGCTGTGGCTGAGAGACGGCGTCGCGCACCTGACGGCGACCGAGGACTACGAGGCCGGCGCGGTGGACTTTGCGATTCAGTGTCGCCCTCGCCTGGTCGTCGCTTCGCGGCCGAACGTCCGCAGCGACGACGGCCGGCGGGCGCTGCGCACGGCGCTCTGCGTGCGAGACGGCGGCCGCACGCTGGAGGCCGTGCTCGCCGGCGCGAACGGCGACGCGGGACCTACGCGTTCCGCGCTCGCGCGCGCGCTCGTCGACGACGGGTGCGAGGAGGCTCTCAACCTCGACGGGGGCCCCTCTACCGGGTGGGCGTCCGTGACCGATGCCGGGCTGATCGTCGAGCCCCCCTTCGGCGCCGTCCGCCACGTCGTCGTCCTTCGCCAGGCCCCCGCCAGCCCGTCCGGGCCGTAGCACCTAGAGGTTGAACGTGCCGCGCACGCCGAAGATGAACAGCTCGTGGCCCGCGTGGTTCACGGCTCCAACGTTGGTCGGGATCGTCATGCCCGCGACGGTCGCTGACTGCGACCCGGTGCGCACTCCGTACTCACCGAAGGTCGCCGTCGCGAAGGGCCCGAAGCCGAACCAGTGGGCGAGGCGGAAGTCGAGCCCGACGTTCACCGCGAGCCACTCCCACCCCCGGTCGATGAGCGAGGCCGAGACCTGCGCGGGGACCGCGCCCACGGGCGTCGTCACCGTGGTCGTGCCGTTCACCGAGGTGTGCAGGATCTCGTAGCCGCCACCGAGGCCGATGTACGGATCGAACGTGGTCCGCGGGAGGAAGTGGTAGTCGAACTCGAGGCCGAAGCGCCAGTCCTGCGAGCTGCACGACAGACCCTCGGGGCACGAGATGGGGTTGGTCTTGGTGAACACCGGCGCGAACTGCCCGTAGAGCCCCATGTACAGCTCGGGGATGATGCGCCACCCGGCGTCGACGATGATGGGAATGCTGCCATAGCTCGCGTCGGACAGCTTGAGGCCCGAGTACACGACGCCCGCGCCAAGCGAGTAACCCAGCCGCGCGCCTACTTGAAGGCCTTTGTTGGCGACGTAGTATGGCTCGGTCTCCTTCGTCTGAACGACGACGACCCTCTGCTGCTGTTGCGGCGGTGGCGCCCACGTGTCCTCCGCGCGCGCTGTGGTGGCAATGCTGACGACGGCTGCCGCTAGAGCAGGCGCGAGGATCTTAGATTTCGCGCGGTCCATGGTTCACCTCGTTGGGGTTCGTGTCTGCAAGTGCAAGGGCTGGGCACAGGCGAGCTCGAGTGGCCACGGACAGGTGGTCGGGTGTCCTGGCCAGGAGCGCCCCCGCCCAAGTCCGCGAAGTTCCAGGAGCTCGCCGAGGAACGCGCATTGCTGAGCCCCGACCCATGACACGACATGCCCTCTTCGCCGCAATGGCCCTCGCCGCGCTCTCCTTCCTCTCGGCGCTCGCGTGCGGCAACCTCGCCACCGCCATCTCCACGAACGACGCCGGCGCCGACGACGACGCTGCCTATGCCGGCTACTTCGAGACGGACGCTGCGCTCTTCGACGTTGCCCCGGCGCTCGTGCTCGGAGTCCCCGACACCTCGGCCGCGCCCGACGTGGTCGGTCTTGGGCAGCAAGACAGCACCGCGCCGACCACGGATTTGGACGTCGGATCGGACGCAGACGACGCCGGCTGCACGGCGCCTCTCGCCGCGGGAAGCCTCGCCATCGACGAGCTCATGATCGAGTCGGTCGCGGGCACCGGCGACTACGGCGAGTGGGTCGAGGTGGAGAACTCGCTAGCCTGCGCGGTCAACCTGCGAGGCCTCCACGGAGAATGCGCGACGGGGGCGACCGTCCATACGTTCGACGTGACGGGGAACGTATGGATCCCCGCAGGCGGCACGTTCCTCGTCGCCGACTCGAGCGACCCTGCGATCAACCACTATTTGCCCGGCACCCTCGTGGTCTGGACCGGCCAGCCTGGCGACGTCCTCCGCAACGAGGGCGGCACGGTGACTCTGATGTGGAACGGCTCGCTCGTCGACACGGTGACCTACCCATCTCGAAAGCTCGTCGTTGGAGCCTCGATCGCGTTCCCCTCCAACTGCATGCCGACGCAGATCACCGACTGGACCACGTGGCAAACGTCGATCTCCTCCTGGTTCCCAGGCTTCGAAGGCACCCCCAACGCCCCCAACACGGACGTCACCTGCCCGTAGGAGCGCTCAGCCTGCGACGCGCCGCGCGGATGATAAGGCCCGGAGGACACACGTGACCAGGTGCTGTGGGGGACATGGTTTGGGCACGATCGCATCGCACCCTGCAGCGAGGGCGCTGCCATCGGCGGAGACGTGGGCGCTCACCGCTATGACCGGGATACCCGCTGTCCGTGGATCGCGTTTCAGCTGGCGCGTGGCTTCCCATCCGTCCATGACCGGCATGTTGAGATCCATGAGCACGACGGCGGGCTCGCTGGCGACGGCCATCTCGATCGCCCCTCGACCGTCGGCTGCGACCTCCACGACGAAGCCCGCATAGCGAAGGTACCCGGCGAACACCTCTCGTGCGTCGGGGCAGTCGTCCACCACGAGGATGAGCGGGCTCTTGGGGCGCTTGGGCTTACCCCTCGGTGGGCGAATCGCAGCAAGCTTCCCCGGCACGATGAAGAGGCTGCCCGCCGCAGGCGCCCGCGTCAACGCGCGGCGCCCGGCTTTTGCGCCTGAGGTCGGAGCATCCAGCGCACGATCTCGCCGGTCACGCGGTGCATGACCACACCGGCATCGGCGACGCGCTTGGGAACATGGAACGAATGATCGCCCCCTTCTATGGCCACGATCGTGACTTCCCCCTCGATAGCGCCTGTATGGGCCCCAAGCTCAACGGCACCGCCGAACGGGTCACGCGAGCCCTGCACGAAGAGTACAGGTACTTGGATCCGCGACAGGTGCTCCACGCGGAGCTTCTCGGGCTTGCCGGGAGGGTGCAGTGGGTAGCCCAGGCACACGAGGCCGGCGACGCACGGCTCGCCGTCCGCCGCGAGGTGGGACGCCATGCGGGCGCCGAGCGACTTTCCGCCGATGAAGAGCGGCGGCAGCGTCGTGCCCTTGCGGCCGCGAGTGCAGACGTCCGCGATGACAGCCCGCATGCAGGCCTGCAGCACGTCGGGACGGTCCGGCAGCTTGCGGCCAGCCTCGGTGTACGGAAAGTCGAAGGTCACCACCAGGACGCCCTCGTGCGCGAGACCCGTCGCCACGCAGACCATGAAAGGGTGCTCTTGGTTGGCGCCCGCGCCGTGGGCCAGCACGAGAGTCGCGATGGGCGATGAGCGGGGGCGATATGTAAGGCTCGTCACGGAGCCGCGCGCCCCGGCTCCGGAGAGCGCAACGAGCCGGCGTGCTGTTCGCACGGCCCTAGCTGGCGGCGCTCTTGCGACCGACGGACGCGGGCATCGTCTTAGAGAGCCCCGGTACCTGCGCGGCGCCCACCCTGGACAGCTGCACGGCAGCGCTCCACGCGGCACGCTGGTCGCGGATGGCCGCACGGTAGCGCGCGACTTCACGCATCACCTCCCGCTCCCGGCGACCGGACGTCCCGGCTTCGGACCGGTACACGCGCACGAGGGCAAGCGCCTGGCGCGCCGCGGCGTAGTACGCGACGATCGAGCTTCTCGCGCGGACGGCCTCCTCGAGCTCGTGGTCGGCGGAGCTCGTCTCGGTCCGGTCGGCGTCTTCGAGCGCTCTCGCAGGTACCTGGCTGGGAACCGCTGCCCACCTGGGCGACGGAACGCTCGCAGCCCTCCACCGGCGCGCCCAGCGCCGGTGCTCGTCCGCGCGCATGAGCGCATCGCACGCCCTCGCGAGCCACATCGCCTCGCGTCCCCCGGAGACCTCCCGCGACCAGCGGAGCGCCTCGCGCGCGCAGGCGAGCCAGCGGCGAGCCGATGCGTACTGCTCGCTCGCCGGATCCGCCCGGAGGCACTCGCCGGCCGAGTAGCGGGCGCGGGCCCCCTGGAGCAGCCGGTCCACCGACATCATCCTGCCGCGCGCTTCTTGGTCTCGCGCGGGCTCCCCTTCTTCGGGCCAGGCTTCGCCTCCTTCGCCGCGTCCGGCGCCTGCGCCTCGTTCGCCGGCTGCGCCTTCGCCGGGCCAGGACCCGCGGTGCTCGCGCTCGCGTCCGGAATACCGGCAACACCGAGGGAGCGAGACAGGAGCTCCGCCAGATCGATCACCTTGCCGCCGGCTCCGGTGGCAGCTTCGCGCTCGCCGTCCTCCACCGTGTCGCGTGCCAGCTCCTGCGCCTCGACCTTCCTGTCGACGGCCGCCAGTACGGCGGTCCGGTACTCGTCCGGATGCTTCGACGGATCGAACGGCCCCGACAGCTGCGCGACCAGATCCTCCGCGAGCTTCAGCTCGCGGGGGGTGACGGGCTTCGTGTCGGGGATGACGATGTCGTCGGGCTTCACGAGCTCCTCGGCGTACCGCATCATGTCGAGGGCAAAGAGCTTCTCGCGCGGACGAAGGAGAGCGAGGCGCGTGCGCGTCCGGATCTTCACCTTGGCGAGCGCCACCTTGCCGCTCTGCTGCAGCACGGTGCGGAGAAGATCGAACCCGCGGGCGCTCTTGCCTCCCGGCCCCACCCAGTAGCTCTTGTCGATGTAAGCCAGGTCGACGGACAGAGGGTCGATGAACTCGGCTATGTCGATCCCCCCGGCGCCCTCGTCCCCCTCGATCTTGTCGAGCTCCTCCTTCGTGAAGAGCGCGTACTCGCCCTTGCTGACCTCGTAGCCCTTACCGATCTCCTCCCACTGGAGGTCCCGAGCGCACTTCGGGCAGCGGCGCACCATCGAGATGCGCGAGCCGCACTCCTTGTGCAGCTGGTGAAACTGCGGGGTCATGTCCTTCGTGGCCGAGTACAGCTTGGCCGGGATGGTGACGAGACCGAACGCGATTTCGCCCGACCAGATGGCGCGCATGAGTGCTCTCCTCGCGGATGGTGCTTCGGTTAGGACGAATGGAGTCTAAGGCCTAGCGAGCCTCGGCTCACTACTGCGCGCGTGCCCAGCCGTTCAGAACTTCACGCCGACCTGGGCGTGGGCGGTAATCGCGCCATCGAAGCCCGTGCAGATCCCGTTCTTGTTGGGGGTAGAGCAGCTGTTGGAGGTCGGCCCCGACGGCAGGAGGAGCGCGTTGACGTCCGCGCCAACGTAGAGGATGCCGAGCGAGATGAGGGCGACGACCCCGGGCTCGAGGTAGAGGTAGCCCGTGCTGGGGGCCGACTGGCTCACCCCGCCCACCGACACGCTCTCCGAGAACTCCGCGTTGCCGATCCCGATCTGCGGCCTGATCGTCAGGAGCGGGATGAGCTTGATGTTGTAGCCGAACTCGCCGCCGTAGACCGCGGTGTGGATGCTCGACTTTGCCGTCACGCCGTCGACGGCCGCGCTTGCGCTCGAGCCCAGGTAGTACATGCCGCTGACGCCGGCGTAGAGGCCGAAGAACGATATGCCGCCGCGCGCCCCGATGCCGAACCCGATGGGGTTCGGCTCCGAGACGCCGTCCGCGCTCTTGGGGCCCGAGATTGGGTTACTGCCCCCGCCCACCTTGGCGCCGACCTCGAGATCGATGGGACCGAGCGCGTGCGCCTGGCTCGGCGCGAACAGGACACCCAAGCCCAACCCCGTGGCAGCAAGAAAGACCGATAGCTGTTTCATTGGTGAAGCCTCCGGCGTGGACAGACGAGCCATCCCCCGAAAGCAATCATTGTTGGATCGCAGGCCGCTGTCTACTTCCTGGGCAATCGTTCTGGATCGCGCGCCGGTGTCTACTTCCTGGGCAATCGAGCGTGAACGGCAGCTCGCGGTGGCCGCGGTTATCGGCTAAGCGTCTCGGCTGTGCTGCCGTTCGTCTACGCCCCACCAGGCTCGATGTTCGGGGTCAGCCCGTGGGCCATCTGCTGCGTCATCGGGTTCTGGCTCGCCGTCGCGCTGGCGGAGCAACGCGCCCGCGTCGCTGGGATGCCGAAGCCCGCGCTGCACGCCGCGCTCACGTGGGTCTTCGGGACCGCCTTCCTGATGGGGCACCTGGTCGACGTCCTCTTCTACCACCGCGAGCTGCTCTCTCAGCCGGCCTCCCTCGTCCACTTCTTCAACGGCCAGAGCTCGACGGGAGGGTTCCTGGGCGCGGTGGTGGGCGGGTGGCTGTGGAGTCGAATCCTCGTCGAGCGTCGGGGGGTGCGCTTCTCCGTCGCCCGCCGGCCGGCCCCCGTTGCCCTCCTTCCCCTTGCAGACATCCTCTGCGCGACCTATCCCGCGGCCTTCTTCTTCGGACGGCTCGGCTGCGCGCTGATCCACGACCACCCAGGTCGGCTCGCCCCCGCAGGCTCGTGGCTCGCCCTCGCATGGCCGGTGAGCCCTTCGGACGGCGCGGTCCACGAGCTCGGCCCGCTCCGGTACGTGTACGGCTCGTCGAGCCGCTACGATCTCGGCCTACTCGAGTGCGGCTTCACGCTGCTCATCGCGCTCGCGTTCGCCGCGACGTGGCGCCGGCCCCTCGCGCTGGGCTCCTACGCGTGCGCCGTGTGCCTCGCCTACCCTCCCGTCCGCTTCACGCTCGACTTCTTGCGCGTCGAGGGCGTCGTCGACGCCGACCCGCGCTACGTGGGCCTGACGTTCGCCCAGTGGTTCTGCGTCGCCATGTTCGCGTGCGGCGTCGGCCTGGCGCTGCAGCTCGGCCGAGCACGCGCCGTCGCCCACGCCTCTTCGTGACGTGACCCGCGCCGACCTGCGAGCTCGCGCTCAATTCAACGCTCGTGGCTCCTCACGACCGCGGCCCGAGCGGGGAGGACGTCTTCAGTGGGAGGACGCCCGAATCGCCTTCATGAAGGCGTCATCGCTGGCCGATGACGGCATGCCCGCTACCTTGGTCTCCTTGGTCTTGTGGGACGCGGCCGCATGGTAGTGCGTCACGCCCTTCGCCTTCGGAGCGCTCGGCGACGACGCAGGGTCCGGGGTGGCAGACGCCGACGGAGACGTGGAATCCACGGCTGCCGCCACGGGAGCGGGGACGGCCGACGGAGCCGCGACGGGAGCGCTCGCCGCCACGAGGACGGGCACAGGCTGCGCGGCGGCGACCACGGTCTCGGCCGGGTGCGTCGTCCGCCACGCCAGGAACACGACGGCCATCATCAGCCCACCGAACAGCGTTCCCCCGACGAAGGCACTCACGACGGCGCCCTTCGGCGCTGCCGGTGGCGGGGCGCTCGGGCGCACGTCGAAGCCGAGAGGGGCGATCGAGTAGGGGGTGGGAGGTACGAGCGTCGGGCGCTGAGCCTCGATCGAAGGCATCTCCATCCGCTCTCCGTCCAGCGACGACGACATCGGTAGTCTCCCGGGTGACAAGGCGGAGGCGTCAGCCTTCGCGTCCCCCCTGTCCGGTGCAAGATCGCGTCCGGCCCGCGGACGGCGCCTAACCTCGCGGCATGAGGTGCGAGATTGGTCCAGAATGGGCTACGGGTGCCGCACCCTCCCCGGTGCTTCGCCGATCCAGCCCCGGTCCGATCCAGTCCCTTGACGCAAAGCCTGCGCTGCCTCACGTTCCCCGGCCGACGACTCCCGCCCCAGGTCTGCCCATGCCCCTTTCAAGCGAACTCAAGAAGCGCCTCGATGACCTCGTCCAGGAGAAGAAGGTCCTCCTCTTCATGAAGGGCAGCCGCCACTTTCCCCAGTGCGGCTTCTCGGCACAGGTCGTTCAGATCCTGAACGAGCTCGTCCCCGCGTACGAGACGGTCAACGTCCTGGCCGACCCCGCGCTGCGCGACGGCATCAAGGAGTACTCGAGCTGGCCCACCATCCCCCAGCTCTACATCGGCGGGCAGTTCGTGGGCGGATGCGACATCGTCAAGGACATGTACGCCTCCGGCGAGCTGAAGAAGCTCCTGGGCGACGCTGGCCCACTCAAGACCGCAGCCACCGCCCCCGCGGCCGCCGCAGGCAGCGCGCCGACCGTCAAGGTCTCGGACAGCGCGGCCAACGCCTTCAAGCAGGCCGAGGCCGACGCCGGGACGGACAAGCTCCGGCTCGAGATCAACGCACAGTTTCAGTACGAGCTCTACTTCGCTCCCGCCCGGCCGGGAGATGTGTCGGTGACGACGAACGGCACCACCATCTTTTTTGATGCCGAGAGCGCCGCCCGCGCCAATGGCATCTCGATCGACTTCGTCGACAAGCCGGGCGGCGGCGGGTTCAAGATCGAGAACCCGAACGAGCCGGCGCGGGTGAAGCCCCTCGCTGCCAAGGAGCTCAAGGCGATGGTCGACGGCAAGGAGGCCTTCGAGCTGTTCGACGTCCGCACGGACGCCGAGCGCAAGATCGCCAAGATCGACCGCGCCCACTTCCTGGACGACGCCGGCAAGCAGCGCCTCGCGTCGCTCGCGAAGGACACGAAGATCGTGTTCCACTGCCACCACGGGATGCGCAGCCGGGCCGCGGCCGAGCAGGCCGTGGCGTCCGGTTATACGAACGTCTACAACCTCGAGGGCGGTATCGACGCATGGTCGTCGATCGACCCGTCCGTCCCCCGCTACTGAGATGTCCGACCACCCGACGAGCTTCCAGGGCGACATCCCGCAGGCCATCCGTGACGCGATCGTCGGCAAGGTCGCCGGCGCGGAGGTAGAGGTCTCGGGCGGTGGGGGTCATTACACCATTGCCGTGGTCTCGAGCGCCTTCGCCGGCAAGAGCATGCTGGAGAACCAGCGGCTCGTATATGGCGCCATCGCCCACCTCATGAAGGGCGACGGCGCCCCTGTCCACGCGGTTGACTCGCTCAAGACCAAGGCACCGTAGCTTCTAGAGGGTGTCGATGGGCTTGGGGCACTCGCCGCGGAGCTTGCAGCCCTTGCACTCTTTTCCGGACCAGATGCGGTCGAAGCGCGCCTGCGTTTCGTCGAGCCAGACCTCATCGTCTGTGATCATGCCGAGCTCGAAGTTGCGCCGGCCCTCCGCTTTCGCGCCGAGTCCCGCGCCGGTGAAGTTGGCGCTGCCGATATAGAGGAGCCGCCCGTCGATCGCGATGACCTTCAGGTGGACGCGGGGGCACTGCCGCATCGGCATGCCCTTCGCGAGGCGCGGGTGAAGGCGGAGCTCGGCGCGGAACTGGCGGGACGGGACGCCGGCGTGCAGCAAGCGAAGCTCCACGCCGCGGGCGGCGAGGCCGTCGAGCGTGTCGAGGATCGACATGTAGCGACCGCGCGAGCGAGCGACGGTGCCGATCGGCGCCTCCACGCGCATCTCCTTCACGTTCGCGGTCGATATCCACACAGAAACCTTCGCGCCCCCGAGCGCCTTCTGGACGAGCTCGGCGTAATGGTCCCCGTCGGCGAGCAAGCGCGCGCGCACCGTCCGCGATTCAGAGCGCGTCATCGCCCCATCGTGCACGAGCGCGCGGGCGAAAGGCCAGACTTCGGGCCCCCCGCGCGCGGGCCTCGAAGAATCCGGCTTGTGGAGTACGATGCAGCGCGGTGCGTCCGCTCCGTCACCTGTGGGTCGTGGCCTTGGCCGGTGTCAGCGCGGCCGTAGTGGTGGCGAGCGCGCCCGGCTGCGCGACCCCCACGGCGCTCACGGTGGCGGTCGACAGCGAGGTGCCGTGCCCGGCGAGAGCGTCCGCCGTGCTCATCGGCGCCAGCGACGTCACCGCGCTCGCCGGGCAGAGCCCCGCGGCGACTTCCACGAGCTGCACGCCCACGGGCAGCGAGTGGGCGATGGGGCAGATCGTCGTGATCCCCGCGAAGAACCGAGGCGACAGCGAGAGCGTCGCCTTCGCAGTCATGACGCGTCCCGACGGCGCTTCACCAGCGCACTGCCTCGAGGCAGCGCAGGCCCCGGCGTGCATCGTTGCGCGGAGGGAGCTCAGGCTTCTCCCCCACACCGAGCTCAACATGCGCGTCGACCTCCGCCTCGCGTGCCTCGGGGTGTCGTGCGCCTCCGGACAGACCTGCGTGCAGGGCGCCTGTGTCAGCGACACGGTGGACCCGACGACGTGCTCCACGTCCTGCGGAGAGACGACGCTCGCGCCGGACGGGGGCGCCCCGCGCGATGCGGGTGCAGATACGGGGACGGGAGACGCGACGCTGCCGAGCCCGGCGGTCTGCGGCGACGTGAGCGGGCTGCAGGCCGCGGCACCGTGGCCGATGCGCGGCTACTGCCCGACCCACCAGGGACGGAGCCCGCTGGTTGGACCGCAGACGGGCCGGCTCCTGTGGAGGGGGACGGCGGGTGCGCCCGTCTCGGGCCTGCCGACGGTCGCGGCGGACGGGACCATCTACGTCGGCTCCAACGATCACAGCCTGCACGCCTACCTGCCGGACGGCGGGAGCAGGTGGGCGTTCCCGGTCGGCGGCAACATCAACAACCCGGCTGCGGCGATCGGCGCGGATGGCACCTTGACCGTCCCCTGCTCGGACGAGTTCATCTACCACCTAGGCTCCGACGGCGGCTTCCTCTGGAAGCTCGGAACCGGGAGCGACATGACCTCTTCGCCCGTGGTGGGCGCAGACGGCACCCTCTACGTCGGCGGCGGCTACAGCGGTTCCTCGACCGTTGCCGCAAAGAGCCTGCTCGCCCTCCGCCCCGCCGACGGGGGACAGCTCTTCGCGTTCACGACCATGGGCGCCGTCGAGACCTCTCCCGCCATTGGATTGGACGGCACCATCTACTTCGGCAGTGATGATGGAAAGCTCTATGCCGTCACGCAGAGCGGCGCGCTCACGTGGTCGCTCATGCTCGGCGAGATGGGCAGCCCGACGGTGGGGGATGATGGGACGATCTACGTGCCAGGTGGGCGCGGCTTCAGCGCCGTCTCGAACGCCGGCGTGCTCCTCTGGTCGGTGGCACTCGGCTCCGCCACCCCCGCGTCCGTCGGCGCCGACGGGACTCTGTACCTCACGGCTGCGGCAGGTGACGGGGGCACGGGGGTCGAGCTCTATGCGCTCACCCCGAGCGGCGCCGTCGCGTGGAGCACGCCCGTCGCGCAGCGGGTCGACTATCCACCCGCGGTGGGCGCCGACGGGACCATCTACGTCGCGTCGTTCGACGGCTTCGTCCGCGCCGTCTCGCCCGCGGGCGCGGTCCTGTGGACGTACACGGCGCCCGCCGGAGGCGGGTTCAACTCGGGCATCGCCCTCGCCGACCACGTGCTCTACGTCGGTGGCAACGACAACGCCCTTTACGCGCTTGGGCCGTAGGCGAAGCCCCGGTCGCGCCGCGCGAGCTCGACCTACCTCTTCTGGTAGGTACCGACGATCTGCGTCTGCGCGAGGACGTGGCCCTTCATCGCCCTCTCGACCTTACGCTGCGTCGTGGCGCCCATCTTCGGTGGCAAGGTCTCGTCGAGCGCGTAGATCTTGAAGAAGTAGCGATGGCGCCCGACGTTCGGGCACGGCCCCGAGTAGCCGGTCTTGTGGAAGTCGTTGGTGCCGAGCACGGTGCCGGCCGGCAGCGAACGCTCGCCCTCCGTGAGGCGGACCTCGCGCGCGGGCAGGTTGTAGACGACCCAGTGGACCGCCGTGCGCTGCG
>Ga0302320_10011495_pt1 | contig 18718 bp, 12 predicted proteins | sample Bog_T0_3_FD_202130 | JGI IMG/M metagenome (GOLD analysis project Ga0302320, IMG submission 202130) | Peat permafrost microbial communities from Stordalen Mire near Abisko, Sweden - Bog_T0_3 | ecosystem: Environmental > Terrestrial > Soil > Wetlands > Peat | place: Sweden: Abisko, Stordalen Mire...
ATCAGGACCGCATGATGGCGGACTTGGGCTTTCTCCAAATGTCCGAGGTGAAGGACTTCGTGAACCAGACCATCTTTATGCCGGGAACTCAGACCCAAACGACGGTGCCGGCGGGCATCTTCTCCAAGTGTGAATTCGTTTCGCTCAGCATGGCTGGATACGGCCCTGGTTCCGCGCTCGACGCGGCCCAGCCACTGCCTCGTATCCAGACCAAGACCACCCTCAGCGTGATGCTAGGTGGCTCCAAAATGCGCGGGATGGGCGGAGGGTAACCGCCGCAGTTTGGGACGTTCTAGCGAACGTCCCAACTTACTTTGTCTTCTACTTTGCCACCGGCAACGCCGTGGGCGACCACCTCGCAGGGACCGGCGGCCAGATCAACGTTGGGCCAGACGAAAACGTGGGTACCGCTTTGTTGAACTCCAAGCGACTTTCCGTTGAGGAAAAGTTCGACGCTTGAACAGTTCGAATAGACCTTGAGGTCGCTTGGGCCGGCAGGGCGCGGGCTGAACCGGCGGTCGGTCACATAGACAAACGGGGCGGTAGTCCAGCACGCCTTGTAGTAATAGAAGGCGTCCTTCTTGATCTTACGGTCGCCGGTCACCAGACCCTTGTCATTGATGCCGCCATGGTCGCCCTCGTTTCGCCATGCCGACCCAAAGTCAAACATGACCCAAACGAATTTGCACCATAGCCACGGCTTGTCGGCCAAGACCGGCCAGATCTGCTCGTGAACCTCGGCCTGCCACTCTTCAGGATGCCAATGGCCACCGGTTTTGGGGTGGGCGGGGTGGTTCTCGTGCTGGTACACGCTTGCCCCGGCGCCGTACTCGCTCATGCCAAAGCTTCGGCCGCCCGAACCCTGCCTCATATCCGCAAGTTGGGATTCCCATTGGGACGCCTCGCCCGAATACCAACCCCAGTAGCGGTTGAATGAGGCGATGTCCATGTCCCAATCAAGCGGGTCCTCAACGCCGATGGTGGCGGCGCCGGTGGTGAGCCGAGTCGGGTCGAGTTGGTGGGAAAGGGAAACCAACTCTTTAACAATGCGCCAACTGTGTTCGGGCATTTCCTTGTCGACCCAAGGCTCGTTGTACATGCTCCAAAAGAAGATCGAGGGATGGTTGTAGTCCTGCTTGATCAACTCAGTGAGCTGCTGTTTGGCGTTGTCGTAAAACTCGGGGGTGTCGGTGACCTTATTGACCAGAGCCAATTCGGCCCATACCACGAAGCCGTGGTGATCGCACTGGGTGTACTCATTCTCCGCGTGCTGATAGTGCGGCATGCGTAGCCCGGTGGCGCCAAGCTCGGCGACCAAGTCGTAGTCTTCTTGCTCCATGGCAGGCGTCGATGCCCAACCCACCGAGGGTCGGCCCTGGTGAATATTGACGCCGTGCACGTCATACGGCTTGCCATTCAAGAGGAAGCCCTTCTCAGGGTCAACAGTAAAGTAGCGGAGCCCCAAGGGCTGCTCCACCGAATCAACCAAGTGGCCATGCACCCAAACCTCGACCGTCGCGTGGTAGAGGTAAGGATCGCGGACTCCGTCCCAAAGATGGGGGTGTGCGATCTGAAGAGCCTCGGTAGCGGTTGCGCTGGAGTATGGGGCGATCGTCTGCTCTGCCGAGACCCGCTTGACCTCCATTCCGGCAGCATCGGTGATTCGTGTGGTAACGGTGACTCGTGCCGGATCGCCAGAGCCGTTGCGAAGAACGGTTGCTACCTGAACCTTGGCGCGGGCAGCATTTACCTCTGGCGTGAGGTACACGCCAGAGGACGCATCGTCCAAAGGGGAGATGCTCACCGGGTTGAGTACAAGCAATTTGACTTCCCGATAGAGCCCCCCATAGACCGTGAAATCTCCCGACAGCGGGGTGACGTCTTTTTTGATCGAGTTGTCCACCAGAACAGCAACGACGTTGTCCCCCGGCTTGAGCCACTTGGTGACCTCGAAGCAAAAGGCGCTGAATCCACCGGCATGGTCGCCAACCCATTCTCCATTCACGTACACCTTGCTGACGAGGGCGGCGGCGCCGAACCTCAGAAACAAACTGCGGCCCGCCATCTCGGGGGTGACATCAAGATGGAGTCGGTACCATCCAGGGCCTCGGTAGTAGTCCCCACCCCTCGCCCCATCGTCCACGTTCCACGTGTGCGGTATGGACACCCCGGACCAGGCCGAATCGTCGAAACCTGGCGACTGGGCGCCGGAAGGATCACCTTTCGTAAACCGCCAGCCGCCGCCTAACAACTGAACCAAGCGAGTCTGGGCATAGGCTGAAACACTGGCCATGATGGCAGCGACGATGAGGAGGCCGACGTTGAACCGCTTCATAGATCTAGGTTCCTTTTACCCGATGATTCGGCGGCGACCGTTTGCAAGTCGTTAATGTTTCCAAACCGGCTCGCTTGGTAAATTTGCGGGAATGAACTATTCAAGACTCGGTCGGACTGGCATTTCGGCCTCGGTGATTGGCCTCGGATGCGGGGGCCATAGTCGTCTTGGCCTGACCCAGGGGAAGACCGAAGATGAAGCAGCCAATCTTGTTCGCTCGGCTTTGGACATGGGCATTAACTTTATTGACACCGCCGAATTCTATGGAACGGAGGCCGTGGTGGGGAAGGGAATACGAGGGGTGCCCCGAGAGCAGATTTACCTCTCAACCAAGGCGCTTCCCAATTGGCAAGATCGATTGTGCACGGCCCCAGAAATGAGGATGCGGATTGATGCCTGTCTGGGCCGGTTGGGCGTCGACTATGTCGACGTCTTCCACCTCCATGCGGTGCTGTTGGAAGAATACGCCTACTGCCGGGAAGAACTCGTTCCGCTCCTTCTCGACATGAAGACGGAAGGCAAGATTCGCTTCCTGGGCATTACGGAGCAGTTTCTAACCGATACGAACCACCAAATGCTGCGGGCTGCACTGAAGGACACGATCTGGGACGTCATGATGATCGGCTTCAGCATCCTGAACCCGTCGGCCCGAAACACCGTGTTGCCGGAGACGATACGGCAAGACGTTGGGACCCTCTGCATGTTCGCGGTACGGCGGGCCCTTAGCCGCCCGGCAGCGCTCGTTGAATTGATGGAAGGTCTGGAGTCCGCCGGTTTGATCGGGGCCTTTGACCGCACGTCCCCCCTGGGTTTTCTGGAGGAACCAGGGGTGGCGGAGAGCCTTCAAGATGCGGCCTACCGATATTGCCGCTGGGAGCCAGGGATGAATGTTGTGCTCTCGGGTACCGGCGATCTCAATCACCTTCGCGCCAATTCCGAATCACTGAACCGCGGACCCTTGCCGCCCGCCACGGTCGGACGGCTGTCGGCGATGTTCGAAAAGGTGGACAGCGTCAGCGGCGATTGATGATGCCGCTCGATGAGGCGGCGCGAACGCGAGCCTCCGTAAAATGACCTGACCCGGCAAGTTCTTGACCATTTCCTTGCGCTGCGGTGGAGGTCTTTACGGCCTTCTGACCTGTCAAAAGCCGATCATATGAGCATGAAATCAACTCTACAGGAGCGAGACCGGGTGCTCCCGGCCGCCCACAGGTTTAAAGAACGGGTCGAGCAGCAGGCGGGAAGGCGGGAAGGCGCCAGCGCCCAACCGCTCCTTTTGCTGCTCTTTGCCGTTGGCATGCTCCTGGTTCTAGGAGTATTTGCCGCCATGACCTACTCAATAGGCGCCAGAGGATTTTAGGCAGCCATCGGTTGGGCGTCCTCGTTGAGAATGAGCGCCGTGAAGGCCTCGACCGCCAGAGGATCGAAGTGGGTGCCCGACTGCTCTGAAATGTAGGCAATTGTTTCCGCCGCCGACCATGCAGGACGATAAGGACGGTCCGAGGTCAGTGCATCAAAGACGTCGATCACCGCAAATAGTCTTGCCATGAGCGGGATTTCTTCACCCTTGAGACCTTTGGGATATCCCTTCCCATCCCATCGCTCGTGATGATAAAGGGGGATATCAAGGGCCGGCCCCAAAGCGGTGATGGGTGACAGCATCTCGAACGCGATGGTCGGGTGCGTCCGAATGACCTTCCACTCGTCGTCGTCTAATTTGCCCGGCTTTCGCAGAATCTCGTCGGGAATGGCGATCTTGCCAACGTCATGAAGTATCGCGCCCCATTTGGCATAGAGGACCTGGTCAGGGCTCATGCCAATGGAGATGGCCAGTCGCTCCATGAGTTCAGCTACCCGTCGAGTGTGAGCCTCCGTTTCCATATCCCTCATCGCCAAAAGATGAGCCCAGCTTTCAAAAATCGAGTCGTAGGACTGCTTGAGCTTGCGGTTGATGAGGGCACCCGTGTTTTGGGGAACCAGGAGCTTGACGTTATCCATTCCGAACACGTCGTGAAGTCGCATTTCGAACTTCTCTTTATCAAATGCATGGGAGAGTAGGTCGATGGGCAGGTCGTCGCAGTGCATCACTCGGTCGCGGCCACTGTTCTTGCAGATATAGAGCGCGCGCGTCGCCCGTTTCAGGAGCGCTTCACCATCAATTTCGGATTCTGAGGACGTGGCAACGCCCAGGCATGCCGAAATGGCATTGTGGCAAGCACTGAGTTTGGGAACGAGATTGTGAAGTTGATGGGCGATGCGAAGAGAACGCTTGTGGGGGCATTTGGGGAGAATGACGATGAAAGATTCGCCACCCCACCGTCCCAAAAGGCCTCGCGGACCCACCGCCTCGGCAAGCCCGTTTGCCAGTTCCTTGAGAATCTCATCGCCGCCGATATCCCCGAAGGACTCGTTGATCGACTTGAAATGGTCAAGATCGAGCACCATAACGCTCACTGGGAGCTGTCCGTTGGCGGGCTCGCCAAGCAGTTGGTCGAGATATTCTGCGCAATAACGCCGATTGCGCAGGTGGGTGAGCGGATCGCGTGTGGCGAGCTCTTCGAGGCGCTGATTGGCCGACAGCAGGGCGCGTTGCTGGGCGGAAAGCTCGTCGGAGAGTTGTCGGCTGACGACGAGGCGTGATTCGCTGATCGCCAACAGCCGGGCATTCTCGGTGACCGCCTGGTCCAGTTCGGTGATGTGTCGACTCAGCTCAAGATTCGTGACCGCTTGGCGGGCCAACATATTGAGCGCCATGACCTGCTCGGCGGTGCCGCCACGGGGCTTGACATCGTAGATGTTGAGCACGCCGAGAACGTGTCCTGAAGGCACGACAAGCGGGGCGCCGGCATAGAAACGGATGTGAGGGCGGCCAACCACGGGAACCAAGTCCGAAGTGCGCGGGTCCTTGTGGGTGTCCTCAATCACGACCACCTCACCGCTTGACCAGCAGACGTGGGTACACAGGGCCTCTTCCCGTACGACTTCTTTTTGGCTCAGACCGCTTGCGGCCAAGAAGCGCACGGTATCGCCTGAGAATAGGCTGATCGCAGCCATGGGCGCCTTCCAGAGCCACTTGGCCAAGGCGACCACTTCGGTGAAAGCGGTTTCGGAAGTCTTGGTCGGGCCGCTTCCGGTCTGGGTTTGACGCTCGCCTTTAGGCTGCTTTTCGCTCAATCATGCCCTCCATTACCTACAAGACTCCCCTTTCTCATATCGGCTGGCGGACGTGCAAGTACCAGGACGCTTGTCGTATTTCGCCAAAATAAAGCGGGAAACCCTAGTGACCGGAATCACTCAGTTTGACCTTGCCTGCAAACGTGTGGAAGAGATGGACGAAGTAGATGATTGCCAGAAGGATGCCCGCAATCCACCAGGCGAAGCCAACGTGCAAACCGAGCGATCCGGATGCCGAATTGGCGATGGTCAGGTTGTTGGCCGGGCTCAGCGTCGAGCGGAGAAGCGTCGGATAGAGCCCGGTGGCGCTCGCGGCGAGCATTCCCAGAATGAAGACGCCCGAAGCAAGAAAAGGCGCCCAGTCCGATCCGATCTTTAGGAACACCGGCACGCCGAGGAGTGCGATGGCGAATACGGCGACAAGAACGATTCCCAAGGGGCGGCTGAACACGGTCTGGTAAATCTCGGGTCGAACCATCTGGGTTGCCACCGTAGAGCCAACCCCGAGGATAATCACCGCGACCCATAGAAGCGAGGCAGCTCTTGCACAGCCACTTCTAAGAGGGCCCTCACATTTGGCTCTCAAGAATAAAGCTCCGTGCATCGCAAGCACGCTGAGGCTGAACAACCCCACGGTTACCGTATACCAATCCAGTACGCCGGGATGGGCGCCGACCTGAAAATCTGTAAAGAGCGGACCCGTGAAGAATCCATTCCTGTCTAGGGGTACACCACGTATGACGTTGCCCAATGCGGCTCCAAGGACAATCGCCATGAGCGCTGAGGAGACAAAGAACACGGTGTCCCAGAATCTTCGCCAAATGTGAGAGGTCTCTAAGGAGCGGAATTCGATGGACATCGCTCGCAACATGAGAAGCCACAGGACCATGGTGAGCGGGAGATAGAATCCGCTGAACCCGGCTGCGTAAACACGCGGAAAGGCAAAGAAGAGTGTCCCTCCTCCCGCGAGTAGCCACACCTCGTTTCCGTCCCAAACCGGGCCGATGGCGGCAAATATGGTCCGGCGATCATCGTCAGTCTTGGCCACAAACAAGTGAAGAATGCCCGCCCCGAAGTCGAAGCCATCGAGCACGACGTATACGGCGACCATTACGGCGACGATTCCGAACCAGATGGTTTCCATAGTGTTTCTCAGTGTTCGGCGTTTTGTGGAATTCCGCCCCTAAGTGGACCAATCGCGATCTGCTTCCATATCAAGTAGTGGAACAGGGTGCCCATGAGAAAGTACATCCCCATAAAGCCGAGGGCACTGAACAGGATAGAGCCTCCGCTGACCAATGGGGAACCTGCGTGATCGGTTCGCTGCAGGCCGTAAACCACCCACGGCTGACGGCCAAGTTCGGCCGTCAGCCAGCCCATGGTGGTGGCGATGTAGGGGAAGGGGAACGCCAACATGAACACCCATAACATGCCGGTAGAGCGAAAGAGCGTTCGACGCCAAAGTTTCCAAAAGGCGATGCCCATGATGAGAACGAACACCGTACCGAGTCCCGCCATGATGTGATAGGCGAAGTACAGCAACTCCTCATTGTCGGGCAGCTCACTTGAGGGAAAGTCGTCCATGCCTTCTACTGAGGCGCCAAATGAGCCATAAGCCAAGTAGCTCAGAATGGCGGGCACGAAAATGGGATTATCGAGCCGGTGATTGCGCATGTCGGGCTGCCCGATGATGGCCAGGTCCGCCCTGTCACCGCTTTTGAATTTGCCCTCCATCGCTGCCAGGGCTGCTGGCTGGTATTGGGCCACCATCTTTCCGTTCCGATCTCCGGTGGGAAAGATGATGAGCACGCAAGCGACAAGCCCGACAGCCACACCCACGCGCAGAGAGCGCTCTGCGACTTCGCGATGGCGCTCCGAGAGCAAGTAGAAAGCACCCACCGCACATACGACGAAACATGACGTCACGACAGAGGACATCATATTATGGAAGTACTGCCAAATTGCCCATGGATTCAGCAAGTAGGCCCACATATCGTTCAGTTGAAGCATGCCGCTCGGAGCGACGGCGTAGCCCACTGGATGCTGCATAAAGGCATTCGTGGCCACGATGAAGTAGCCCGAGAGCCACGAGCCGACGAATACCATGAAGGCGGCAAAAAGGTGCCCCTTTCGGCCCAACCTCTTCTGCCCATAGAGGAACAGGCCGAGGAATGTGGACTCGGCAAAGAAGGCGAACATGCCTTCCAGGGCGAGAGTCAGTCCGATAACGCCGCCTGAGAATACGGAGAACTGCGCCCAGTTCGTGCCGAACTGAAACTCCAGTGGAATCCCGGTGGCGACTCCGATGACAAAGTTGATGCCGAAGATGCGCGCCCAAAACTTCGCGGCATCGTCGTAGGCCTCATCCTGGCGTCGATCGGCGAGAACCTTCAGGACAAAGATCAGGAGCGCCAGCCCCATCGTGAGAACGGGGAAGAGATAGTGAAATGTTGCGAGGAAGCCGAACTGAAACCGATTCCACCCGACGGACCCCATGGCCATGAATACGCCACAATGGGTTGCGCCAGAGCATGCCGCCGGGCTATTGTTAAGATTCGGGAGCCGGGCAACGACGCAGGCCTCGTCGGGAGCTGGCAGGTATGGATTTGGGCTTGGTTGTAGCCGCGGTTGCGGCGCTTTCTCTATCGGCGGTGGCGGGCTCCAAAACGCCCCCCGGAGGTTACCCGGTCGCCCGTCGCAGCGATTTCCAGGAGACCATCTTTGGCGTGACGGTCAAAGACCCTTACCGCTGGATGGAGGACATGAACTCCGACGAGACGGTTGCTTGGGAGAAGGCCGAGAACACGGTGACTTACGATTATCTCGGGACGATTCCGGGACGGCAGGCCATTCTTGACCACCTGACCAAGCTGTGGAACTTTGAAAAGTACGGCATTCCCTACCGGAGCGGCAAGCACCTCATCTTCGACAAGAACGAAGGGCTGCAGAACCAGGCGGTGACGTATGTTCAAGACTTGCCCTCGGGAGCTCCGCGCGTCTTGCTTGACCCGAATACTCTTTCCAAAGATGGCACGGTGGCGCTCAACGGAACGGCGCCGAGTTGGAACGGCAAGTACTTGGCGTACGGACTCGCGAGCGCAGGTTCGGACTGGCAGGAATGGCATGTGCGGGATATCGACACCGGATTGGATCTCCCCGACGTGATCCACTGGTCGAAGTTTTCCGGGGCCGCTTGGAGCCATGACAATGCTGGATTCTACTATTCGGCCTACGATCCTCCAAAGCCGGGCGAAGCGCTCGAGGCTACCAATTATTACCAGAAGCTCTACTATCACAAGCTTGGAACGCCCCAATCGCAGGACCCATTGATCTACGAGCGCAAAGATCATAAAGAATGGCTATTTGGCGCGGTGGTCACCGAGGACGGCCACTACCTTCTGATCCAGGTGTCAAGCGGAACCAGTCCCAACTCCATGTGGATCTATCGCGATTTGCATAAACCGGGATCTGCGTTCGTCGACCTTCTGACTAAGTTTGATGCGGCCTATGACTACGTGGCCAATGATGGGCCTGTCCTTTACTTCAGCACTGACAACGGTGCTCCGACCAAGCGCGTGGTGGCGATTGACCTTCGGCATCCAGAGCCAGCTGACTGGAAGACGATCGTCCCCACTCGTCCCGAGGCGCTTCAGTCGGTCACCGTCGTCGGCGATAGCCTCTATGCCTCTTACTTGAAAGATGCGGTGAGTCATATCTATGAATTTGACCTCAAGGGCGACCAGATCAGGGAAATCACCATGCCGGGTCTAGGCACCGCCAACGGATTTGGCGGGATGCGAAGCGACCATGAGACCTACTTCTCTTATGTGAGCTATCTGGAGCCCCTGACGATCTTCAAACTTGACGTCAAATCCGGCCATTCGGATGTCTTCAAGCGGCCAACGGTCGACTTCGATCCCTCTCAGTTTGAGAGCCATGAGGTCTTCTATCCAAGCAAGGACGGCACGATGATCCCGCTCTTTCTTACTTACAAGAAGGGTCTGAAACTAGACGGATCCAATCCGACCTTGCTTTATGGCTATGGCGGATTTGACATCCCAATGACGCCACTTTTCTCGGTGACCCGACTGACCTGGATGCAGATGGGCGGCGTGATGGCGGTGGCGTGCATCCGTGGCGGGAGTGAGTATGGCAAGGCTTGGCACGATGGCGGCCGACTTTTCCACAAACAAAATGTTTTTGACGATTTCATCGCGGCAGGGGAGTACCTGATCGCGAAAGACTATACGTCGACGCCGAAGCTGGCCATCCAGGGCGGCTCCAATGGCGGTCTCTTGGTGGGCGCATGCCTGACCCAGCGCCCAGACCTGTGGGGAGCGGCGCTTCCCCAAGTGGGCGTCATGGACATGCTCCGCTTTAACAAGTTTACGATCGGTTGGGCTTGGGAGAGCGACTACGGCAACCCGGAGAAAGAGGCCGACTTCAAGTATCTGCTGACTTATTCGCCCTACTACAATATCAAAGATGGAGTGAAATACCCCCCGACCTTGATCACCACCGGGGATCACGATGATCGGGTGGTGCCCGCCCACAGCTTCAAGTTCGCGGCGGCTTTGCAGCATGCCCAAGCGGGTGATGCGCCGATTCTGATTCGGATCGAAACTTCGGCGGGGCATGGCGCCGGCAAGCCCACCACCAAGCAGCTAGCGGAGGCGGCTGACTGGCTGGCATTCTTGGTGAAGACGCTTGGGGTGCCGGAGCCGCTTGGGAGCTGACGACCTCCTTGTCGTCTGTGGTGTGCCACCTGGCTCCAGGTGATGGCGCAACTACCTTGTTCCCAAGCTGCCAGAGCTTTCGAGGACACTCACGATCTCACGGCCGACGTCTGCCTGGGTTCGGCCGCTGGCCTTGCGGACGCCGTAACTGTGGTCGGCGTGTTCAATCCAGTGGAGACGCCATATCGAGGGGTCGAGGGTCGCGACCGCTTGGTCCATCAACTCGCGAGTGCAGAGCGGATCCTCGGTCCCGTTCAACTGAAGAGTGGGCGTTCGGATGGCGGCAAGATGGACCACCCTTAATTTCTCCGGTTGGTTGGGAGGGTGCAGGGGGTATCCAAAGAGCAAGAGACCATCCGCCGTTTGTCCTTCGGCCTCGATCATGGAAGCGACTCGGCCTCCCATGGAGTGGCCAGCAAGGATGAGGCGCTGAGGGTTCAGCCGATTTCGAACCGACTCGGCTACTGCTCGGTACGTGTTCATCAGGACGGGCATCCGATCGGGGACGCCCCGCCCTAGGGTTCGATAGAGAAAGTTGAAGCGCACTACCTGCGCTCCGACCTCTCGTAGCAGACCAGCGAGCCAAACGACCGTTTTTTGGTCCATATGGCTTCCGGCGCCGTGGGCGAGGATGACGACCGTTCGGCTGGACCCCTCATCTGTTTGCACGGGAATGTCGCCACCGTTTATCGCAACCGTCCAAGTCATGGTTGAAACTTTACTCTTCAGGCGCGGGCTGCGCGAAGCTCAAAGGCAACTGGTGGCGCCAGGGGGTAGTTTGAACGGGTGTCAGCGTCTCAAATGGACCCCGATGCTCTGGATGCCGTCGATCCCCTGCGCGGATTCCGCGAACGGTTCGTGATCGACGATCCGAATTTGGTTTACCTAGACGGCAACTCGCTTGGGAGATTGCCGATCAAGACCCGTGAGCGGATTAACCAAGTGGCCGGCCAAGAATGGGCCGCAGACCTCGTGCGTGGTTGGGGAAAGTGGTTCGACTTGCCGCAACGGCTGGGCGGCAAGATTGCCGAGATAATTGGCGCTCACCCTGACGAGGTGATCGTTTGCGACTCGACAACCGTGAACTTGTACAAGTTGGCGCACGCGGCCATGCGGGCACAAGGCGGGCGTAATCAGGTCGTGACCGATGCCCTGAACTTCCCGTCGGACCTCTATGCTCTGCAAGGCATTGTGCATGGCTTGGGTGGTCAACTGGAACTCGTGGCTTCCGACGACGAAATCAGCATTGACCCTTCGCGGATCGCCGATCGCCTCAATCAGCGAAGCGCCCTTTTCACCGCCTCTCACGTGTCGTTCAAGAGCGGATTCATGCACGACATGGGGGCGGTCACGGAGACGGTCCATGCCAAGGGCGCGTTGGCACTCTGGGATCTCAGCCACTCGGTGGGTGTCACACCAATCCGACTGAACGAGTGGGGGGTGGATCTGGCCATCGGATGCACCTACAAGTACCTCAACGGCGGCCCGGGCGCTCCCGCATTTTTGTTCGTTCGACGCGGTCTGCAGGACCGCTTGCAGTCCCCGATCTGGGGCTGGTTTGGCCAGACGGACCCGTTTGCTTTTGGTTTGGATTATGCGGCCTCGTGCGGAGTCTCCCGATTCATGGTCGGCACCCCACCCATTCTGTCGCTGGCCGCGATCGAGCCTGGCGTAGATTTGATCCTCGAAGCGGGTATCGGGGCGATCCGCGAAAAGTCCAGGTCCCAGACCGCGTACCTTGTCCAGCTCTGGGAGAAGCATTTGGCCTCGCTCGGCGTGGCCTTGAAGTCGCCGCCCGATGCGACGCGCCGCGGATCGCACGTCTCGTTCGGGCATCCGGAGGCGCTACGGATCGCCAAGGCGCTGATTGAGAAAATGAACGTCATTCCGGACTTTCGGGCTCCTGACAATCTGCGCTTCGGCATCTCGCCGCTCTACGCGACGTATCGCGAAATCCACCAGGGTGTCGAACGCTTCGCCGAAGTGATTCGACGCCGCCAGTATGAGGAGTATTCCGAGACCCGCCCTTCCGTTACGTGAGAGAACTCATTAAATCATATCAGATGCCGGCGCCTCCTCGTGGTGAGTCCTCCATCTCCGACCATTAACAGCAAATGTTGTTAATGGGTAATAACCAACATGATGTGTTATGAGGCAGGTTTTTCGTCTTCCGCATGACAATTCATAAAACCGTTGCCCTTAAGTCTTAAATTACCGATACAATGTCGAATGCGATGCCGCATCCGCACAAAGGTCCGTGCCGAGTTCTCTATGTGGGCGATTACCAGGGAGACTCCGATCACCCCGCCCATCAGCACCCCGACTGGGAGGTCGTTTACCAGCGGACGGGGCATATCCGAACGCAGCAAGGGAACGACGTATATGCCATGCAGCCAGGCATGGCGATCATTCACCCGCCGGGAATTGACCATGCCGATTTTGCCGATGCGCCTTATACCCTCTTCTATGTGTTGATTGAGGCGCCCTTGGATATGCCCTGGCCTCGGGTCTGTGCAGACAGTTACAACCAGGTGATCGGAAGAACCTGCGAGACGCTCTGGCGCGAGTGGCGAACCTATAATCTCGGGCACTGGGAAATGATCAATTTGCTTGTTCAGACGCTCGATTTGACCCTGCAGCGAGCCCATGAGTCCGCACATCACTCCAGCGCAGAGCGGTGCGTTGCGATGGCCCAGCGCTTACTCGCCGAGCGGATGGAAGACGCTCCTTCTATTGGCGAACTTGCGGCCGAGATTGGGATTTCAAGGTCCACGCTTCACTCTCATTTCATGGCGATAGCCGGCCAAACACCCCAAGAGTATCTCCTCAAACTCAAACTTGATCACGCCATACAAATGCTTAGGGACACCGACATGAAGGTGGAGACGATCGCAAGATGCTGCGGCTTTTACTCAGCGAGTCACTTGAGCCGCCACATCAAGGCGCTGACCGGAGATAGCCCGGGTCGATTGCGTGGTCAAGGTTCACTCCACCATTCGATGATCGAGCTTCTTTAGGGTGGTTGTTTCGCCGTTTACCGCGTTCCCACATAAAGCTCGTGAGATTACTAACTGGATAATGAGACCGATCCTGTCGATCTCTAATGATGTCAAAGTTTCAGACCCATTTCCAAAATGGGGGTCCTCCTGTCGGAAAGCAGATCAGTTGGACAACCGTGCAAGTATTTCCTCGTGATGTGCATGAGATGGCTGCCTGTATGGGTCTGGATTTGCGCGAAAATGCCAGCGTACGGCGGGACCCAGGGGTCTAGCCGACGTGCCACGCGGCTTCCCCACCGGCCGCGGCTAGGACACGATCCCATGTGTGGGTGGTTTGGAGAATTATGAGACTCATTAAACAACTTGTCGCAGTGTTGCTACTCGCAGCCTTGGCATGCCAGTCCTTCGGCGCTTCGAAGTATTGGTATTTCAAGTACTTTTCAACCGGCGGGACGATCAATCCCTTCTACACCAATGACAACGACTGGGGTTACACCAACTCCACCGGCTCCGGGTTTGTTGAGATGGTCATGGGTGAAGACTGGGGAACGATTTCCCCCTATCACCCCATTCCGTTGGTATGCAGCTCGGTTCCGAGCAATGCCACCATCCAGTTCAGCGAGAACCACCACGTCAACAGCGGCGGCCGCATAGACTCGACTTGGGACAACTTTGCACTTCCCTACGTGGAGACCAACGCTCAGGGCTCTGAAGTCATGATCTGGATGAACTACACGAACACCCAGCCGTTGAGCTCGAGCTACAACTCCAAGGGTCAGGCAAATCCGATCTACACCAATCTGAGTCTGGCGGGGCGCACCTGGAACGTGTACTACTACAACTGGGGCAACGGCTACGTGACCGTGACCTTCATCGATCAGAACCAGACCGGCAGCGAAACGCTGAACTGGAAGACGATTCAGAACTGGGTCACCGGCAAGGGATACTTCCCGAATAGCTGGACGCTCATGGAGATCGGCGCCGGTTGGGAGTTTGCCAACGGCTCGGCCACCGCGACCACATACAACAACACCAACTTCTAAATCGGAATCACCTGTTGTGTTGAAAGAGACCGCGACCGGGTACCACCTGGTCGCGGTCCTTTGTTGTGAATGGTGCCCGTGATGTCAATGAGATCCCTTCGTTCGTTCTTTGCGCCACTTGCACTGGCAGGCGCCCTCGTGAGTTGCCAACCGTCATCATTGCCCACTTCGGCCAACTCACCACTGCCGACGGGCCCGGCAACGGTTGGCGACCCCCACGTGGTCACGGCCAAGCTGGGCAACGGTGCGTCCTATACCCTGCTGCCGGGGAGTGGCAAGGACGTTGCGCTCATGTTGCAGGTCCGCGCCGGATCGGAGGAGGAAGCTGAGGACCAGAAGGGGGCGGCCCATTTGGTGGAGCACCTGGTCTTTGATGGCTCGCGGAGCCTCAAGGTCGGTGACGTATCTGTGTTTAGCGCCTTGCGGCTGGTTCCATTTGCCCATCGATATTCCGATCCCGAGGAAGATCAGACCCTCTATCGCCTGGATTTGCCCGACGCCAAGCCGCAAACCCTGCGGCTTGGTTTGGCGCTGCTGGCCAAATGGGTCGGGCCGACAACCTTTACCCAGGGCCAATTGGAGGCGATTCGCAATACCCTCTCGACTGAATTGTATCGATACGAGACCCCCGATGTGGCTATCGAACAGGCTATCGCCGAGGCCAGCTATGACGGTACCTCGGCTGCCAGCCATCCAGCGATGGGCGCCCGTGACACGATATCGCAGGTAAGCCTTGCCTCCGCGCAAGCGTATCATGATGCCTGGTATGAGCCGGCGAACCTCTCGCTTTACATTGCCGGGCCGGTGGATTCCTCGACGGTTGCAGCGGCCGTCAAGGACACGATCGGAGAGCTGGCTCCTTCCAACGCGGCGCCCCCCCTTGCGCCAAAGTGGAATTTTGCCCCCAGCGCCGAGACCACCTATGTCACCAAACTCGATCCAGGGGCTGAGGACGCGGGCATTCTCGTGCAGAGAGTGTCGGGAGCTTCAACGCTCCGAGACACGGTTTGGCGCGAAAAGGACGCTTTGTGCCGCCAGGTCGCTGAGGAAGTGTTCTCCCGCCGGATCCAACTCAGCGCCTCCGGCGATCCGTCACTTCCGGTTGCCAATGCCGCCCTCTTTGTCTACAACCGGTTTGGCTTCAGCCATGTGGGTGTGAGCGCCACCGCGCGCCGACCACAGGATGCATTGGCCGCCCTCGCTCTGGCGGTTACCGAATTCCGTCGGATGGTGGCCTACGGACCCACGCCGCCAGAATTAGATTTGGCTCGCAAGTCCATCGAGGCGGATCTTGACGCGGCAGTGACCGAGCCCCAATCGAATGTGGATCGTTGCGACGATGCGAGGAAGGCGATGGAAGATGGCTGGGTGGTCCAGTCTCCTGCCCAACGACGTTCCCTACTCAAGCCCCTATTGGAGGGGCTGACCCCAGCCGACGTGGTGGCAACTCTGGCCGGCGACTATGGGCGCATTGGACGCGACGTCGTCGCCGTCACGGGCACCTCTGATCTTGGGACCGGTGGTGAGGATGCGGTGAAGCAAGCCTACACGAAGGCGATGACCGACCCTGTAGCGCCGCCGGAGGCGGCGGCAGTCAGCGCCTGGGCCTACGGCGACCTGCCGCAGCCTAACGGGACCCAGTGGATGACGGAGCGACCCGAAGAAGCCGCGCAGGGGTTGATTGTGCGATGGAGCCACAAGAACGGCTTCCGGGTACAGGTGCGGCCCAACCACGCCACCGCTGGCCAAGTTTTGGTTGCGCTTCGCTTTGACATCGCCGACGCCAACCTGCGGACGAACCGCCCACGGGGCGCCACTGAATTGATTGAGCGGGGACTTGTGCCAGGCGGCTTGGGGAGACATTCGGCTGCAGAAGTGGCCTCCTTATTTGCGGACAGTACCGTGCGCTTCGAGGGCATCCACATCTCAGAAGATGCCATCACCTACCGTGCCAGCTGCCAGCCAAAGGACCTCGTGCGGGCGATTCAACTCTTGCGCGCCTACTTTGGCGACCCCGGATTCCGCAAGGAAGCGGAGGCTCCGGTCAAGCAGGAATGGCTTGACGAACTCGCTGCCCAGAACCGAGACCTCTCGGCCCAAGTCGATCGGAAGGTCCAGGCGGCGATCGCCGGTCCAACCGGCTGGGAACGCCCGGTGACCGCCGACGAAATCAAGGCAATCACCTTCGACAAAGCATCCGATTGGCTGAGCCGGGCTCTCACGAACGACACCCTTACCGTTACCATTGTGGGGGACGTCCAGCCTGACGCCGCCGATACCGCCACGCTCTGGCTTGGCGCCTATGCGGTTGACTCGCATTTTATGATGGCAAGCACCATGGACGTGCGGAATTCGTCGCCCGCCCAGCCTCCGCTGAAACCTGGGCTCGTCCAAGTGACGGCGCCGGGCGGCGGATCGCACGCCATCGTTGAAGTTGTGTGGCCCACGGACGACGCATACGACATTCAGCAAACCCGGGGCCTTGAGGTGCTCGCCGGCTGTCTGGGAGCGAACCTTGTTAACGCGGCTGCCCAAGAACTGGGTCCGGAGGCGACCGCCAAGGTCTGGAGTATTGCCAGCGAGAGCTACCGAGGTGGGGGCCAGCTGATCGCTAGGCTCACGGTCCCGGCCGACAAAGCCTCCGCCGCCCGGGCCCTCATCATGGGCCAAGCCGCCGCCCTGGGCTCGAAGGGACCCGAAAGCGGGGTGGTGGCCGATGTTGTGGCCCAGAAGCTCAAGGAGTTGGGCGAACTCAAGGCGAGCAACGAATACTGGATTTCGGTGGTCCTCCCCTACGCCAGTTGGCAGCCTTTCCGCATGTCCTGGGTTTCGAGCGCCGAGTCGGACTATCGGGCTTCGACCCCGGCGACGATGAAGTCTCTAGCTTCGCAATACTTGAAGCCTTCGAGGGCGCTGATCGTCGTGGGCACTCCGGGCAAATAGAGCGCCGCCGCCTGGTTGAGGTCCGAAAGGAACCCAGACTGCATGCAGTACACTCCCCATGATGAATGGAGGGAACATCGACGGGGCGGAGGCCGAGGCTGGCGAGCGCCTGTCCGGCGTCACCGAGGCGCCAACGGATTTTATAAGAGAAGCGGTTAAGCAGGACCTTGCCGCAGGAAAGTTCGACCACGTCCACACCCGGTTCCCGCCAGAACCGAATGCCTATCTCCATATCGGGCACGCAAAGGCGGTTTGGATCGATTACGGCATCGCCCAGGATTTTGGTGGCCTCTTCAACCTTCGGTTCGACGACACGAATCCGCTGAAGGAGGATCAGGAGTTCGTCGACGGCATCATCGAAGACGTCCGCTGGCTTGGCGCCGATTGGGGTGACCGGCTGTTCTTTGCCTCGGACTACTTTGGACAGATGGTTGAATGGGCGATTGAGCTCATCAAGAAGGGGAAAGCGTTTGTATGCGACCTCAGTGCGGAGGAGATGAGCCAGACCCGGGGAACGCTTACCGCTCCGGGGACTGACAGTCCGTATCGGAACCGCAGCGTCGAAGAGAACCTTGATCTGTTTGAGCGGATGAAGTCGGGCGAGTTTGCCGATGGGGCCCGTACCTTGCGAGCCAAAATCGACATGGCGTCGCCAAACATCAACCTTCGCGATCCGGTGATGTACCGCATCCGGCACACGGACCACCACCGCCAGGGCAGCAAGTGGTGCATCTATCCCTCGTACGATTGGGCGCACGGCTTGGAGGACTCCATTGAGGGGGTGACCCACTCCCTGTGCAGTTTGGAGTACGAGATCCACCGTCCGCTGTACGATTGGTTCCTCGATGAGCTGGGCATCTATCATCCTCGCCAGATCGAGTTCGCACGGCTGAATTTGAACTACACGGTGATGAGCAAGCGACGCTTCATTGAGCTGGTACAGGGCGGTTATGTGCATGGGTACGACGATCCCCGTTTGCCTACCCTGGCCGGCTTGCGCCGGCGCGGCTACACGGCAGAGGCGATTCGAGAGTTCTGTCGTCGGGTCGGAGTCGCGAAGGCCGACAGCGTGATTGAGACCCACATGCTGGAAGACTGTGTACGGGAGGACCTCAATAAGCGCTCGCCGAGGGTGATGGCGGTCATGAATCCCCTGCGAGTGGTGCTGACCAACTATCCGGAGGGGCAGGTCGAGCACATGGAGGTCGTCAACAACCCAGAAGACGAGTCTGCCGGCAGTCGATTGATTCCCTTTGGTCGTGAGCTATACATTGAGCGGGAAGACTTCCTTGAGGAACCCCCGCCCAAGTTCTACCGGCTTGCCCCTGGGCGTGAAGTGCGGCTCCGGGGCGGCTACTACATCAAGTGCGAAGAGGTGGTGAAGGACGCGGATGGGGAGATTCTTGAACTGCGCTGCACCTACGATCCCGAAACACGGGGCGGCAGTTCTCCCGATGGCCGCAAGGTAAAGGCCACCCTGCACTGGGT